>Ga0153956_1001742_pt1 | contig 18071 bp, 19 predicted proteins | sample TSFL040MetaG_FD_104704 | JGI IMG/M metagenome (GOLD analysis project Ga0153956, IMG submission 104704) | Attine ant fungus gardens microbial communities from Florida, USA - TSFL040 MetaG | ecosystem: Host-associated > Fungi > Mycelium > Unclassified | place: USA: Florida, Wekiwa Springs...
ATCAAGTCGATCCTGGGCATCATCCGCCCGGACGAGGGCACCATCCTGGTCGATGGCGAGGACGTGACCCATATCGGCGGATCGGCGCGCGACCGGCTGCTGAGGCAGTTCGGCATGCTGTTCCAGGGCGCGGCGCCGTTCGACGGCCTGAAGGTCTGGGAGAATGTCGCCTTCGGGCTGGTGCAGGGGCGCGGCGTGCCGCGCCGCAAGGCGCGCGACATCGCGGTCGCCAAGCTGGCGCAGGTCGGGCTGACCGCCGACGTGGCGGAATTGTATCCGGTGGAACTGTCGGGCGGCATGCAGAAGCGCGTCGGCCTGGCCCGCGCCATCGCCGCCGACCCGGAGATCATCTTCTTCGACGAGCCGACCACGGGGCTGGACCCGATCATGGCCGACATCATCAACGACCTGATCGTCTCCACGGTGAAGGATGTCGGCGCCACCGCGCTGTCCATCACCCATGACATGACCTCGGCGCGCAAGATCAGCGACCGCATCGCCATGCTCTATGGCGGCAGGATCATCTGGCAGGGCCCCACAAGCGAGATCGACCGCAGCGGCAACGCTTTCGTGGAGCAGTTCATCCACGGCCGGGCCGAGGGGCCGATCAAGATGGCGGTGAAAGCCTAGGCCCTCTCCGTCATGGCCGTGATGATGGGCGTTGGGCCGTGACGCCTGTGCTATGATGGAATCATGGCCGAAGCCCCCATCACAGCGATTTCTACCCTCCTCCTGAGGGAGGGTCGGAAAGTCCAAAGCGCGCAGCGCGCGGATTTTCCGGGGAGGGGTCATGCCTGCGCCCGCTCCGCTTTACCCCTCCTCGAATTGCTGACGCAATTCGACCCTCCCTCAGGGGGAGGCTAGGGCCATGGCAAAGAACAACACCGCCTATGTCTGCCAGTCCTGCGGCGCCGTCACCGCCAAATGGGCCGGCAAGTGCGAATCCTGCGGCGGCTGGAACACCATCGTCGAGGAAGGCGTCGCGCCGCCTCTCGGGTCGGGAGCGGCCCGAAGATCAAAAGGCCGCAGGATCACCCTCGAAGACCTCAAGACCGAGGACGCGCCGCCGGAGCGCCGCCCCACCGGCATCGCCGAGTTCGACCGCGTCACCGGCGGCGGGCTGGTGCCGGGTTCGGCGCTGCTGGTCGGCGGCGATCCGGGCATCGGAAAGTCCACCATCATCCTGCAGGCGCTGGGCAAGTATGCCCAGTCCGGCGGCCATGCGATCTACATCTCCGGCGAGGAGGCGATGGCGCAGGTGCGGATGCGCGCCGCCCGCATGGGGCTGGCCGAGGCGCCGCTGATGCTGGGGGCGGCGACCTGCGTCGAGGACATCCTCGCCACCCTGGAAGCGGGCCGCCCGCCCGCCATCGTCGCCATCGATTCCATCCAGACCCTGTGGACCGGGGCGCTGGACGCCGCGCCCGGCACCATCGCCCAGGTGCGCACGGCGTCCTTCGACCTGGTGCGCTATGCCAAGGCGTCGGGCGCGGCGCTGCTGCTGGTGGGGCATGTGACCAAGGACGGCCAGATCGCCGGCCCCAAGGCGGTCGAACATCTGGTGGACGCGGTGCTCTATTTCGAGGGCGAGCGCGGGCATCATTTCCGGGTGCTGCGCGCCACCAAGAACCGCTTCGGCGCCACCGACGAGATCGGGGTGTTCGAGATGACCGGCAAGGGGCTGGCGGAAGTCTCCAACCCTTCCGCGCTGTTCCTGGGCGACCGCAAATCCGCCGCGCCCGGCACCGCGGTGTTCGCGGGGCTGGAAGGCACGCGGCCCCTGTTGTGCGAGATCCAGGCGCTGGTCTCGCCCACCAGCTACGGCACGCCGCGCCGCGCCGTGGTCGGCTGGGACACCGGGCGGCTGGCGATGATCCTGGCGGTGCTGGACGCCCGCGCCGGGGTCGGCATCGGGGCCTCGGATGTCTATCTGAACGTGGCGGGCGGGCTGAAGATCGGCGAGCCCGCCGCCGACCTGGCCGCCGCCGCCGCGCTGGTATCGTCCTTCGGGGGCGAGCCCCTGCCGCGCGACACGGTGTTCTTCGGGGAGATCTCGCTGTCGGGCGACATCCGCCCGGTGCCGCAGGCCGATGCCAGGCTGAAGGAAGCCGCCAAGCTGGGCTTCAAACAGGCGTTCGTCCCCGCCGGGACGCGCGCCGGCGACACCGGCCTGGCGTTAACCGAAGTTGCCGGCGTGGCCGAACTGTTGCGATTCGCTCCTGAACCGACGCCGCGGCGTGGTAAAGTCGAATCATGAACCTCTCGATCACCCTGCTCGACGCCCTGATCGTGCTGATCATCGTGGTCTCGGCCGGCTATGCTGCCTGGCGCGGTTTCCTGTGGGAGACGCTGACCATCTTCGAATGGGTCGCCGCCGCTTTCGGCTGCCTGTATTTCGGGCCGTACCTGATCCCGATGGCGCGCAGCATGGTGGATGCGCCCTGGCTGGCGAGCCTGCTGGCCTATGCCGTGGTGTTCCTCACCATCTTCATTCCGCTGGCCTTCATCAGCCACCGCTTCAGCGAGCAGGTGAAACATTCCCCCATCGGTCCGCTGGACCGCGCCGCCGGCGTCGCCTTTGGCGTGGTGCGCGGGCTGGTGATCGTGGGGCTGGCCTATCTGGCGTTTACCTATTTCGTGCCGATCCGCAACCAGCCGCGATGGGTGACGCGGGCGGAACTGCTGCCGATGGTCCAGTCCACCGCCGATGTGCTGCTGAGCGTGGTTCCCGACCATCCCCGCGACTATGCGAACATTCCGCACCATGACGAAGTGCGCCAGGCGCCGCCCCAGGGCCATGACCCCATGGCGGAGCTGATCCGCAGGAATGGCAATGCCGCGGGCGGAAACACCGCCAAACCGGCCAAAACCGACAGCCTGGCCGACCTGATCCGCCGCAACGGGCAGGCCAGCGATGTCCCCAGGACCACGCGGGAACCGGTGCAGCAGAAGAGCGCAGCCGCCGCGAAGAAATCCTATGGCGCGGGCGACCGCCAGGCGCTAGACAAGCTCATAGAAACCGGCGGAAACGGCACCCGGTGACCGACCAGGACCATATCTGGGACGCGGATACTCTGCATGAGGAATGCGGGGTCTTCGGCATTTTCGGCCATGCCGATGCCGGGGCTCTGACCGTGCTGGGGCTGCACTCGCTGCAGCATCGCGGGCAGGAAGCCTGCGGCGTCGTCACTTTCGACAGCGGCCATTTCACCGCCGAGCGGCATATGGGCCTGGTGGGCGATGTGTTCGGGCGCAACGCGCAGGCGGCGCGGAACCTCAAGGGCAGCTTCGCCATCGGCCACAACCGTTATTCCACCAGCGGCGGGGCGCGCGCCGCCAACATCCAGCCCATGTTCGCCGACCTGGCGGGCGGCGGGCTGGCGCTGGCCCATAACGGCAACCTGACCAACGCCCACACGCTGCGCACCGAACTGGTGCAGCAGGGCGCGATCTTCCAGAGCACGTCGGACACCGAAACCATCATCCATCTGGTGGCGCGCTCCACCAAGGCCCGGATCGTGGAAAAGCTGGTGGACGCGCTGTGCCAGGTGGAAGGGGCCTATTCGCTGGTGGCGCTGACCAGCAAGAAGCTGATCGGGGTGCGCGATCCCAACGGCGTGCGGCCGCTGGTGATGGGCATGCTGGACGGCGCCTATATCTTCGCCTCGGAGACCTGCGCGCTGGACATCATCGGCGCCGAATATGTGCGCGACGTGAAGCCGGGCGAGATGATCGTGGTGGACAAGGACGGCGTGCATGTCCATTTCCCCTTCAAGCCGCAGGAACACCGTTTCTGCGTCTTCGAATACATCTATTTCGCGCGGCCGGACTCGACGTTGGAAGGCCGCAACGTCTACGAGGCGCGCAAGAATATCGGCGCGGTTCTGGCGCAGGAAGCCCCGGCCCAGGCCGACATGGTGATCCCGGTGCCCGACAGCGGCGTGCCCGCCGCGCTGGGCTTCGCCAACCAGGCCGGGATTCCGTTCGAGCTGGGCATCATCCGCAACCATTATGTCGGCCGCACCTTCATCGAGCCGTCGGATTCCATCCGTCACCTGGGCGTGAAGCTGAAGCACAATCCCAACCGCACCAAGCTGAAAGGCAAGCGGGTCATCCTGGTGGACGATTCCATCGTGCGCGGCACCACCAGCAAGAAGATCGTGGCGATGGTGCGCGAGGCGGGCGCGACGGAAGTGCATTTCCGGGTGTCGTCGCCGCCGACCACCCATTCCTGCTTCTATGGCGTGGACACGCCCAACACGGATGAACTGCTGGCCCACAAGATGGACGTGGAGGAGATGCGCCAGTTCATCGGCGCCGACAGCCTGGCCTTCATCTCGATGAATGGGCTTTACCGCGCCATGGGCAAGGCGGAACGCATCGCCCGCGCGCCGGGATTCTGCGACGCCTGCTTCTCCGGCGATTATCCCATCTCGCTGACCGACATTTCCGGCGGCACCCGCCAATTGTCGCTGCTGGCGGACGTGGCCTGAGGATTTCCCCATGAGCAAACCCCTGGAAGGGCGCATCGCGCTCGTCACCGGCGCGTCGCGCGGCATCGGCCGCGCCGCGGCCATCGCGCTGGCGGAGGCGGGCGCGCATGTCATCCTGGCGGCGCGCACCGTGGGCGGGCTGGAGGAGACCGACGACGAGATCCAGAAGCGCGGCGGCAGCGCGACCCTGGTGCCGATGAACCTGCGCGACTTCGACGCCATCGACCGGCTGGGCGCCTCGATCCATGAGCGCTGGGGCAGGCTTGACGCTTTCCTGGGCAATGCCGGGGTGCTGGGGCAGTTGACGCCCTTGGCGCATCTGGAACCCAAGACCTTCCAGGAGGTGCTGGAGGTGAACGTCACCGCCAACTGGCGCCTGATCCGCTCGCTCGACCCGCTGCTGCGGGCCTCGGACGCAGGGCGGGTGCTGTTTGTCACATCCGGCGCGGCGAGGAAGCATGTCGCCTATTGGGGCGCCTATGCGCTGTCGAAATCGGCGCTGGAGATCATGGCGCTGACCTATGCGGTGGAATGTGAGCCGACCGCCATCAAGGTCAACCTGATCAATCCCGGCCCGATGCGCACCCTGATGCGCCGCAAGGCGATGCCCGGCGAGGACCCGGAATATCTCGTGAAGCCGGAAGACATGGCCTACAAGGTGGTGGAGATGCTGTCGCCGTCCTGGGACCGCAACGAGACGATCATCAATTTCCAGAAGTGACATCGCGCCAAAGCGCGATGTCATCCCCGGCGAGCGGCGCCCAGCCGCGAGGGAAGGGGATCCAGGTGCCGGAAACCTATGCGGCGATCCCTGACGCGGCGCGGGACGGGTGGATGGCCGGGTCAGGCCCGGCCATGACATGGGTTCTTATTTCTTCCCCGCATAGGGATTCCTGCTGTTGCGCACGCTGAACCGCAGCGGCGTCCCCTTGAGGTTGAAATTCTCGCGCAGGCCGTTGGCGAGATAGCGCAGATAGGCCTCGGGCAGGGCGTCAAGCTGGTTGCCGAACAAGGTGAAGGAGGGCGGCCGCGCCTTGCGCTGGGTCATGTAGCGGATGCGCACCCGGCGGCCGGAAATGGCGGGCGTGGCGTGGCGCTGCAGGGCGGCTTCCAGGAAGCGGTTGAGGGTGGCGGTGGAGACGCGGCTGTTCCAGGCGCGGTCGGCCTCGGCGATCGCGGCTTCCAGCCGGTCCAGCCCCTCGCCAGTGCGAGCCGAGGTGGCGATCAGCGGCGCGCCCGCCACCTGCGGCAGCAGCCGGTCCAGTTTTTCGCGCAGCCGCGAGATCGCGCCCGCCTTGTTCTCCAGCAGGTCCCATTTGTTGACGGCGAAAACGATGGCGCGGCCTTCCCGCGCGATCAGGTCGGCGATGGTCAGGTCCTGCTTCTCGAACGGCGCATTGGCGTCGATCATCACGATCACGCAGTCGGCGAAGCGGATCGCCTCCAGGGTCGAGGCCACCGACATCTCCTCCAGCGTCTCGCCCGCCACCCGCGCTTTCTTGCGCAGGCCCGCGGTGTCGTGCAGCAGCACCTCGCGGTCACCGGCCTTCCAGGGCGCGGTGATGGCGTCGCGGGTCAGGCCCGCTTCCGGCCCCACCAGCGCGCGTTCCTCGCCCAGCAACTGGTTGAACAGGCTCGACTTGCCGACATTGGGACGGCCCACCAGCGCCAGCCGCAGCGGCCGGTCGAGATAGTTGACGGCGATTTCTTCCGCCGGTTCGTCGTCCTCGGAGAAGTCTTCTTCCGCGTCTTCTTTTTCTTCCTCCGCGCCGTCCGCCGGGGCAAACGCCGCCAGCGGCTCCAGCGCCGCGACAATGTCTTCCATGCCCAGATTGTGCTCGGCGGAGATCGCCAGCGGTTCGCCGAAGCCGAAGCCGTAAGCCTCGGCAGGCGGTGCGACGCGGCCCTCGCATTTGTTGGCGGCCAGGATCACCGGCTTGCCCGACTTGCGCAATGCCTGGGCGATGATCTCGTCGCCCGCCGTGATCCCGGCGCGGGCGTCGATCACGAACAGCAGCGCCTCGGCCTCGGCGATGGCGGTCAGGGTCTGCGCCGTCATGCGGTGAGCGACGCTGCCGTCCGGCGCATCCTCGAAACCGGCGGTGTCGATCAGGGTCAGCGCCAGGCCGTCATAGTCGGCGTCCACCGCCTGGCGGTCGCGGGTCACGCCCGGCGTGTCGTGCACGATGGCGGCGGCCCGCCCCGCCAGCCGGTTAAAGAGGCGCGACTTCCCCACATTGGGGCGTCCGACGATCGCGAGCTTCAGCGGCATGGCACATCTTACCTGAGCGCCACCAGTTCGGCATCGGTGGTGTAGAGATAGATGGTGCCGTCGGCCACCACCGGCGAAATGGTGGTGCCGGAGGGGATATCCACCCGGCCCAGCAGGCGGCCGTCATAGGGCGACACCGTCTCGGCATAGCCGTTGGACGAGGTGATGAACAGCCGGTCCGACACCAGCACCGGCCCGGCCCAGATGATCGGGTGCTTCTTGTCGTCGGGGTCCTCGAAGGCGGGAAGCTGGTGGATCCAGCGCACCTTGCCCTCCTTGCGGGTCAGGCAGATCAGCCGGGCGCTGGAATCCAGCACATAGACATAATCGCCCGCCGCCCAGGGGGTCTGGATGCCGGCGATGTCGCGCGCCCACATGCGCTCGCCGGTGTTGAGCGAGAAGGCCGCCATCAGGCCCGACTGGCTGATGGCGAAGACCGCGTCGCGGTCGATCACCGGGCGGCCGGCGATGTCGTCGAGCTGGGACAGCGCCGTGACATGGCCGGAGCGCGACAGCACGTCGGACCAGCCGACCACGCCGTTCTGGGCGCGCAGCGCGAAGACCTCGCCCGAGCTATAGGGCGCGATCACCGTCTCGCCCGACACCGCCGCGTTGGTCGAGGCCATGATGCTGGCGGATTCCTCGATGCCCTGGTGATCCCAAAGCTGGCGGCCGTCCGACTCGGCCAGGGCATAGAAATGATTGTTGTGGGTGGAGACGAAGATGCGCCCGCCGCTGACGATGGGGGCATTGATCACCGGCATCCCCAGGTCCTTGCGCCAGATGTCGCGGCCGGTTTTGGCGTCCAGGCAGATCACCACACCGAAGCCGGAGGTGACGAAGATCCTGCCCGCGTCATAGGCGACGCCGCCGCCCGCCCCTGCGGGCGGTTCGACCGTGTTGGGCTTGCCCAGCAGGCCCCACAGGGTCGGCATGTCGGTGCCGTTCTTGGGCGCCAGCCGGCGGTTCCACACCGGCCGGCCGTCGCGGGCGCGGAAGACATAGATGTGCGCCTCGGAGTCCAGCGCATAGATCAGGCCGTCGCCCACCACGGGGGCGGAGATCAGGGTGGAATCTATGTCGGTGCCCTTGCCGGCATCCTGGCTCCAGACCCGGCGCAGCCGCCCCGGCGCCGCCAGGTGGTACATGGCGTTGGAGGAATAGCCGCCCGCCATCGGCCATTCGATGTTGCGATAGGGCGCGGGCAGCACTACCGCGACCTTGGCCAGGTCGGGATCGACCTTCAGCGCCTCGTCCAGCGACATCACCGGAATGCGCACGCCGCGCAGCTTGGATTTCTTGCCGCCGCTGGAGAACCAGCCGCCGATGGTGTCGAACATCGAACAGCCCGACAGCAGCAGCGACGCCGCCGCGAGCACGAGAAGCGTGCGGGACAGGCGACTGGTCATTGCGCGGGCGCGGGGCTGGCTTGCGCCGGTTGCGCCGCGGGCGCGGCCGGGGCGGGGACCGCGTCGGGCGGCACGCTGCCGAAGGTGATGCCGCCGCCATTCTTCAGGAAGGCGCCCATCGCCTTGGCGCGGGCGCGGATGCCGTCGGGCGCTTCCGGGTCGATGGCGAGCGCGGCGTATTTGGCCTGGGCGCCCTTGAGGTCCATCGCGCGGTAATCGGCATAGGCCAGCACTTCCAGCGCGTTCTCGCGCCAGGCATTGCCGGGCTGGTTCAGGGGCGCCAGCCAGTCGGCCAAGTCGCCGCGGGTGCCGCTGTCGGCCTGCGCCCAGGCGGCGCGCAGCCGCGCCGCGCTGCCGATCGGGCCACTGTCGGACGTGGCGATCTGTTTATAGAGATCGACCGCGTTCTTCTGCTGGCCCGAGGCGAACATGGCGTTGGCCTCGGCCAGCTTGGCCACCAGGCTGTAGCCCTTGGAGGGACCGCCCGCGATATCGGCGAAGGCGCTGGCGGCGTCGCGCGGATTGGAGATGCGCTGTGCGGCGATGAACTGGGCGGCGGCGGCATCGCTCTGCTGCTTCTCGCGGCGCTGCCACAACTGCCAGGCGCCCACGGCCAGGATCGCCAGCACCGCCAGGGCGATGAAATAATTGCCGTAAGCCTTCCACAGCTTCTCGGCCTTCTCGCGGCGAACGTCTTCCTCGACTTCGCGGAAAATATCACTCACGGGGCGGTCCTCTGGCGCAAAGCCATTGATGGGGCAGGTTAATTAGCCCGCGCGGCGGCCCCGCGCAATGCGCCCGGCAGTAAGAATCCGCGCGAAGCGGCCTGAATCTATTGGGCTTTTTTCATGGGGTAGACATTTTCCACCCCCGGGAAGCGCCGGTCCCGCACATCCCGCGCATAAGCCGCCACCGCCTCCTCGATCGCCGGGCCGAGTTGGGCGTATTGGCGCACGAATTTGGGCGGGTTGGGATTGAGGCCCAGCATGTCCTCCATCACCAGGACCTGGCCATCGCAGGCGGCGCTGGCCCCGATGCCGATGGTGGGGATGGCGATCTCGGCGGTGACGTGGGCGGCCAGTGGTTCGGCCATGCCTTCCAGCACCACCGAAAAAGCGCCTGCCTGGGAGACGGCCTGGGCGTCGGCCAGGATGGCGGGCCAGTCGGTCTCGGTGCGGCCCACGGTCTTGAAGCCGCCCATCACATGCACCGATTGCGGCGTCAGGCCGATATGGCCCATCACCGGAATGCCGCGCTGGGTGAGGTAGTGGATGGTCTCGGCGGTGCGCGCGCCACCTTCCAGCTTCACCGCGGTGGCGCCGGTTTCCTGCAGGATGCGGGCGGCGTTGCGGAAGGCAACCGGCGGGGATTCCTCGTAACTGCCGAACGGCATGTCCACCGTGACCAGCGCGCGGGACGAGCCGCGCATCACCGCCTTGGCATGGGTGATCATCATGTCGAGCGTGACGCCCAGCGTGGTTTCCAGTCCGTGCATCACCATGCCCAGGCTGTCGCCGACCAGCATGATGTCCACATGCCGGTCGAGCAGGCGGGCGGTATGGGCGTGGTAGCAGGTCAGCACCACCACCGGCTGCTGGCCCTTATGGGCGCGGATCTCCGGCACCGTGATGCGCCGGGTCTGGGTCTGGACGGACATGCGGCCCTCCTGAAAGCCCCCCGCTTATATCGCAAATGCGAAGCCGCGGATAATCGCGGCTGGCTTGCGGAAAAATACTAAAGTTCTTGCTTGACTATTTGTCAGGCCTGTCGATACTTAAGCACATGCTTGACCAACAACTCGACAAGGCCTTCGCCGCCCTGGCCGACCCCGCCCGCCGGGCGATGGTCGAACGCCTGGCGCGGGGGCCCGCCACGGTCAGCGAACTGGCGGCGCCGCTGCCCATGTCGCTGGCCGGGGCGATGCTGCACCTGAAAGTGCTGGAGGAGAGCGGACTGGTGACCAGCCGGAAGAAAGGCCGCGTCCGCACTTGCCGGATCGACCCGAAAATGCTGGGCGCCGCCGAACGCTGGGTCGCCGAACGCCGGGCGCTGTGGGAAAGCCGCCTCGACCGGCTGGGCCAATTCCTGGGAGAAGACCAATGAGCCGCAACGTCACGCATGCCAGCTTCACCATCACCCGCCGCTGGAAGGCCAAGCCGGCGCGGGTGTTCGCCGCTTTCGCCGACCGGGCGCAGAAGGACAAGTGGTTCGGCGGCATCAAGGGCGAATGGGAGCCGGTCAGCCGCAGCTTCGATTTCCGCGTCGGCGGACAGGAGAATGTCTCGGGCCGCTGGAAGAAGACCGGCGTGGTGTCGCATTTCAACTGCATCTACCAGGACATCGTGGAGAACGAACGCATCATCTGCAGCTATGTGATGCACCTGGACGACCGCAAGATTTCCGTGTCGCAGCAATGCATCGAGATCGCGCCGGACGGGGAAGGAACAAGGCTGGTGCTGACCGAATATGGCGACTATCTCGACGGTTATGACGATGCCGGCAGCCGCGAACATGGCACCAATGCCCTGATGGATGCGCTGGGCGCATCGCTCGGGGGCTGACCATGATCCCGCCTCGGTGGCGCAAGACCTGGCCGAGGGCTTCCCTTCACCAGTCCGCTCGACGGCCATATCGGGCGCGAGGACTATTTCCGCCGCTGCTGGCCGGCCGAGCCGCTGCACCGGAAGTTTGAATTCGTCAGCCTGGCGCAGGACGGCGACCGGGTGCTGGCGGTTTACGAATGCGCGATGCGCCGCCCCAATGCGGTGCATCCGGACATGCATTGAAGAAGTCGGGCGCGGGCTGACTATCCGGCTTCGGTCTTGACGCCGTTGCGATAGAACTGGGTCCCGATCTCGATCTTGCCGCGGCCGGTTTCCAGGCGGTGCCGGTTGGTGTCGCGCAGGGAATAGACGCAGCCGCAATATTCCTGCTGGTAGAATTCCTCGCGCTTGCTGATCTCGATCATGCGCGCCGAGCCGCCGCCCTTGCGCCAGTTGTAGGTCCAGTAGGTCACGCCGTCATACCTGGCCGCGGCGCGCGCGCCGCAACCGTTGATCTGGTTCATGTCCTTCCAGCGCGAGATGCCCAGCGACGAGGTGATGACCGGAAAGCCGTTCTCGGCGGCATACAGCGCCGTGCGCTCGAAGCGCATGTCGAAGCACATGGTGCAGCGGGCGCCGCGCTCCGGCTCCATCTCCAGCCCCTTGGCGCGGGCCATCCAGTTGTCGGCGTCGTAATCGGCGTCGATGAAGGCGATGCCGTGCTTCTCCGCGAAACGGATATTCTCGGTCTTGCGGATCTCGTATTCGCGCTTGGGATGGATGTTGGGGTTGTAGAAGAAGATCGTATAGTCGATGCCGCTGGCGGTCATCGCCTCCATCACCTCGCCCGAACAGGGGGCGCAGCAGGAATGCAGCAGCACCTTCTTCTGGCCATCCGGCGGGGTGAGGGTGGGACGTTCGGTCATGGCCGCCCCTATACAGCAAAAAGCCCGGTCTTTCGACCGGGCTTTATGGCCGGCTTTTTACCGTCAAAGCGGCTTTTTCGGCTTGGGCTTCAGGTTGAACAGCACCGCGACCCGCGTGCTCGCCACGACGGGCTTGCCGCCCCGCGTCGCCGGCTGCCAGCGCCAGTGGCTTTTCACGAATTGCAGCGCGGCGTCGTCCAGGCGGGGATGGCCGCTGGGCTGCACCACCGTCGCGCGGGAGACGGCGCCGTCCTTTCCGACCGTCACCGAAAGTTTCACCAGCCCCTGTTCGCTCAGGTGAACGGACTCCTTGGGATAGGGCGGCAGGGTGTGGGTTTCCCGGATCGGCTGCATCTCGGTCACGGCCGCTTTGGCATGGGATGGGGGCGCCGCCATCGCGACGGAACCGGCCAGCAGCCCCAGCAGCGCCAGTCCGGTGACGGCGGAAAGCGGCGCGCGGCGCCGCTCCGCGGCCGCGCCGTCCAGCAACCGCGCGGCGCGGTGCTTCAGGCTGCCGCCATTCGCCGCCAGCATCGCGCCGCCGGCCGCGTTCCACGGCGCAAGCAGGGTCAGCGCCTCGACATACAGCCTGGCGTCGCCGCAGGCCGATACCGCGATGTCGTCGCAGCAATGTTCGCGTTCGATGCGCAGCTGGCGGCCCACCCACCACACGGCGGGATGATAGAACAGCAGGGTCTCCACCGTCGTCAGCAGCATGTTGACGATAGTGTCGAAGCGGCGGACATGGGCGAGTTCGTGCAGGACCAGCGCGTCAAGCTGATGCGGCGCGAGGCCGGCAAGCGCCGAGACCGGGATCAGGATCACGGGCCGGAGCCAGCCGATCACCACCGGCGCGTCGATGCGGCGCGACAGCCGGAAGCGCACCGGCCATGCCACCGCCAGGCGGCGCCGCAGGTCGTGGCAGCGCCGCAGAAGCGCGGCTGGGACGGCCAGCGTATCGCGGCGCGCTAGGGACCGCGCCACGTGCCAGCCGCCCAGCGCGCGCAGGCTCAGCGCGGCGATGCCGGCGAGCCAAAGAGCCACCAGTCCGTTCATCCAGGGGGCGAGGAGGGACGCCATTGGCAGCGGGCCGGCGGCTGCGCCATCCGTGGGCGCCGCGCCGCCGCTTTGCGTGAAGTCGTGGATCGTCAGGAAGGTCGCGACGGGCGCCAGCGCCATCAGGACCAGTATGGCCAGCGCGCAATTGTGCCGGCCGGCCGCGCCGCGGCACAGCGGCAGGATCGCGTTCAGCAGGGCCGCCAGCAGAAGCCCCTGCCAGAGAAAGTGGATCAGGGTCCAGCCAAGGTCGCGGACGGATTCCAGCGGCATCCCTGAAAGCAGATCAGTCATTTGGACCTCCCTTGATGTTTCGCCAGCATCTGGCGGATCTCCTCGATTTCCTCCGGCGTGGCCTTGTCGCCTTCGAGCAGGTGCAGGACCAGCTGGCTGGCCGATCCGGCGAACACGCGCTGCATCAGCTCGCCCAGCAACTGGCGTTTCATCCGGGCGGGTTCGCGCGCTTCGTAGATATGCGCCTGGCCGTCCTGGCGGCGTTGCACCAGTCCCTTGGCGTGCATGTTCTGCAGAAGCTTGAGAGCGCCGGTATAGCCAACCGACCTGTCCGGCCCCAGGCGTTCATGCACCTCGCGCACCGTGGAGGGGCCGTGATCCCACAGGATGCCGAGGATCTCGACTTCGGCCGGGGTGGGCTTGGCGGCGGTTTTCTTCGTCATGCCGCAACGATCAACGACTTTTATCGTAGTGTCAACGAAAAAAATCGTAGGTTTGCCGGAAAACAAAGCCGGGAAACAAAAAGGCCCGGGTCGCGGGACCCGGGCCTTTTGTCCGGTTGACCGGAAGGATCAGGCTTGCGCGGATTCTTCCTCGGTTCCGGCTTCGGCCTTGGGGCCGGCGCCGTCCTCGAACAGGTCCTCGGCCGCGACCTTGGCTTCCTCGGCCTCGGTCTTCTCCGCCAGCACGTCCTCGCCGCGCGCCTGGCGCTCGGCTTCGTCCTCGCTGCGGGCGACATTGACGGTGATGTTGACCTTGACTTCCGGATGCAGAACCACCGGCAGCGTCACCAGGCCGATATGCTTGATCGCCACACTGATGTTGATCTGGTGGCGGTCGACCTTGAAGCCTTCCTTCTCCATCGCGTCCGCGACATCGCGCGGGCTGACAGAGCCGTAAAGCTGGCCGCGGTCGCCGGCCTGGCGGATCAGCGTGAAGCTCTTGCCTTCCAGTCGGTCGGCGACCTTCTGGGCCTCGCCCTTCAGGCGCAGGTTGTTGGCTTCGATCTGCGCCTTCTGGCCCTGGAAATATTCCCGGTTCGCCTTGGTGGCGCGCAGGGCCTTCTTCTTGGGCAGCAGGAAGTTGCGGGCGAAACCGTCCTTCACCTTCACCTCGTCGCCGATCTGGCCCAGCTTCTCGACGCGTTCGAGCAGGATCACTTGCATGGGCGCTCTCCTACTTCACAACATAGGGCAGCAGCGCCATGAAGCGGGCGCGCTTGATGGCGTTGGCCAGGATGCGCTGCTTCTTGTTGCTGACCGCGGTGATGCGCGACGGCACGATCTTGCCGCGCTCGGAGATGAAGCGCTGCAGCAGCTTCACGTCCTTATAGTCGATCTTGGGCGCGTTATCGCCCGAGAAGGGGCAGGTCTTCTTGCGGCGGAAGAAGGGGCGGCGGGCGCCGTCCTCCCGGCCGCCGCGTCCGCCTTCGCGGTCGCGTCCGCCTTCACGGTCACCGCGCGGGCCGCCGTCACGATTGCCGCCGAAACTCATTGCACGGTCTCCTCGGTGGTGGTTTCGCCTTCGGGCTTGGCGTCGTCGCGGCGGGCCTTGCTCGACGACACATCGAACTGGTCCACCTTGACGGTGATGTAGCGCAGCACGTCCTCGTTGATCTTGAGCTGGCGCTCCAGCTCGATCACCGCGTTGGACGGCGCGTTGATGTTCAAGAGGACGTAATGGCCCTTGCGGTTCTTCTTGATGCGATAGGCCAGGCCGCGCAGGCCCCAATATTCCTGCTTCTCGATCTTGCCGCCTTCGCCTTCGACGATGGTCTTGAGGTGGGTGGCCAGTGCGTCCACCTGTTGCGCGCTGATGTCCTGGCGCGCGATCAGGAGATGCTCGTAGAGAGCCATCTCGGTCCCTTTCGTTTCGTCCGCGGAACGGGGGAGGAGGGTGTCCGCCACCGCTTTGGCTCGCCCGGGACGCGCACCATGCGCAAGCCTTCCTGGAAGGCCCCGGACGACCGCAGTCGTTCAAGGGGCGGGTCTATAGAGAAAAGCCCGGAAACCCGCAAGGGATGGGCCGGCCTCCATGAAAACTATTCTAAAACAATATGTTAGTTATCACACGCGGATGGCGGCGGCCCGGACTGCCCGTCTTGCCCCGGCATGCAAATAAAAAGGGGCGCTGGTCGCGCCCCTTTCCGTCAGCGCCAGCGGCAGACGCGATGATGGTGATGCCAGCTGCACACCTTGTGGCGGTGGTGCGGGCGCGCCTCCACCATGCCGGTACCCAGGACGGTGAGGGCCAGGGTGGCCAGGATCAACTTCTTCATGACAATCTCCTCTGCGAATCTTCCGCCAACGTAACGCCGCAAGCCGCTTCCCGTTCAAGGGTAACTTGTAATCCGCCCGCGGCTGACCGACGCTGCCTGCAAAAGGGCGGGGACCAATGGACACCATCATCGAATCGTCGGACCGGATCTTCCGGCGCGCCGCCTGGCGGCTGGTGCCGCTGATCCTGCTGATGTACATCGCCGCCTTCCTCAACCGGGTGAATGTCGGCTTCGCGGCGCTGACCATGAACCAGGACCTGGGCTTCTCGCCCGAGGTCTATGGCTGGGGCACCGGCATCTTCTTCCTGGGCTACCTGGTGTTCGAGGTGCCGGCCAACCTGATCATGGAAAAGGTCGGGGCGCGGCTGTGGCTGTCGCGGATCATGATCACCTGGGCCATCGTCTCGATGGCCTTCGCCTTCGTGCAGGGGCCGGTCAGCTTCTTCCTGCTGCGCTTCGGGCTGGGCCTGGCCGAGGCCGGATTCTATCCCGGCATCCTGCTGTTCTTCACCTACTGGTTTCCCGCCGCGACGCGGGCGCGGATCCTGGCGATCTTCTGCATGGGGATTCCGCTGGCCAACATCGTCGGCTCGCCGATCTCCGGCTGGCTGCTGGGCATCGAGATGGGCGGGATGCATGGCTGGCAGTGGATGTACATCCTGGAAGGCGTGCCGACCCTGGCGCTGGGCTTCTTCGCGCTGTGGGCGCTGCCCGACAATCCGGCCAAGGCCAGATGGCTGACGGCGGAGGAAAAACAGATCGTGTTGGCGCGGCTGGCGCAGGAGGACCGCCCGGCGGTGCACGGCCTGGGCGAGATGTTCCGCGACTGGCGGGTGTGGGCGCTGATCGTGCCGGACTTCGCCATCGTGTTCGGCATCTATGCCCTGGGCTTCTGGATGCCCACCATCGTCCACGGCATGGGATACGACATCCGGCAGACCAGCCTGATCGTGATGATCCCCTATCTGGCGTCGATGCTGATCCTGTGGGTGATCGGCGTCTCCAGCGACCGCAGCGGGCGGCGCGTGCTGCATTTCTGCCTTTCGGCGCTGGTGACGGCGGCGGGTTTCGCGCTGGCGGCCATCGGCGGCGCGGACTGGATCGTGATCGCGGGCTTCTGCCTGGCGTCGGGCGGGGCCTATAGCGGGCTTTCGACCTTCTGGACGGTGCCGCCGCTGTTCCTGGGCGGCACCGCGGCGGCGGGCGCCTTCGCGCTGATCAACTGCGTCGGCAACCTCTCCGGCTTTGTCGGGCCGGGCGTGATGGGCTGGCTGAGACAGGCGACCGGCGATTACCGGACCGGCCTGTGGGTCTGCGTGGCGGTGCCGCTGGTGGCGGCGGCCTCGATGGCGCTGCTGTCGGGCAGCATCTCGCGGAAATGATCTCGCCAGGCGACCGCGCGGCGTCGGACCGGATTCTCGCCCGCGCGGCGTGGCGGCTGATTCCCTTCATGGCGCTGATGTATGTGGCGAGCTTCCTCGACCGCGTGAATATCAGCTTCGCCGCCCTGACCATGAACCATGACCTGGGCTTTTCGCCGGAGGCCTACGGCTTCGGCGCCGGCATCTTCTTCTGGGGCTATTTCCTCTGCGAGGTGCCGTCCAACCTGATGCTGCAGAAGGTGGGCGCCCGGTTGTGGATGTGCCGCATCTGCGTCACCTGGGGCCTGTTGTCGATGGTGACGGCCTTTGTGAAGGACCCGGTCAGCTTCGCGGCGCTGCGTTTCCTGCTGGGCGCGGCCGAGGCCGGGCTTTATCCCGGCATGGTGCTCTACATGACCTTCTGGTTTCCGTCCGACACCCGGGCGCGCTTCATCGCGCTGTTCCTGGCGGGGGTGCCGCTGGCCAATGTGATCGGCGGGCCGGTCTCCGGCTGGCTTTTGGGCGTGTCGGGCCATGGCCTGCATGGCTGGCAGTGGATGCTGCTGCTGGAGGGCATTCCCTCGCTGGCGTGCGGCATCGCCACGCTGTGGGTGCTGCCCAATGGGCCGGGCGATGCGCGCTGGCTGAGCGTTGAGGACAAGCGCCTTGTCGCGGCGCGGCTGGCGCAGGAGCCGCCGGGCGCGCTGCACGGCTTCTGGGAGATGATCGCCGACAGGCGCATCTGGATCCTGATGATTCCGGATTTCTCCATCGTCATCGCGCTGTACGGGTTGAACCTGTGGCAGCCGCAGATGGTCAAGGCGATGGGCTATTCCAATGTCGAGGTCGGTTTCCTGGTGGCGCTGCCCTACCTGCTGGCGATGGGCGCGATGGTGGGGCTGGGCGTGGTCAGCGACAGGACCGGCAAGCGCGCGCTGCCGGTGGCCTGCGCCGCCTTCGCCGCTGCCATCGGCATGCTGGGCGCGGTGTGGAGCGGCAATCCTGTCGTGGTGGAGGCATCGCTGTGCCTGGCGGCCAGCGGCATCTATGCCGCGCTGGCGGTGTTCTGGACCCTGCCGGCGGCCTTGCTGCGCGGCGCGGCGGCGGCGGGCGGGCTGGCGTTGCTCAACAGCTTCTCCAACCTGGGCGGATTCTTCGGGCCGTACCTGATGGGCTGGGCGAAACAGCAGACCGGCAACTTCACCCTGGGCATGACGCTGCTGGCGGGGATGCTGGTGCTGGCGGGCGTTTCCGTCTTGCTGATCGGGCGCGCATTTTTCTCGAACCTTGACTCATCGCGCCCCTCTTGATTTGTCTGCCGCCATGACTCGCGCATTTTTGTTCCCCGGACAGGGCAGCCAGAAGATCGGCATGGGCAGGGAATTGGCCGATGCTTTCGCCGCCGCCCGCGACGTGTTCCAGGAAGTGGACGACGCGCTGTCCCAGAAATTGTCCAGGCTGATGTGGGAAGGCCCCGAAGCCGACCTGACCCTGACCGA
>Ga0153956_1001743_pt1 | contig 18067 bp, 14 predicted proteins | sample TSFL040MetaG_FD_104704 | JGI IMG/M metagenome (GOLD analysis project Ga0153956, IMG submission 104704) | Attine ant fungus gardens microbial communities from Florida, USA - TSFL040 MetaG | ecosystem: Host-associated > Fungi > Mycelium > Unclassified | place: USA: Florida, Wekiwa Springs...
GGCGGTGTCGGCGTTGAAGCTCTGTCCGATCAGGGGCAGGGCGGGCAGGTACATGTCGATGGCGAACGGCCCGATCGCCGACAACAGGCCCAGGATGATGGCCAACCGCAGATGTCTTTTTTGCATATATCGAGAGGTTAGAATGCCGTAGCGCAACGACCCGGGCGTCTGGCCGGGCCGCCATTACTGGTTCGGCACGTTGGGAGACCGCACAGCATGACAATCAATGCGCTGGCTGGCAAGCCGGCTCCAGCTTTCCTGCTGGTCAACATTCCCCGCCTGGTCCGCGCCTACTACACGGATGCGCCGGACCCCGCCGTGGCCGAGCAGCGGGTGGCCTTCGGCACCTCCGGCCATCGCGGCAGCTCGCTGCTGCGCTCCTTCAACGAGGCGCATATTCTGGCCATCAGCGAGGCCATCGCGCTGTATCGCCGCAGCCAGGGCGTGGACGGCCCGCTGTTCCTGGGGATGGATACCCATGCGCTGTCGGAACCCGCGTTCGTCACCGCGGTGGAGGTTCTTGCCGCGCATGGTGTCACGCTGATGCTGCCCGACGGGCGCACCGACTACACCCCGACGCCGGTCATTTCCCACGCCATCCTGACCTATAACCGTGGCCGCAGTTCGGGGCTGGCCGACGGCATCGTCATCACCCCGTCACACAATCCTCCGGACAGCGGCGGCTTCAAGTACAACCCCAGCAATGGCGGGCCGGCGGACACGGCCGTCACCGGCTGGATCGAGGCGAAGGCCAATGAGCTGCTGGCCGCGAAGCTGGCCGGCATCAGGCGCATGTCCTGGGAGCAGGCCCTGAAGTTGCCGACCACCTGGCGGCATGACTACCTGGGCAGCTATGTCGATGACCTGGGTGCCGTGATCGACATGGCGGCAATCAAGGCCGCCGGCGTGCGCATGGGCGTGGATCCACTGGGTGGCGCGGGGGTGCACTACTGGCCGGTGATCGCGGAAAAGTACGGCCTGGACCTCACCGTCACCAACACGGCGGTGGACCCCGCCTTCCGGTTCATGACGGTGGACTGGGATGGCAAAATCCGCATGGATCCCTCCTCGCAGTATGCGATGCAGGGTCTGATCGGCCTGCGCGAGCGCTTCGATATCGCCTTTGCCTGCGATACCGACCATGACCGTCATGGCATCGTCACCGGCAGCGCCGGGCTGATGCCGGCGAACCACTACCTGGCGACGGCAGCCCACTACCTTCTGGACAAGCGGCCGCAATGGAGTGTCACGGCGACGGTGGGCAAGACCGTCGTCACCAGCCTGATGCTGGATCGCGTGGCGGCCCAGGCCGGCCGCAAGGCCTATGAGACGCCGGTGGGGTTCAAGTGGTTTGTCGATGGCCTGGTGGACGGCTCGCTGGGGTTCGTGTGCGAGGAAAGCGCAGGTGCCTCGATGCTGCGGCGGGACGGTTCGGTGTGGACCACGGACAAGGATGGCATCGCCGCGGCATTGCTGGCGGGTGAAATCACCGCGCGCACCGGCAAGGACCCGTCACGGGTGTACGCCGACATCACCCGCACCCTGGGTAATCCCGCCTATGAGCGCATCGATGCGCCGGCGGATTCCGCGCAGCGCAAGGCGCTGGCGAAACTGTCGCCGGAGCAGGTCAGGAGCGCCACCCTGGCCGGGGATGCCATCACGGACATCCTGACCAAGGCGCCGGGCAATGGGGCGAATATCGGTGGCCTGAAGGTCGTGACGGCCAACGGCTGGTTCGCGGCGCGGCCCTCCGGTACCGAGCCCATCTACAAGATCTACGGTGAGAGCCTGAAGGGGCCGGAGCACCTGGCGCGCATATTTGAAGAGGCGCAGCAGATTGTGGGAGAGGCGCTCAAGTGAAAACAGGAATACCCGCGATCGCACTGGGCCTGCTTGCAGCCGGCGCACAGGCGCAGCAGCTCGACATCGGCATTGCACCGGTGACGCTGGACAAGCCCGGCTATGTCTTTGATACCGGTGAGCAGCACAAGATCCGGGTGGTGGTGGTCGCGCGCGGGCTCAAGCATCCCTTCGCCGTGGCGCTGCTGCCCGCGGGGGATGCGCTGGTCTCGGAGCGCGGCGGGCCGCTGCGGCTGCTGCACCATGTCGATGGCCCCGCCGGCAGCGCGGTGCTCGATCCTGAGCCCGTCGGTGGCCTGCCGGCGGCTCCGGGTTATCGCAACGGAGGGTTGCAGGACGTCGCGCTGCATCCGCAGTTCGCGCACAACCACCTCGTGTACTTCACGTTCAACCAGGCCGGCGATCCGTCACCCGCGGATGCCAAGCCGCCGGTGCGTCAGCAAAGCCGCGTCACGCTGCTGCGGGGCCGGCTGGAAGGGCATGCCCTGACGCAGGTGCAGACGCTGTTCACCGGGGGCTCCGGTTCGACCTCCGGCTCGCGCCTGGCATTCGATGGCAAGGGCTTCGTGTACATGACCACGGGTGCTCCCTTCGGGGATGCGGCCCAGCGGCTGGATTCGGTGTACGGCAAGGTGCTGCGCCTGCGGGACGATGGCGCCGTGCCGCAGGACAACCCCTTCGTGGGTCGGGCCGGTGTCCGGCCGGAAATCTATTCTTACGGACACCGCGATCACCTGGGGCTGACGGTGGGGCCGGGCGGGCAGCTGCTGAATGCCGAGGAGGGCCCCAACGGGGGTGATGAGGTCAACCTTATCCTGCCCGGCCGCAACTATGGCTGGCCGAAGGTGAGCTACGGGCGTGATTACTCCGGAGCACAGATTTCATCATCGCCCGTGGCCGAGGGCGTGGAGCAGCCCCTGATCATCTGGCTGCCGTCGATCGCACCCGGCGGCCTCACGTTCTATACCGGCGACCGTTTCCCGGCCTGGAAGGGCAACCTGTTCGTGACCAGCGCGCGGCGTGGCGAAGTGCCCCGCACCGGCGGCCTGGAGCGGGTGGTGCTGAACGACAAGCTGGAAGAGTTGCGCCGCGAGACGCTGCTGACGGAACTGCACCAGCGCCTGCGTGACGTACGCCAGGGGCCGGATGGCCTGCTGTACGTGGTGACCGATGAGGACGATGGTGCGCTGCTGCGCATCGAGCCGGCGCCTTAGGGTGTGCCTGCAGTCCAAAGGATCAGGGGGATCGATGAAGACCGGACATTGCGTTTTTTTGATCGGATTACTGGCCGCGGGTGTGGCACTGGCCGCGGAGCCGCAGATCCGGCTCACGCCGCAGGAGATCGCCGCGTTGGCGACGGCGCCGGCGGCGTTGCCCCATCCCGGGCCGAAGCAGGTGGCGCTGAACGGGGACCCCGCCAAACCCGGGATTTACTCGGTGCAGGTGACCATTCCGGCGCACACCACCGTGCCGCCACATATGCATCGCGACGATCGCGCGGTCTACGTGGTGTCAGGCACGCTGTACGTGGGCTACGGCGAGAAGCGCGATGAGGCTGCTCTGAAGGCGATGCCTGTTGGCAGCTACTACACCGAGCCGGCGGCGACCGCGCATTACACCGAGACCCGCGATGAGCCCGCCGTGCTGCTGATCACGGGCATCGGGCCGAGTGACACGAAGCTCATCGGCGCGCCCGCGGCCGGCAGGTAAAAGCAACTGGCGCCCCCGGGGGCGCCAGTGCGGACGGCCAGTAAGGGCGCAGGCCGCTTTTCTGCCAGAGGATTGATCAGATCGCCTGGTTGACGATGTGGGCCTGGGTGTATTCCTCCAGGCCGTCCTGACCCATTTCGGCGCCGAGGCCCGACTGGCGGGCGCCGCCGAAGGGCACGTCGGCCGGCAGGTCCAGGTGCTTGTTGATCCACACCGTGCCGGTGTCGAGCTTCATGGCGACTTCCATGGCGCGGTCGGCGTTGCCGGACCACACGGTGCCGGCCAGGCCGTACTCGGAGGCATTGGCGCGCTGGATGGCGTCCTCCACGGTACGGTAGCTCAGCACCGGCAGCACCGGCCCGAACTGCTCTTCCTGCACCAGGCGCGAGTTGTCGGGGATGTCGCGCACGATGGTGGGGCGGATGAAGTAGCCGCGGCCCTTGTGGGGCGTGCCGCCGGCGATGATCCTGCCGTTGGCGCGGGCGTCCTCGATGTACTCCTGAACCTTCCTGAACTGCTGCGCATTCTGCAGCGGACCGAAGTGGGTCTGTTCATCCAGGCCATTGCCCACCACGGCGGCGTCGGCGAGCTTCGCGAGCTCCGCGCACACGGCGTCATACATGCCCTCGGGCACGTAGGCGCGCTTGATTGCCATGCACACCTGGCCGCTGTTGGCCATGGAGCCCGCGAAAAGCCTGGCCGCGGCATCCTTCGGGTCCATGTCGTCCAGCACGATGGCGGCGTCGTTGCCACCCAGTTCCAGGGTCACGCGCTTGACGGTGCCGGCGGCGCTCGCCATGACCTTCTTGCCGGTGGCGGTGGAGCCGGTGAAGGCCACCTTGGCCACGTCCGGGTGCGCGGTCAGCGCCTGTCCCAGGTCATTGACGTCGGTCACCACGTTGAACACGCCGGCGGGGAATACCCGGGCGGCGATCTCACCCAGACGCAGGGTGGTCAGCGGGGTGGTGGGGGCAGGCTTGGCGACCAGGGTGTTGCCGGCCAGCAGTGCCGGCGCCAGCTTGGTGGCCAGCAGGATGACGGGGAAATTCCAGGGCGTGATGGCGGCGATGACGCCCAGCGGCGCGTGGCGGCGCACGATGCGGGTGCCGTCGCCTTCGCGCAGCACCTTCACCGGCAGGTCCAGGCCGGCAATGGTGCGGATGATGTAGATGGCGCCGAACAGCTCGCCGCGGGCGGCGGCCAGCGGCTTGCCCTGCTCCTGCGTCAGCAGGCGGGCGATGTCCTCGAGGGAGGCCTGCAGCTCATCGGCGAACTTCAGGAGCTTTTCGCGGCGCTGGGCGATGGGGGTGGCGGCCCAGGCGGGGAAGGCGGCCTTGGCGGCGGCCACGGCCTGGTTCAGCTGGCCCAGGTCCGCGCGGGGACAGTGGGCGACGAGTTCCTCGGTGGCCGGATTGATGACGTCAAACGTGGAGGTACCCTCCACCAGGCGGCCATTGATCAGCAGCCGGAACTCGCCGGCCGGAGCGGACTGTAACTGGGCGTTCATGTTCGGTGTTCCTGGGTTCGGGGCTGGTCGGGAAGGGCTGAATATACGCTTACTGCGCCTCATTTTGACGCTCCCGGATGCGGCCGGTTCCGCGATCCCCAGGGGGAGGACCGGATCCACAACATTACAGGCCGCGGGGATGGTCGCCCCGACCTTGGGCTATCCTTGGCATCCCATGAGTACCCCCATTGCAGCGGTGTCCGACGGGCACCTCGCCACGGCCCGCGAAAAGGCGCTGAAGGTCAACCTGGACCCCACGTATTACGGCACTTTTGCCGAAATCGGGGCCGGCCAGGAGGTCGTGCGCTGGTTCTTCCAAGCCGGCGGTGCCGCCGGCACCATTTCCAAGAGCATCTCCGCCTACGACATGAAGGTGAGCGATGCCATTTATGGTTCCTGCAAGCGTTATGTCGCGCGCGACCGGCTGCAGTCCATGCTCGATTACGAGCAGAACCTGAACATCGAGCGCCTCAAGGAACAGCGGGGCGCCACCACCGCCTTTTTCACCTTCGCCGACACGGTCTCGGCCCGCAGTTTCAAGGGCAACAACGAGTGCCATGGCTGGATGGGCATCAAGTTCCAGCCGCGGCCCGGCGCACCCAACAGCCAGATCATCGTCCACGTCAACATGAAGGACTGGGAGAACGCCCAGCAGCAGGAAGCGCTTGGCATCGTCGGCGTGAACCTGATCTATGGCGCCTGCAATCTCGCGCAGCAGCCCGAGCAGCTGCTGGAGTCGCTGCTGGACGGGCTGTCCACCGACCGGATCGAAATCGACCTGATCGAGTTTTCGGGGCCGGAGTTCGAGCAGGTGGACAACCGCATCATGAGCCTGCGGCTGGTGCAGCTGGGGCTGTCGGGTGCCGCCATGTTCGGGCCCGATGGCCGTGTGCTGCTGGCCTCCGAAGTGCTGCACAAGAAGCCGGTGCTGGTGGAGCGCGGCCGCTTCCGCCCCGTCACCAACGTGAACGTCGACATCCTGCGCTCGGCGCTCGCGGCCTTCGAGCGGGTGTCACCGGACGTGCAGCCCGGGGAGACCATCGCGCTCATGGAAATGCCCATGAGCAGCCTGTTCACCGATGGCGAGGTGGACCTGACCGATTTCCTCAGCCGGGCAGAGGTGCTGGCCGCCACCGGCCATACGGTGATGATCTCGGATTTCGGCGAGTACTACCGCCTGGCGCGCTACCTGTGGCGCTATACCAATCGGCCCATCGGGCTGGCCATGGGCTCACCGTACCTGAAAATGCTGTTCGACGAGTCCAACTACACCAAGCTCGACGGCGGCATCCTGGAAAGCTTCGGCCGCCTGTTCAAGGGCGACCTGAAGCTGTTCATCTATCCCTGGGTCGACACGGTCACCGGGCAACTGGTGGGCGCGGACGAGGTCGACGTGGGTGCGTCGCTGCGCCCGCTGTATGGCTACCTGCGCTCCCGCGGCTGCATCGTGCCGCTGACCGACGCGGATGCAAGATACCTGCACATCTACTCTCCCGACGTGCTGCAGAAGATCACCAGCGGCGATCCGGCCTGGGAGGGCATGGTGCCGGAGGCGGTGTCGCAGGCGATCAAGTCGCGCCACCTGTTCGGCTACAAGTCATGACGGCAGCCGCAACGCGGCCCCGGCAAGGAGAACTGACATGAACGTCCTGCATACCATGCTGCGCGTGGGCGACCTGCCGCGCGCGGTGGACTTCTACACCCGCGTGCTGGGCATGAACCTGCTGCGCGAGACCGACGTGCCGTCGCAGCAGTACAAGCTGGCCTTTGTCGGCTACGGCCGGGGTAATGCCGATGGCGGCGCCGAGATCGAGCTGACCTACAACTACGGCGTGGACCGCTACGAGCCGGGCACGGCCTTCGGGCACCTGGCCCTGGGGGTGCCGGACGTGGCGGCCGCCTGCGAGCGCATCCGTGCCGCCGGCGGCAACGTCGTGCGCGAGGCCGGTCCGGTCAAGGGCGGCACCACGGTGATCGCCTTCGTGCAGGACCCTGACGGCTACAAGATCGAACTCATTCAGCGGCCGGCGTCGTAGGGCCGCCGCGCGAAAATACCGAAGCTGGCGATGACGGCATAGCAGACCAGCGGCAGCAGGAAGGCGGGCCGCAGGTCCACGAGGTCGGAAATCCTGCCGGTGAGCGGCGGGATCACCGCGCCGCCGAAGATCGCCACGCAGATGATGCCCGAGCCCTCATGCGTGCGCCGTCCCAGGCCTTCGGAGGCCAGCGAGAAGATGGTCGGGAACATGATGGAATTGAACAGCCCGATGGCCAGCAGGGCGTAACCGGACAGGGCGCCCGTCCGGGTGATGGCCAGCAGCAGCAGGGCGATGGCGGTACTGGCCGCGCAGGCCAGCACCTTGCCCGGTGAGAACACCCGCAGCAGTGCCGAGCCGATGAACCGGCCCAGCATGGCGCCGCCCCAGTACAGGGGCACCAGCTTGCCCGCAGCCTCGGCCCCCAGGCCCAGCACATCGTGACGCATCAGGAAGATCACGATGAACGAGCCGATGGTCACTTCCGCGCCGACGTACAGGAAAATGCACAGGGCGCCCAGGGCAAACCGCGGGCGCCTGAGCAGCGTGAACCAGCGCAGCACCGATTCGCGTTGCGGTGGGACTTCGCGCAGGCGGTGGCGCCGCGACCAGACCGCCAGCGCCAGCACCGCCAGCGCAATGGCGAGCCCGAGGTAGGTGTGGGCGATGACGGTGGTTTCCTGGCGGTGGAAGGCGTCGAGCGCCGCCCCTGACAGCGTGGAGGGGTCCACCGTCGCGAGCTTGCCCAGGATCAGGATGGAACCCACGTAGGGGAACACCGTGGTGCCCAGCGAGTTGAACGCCTGCGCCAGGGTCAGGCGGCTGTGCGCGGTGCGCGGCGGCCCCAGCAGCGATATCAGCGGGTTGGCGACCACCTGCACGATGGTCACGCCGGCGGCCAGCACGAACAGCGCCCCGAGGAAGGCGCCGAACAGGCCGTAGGAGGAGGCCGGGACGAACAGCAGGCAGCCCACCATCATGGTCGCAAGGCCGAGCGCCGCGGTGCGGATGTAGCCGTTGCGCATGATGATGGCCGCGGCGGGCAGGGAGATCAGCAGGTAGGCGGTGAAGAACGCCGACTGCACCAGCATCACCTGCGCATTGGACAGGGTGAACAGCGCCTTGAGTTTGGGGATCACCACGTCGTTGAGGCTGGTGATGCCGCCGAAGAAGAAGTACAGCGCGACCACGAACGGCCGCAGGTCCGGCGCATTGAATTGCTGGTCGGAAGTCTGTTCCGCAGCCGCGGCCGCCTTGCCCATGTCCATCCGCAGCCCCCAGGGTCTTGTCGTTAGGTGAAGCTATGGTAAAAGTCCGGCATGAACAACTCCACCGCTTCCGCCGGGGCCCGCCGGCTGCATGAACAACTGTCGGATTGGCTGATCCAGGACGCCTACCCGGTGTGGGCCGACTGGGGTTTCGACCGGGAGCATGGGGCGTTCCACGAAAAGCTTACCGCCGCCGGGCCGGTGCAGCACGTGCCGCGCCGCGCGCGGGTCCAGACCCGGCAAATCTATGCCTATTCGGTGGCGCCGGGGCTGGGCTGGAAGGGTGGCTCCGAATCCCTGGTGACGCCCGCCCTGGACTTCTTCATGCGCCGTTACCGGCGCCGCGACAACCTGTTCAGCACCCTGGTGCACCACGACGGCCGGCTGGCCGACGAACGCGCCGACCTGTATGACCAGGCGTTTGCGCTGCTGGCGCTGGCCTCCTGCCAGCAGCTGCTGGGGCCGCGCGCCGGGATCGTCGACGCGGGCGTGGGCCTGCGTGGAACCCTGCTGGAAGTGCTGCGTCGCCCGGGCGGGGGGTTTGATTGCGGGCCTGGCGAATCGCCGCCGCTGCGGTCCAATCCGCACATGCACCTGTTCGAATCAGCGCTGGCCTGGAGCGCGGTGAGCGATGACCCGGGCTGGCGCGCGCTGGCCGATGAGCTGGGGGAGCTCGCCCTGAGGCGCATCATCGACCCCAGGCATGGCGGGCTGCATGAGCTGTTCGACGGCCAGTGGCGGCCGCTGCCGCCGCAGCCGGGACAGGCCATCGAGCCGGGCCACCAGTTCGAGTGGGCCTGGCTGCTGTTGAACTTCGATGCCAGCCCGGGCAGCCGCGCGCGGCAGGCGGCACTGCGCCTGTACCAGATCGGCGTGGACCATGGCATCAATGCCGATGACGTCGTGATCAACGCCCTCAAGGATGACCTGTCGGTGCACGACGGGGCCGCGCGGCTATGGCCGCATACCGAGTGGCTGAAGGCCGCGGCCCGCCTGGCAAGGCTGACCGGGGAGGCGCGCTACTGGCAGGACGCGCAGCGGGCGGCCAGGACGCTGCTGCGGTTCTTTGAAAACCGCCCGCGTGGGCAGTGGTGGGACAAGCTGAGCGCCGACGGCAAATGGGTCGAGGAACCCGCGCCGGCCAGCAGCTTCTATCACATCGTGTGCTCTATCGCGGAGCTGGGTGCCCAGCTGGAGTAGGTGACCTCCGGCAAAAACCCTGGTTTTTGCCGGAGGTTCCAGCCGCAAAACGGCCGCAGTCCGGTCTTGCCTTTACTTGGGCAGTTCCACCGCGGTGGCCTTGAACGGCTTTTCCGCCACCGGCGCGGCGCCAGGCCGGGAGCCCGGGCCGCCGCGCATGGCGGCGAACTGGGATTCGGCGACGTAGGCCGTGGTGCCCACCACGGCAACGGCCACCGGGCCGTCCGGGTAGCCCTGTTTGATCAGTTCGACCTTGCCTTCGCCGAGGTCGTGGTCGAAGCGGATGTGCTCGAGTTTGCCGCCGTCACCGCCCTCGATGATCAGAACGCCGTTCCTGCCGAAGGCACGCATGCCGTCGGGGCGCGAAATGGGCTTATCGGTCTTGATCTCGGCCGGTTTGCCGGCGGAGCCATCCTTTTCCAGGGGGATGCTGAAGAGCTTGCTGGCGGCCAGTTCATTGACGACGACATGGTTGCCCAGCACCGAGATGCCATCGATCACCACGTTCTTGGGTCCGAGCGAACCGTCGGCACCGGCCCACACCGTGAGCTCCCCGGCGCCCTTCTTGAGGGTCACGACCTGCGTGTTGCCGGTATCCGTGGCAAACACGGTGCCGTCGGGCAGCGTGGCGATGTCGTTGCACATGGCGCCCGCGGTGGGGAACGGGTAGTGCCCCTTGGTGGCGCCCGACCCGAGGTCGAAGGCATACAGCGAACCCGGCGGGTTCGGCGCGCCGCCCGGGGGGCCGCCCATGACGTTGGAGCACACCCACAAGGTATGGGTGCGGTCATCGGCGAACACGCCGAAGGTGCTCTGCAGGCCATCGGTGCCGGGCTGCACGAACAGTTCGGCCTTGTCCGAGCCCGGCGCGGCCTTGTAGACGGCCTTGTTGCCGATGCTGCCGAAGTAGACGGCGCCATCGGCGGAGGAGGTGATGCTCTCCGGGAACACGTGTTCGCCGTTGACGACGATTTCGGCGGGCAGGGCGGCATGCGCCGCGGCGGCCAGGCCGAGCGCGCTGGCCACGCCCGCGGCGATGCTGAGATTGATTTTCATGTCCTTGAGTCCTCTCTGGGTCGTTATTTCTGGTACGAGATGCGGTAGACGACGTTGGCGCCGTCGTCGCTCAGCAGCAGCGAGCCGTCGTGATCGACGACCGTGGCAACCGGGCGGCCCCAGGCGTTGCCGTCATCGACGATGAAGCCGGTGAGGAAGTCATCGTATTTGCCGGTGGGCTGGCCGTCCTTCATGCGCACGCGCACGATCTTGTGGCCGGTGCGGAAGGCGCGGTTCCAGGAGCCATGGAACACCGCAAAGGCATCGCCCACATATTCCTTCGGAAAGGCGGAGGCGCCGCTGGTCGCGGTGTAGAAGGTGAGGTTCAGGGCCGCCGAGTGGGCCTGGTAGGGCACGTCTGGGGAGGTGACCCTGCCGGCCAGGTCGGGGCGTTCACCGGCATGGCGCGGGTCCTCGTGGTTGCCCATGTAGTACCAGGGCCAGCCGTACCAGGCGCCTTCCTTCACGCGGGTGGAATAGTCGGGCACCAGGTCGTCGCCGAGCATGTCGCGCTCGTTGACGGTGCACCACAGCGCGCCGTTGCCGGGCTGCACGGTGAGGCTGACGCAGTTGCGGATACCGCTGGCGTACACGCGGCCGGGTCCCGCGACCCCGGTGGCATTGAGGTTGAACTCCAGCACATCGGCGCGGTTGGTTTCGCTGCCCCAGGCGGTGCCCGGACCGTGCCCGGCCTCCCAGGCCCTGATTTCGGCCGGGGTCTTCCGCGGCAGGTCCTCGGCGACATTGGACTGCGAGCCCACGGAAACAAACATGTGCTTGTTGTCCGGTGAGAAGGCGACGTCACGGGTGAAGTGGCCGCCGCCGGCCACGGGCGACAGCTGCGGCACGATCACCTCGGGCACGCCGCTGGCGGTGAGATCGCCAGGTCTGTAGGCATAGCGCACCAGGCGGTTGGTTTCGGCCACGTACAGCCACTGCGGGTGGCCGGCATCCGGGTAGAAGGCGATGCCAAACGGCAGGTTCAGGCCCTGGGCGAAGGTCGAGACCTGCGCGGCCCTGGTGCCATCGGCCGACGGCCGCATGATGGACACCCGGTTCGCCTGCGGCTGGGAAATGATGATGTCGCCATTGGGCGCGACGATCATCTTGCGCGCACCGCTGATGTCGGTGGCGAAGGTTGTGATCTTGAACCCCGGCGGCAGTTTCAGCTGCGCGCTGGCGGGCTTGTCCACGAGCTTGGGGAATTTGGCGGTCGACGGCGTGTCATACGGCGCCGGCAGCTTCGCGAGGTCGATGCGGTGGGCCCGGCCGGGGGCATCGTGCTTCCAGTCGTCAAAGCCCCTGACAGGGTTTTTGGCGGCCGGGGAACCCGGCGGCGGATTGAACGAGGGCATCGGCCCCAGCTTGGGAGCGGCGTCCTTGAAGGTGCCGGCCTTCACGGCCTCGAAGTAGGCGATGAGATTGGCGCGTTCGGTATGGTCCGGTACCGGCACCACCATGGCTGAACCGGGGACCACGGTGGTCGGGGAGTCCAGGAAGCGATCGAGGGTGGCGGCATCCCAGGTCAGGCCGGACTGCTTCAGCGCCCGGGTGTAGCCAAAGTCGGGGTTCGCGGCCGCGTGACGCCCGAACACGCCGAGCAGGTTGGGACCCTGGGCGCCGCCGTTGTCGCCGGGTTGGGCGCTGTGGCACAGCGCACACTGGGCGTGGAACACGGCCTTGCCGGCGTTGGCGTCAGCAGCGAGGGCTGGTGCGGCGCAGGCAAGGCTGGTGACTGCTGCCGCGGCCAGGCCGCGCACGGCCAGTCCGCGGACGGAAACGATCGGACGCATGACTTCCCCTTTGAAATCCGGGTGGGAGCGAAGTTGAAACCTTGGCTTACAGAAGCTGACATTCTACGTTATTCCTTTTGGGATATAGCGAAATCAGCTGGGTCTGCAAGCAAAAATCCCAGGCCGGCCAGAGCAAAGATCGCGGCCTCGGGGTCAGGCGATTTCGGACACCGGGTCACCCTTGCCGCCGCGGCGGGTTTCGGGGTCGTCGTCGGGCAGTTGCCAGAAGATCCAGGCCGAGGCGGCGGTCATCAGGCCCACGCACAGGAAGGTGGCGTGGAACACCGTGAGTTCGTGGCCGTGCCCGAAGGTATCGGTGAAGGCCGAGAGCAGGCCACCGGCGGATGCGACCGCCAGGCTCATGGCCAGCATCTGCATCATGGAGAGCAGGCTGTTGCCGCTGGAGGCCACCGGGCCATCCAGGTCCTTCAGGGTCAGGGTGTTCATGGCGGTGAACTGCAGCGAGTTCACCAGGCCGAAGGCGGCCAGCTGCGCCAGGATGGCCCACACCGGCTGACGGGCGCTCACCAGCGCAAAGCCAGCCATGGCGAAACCCACCAGCAGCGTATTGGTCACCAGCACCCGGCGGTAGCCGAAGCGCTCGATCAGGGGGGCCGCCATGCGCTTGGACCCCATGGCCGCGATGGAGGTGGGCAGCATCATGAGGCCGGCATGGAACGGTTCGTAGCCCAGGCTGACCTGCAGCAGCAGCGGCAGCAGGAAGGGCATGGCGCCATTGCCCAGGCGCGCGAACAGGTTGCCCAGCAGGCCGATGCTGAAGGCGGGAATGCGGAAGATGGATGGCGGAAACAACGGGTGCTGCTGCTGGGCGGCCCGCAGCCAGTAGCCCGCGAGGCTCACCATGCCGAAGGTCAGGAGCAGCACCACGGTGGCGTGATGCAGGGTGAGGTCCGACAGACCGTCGAGGGAGATGGATATTCCGACCATGCCCGCGGCCAGGAGGCCATAACCGGCGAAGTCGAAGGGTACGAGCTGGCACGCGCGCCGTGCCGGCATATGGGTGAGGGTGGCGATGCCGCCGGCGAAGCCGATGGGGACGTTGATCAGGAAGATCCAGTGCCAGTTGGCGACCTGCACCAGCCAGCCGCCCAGCGTCGGGCCGATCAGGGGGCCGATGAGGCCCGGGATGGCCACGAAGCTCATGGCCGGCAGCAACTGCTCGCGCGGGAACGCCTGCAGCAGTGCCAGCCGGCCCACGGGCAGCAGCAGCGCGCCGCCCGCGCCCTGCACCACGCGCGCCGCCGTCAGCTCCGGCAGCGTGCGCGACAGCGCACACAGCACCGACCCCAGGGTGAACACGATGATGGCGCTCAGGAACACGCGCCGGAGCCCCAGGCGGTCGGCCAGCCAGCCGGAGGCCGGTATCAGCATGGCCATGGTCAGCGAGTAGGCGATGATCACCGACTGCATGCGCAGCGCCGGTTCCCCGAGGCTCGCGGCCATGCCCGGCAGGGCGGTGTTGACGATGGTGCCGTCCAGCGTCTGCATGAAGAAGCCGGCTGCCACCAGCCACAACAGCGGCTTGAGCGAACGGGTGGGGGTGTCGGCCGCAGTCACGGCGTCAGCCACCCCGCACGAAGCGCGCCAGCAGGCCGGCCGAGTAATGCCGCGCGATGTTGTGGATGAAGCGCGGGAAGTCATGGGCCGCCTGCTCGTCGGCGCCATCGGAGATCACGCGCACCACGCCGTAGGGCACGCCAAAGGCCGCGCACACCTGCGCGGCGGCGGCCCCCTCCATCTCCACGCAGGTGGTGTCCGGCAGCCGCCCCCGCAGCTCGGCGAGGTCCTTGCCGGTGCTGAAGAACTTGTCGCCGCTGGCGATGAGGCCGCTCACGACCTGCGGCCGGGTGATGCCGAAGCCGTCCAGTTCGGCAGCAGCGACGGCGGTGGCCAGGTCCTCGTGGATGAAATCCCGGGCCGCATCGACCAGGCGGGCGCCGATGCCGGCGTCCGGCGCAAACCTGGCCTGGCCTGTCAGCGGTACTTCGTAGCGGGCGAACAGCGGACTGGCGTCCATGTCGTGCTGGATCAGGGCATCGGCGACCACGACGTCACCGATGCGAAGGTCCGGGCGCACCCCGCCCGCCACACCGCAGAACACCAGCTCCGTCACCGGCCAGGAAGACAGCAGCTGCGCGATGGTGGCGGCGGCGGCCACCTTGCCCCAGTGCGAGAACACGGCGACCACGGGTACGTCGTGCAGGCGTCCGGTGAGGAACTCCCGCCCGCCGGCGGCACGGCTGGTGACGCCGGAGAGCCTCTGGTGCACCAGGGCGATCTCTTCCTGCATGGCGCTGACAATGGCGAGCATGTGCGGCGTATTCCCCTACGGCAAAAAGCGGCCTGCGGCCATCGCCCGGCGCTGCGCGCCTCGCCCCGCGGGCCGCCGCAAGCGGCCTTCAAGCCCCTGCGGGGCTTGTCTTGCGCGCGCGCCGAAAAGCGTGGTTCCCATCGCGCTACGGCTAGCCGCCGGACTTCCTGGCGTCGTAGCCGAGTTTCACGAGTTCCTGCACCAGCCGTTCGCGGTGATCGCCCTGGACTTCGATGACACCGTCCTTGACGGCGCCACCGGCGCCGCAGAGTTTTTTGAGCTTCGTGCCCAGTTCGGCAAGGTCCGTTCCGGACAGCGGCAGCCCGGTGATGACGGACACCGCCTTGCCACCCCGGCCGGACACTTCCCGCCCGACGCGCACCTTTGCGGGTCCGGTGGCGGCGGGTTTCAGGGACTTGAGCGCCTTGGCCGGGTCCTGTTTGACGACCACGCCGCGGAAGGTGTGTTGGGGCTTCATGGCGTGGATTGTGGCAGGATCAAGGCCTTGCCTGCCATCGGGCCGTGCTTGTCAGAAGGAGGGCCGCCGTGCCGGGTCTTCGCTCCCAATTGTCCGCGGCATCATTGCTGATGCTGATTGCAGCCGCCGCCGCCGCGCCGCCGCCGCCGCCAGCGGTCGCGCCGGCGCCGCATTCCCATGCCGGTGTCGATGGTGATGCACAGTTCGCCACGCTGGAGCACGAGTACGTGGTGTACATCATGCAGCGCTTCCCGGTGGTTGGGACCTACCTGGGCGGGGCGGGGTTCGATCCCGCGCTGTCGCAGGTGGATGGCATGCTGCGCGACTACACCCCCGCGGGGATTGCCGCGGAGGATGCGCAGCTCAAGCAACTGCGCGCGAAGTTCGTGCGGCTGGAGCCGCGCCATCTGTCGGCGCGGCGGCGCATCGACCGCACCGTGGCGCTGACGCAGATCGATTTTCTGCTGCACCAGCACGAGGTGCTGCGCTATCAGCAGCGTTCGCTCGACTCCTACACCGATGAGCCGTTCCGCGGCGTCGACTGGCAGCTGCAGGGCATGACTCCCACCGGCGCCAGCACCCTGGGCACCGAGGCGCAATGGCAGCGGGTGATCCAGCGTACGCGCGCCATTCCGCAGTACCTCGCGGTTGCGCAGGAGCAGCTGGCCGCCGGGGTCAGGTCGGGCCGCACGCCGGACTGGCGCATGCTGGTCATGTACGGCCTGGAGGGTGCGACCACCGATGCGGAGTACTTCTCCAGGACGTTGCCGGGCCTGGGGCGTGAACGCATCACCGGCCTGCAGCGCGAGGCGCTGCTCAAGCAGCTGCAGCAGGCCGGCAATGACGCCGCTGCCGCCTACAACCGCCTGCACGATTACATCGCGGCCACGTTCTTCGTTGATCCCGCGGGAACTGATGTCAGCGCGCTCAAGCCCCAGTATCGCGCGGATCATTACGCCCTGGGCGAGGCGGAGTACGACTGGGCACTGCACAACAACCTGCGGCTGTCGACCACGGCGGCTCAGTTGTACGCGCAGTCCTGGCCGGTGGTGCAGGCCACCCGGGCGCAGCTTATCCAGCTGGCGCGCAGCATCGCCGCCGGCCATCACTGGAGCGTGCCCGCGGGGCCCGGCAGCGGCGAGGCCACGGTGCGCCTGGTGTTTGAAGAGCTGGGCAAGGATGCGCCCGCCAGCGATGCCGAGATGGTGGAGTTGTACCGCAAGACCGGTGAGCGGCTGGTGGACTATGCGCGCCGCACGCATCTGTTCGATGTGCCGGCCGATTACCGGCTGGACATCACGCTGACGCCGCCACCGCTGCGCGCCTCCATCGATGGCGCCGCGTACTACCCGGCGCCGGTGTTCACGCCCGATGGCGTGGGGCGCTTCTATGTCACTCCCACCAACAACGACCCGGCGCTGCTGCGCCAGCTGCACAACACCATGGCGGTGCCGGACCTGGCCGCGCACGAGGGATTTCCCGGGCATGACTGGCATTACAAGGTCATGGAGCAGTACAAGAGCCAGATCTCGCCCATCCGCTGGCTGACGCCGGGCGCGGTGGAGGATTCCTCCTCCATGTGGGAGGACTCGCTGGCCGCGGAGGGCTGGGCGTTGTACGCGGAGGCGCTGCTGGCCGAGCCTGCGCCTGGGGCGCCGCACGGGTTCTACAGCCCCGAGGAACACCTGTACCAGCTGCAGGGCCAGTTGTATCGTGATTTGCGCGTACGGCTCGACACGGGCATCCACACCGGCCGGCTGTCGTTCGAGGATGCGGTCACGCTGTACAGCCAGGTGGTGGATTTCCTGCCGGGCTCCTGCCGCGATGCCAAGGCACTGGCGCTGCCGGCCAAGCAGGCCAGCTGCAAGACGGCGCGCGCCGCGGTGACGCGTTATGCGCGCTGGCCGACGCAGGCCATCACCTACCGGCTGGGCAAGGAGCAGATCCTGGCGCTGCGCCGCCGGGCGCAGCGGCTGTTCGGCCCGGCATTTTCAGAGCAGCGCTTCCACCTGGAGTTCATGAAGCAGGGGACGATTCCCAGCGGCTACTTCGCGGAGGAGTTGTTGCGGGAGCTGGGGGAACCTAAGAAGTGAGCCGGGCCGTGAACCAGTCGGAGATGTCGCTGAGCTGTTCCTCGCAGACCTGGTGCTGCATCGGGTACTGCTTCCACACCAGCGGGTAGCCGGCGGCGACCAGCGCGTCGCGGGAGGCCTGCGCGTACGGCAGGGGGATCACCGCGTCCTCGGTGCCGTGGCACATCAGGATGGGAAGGTCGCGGTTGGCGGCCGGGGCTTCCGTGGCCAGGGTGCCGGCCAGCGGCAGGTAGGTGGACAGCGCCAGGATGCCTCCCAGCCGTTCGGCATGGCGCAGGCCGGTATGCAGCGCGATGGCGCCGCCCTGGGAAAAGCCCGCGAGGATGATGCGGTCGGCCGGGATGCCCCGCGTCCGTTCCTGCTGGATGATGTTTTCGACCACCTGCGCGGAATGGCGGATGCCGGCTTCGTCCTGCCGCTCGCGGTCGGTCAGGCTGTAGAGGTCGTACCAGGCGCGCATGGGCATGCCGTTGTTGATGGTGACGGGACGCACCGGTGCGTGCGGGAAGATGAAAAGCGGGACCTGGCGGGTCTGCAGGCGCAGTTGCTGCACCAGCGGCACGAAGTCGGAGCCATCAGCGCCCAGGCCATGCAGCCAGATGACGCTGGCGGTGGCTTCGGTTGACGGGTGCAGCACGATGGCGTCGTCGTAGTGTTCGATCTTGTAGTTCATGGGATCCGTCGGGTTGGGCCTGATACCATTGCACAATGACTCAAGCCCCCCTTGATTACCA
>Ga0153956_1001745_pt1 | contig 18056 bp, 15 predicted proteins | sample TSFL040MetaG_FD_104704 | JGI IMG/M metagenome (GOLD analysis project Ga0153956, IMG submission 104704) | Attine ant fungus gardens microbial communities from Florida, USA - TSFL040 MetaG | ecosystem: Host-associated > Fungi > Mycelium > Unclassified | place: USA: Florida, Wekiwa Springs...
GCGCCGAGCGGCAGAAGACGCCGAACGAGATCGCGCTCAACATTCTTCTAGCAGGCATGACGCTGATCTTCGTCTTCGCGGTGGCGACGATCCCGAGCTTTGCGAAATATGCCGGCGGCACGATGTCTGTGCTGGTGCTGGTCGCGCTGTTCGTGACTTTGATCCCCACCACCATCGGCGCGCTGCTCTCGGCCATCGGCATCGCCGGCATGGACCGGCTGGTGCGCTTCAACGTGCTCGCCATGTCGGGCCGTGCGGTGGAAGCAGCGGGCGATGTGGATACGCTGCTGCTCGACAAGACCGGCACGATCACGTTGGGCAACCGCCAGGCATCGGAATTCCTGGCGTTGCCGGGTGTCAGCGACACCGAACTCGCCGAAGCCGCGCAGCTTTCTTCGCTCGCGGATGAAACACCGGAAGGCCGCTCCATCGTGGTGCTGGCGAAAGAGAAATATGGCTTGCGCGCGCGTGAGATGGGATCGCTGCACGCGACCTTCGTCCCCTTCACCGCGCAAACGCGCCTCAGCGGCATCGATATCGACGGCATGTCCATTCGCAAAGGCGCGGTGGATGCGGTATTGGGCTATGTGCGCATCGCGAAGGGTTTTCCACCGGCCAGCGGCGATCCGGCGGCTGCCGCCATCGCAACCGTGGGGCAGGAAACAGCGCGCGCCTTCCTGAACATCGCCGAACGCATCGCCAAATCCGGCGGCACGCCGCTGGCGGTCGCCAAGGACGGCAAGTTGCTGGGTGTCATTCACCTGAAAGATATCGTGAAGGGCGGTATTCGCGAGCGCTTCGCGGCGCTACGCAAGATGGGTATCCGCACGGTGATGATCACCGGCGACAATCCGCTCACCGCCGCCGCCATCGCCGCGGAATCCGGTGTGGATGATTTTCTCGCGCAGGCAACGCCGGAAACCAAGCTCGCGCTCATCCGCGAGGAGCAGGGCAAGGGTAAACTGGTCGCCATGTGCGGCGACGGCACCAACGATGCGCCGGCGCTAGCGCAAGCCGATGTCGGCGTCGCGATGAACACCGGCACCATGGCCGCGCGCGAAGCGGGCAACATGGTGGATCTGGACAGCGATCCCACCAAGCTCATCGAGGTTGTGGAGATCGGCAAGCAGCTCCTGATGACGCGCGGTGCGCTCACCACCTTCTCCATCGCCAACGACGTCGCCAAATATTTCGCGATCCTGCCGGCGATGTTCGTGGCATTCTATCCGCAGCTCAATGCGCTCAACATCATGGGGCTGCATTCGCCGGAAAGCGCGATCCTGTCCGCGATCATTTTCAATGCGCTCATCATCGTGGCGTTGATTCCGCTGGCGCTGAAAGGCGTGAAATATCGCCCCGTCGGTGCGGCACAGCTCTTGCGCCGCAATCTCTTCATCTATGGCCTTGGCGGCATCGTCGTTCCCTTCATCGGCATCAAGCTGATCGACGTTCTCGTCACCGCCGTTCACCTCGCTTAAGGAGGCAAATATGCTCCGCCAACTCCGTCCCGCTTTCATGATGATTGTGCTGCTTACCATCGTGACCGGCATCGTCTATCCGCTGGGCATCACCGGCCTCGCACAGATGCTGTTTCCGCATAAGGCCAATGGCAGCCTGATCGCGCAGAACGGCAAGGTGATCGGTTCCGAATTGATTGGGCAGAACTTCACGAGCCCTCGCTATTTCCACGGCCGTCCAAGCGCCGCGGGTAATGGTTATGACGCTGCCAATTCCTCCGGCTCCAATCTCGGTCCCACCTCCAAAAAGCTGATCGACCGCGTGAAGGCCGATACCGCCAAGCTTCATGCGGAGAATCCGAACGCCGCCGTTCCGGTCGATCTTGTCACCGCGTCGGCCAGCGGGCTCGATCCCGACATCACGCCAGCGGCTGCCTATTTCCAAGTGCCGCGTGTGGCCAAGGCGCGCGGGCTTTCCGAAGATGCCGTGCGCAAGCTCGTTAACGACCATATCGAACAGCGCTTTTTGGGCGTGATCGGCGAGCCGCATGTGAATGTGCTGAAGCTGAACATGGCGCTGGACGCCATGCGGCGCGGCTGACGGCGCGCTATAATAGGGAATGACCGAAGAGGCCGCCCGCCCATCGCCGGATGCCCTGCTGAAACAGGCAGGCGAGGAAGGCCGCGGGCGACTCAAGATTTTCCTCGGCGCAGCGCCCGGCGTCGGCAAGACGTATGAGATGCTGAGCGAGGCGCGGCAACGCCGCGTGGATGCTGGCGACGTCGTCATCGGCGTGGTGGAGACGCATGGCCGTGTTGAAACCGATGTCCTGACCAAAGGCTTCGAGATCATCCCCAAGAAGCGCGTGCTCTACAAAGGCCGGGTGCTGGCGGAGATGGATCTGGATGCGATCCTCACGCGCAAGCCAAAGCTGGTGCTGGTGGACGAGTTGGCCCACACGAACGCGCCGGGCAGCCGCCATCCCAAGCGGTATCAGGACGTCGAGGAACTGCTCGAGAACGGGATCGACGTCTATTCCACGCTGAACGTCCAGCATTTGGAAAGCTTGAACGATGTGGTGGCGCAGATCACGCATGTGCGCGTGCGCGAAACGGTGCCGGATTCCATCCTCGACCGCGCCGATGACGTGGAGCTTGTCGATCTCACGCCGGAAGACCTTCTTCAGCGAATGAAGGAAGGGAAAGTCTATTTCCCCGATGCTGCCGAACGCGCGGCGCAGCACTTCTTCGTGCCCGGCAATCTTACCGCATTGCGCGAACTGGCATTGCGGCGCACGGCCCAGCGCGTTGATGCGCAGATGGTCAATTATATGCGCGCCCACGCCATCCAGGGGCCGTGGGAAGCGGGTGAGCGCGTTCTTGTATGTGTGGACGAAAGGCCGAACAGCGCGGCGCTAGTGCGCTATACGCGGCGTTTCGCCGAAAAACTGCGCGCCTCATGGGCGGCTGTTTATATCGAAACCGCGAATTCCGCAGGCCTGAGCGACGCCGAACGCGACCGTATCGCCGAAGCCTTGCGCATCGCGCAACGGCTGGGTGGCGAAGCGGTGACGATTCCGGCTTCCGGCATGGCAGAAGGCGTGCTGGCTTATGCGCAGAGCAACAACTTCACGCAAATCGTGGTGTCCAGGGCGCGGCGGTCGCGACTGTCGGAATTCTGGCGGCGTACGCCGTCGCTGGAGATCATCCGCGGCGCGGGGATGATCGGCGTGCATGTCATGCCCGATGATGCCGAAGCCCCCAAGAGCGATATGGCACGGCTTTTCGCGCAATTCCATCCGACGCACGACGCTCGCGCTTATCTCGGTGGGCTTGCCTTCGCGCTGGGTGCACTTGCTATCAGCGTTGTGCTGCGCCAATTCCTTGGCATCAACAATGTAGCGCTGGTTTTCCTGACCGGTGTTCTGGCAAGTGCGATCACTTATGGATTGTGGCCGGCGTTGTTCACCAGTCTCGTCAGTGTACTGGAGTTCAATTTCTTTTTCTTGCCTCCGATCCACACCTTTCAGATCGCCGATCCTGAGAACGTCAACGCACTATTTTTCTTCGCCATGGTCGCTTTCATCGCCAGCAATCTGACTGCGCGCGTGCGCGCGCAAGGCTTGGTGGCGCGTGAGCGTGCTCAGGCGACGGAAGATCTCTATCTCTTCGCGCGCAAACTCGCAGGCGTAATCACGCTCGACGATCTGCTCTGGGCCGCAGCGTATCAATTCGCGCAGATGCTGAAACTTCGCGTCGTGATCCTGCTGCCGGAAGGGGAGAGCGTTTCGGTGCGCGCGGGCTATCCGCCGGAAGACATGCTGGATCAGGACGACATCGCCGCCGCCAAATGGGTGTGGGAGCGCGGCGCGCCAGCGGGGCGCGGCGCCGACACGCTGCCTGGCGGGAAATGGCTGTTCCTGCCCATGCGCACCGGCCGTGGCATTGTCGGCGTGGTAGGACTCGACAATGACAAATCTGGCGCGCTGCTCACGCCCGATCAACGGCGATTGTTCGACGCGCTGGCGGACCAGGCGGCTCTCGCCATCGAGCGCATCAATCTGGCGCAGGATATCGACCGCAATCGGTTGAGCGCGGAGACAGAGCGTCTGCGTTCGGCACTTTTGACCTCCATCAGCCATGACCTGCGCACGCCGCTGGCGTCCATTCTGGGTTCGGCATCGAGTCTCAAAGCTTATGGCGAAACGCTGGACGATGCGGCGAAGCAGGAATTGCTCAGCTCCATTCTGGAAGAAGCCGAACGCCTCAACCGCTTCATCGCCAATCTGCTCGATATGACGCGGCTGGAATCCGGCGCCGTCGCGCCGAAACTGGAGCTGATCGATCTGTCCGACGTGCTGGGCAGCGCGCTACGCCGCGCGTCGAACGTTCTGGAACAACATGCCGTCGAGATGACACTTGCGCCGGGCTTGCCGATGTTGCGGCTCGATCCGGTGCTGTTCGAGCAGGCAGTGTTCAACCTTCTCGACAACGCCGCGAAATATTCGCCGCCCGGATCACGCGTGATGGTTCAAGGTGAACTGATCGGAGGGCGGGTGCGCCTTGCCATCAGCGACAGCGGCAACGGGATTCCGCCAGACGATGTGGAGCGCATCTTCGATAAGTTCTATCGCGTGCAATCTTCCGATCATAAGCGGGCGGGCACGGGGCTTGGTCTTGCCATAAGCCGCGGCTTCATCGAAGCCATGGGCGGCACGCTGAACGCCGGCAATCGCAGCGACGGGAACGGGGCGGAATTCACCATCACCTTGCCGGTACCGGAAGCGCGCGAGATCGCGGAGCGCGCGGCATGACCGCTACCTTGCGCATTCTCGTCATCGACGACGAACCGGCCATCCGCCGTTTCCTGCGCACCAGCCTTTCGGCGCAGAACTATTCCGTGCTGGAAGCCGAAGATGGTGAGACGGGACTTGCCATACTTCAGCGGAACGCCATCGACGTTCTGATGCTCGATCTCGGTCTTCCCGGTATCGACGGGCTAGAGGTGCTGAAGCGGGTGCGCGAAAACGGCTCGTCCGTACCTGTGATTGTGCTTTCCAGCCGCGACGACGAGAAGGGCAAAGTCGCCGCACTCGATTTGGGTGCGGATGATTACGTCACCAAGCCCTTCGGCATGGAGGAACTGCTCGCCCGTATCCGCGCCGCGGTGCGTCACCGCTTGCAACAGGAAGGTGAGAAGCCGGTGTTCAAGACGGGCGATCTCGCCATCGATCTTGTTCGCCGCATCGTTACCGTGCGCGGCACGGAGGTGAAGCTCACGCCGCGCGAATACGATCTGCTCCGTCTGCTCGTCGCGCATGCGGGCAAGGTACTCACGCACAAATTCATCCTGCGCGAGGTCTGGGGTAGCGAGACCGACGTGCAATATCTACGCATCTATATCCGAACGCTGCGGCAGAAGATCGAAGCCAACTCTGAACGACCTGAGTTGATTCAGACGGAGCAGGGTGTCGGTTATCGTCTCAAAGCTGCTGACTGAGGATGTTGGTACCAGTGTTGGTACGAGGTCGGGCGCTCAAAAAATTATATAATCATATCATAGACTTATTTTCGAGGGTGGTTTCTACCGGGCCCGTCGGAAACCGGGAACACGGTCTCCTACTCGTCCGTTTCCGGTCATGGTCGCCAAGGCGAAAAAGAAGCGCAAAACCAGGAAGTGGTCCGGCCGCGTCACCCGCGAAAGCGATGCGCTGGACCTGAGGAAGGGCGTCTTCGCGCTCAACGATCCGAAGAAGATCGCCGCCTCGCTGAAGCGCTCCGCCGAGCACAGCCGCCGGCGCAAGGCCGATCCCTATCGCTCGGCGCTCTCCATGCTAACCTTCTATATCAATCGTGCAGGCAAGAACCTGCCCGCCGCGCGCAAGAAGAAGCTTAACGAAGCGAAGGACGAGCTGAAGAAGCTCTTCCACAAGAACAAGCCGAAAAAGAAGAAGGCCAGCAAGCGCCGCTAGTCCGGGAGAATGCTTGACGCCTGCGGCAACTTTACCGCGAAGTAACGGAACATATCGCATTACGATACATTGTTCCCTCGAATGCCGTTGAAATCTCGTCGGCTGCTTTTGGGGGGTGCCCTTGTCAGACTCCATCGCAATTCCAGACCGGTCCCCGCTGAATGGCGCCCGCTTGATCGCCATCGCCGCCGCTGTCGGCTTCGTCATCTGCCTTGTCGATTACTTCACCCCGCACGGCACCATCGCCCATCAATGGGGCACGCTGCTGGTTCTCATCTCCACCTTGTTGATGCTGGGCGCATCGTGCTGGATCGCTTTCGGCGCCATGTCGCGCGGGCTCCTCATCCTGTTTCAGGTGCTCATCATCCTCGACATTCTGGGCACCGCTGTCTGCGCCTACTTTCTCGAAGCCCCTGCATTGCTTGTCTTCATGGCGGTCGCCCTCGTCGGATGGATTTGGCATCTGGCGAGCGACTCTCCGCGCATTTCCGCAAGCTGAAAGAAGACACCGCTCATGTTGAAAGCCGCATTCATCGGTCTCGCCGCCACCGCCGCACTTACCGCCGGCGCTTCCGCCCAAAGCCAGAACTGGGACACGTTCAATGGCGATCTCATGGCGCAGAAATATTCCAGCGCCACCCAGATCACGCCGCAGAATGTGAAAAACCTGAAACTCGCCTGGCAGATCCACACCGGCGATCATTCCAACAAGGCGTTCGGCGTTCCCGCCGAAACCTATTCCGAAGCGACACCGATCTTCGCCAACAACACCGTTTATATCGGCACGCCGTTCTACCGCGTTCTCGCGCTTCAGCCGGACACCGGAAAAATAAAGTGGACCTTCGATCCGCATGAAGCGCGCAAGGCGCTGACGCAGCCGGGCATGAAGTCGCGCGGCGTCGCCTATTGGCAATCGGCGAGCCCGCAAGCCGGACAAGCGTGCCAGAAGATCGTCTATATCGGCTCGATGACGGCCAAGCTTTATGCTGTCGATGCCGATAGCGGGAAGGCCTGCACCAGCTTCGCGCAGAACGGCGTGCTCAACATCGATCAATGGAACACGGCCAAGGGCACATGGCCGATGTCCATCCTGCAGCCGCCGACGGTCTACAAGAACACGCTCATCATCGGCTGGGCGGGAAAAGATTGGGCCATCGGCAGCCACGCACCCGCCGGCAATGTCTTCGGTGTGGATGCGCAGACCGGCAAGCTGAAGTGGACGTTCAACGTGCTGCCGCCCGAAGCGGTGAAGAATTCCGGCACTGCGAATGTGTGGGCGAGCATGTCGGTCGATCCCAAGACCGGCATCGTTTATCTGCCGGTGAGTTCGCCCAGCCCGAATTATTGGGGCGGCAACCGCAAGGAGAAGCTGCCCTACGCCACGTCGATCACGGCACTCGACTCGCAAACCGGCAAAGTCGTGTGGAGCCGCCAGCTCGTGCACCACGACATCTGGGATTACGACACCAATTCCGCGCCGGTGTTGATGGATATCAAGAAGGACGGCCAGACGATCCCCGCGCTGGTGCAATCCACCAAGCAGGGCTTCCTCTTCGTGCTCAACCGCAAGACGGGCGCGCCGATTTATCCGATCACCGAGAAGCCCGTTCCGCGGTCCGACATTCCGGGCGAGGCGGATTCGCCGACGCAGCCTTATGTCTCTCTCCCGCAGCCCGTCGTGCCGGACAAATGGAGCGGCGTGAACACGCTTTCCGACATCGCAAGCGGGGGCCAATGCACACGGATGTTCAAGAAGCTGCGCTATGACGGCCGTTTCACGCCGCCCAGCCTGCAAGGCAGTCTCGAATATCCGCCCACTATCGGTGGCGTGGAATGGGGCGGCGGCGCGGCCGATCCGGTGCACGGCATCTATGTCGTGAACAACTCCTACACCGCGCAGATCTATCAGCTTCTGAAACGCAAGGACTACGAAGCGAAAACCAAAGGCATGACGCCGGAAGAGGCGCAGGATTACTACCCGCAATCGGGCACGCCTTATGGAGTCTACGTTCACAATTTCTTCAACTGGCTCGGCATGCCGTGCTGGGCGCCGCCTTACGGTTCGCTCTCGGCCTATGACATGACGACGGGCAAGCTCTTGTGGAAGAAGCCGTTCGGTGAAGTGCAGTGGTGGGGCTTCTACATGCCCAAGGCGTGGGGCTCGGTCACCATCGGCGCGCCGATCATCACCAAGACCGGCCTCATCTTCATCGGCGCTTCGATGGATTCGCGGGTGCGCGCCATCGATCTGAAATCCGGCAAGGTGCTGTGGAAGGCGGATGTGGATGCGCCCTCCGTCGCGATCCCGGCCACCTATACCTACAAGGGCAAGCAATATGTCGTGTTCAGCGCAGGCGGTAATCCGCTGCTGACGCCGAAGATCAGCGACCAGGTTGTCGCCTTCGCGCTGCCGTCATGATCACAACGCGCCGATAACGGGGATTTCTATGCGTGGACTTTTACTGGGATGCATGGCGGCACTGCTGGCCAGTAGCGCGGCACTCGCCAACGATACGGACTTCCAGCCCGGCCTCACCGGCGACTGGAACGGCGCGCGCACCGATCTGAAGAATGAAGGCTGGCAATTCCAGGTCAAAGGCACCTTCGAAGGCGCGTGGAATCCCTCCGGCGGCGATCACCAATCGGCAACCGGCGCAAACGAACTGGATTTCGAAGCGCTCGCCGATCTCGGCAAGCTCATCGGCGACGATGGCGGCTCCATCGAGGCCAACATCACCAAGCGCTTCGGCGCCAATCTGGTGAACACGGCGGATCTCAACACGTTGATGCAGCCGCAGGAGATCTGGGGCCGCGGCAATCTCTGGCGCCTCAGTCAACTGTCTTTCGAACAGAAGATGTTCGACAAGAAGATCAGCATCGAATTCGGCCGGATGAATCCGGATTCGGATTTCGACGTCATTCCCTGCAACTTCCAGAATCTCACCTTCTGCGGATCGACGCCGGGCAATGTGGACGGCGACTATTGGTTCAACCATCCCGTGAGCCAATGGGGCGCGCGTCTCAAAGGGAATATCAGTGACACGGTCGATCTGGCGGTCGGCATCTACCAGATCAATCCGAAGAATCTGGCCCACGGCTTCAATTTCGATTTCTCGGGCGGCAATGGCGAGTTGATCCCGTTCGAGCTGGAATGGAAGCCATCGCTCGCGGGGCTTCCCGGCGATTACCAGATCGGCGGCTGGCACAGCAGCAGCGAGGCGCCGGATGTGTTCTACGATGTGAACCGCGATCCCGCTGCGGTGACGGGCTTGCCGTCGCTGATGGATCATGGGCGCGACGGTTTCTTCCTGGATGCGCGGCAACAGATCACCGGAGAAGCGCCGCCAAAGGACGCGCCGGCTGGCTCTTACGGCAAGGGCCTCACGCTCTTCCTCAAATATCTGCAATCGGATCGCCGTACCTCGCTACTCGATAAGCAATTCGCGGTGGGCGCAACTTATAAAGGAGCGCTTGCGTCCCGCCCTGACGATGAAATTGCGCTGGCCTTCGGCACGACACACGTCAATGGCCGCGTGGCGGATGGCGAAGAGGCTTACAACGCCGCCGGCCTTCTGCCGCCGCAATTCGTGCAACACACCGAATACACTACCGAGCTGGATTATCGCGCCATTGTCGCCAAAGGCGCGGAGCTGTCGCCCAACGTGCAATATATCGTCGATCCGGGCGGCGTGTCCGCGCGCAAGGACATCGTCGTTCTCGGCCTGAAGGCGGTGCTCACGCTGTAACACGCGAAATCGCTTGCGCGGCAGGCCGTATCGGGAACTTTGCGCGAGAATGGCGCGTTTTCCCGGCACCGAAAGGGCAGGGGAATGGCACAATTGTTCCGGCCGGGCGCGAACAGCCTCGCGATGATCGTCATTGTGGCGATTTTCGCGGTGCCCCCGGCCGCGATGGCGTTGAGCTATTTCATCTGGAATTCGCCTTACGCAACCGACCAGAACATTACGCGGGCCCAGCCCGTGCCGTTCAGCCATGCCCATCATGTGGGCGATCTGGGGCTGGATTGCCGCATGTGCCACACCGGCGTGGAGAAAGCCGCGTTCGCCGGCGTTCCTTCCACGCACATCTGCATGACCTGCCATTCGCAGATATGGACGAATGCACAGATGCTCGCGCCGGTGCGCGAGAGCTTTGCGTCCGGCAAGCCATTGCATTGGCAACGCGTGAACCGCGTGCCGGATTATGTTTTCTTCGATCATTCGATTCACGTTGCAAAGGGCATCGGCTGTGAAGTGTGTCACGGCTCGGTGCAGAAGATGGCGCTGATGCGTCAGGCCAAGCCGCTCACCATGGGCTGGTGCCTCGATTGTCATCGCCACCCGGAAAAATATATCCGGCCGAAAGATCACGTCTTCGACATGTATTGGAGCGTGCCGCCCGATCAGCTTGCCCAAGGCAAGAAGCTGATCGCGCAATATCTCATCCACACCGATCATTTGACGGACTGCTCGACATGCCATCGCTGAAATCGCCAACCGATCTGGATCGCCGCGTCGCGCTGAAGCTGCTGGCGAGCGCGATGGCGGTGACGATGGCGCGTTGCAGCCGGCCACAGGAAGAGATCATTCCTTACGCCAATATGCCCGAAGGGATGGTAGCCGGCGTGCCGATGCGGTTCGCGACGACGCTGTCGCTGACCGGTTATGGCCGCGGCTTTCTGGGCATCACCGTGGATGGCCGGCCGATCAAGATCGAAGGCAATCCGCAACATCCCTTCAGCCTGGGCGCAACCGACATTTTCGCGGAAGCCGAGGTGCTGTCGCTCTACGATCCCGACCGCTCAACCGCTATCCGCAGCGGCGATGCCATCGCGACATGGGATGCGTTCGTGGCCGCCTGGGGACAGGCCGCGCAAGTGAAATCGGGCGCGGGCATGGCGCTGGTAACAGGCCGCATCGTTTCGCCGACGACGCTGGCGCGTGTCGCGGCATTGAAAGCGCGGTTTCCCGAGCTGCGCTGGTATCGCTATGAACCGGTGAACGACGACGCTGCCCGTGCCGGTTCACGGCAAGCCTTCGGCCGGGTCGTGACGGCGCTGCCGCGCTGGGCGGACGCGGATGTCGTCTTGTTGCTCGATGCCGATCCGCTGAACCACGGGCCGGACGAACTGCGCATCGCGCGGGCTTATGCGTCGCGCCGCGGCGGCGCGGCAAAACGCCAGCGCATCCATGTGGCGGAGCCGGCGTGGACGCTGACGGGCGCAGCGGCGGACTTTCGCATCGCGCTGAGGCCGCAGATCGTTCGCGAACTGGCGCGCGATGTGGCGAACGCGTGTGGCGCAAACCTCGGCACGGCACAGCTTCCGGACTACGCGAGGGATTTCGCGCAGCGGGTGAGCAAAGAGTTGGTGGCGGCGCGCGGAAAAGCGTTGGTGCTGGCCGGCGAATCCCAGCCTGCGGAGGTTCATGCGCTGTGTCATTGGATCAATGCGCAACTGGGCGCGCCGGTGGCGTATCTGCCGCCGCAGGATCCGATCGAGAACGATCACGCCTTCGAGCTTTCGTCCTTGGCGGAAGATCTGCACGCGCGCCGCATCAAGGCGCTGATCGTGGCGGACGCCAATCCCGCTTATGACGCGCCGGATGTGTTGCGCATCTCGGAAGGCATCGCTTCCGTGCCGTTCAGCGCGCATATCGGTCTTTATCGCGACGAAACGGGACAAGCCTGCCGCTGGCACTTGCCGCTCACCCATGCCCTCGAAAGCTGGGGCGATGGGCGCGCATTGGACGGCACGGCGTCCATCGTTCAACCGCTGATCCAGAAACTCTATCCGACGCGCACATGCGACGAATATTTCGCCTGGTTCGCCAATGAAGCGGCGACGAACGCTTACGATCTCACGCGCGAGTCCTGGCAGAAAAGTTTCACGGGAAAATTCGAGGCGAGTTGGCGCAAAGCGTTGAATGATGGTGTGATCGCCGCAAGCGCGGCGACGCCCATTTCTGTGTCTGTGAGCCGCGTGCCCGATCTGCCGCCCGCAACGCCTTCACGCACGATGAGCCTGACATTGTCGCCCGATCCATCGGTGTGGGATGGGCGTTACGCCAACAATGCGTGGCTGCAGGAATGCTCCAAGCCCTTCACCAAACAGGTGTGGGGAAACGCCATCCAGATCGCGCCCGGCGATGCGCAGCGCCTTGGCATCGCCGACGAAGACACCGTTGATGTCGAAGTGGACGGCAAGACGATTACCGCGCCCGCGATCCTGATGCCGGGGCAGGCCGATGGCGTCGTCGGCATGACATGGGGGCAGGGTCGTTTGGCGGCTGGCCGCATCGGCACCGCCATCGGCGCCCGTGTCTGCGGCATCGGCAATCGGCCTTTCGCGCGCGTGGTGCAGGACGCAACGATCCGCAAAAGTGCGCACACCGTTCCCTTCCGCTCGACGCAGGCGCATACGCGGCTGCAAGGCAAGGCAGAAGATCTTTTCCAGATCGCCACCCTTGGCCAGCTCGCGCATCCCGACCATGCGCCCAAACACCCACCGCCAAGTCTGCTCGCTGTTCCGGGCAAAGGTGAATACGCGTGGGCGATGGTGGTGGATACCGATGCATGCATCGGTTGCAACGCCTGTGTCGTCGCCTGCCAGGCGGAGAACAATGTGCCGGTCGTGGGACCGGAAGAGATCAGCCAGGGCCGCGACATGCACTGGTTGCGCGTCGATTCTTATACGCGCCCACATGGCTACACCGAACGGCGAGGATTTCAGCCCGTGCCCTGCATGCATTGCGAACTTGCGCCGTGCGAGCCGGTCTGTCCGGTGGAAGCTTCGGTGCACGATCGCGAGGGGCTGAACGTGCAGGTTTACAACCGCTGCATCGGCACGCGCTTCTGCGAGGCGAATTGCCCCTACAAGGTGCGCCGTTTCAACTGGTTCGATTATGCCGGCGATCAGGCTTATGCGGGCGAAGGCGATGCGCTGAAAGCGCAGCACAATCCGGACGTCTCTGCACGCGGGCGCGGTGTGATGGAGAAATGCAACTACTGCCTGCAGCGCATAAGCCGCGCGCGCAAGACGGCGGAAAAAGAAAACCGCACCATCGCGGAAGGTGAGATGGTGACGGCCTGCCAGGCCGCATGTCCCACGCGCGCGATCCATTTTGGCGATCTGAACCATAAGGAATCGGAGGTATCGAACCTGCGCAAGGCGCCGCAGCACTACACGTTGCTGGAAGAATTGAACACGCGGCCGCGCACCACCTATCTCAAACGCGTTTTCAACAGCGACGAAAACGAATGAGCGCGGAGGAGGGCACGCGAGAACGATGGATCGAGGGCATCGACAGCCTCGAGGAGATCAATGCGCGCATCTGCGCGCCGATCCTAAGCCCTGCGCACACCTGGCGTTGGTGGGTGTCGCTTCTGTTCTCCGGCACCCTCACGCTCATCATGGTGGTGACGGTGACATGGCTGTTCGCTCACGGTATCGGCATCTTCGGCAACAACACGACCATCGTCTGGGGCTTCCCCATCGCCAACTATGTGTGGTGGCTCGGCATCGGTCACGCCGGCACGCTGATTTCCGCGCTGTTGTTGCTGACACGGCAGAAATGGCGCGGCTCGCTCAATCGTTTCGCCGAGGCGATGACGTTGTTCGCCGTCTCATTGGCGGGATTGATGCCCGTCTTTCATCTGGGGCGTCCTTACTATCTCTACTGGATCATTCCCTATCCCAATGTGCAGGGCCTGTGGCCGCAATGGCGCAGTGCGCTGGTGTGGGACTTCTGGGCGGTCGGTACTTATATCACCTTCTCGGCGCTGTTCTGGTATGTCGGGCTCGTCCCCGATCTTGCCATGTTGCGCGAGCGCGCCAAGAGCTTGTGGGCGCGGCGCATCTACGGCGCTTTCGCGTTGGGCTGGCGCGGCTCGGCGCGGCATTGGGAAATCTACGAGCGCTATTATCGCTACATGGCGGGTCTCGCCGTGCCGCTGGTGGTGTCGGTGCATTCCATCGTGAGCCTCGATTTCGCGGCGAGTCTGGAGCCCGGCTGGGCGGACACGATCTATCCGCCGTATTTCGTCGTCGGCGCGCTTTATTCCGGCTTCGCGATGGTGGTGGTGCTGGCCGCGGCGTTGCGCTGGGGCTGCTCTTTCGAGCCTTTCATCACGCCGCGGCATTTCGATGTGATCGCGCGTGTGCTGCTCACTGCCTCCATCATCATGGGCGTGTCCTACGCGACGGAATGGCTATGGGCCTGGTACAGCGGCGACCGCGCCGAGCGCCATCTGGTCGCCTTCCTGTTCACCGGGCCCTACGCGCCGCTCTATTACGGCCAGCTCCTCTTCAATGTGGTCGTGCCGCAGGCGTTCTGGTCCGCGCGCGTGCGCCGGAACATTCCGGCGGTTGTGATTATCTCCATCCTCATCAATGTCGGCATGTGGCTGGAGCGCATATTGATCGTCTGGTCGACGCTGTCGCACGATTACCTGCCGAGTGTGTGGCGCATCTTCCTGCCGACGCTATGGGACTGGCTGCTGCTCTTCGGATCGCTGGGCGCCTTTATGTTCATGTTCCTGCTATTCGTGCGCGTGCTGCCCGCGATGCCGGCGCACGAATTGCGCAAGCTCTGGCTCGAGGAGAACGCCTCATGAGCGAATATTTCCTCGCCGAGTTCGACACCGCGCACGGCGCAATGGAGGCCGCGCGCAAGGCGTCCCAAGCGCATCACGCGCCGCAGGACGTGCTCTCGCATATGCCGATCGAGGGCATCGATGAATATCTCGCGCGCCCGCAAAAGCCGCCGGTGGGATGGGTGATGTTCATTGCCGGCGCCATCGGTGCGGCGCTCGGCTATTTCATGCAATGGTATAGCGCGGTGATCGATTACCCGATCATTTCCGGCCATCGCCCGCTGAATAGCTGGCCTGCTTTCCTGCTTGTGCCGTATGAAACGAATATCCTCTGCGCCGCCATCGTCGGATTGCTGGCATGGATGTGGATGAGCGGATTGCCCAAGCCCTATCATCCGCTGTTCTTCGCGAACATCACTGCGCGTGCGGTGGAGGACCGCTACTTGCTCGTCTTCCCGCGCGACGAGACGCTTGCGGAATGGGTCACCGCACACCTGAAACCGCGCGCCCTTCATGAGGTGCGCGAATGAGAAAGCTCTGCGCGCTTCTTCTTCTGTTCGCGCTCGCCGGATGCGACGAGAGCATGGACAAGCAGAACCGGCTGAAGACCTATGGCTCCGCGCCCGGTATTTCCAGTTGGCCATCCCAAGGCGAAGCGCTGCCATTGGTGAAAGGCACGGTCGCGCAGGGCTCGCTCGCACGCGAACAGGCGATCGCGCAACCGCCGCCGGTAACGCTCGCGCTGCTGCTGCGCGGCCAACAGCGTTACGGCATCTATTGCTCGGCGTGCCACGGATTAACCGGTGACGGTGACGGCATTGTCGTCGCGCGCGGCTTTCCGAAGCCCAAGCCGTTCAACGACCCCAAAATCATGCGCGACACGGCAAAGCAACTCGTCGATGTCATCGGCAACGGTTACGGCACGATGTATTCCTTCTCCGATCGCGTCGATCCGAAGGACCGCTGGGCTATCGCCGCCTATATCCGCGCGCTCCAGTTGGCCGACAAGGGAGCCAAGCCATGAAGCGATGGCTCCCCATCCTCATCGCCGCCGTAGCCGCGGTTGCGCTCATCTTCTTCGCGCTGGGCGACGGTGCGACCGCAGCGCGGGCATGGCTCTGTGCTTTTGTCCTGATATCGATGATCCCCATCGGCAGCCTCGCGCTGTTGCTGGTGAACGGGATCAGCGGCGGGCGCTGGGGCGAGGACTTCGCAGCCGTACTGGTGCCCGCGGCGCGCAGCATTCCGTTGCTGTTCATCGCCTTTCTGCCGGTGATGATCTTCCGCCCACTTATTTATCATTGGAGCGCGCTGGGGCTGCCGCATGACGTCACGCGGTTCTATCTCGATCCGCTGTTCTTCGATGCGCGCACGCTGATCGGCTTGCTGGTGTGGACCGTGTTGGCGTGGACGGCCGCATGGCGCAATCCCACTTATGCAATGGCGGGGATTGCGGCGCATCTTATCATCATCACCTTCCTGCCGGCGGATTGGGTGCTCACCATTGCGCCAGGCTCCGTGTCGGCCGGTTTCGGGCTCGGCTTCGGCATCGAGCAAATGTTCGCGGCGCTTGCCTTCACCGCGATCCTCGCGCCGCAGGCGCCGGGACGTCCCAATCGCGACCTCGCCGGGATCATGCTCACCACGCTGCTCGGCACCGTTTACTTCTTCTACATGGCGTTCATCATCACCTGGTACGGCAACATCCCCGCCAAGGTGCATTGGTACGCCGTGCGCGCCGGCGATGGTTGGGCGTTGGAAATGCTTGCGGCATTTCTCCTCGGCGCGGCGCTGCCATTCCTTGCGATCCTGAGCCCTGCCGTGCGGCGCGAGCCCTCGCTGTTGCGCATCGTCGGCGCTTTCGTACTCGCCGGCATCGCGCTGCACATCGCATGGATGATCGTTCCGGTGTTCGGCGCCGTCACCATCATTCCCGCCATTCTTGCCGGACTGGTGATCGCGTTGGCGCTGTGGAGCGTGCGCGGAAACCTTGCCGTGTTCGGAGGCGTGCATGGACGCTGATCTGGGACGCGGCGAATCTCCCAATGTCGGCACCCGCGCGGTGGTCGCCATCATCGCGGGCATTCTGGTCGTGCTGGTGGTGGTCGCGTTCGGCTTCCAGACGATATTCCGCGACCGCATCGGTCAGACGCATGCGGAGCGCCACCCGTTTCCTGCGCCCGCCGTCATTCCGAATGAGCGCGCGGAACGCCTCGCGCTGGAAGCGAAGCAGAAGAAGGACCTCGCCGGTGCGCATGGCCGCATGCCGATCGATGCCGCCATGAAAGCCATTGCGGCGAAAGGCGATCACGCCTTCGATCCTCTTGGAGGAGAGCCATGAGGCGGGCGGCAGCGGTTCTTGTGCTGGTGTTGCTGGCATCGCCCGCGTGGGCGGGTTTGTCGCGCGCCGATCTGGCATCGGTGGCTGCTGCCCCGCCGAAAGGCGCACGGCTCGATCCCCGCCTGTCCGCCATCGATGTCACCGGCAAACGCTGGACGATGGGGCAGCTTCTTGCCGGCCGCTCCGTGTTCTTCAACTTCATCGATTACACCTGCAACACGTTGTGCGGCACCGATCTGGAACTTCTCTCGGCCGGAATCCAGAACGCGCATCTCAATCCCGCCGATTATCGCATCGTGGTGTTCGGCATGGATCCGAAGGACTCCGCGAAGGATGCGCTGGCGATGGCACGCAAGGAAATTCCGGCAAGCCTGATGCCCCAGACCGTGTTGCTGATGCCGGACAAGATGACGGTGGAGCGCGCGGCGCGGGCCCTGGGCTTTCACTATAAATATGACGCGGCGGCGGATCAGTTCGCGCATCCGGCGGCGGTCTATGTGATCGCGCAGGACGGCGGTGTGCGCGGCGTGCTCTCGCCGTTCGCACTCACCGCAACGGACATGAAGACCGTGCTGGACACGACGAAGCCATCGCTCAGTCTCTATGATCGCGTGCGGCTGCTTTGCTATTGCTATGATCCGCAGACCGGCATCTACAGCCTGCGCATTGCGTGGCTTCTGCGCATCGCCTGCATCGTCACTGTGCTGCTGCTCGGCAGCGCCGTGTTCTTCTTCATCCGGCGGCCGAGGGCGGCATGAGCAGCTGGCGCCTTTCGCTCCCCGAAGCCTCGCGCAATGCGCAATCGGTGGACATCGCGTTTGCCGCGGTATTTGGCATCGCGGCGGCGATCTTCCTCATCCTGTTTGTGCTGCTGATCGTCTTCGCGGTGCGCTATCGCCGCGGTGCGCCCGGTTCGCATGCGCCGCTGCCGAAATTTCTCAGCCGCGAGATTGAGATCGGCTGGACGATAGGAACCACCTTTCTCGCCGTCTTTATCTTCTGGTGGTTCGTGGGCGGTTACGGACTGCCGCCCCGCAACGCGCCCAACGCGCTGGAAATCCATGTCGTCGCGAAACAGTGGATGTGGAAGACGCAGCATCCCGATGGCGCGCGCGAGATCGATGCGCTCCACATTCCCGTGGGTCGACAAGTGCGCCTTGTGATGACGTCGCAGGACGTGATCCACAGCTTCTA
>Ga0153956_1001746_pt1 | contig 18054 bp, 17 predicted proteins | sample TSFL040MetaG_FD_104704 | JGI IMG/M metagenome (GOLD analysis project Ga0153956, IMG submission 104704) | Attine ant fungus gardens microbial communities from Florida, USA - TSFL040 MetaG | ecosystem: Host-associated > Fungi > Mycelium > Unclassified | place: USA: Florida, Wekiwa Springs...
CACCGGGTCGTCATGGCAGGCGGCCACGGCGTCGAGCAGTTCGCTGACCAGCACCGACGGCTCGCGCGTGCTGCCATCGCGCGCGTCGGCGCCGAGGTAGCTCAGGTAGAACACGTCCTGCGCCGAGGCCAGCAGTTGCAGGAACAGGAAGCGGTCGTCCTCGCGGTTGGAGCGGTCGCCGTGGCGGCGGCGCGGGGTGCCCAGTTCGGCGGTGAGCCGGCTCAGGCCGGCGGCCGGATCGCGGCGCGGGAACTCGCCATCGTCCAGGCCCAGCACGCAGATCGCCCGGAACGGCAGCAGCCGCATCGGTACCATGCGGCCGAAACTGACGCCGCCGGTAAGCAGCGGCGCACGGGTGTCGGCCTCGGACAGCACCGCGGCGAAATGCGCGCGCACCACCTCGGCCGGCACCGACGCTTCAAAACCCGCCTTGCCGGCCTCCTTGGCGAATTCGCCGACCAGCTTGCGCAGGCGGTCCAGCGCGCGCGCGGTCGCCGGCTCGGCCGGGGTTTCCGGCAGCAGGGCATCGAGCAGGCCGACCAGGCGGTCGCGCCACTGCGCCGGCGGCATGGCCTCGGCCAGCGTCTTCTGGTGACGCGCCAGCACCCGCAGCAGGCGGATCAGTGCATCCAGCGCGGCCAGCGCGCTGCCTTCCAGCTCCGGCCAGGGCGCGACGCCGGCCAGGTCGTCGTCGCTGCCGCTGGCATGGCCGAGCAGCAGCCGGTCCAGCGCGAACTGCCAGGTGCAGGCGTCGTCCGGCGGCGCCTGATGTTGTTCGCGGTGCGCCGCATCCAGGCCCCAGCGCGCGCCGGCGGCCTGCAGCCAGCCGTGCAGGCGCTCGAATGCGGCCGCATCCAGCCCGGCGGCCGCGGCCAGCGGCGGGCTGGCGAGCAGGTCGAGGATTTCGTTGAGGCCGAAGCGCGACACCGGCAGGCCCAGCAGCTGCACGAACACTTCGGCCAGCGGCTCGCCCTGCAGCGGGCTGGCGTCGGCCAGCGCCCACGGGATATGGTCCTCGCCGGCGCCGCGGCCACCGAATACCGATTCCAGGTACGGCACGTAGGGGTCGATGTCCGGGGCCAGCACCGCGATCTCGCGCGGCTGCAGCGGCGGGTCGAAGCGCGGGTCGTCCAGCAGCGCGCGCAGCTGGTCGTGCAGTACCTGCATCTCGCGCAGGCGGGTGTGGCAGGCGTGGACCTGCAGGCTGGGGTCGTCCAGCCGCAGCGCCGGGCGCAACGGCGCCGGCGGCCGCGCGCGGCGGTGGAACAGGTCGGCCTGCAGGCGGTGCAGCAGGCTGTCGCGCAGCCCGCCTTCGTCCAGGGTCTTGCCGGCGCGCTGCTCCGGGTCGTCGTAGGCGGCGATCTCGCCGGACGGGTGCACCACCTCGTAGCTGCCCAGCACCGCCATGAAATCGCGGCCCGCCGCGCCCCAGGCCTGCAGCAGCGGGTTCTCGCCGGCGCTGGAAGCGAAAGGTTCGTCCACGCCACCACGCAGTTTTTCGGACAGGGTCTGCAGGTCGCCCCAGTAGGCGCGCGTCGGCGTCGGCAGGTAGAAATGCAGCGTGCCGGCGCGGGCCTGGGTGGCGATCACCCGCAGCACGTCCGGCGACACGTTGAGCGTGGCGAAGGCGAACAGGCGCGGCGGCAGGCCCTGCGGCAACGGCTGGCCGGCACCCTCGAAGCGCGCCAGATAGTCGTTGATGCGGCGCGCGCGGTACTGGCGGCCGCCAGCGATGTGCCGCCACAGGATCGCCTGCGGGTCACCGGCATCGGCACCGGCCTCCCAGCGCAGCAGCCAGTCGCGGCGCCACGCCTGGTATTTCTCGAACACGCCGCCCAGTTCGGCGGCCAGCGACCACGGCCGCAGCGGGTCGTCGCGGTCCAGGTACGCACGCAGGCCGGCCAGCGCCGGCTGCCGCATCAGCGCCGGGTCGGTCAGCGCCGCGTACAGCCGCCAGTGCAGGCCGGCCGCGCCGAGGTCGTCCTGCTCGCCGGGAACATTGGCCTTCAAAGCATGGGCGACGAATTCGCCCGGGGTGAGGAAGTGCAGGTTGGCGGCGATGCCGTACTCGGCGGCCAGCGTCGATTGCAGCCAGCGCCGCATCGCCACCTGCGGGATCAGCACCGTGTCGGCGGCCAGCAGCGGCTGCCCCGGCGCCGGCTCGCGCAGTTCGTGGGCCAGCAGCGCGGCCAGCACGTCCAGCGCATTGGAGTGGTAGAGGCGGAAATCCGGGGCGGCATCAAGCATGGGGGAATTGTGCCGGAGCGTGGTCGCATTGGCTGCGATGGAAGCTACCGCGAGGTCGGTTTCCCAGTGGAGGCCAGTTGCCTGGCTTCGGCTTGCAATGCCTCAAATCAGCGTCCGCTTCCCGCTCTGCGGCCATTGTTTCAACCGTACGCCGGTGCACGTCGAAGGTGGCATAACGCGCGCCGGCAATAGCCTCCACCTGCTCGCGCGAGACCCGGCCAGAACCCGCCAATACGGAACGTTCGTTGAAATCGAGGAAACGGTCGGTCTGGACGATCCAGTCGGCCATCCGCGTTTCGATCCGGCGCGCGGCGCGGTCTTCCGCGAAATCCAGAAACATGGAGACCAGCCGGTTGAGTTGGTCCATTTCTCGAGCATCCAGATCATTTTTCGACACGAGCACATCGGCCTTGCGCACGCGATCGCCATCCCAATCGGTCAGCGCCATGTTGTCCGCTGCCAGATCGGCGCGCTCCACGATCAACTCGGCAGCGGTGCGGCCGGTGACCGCATACACCAGTTCTGGATGGTGGCGAAAAGGGGCTTCGCGGTGTGGGCACTTCCGTCGTAATCGCTGCTGCTGTCTTTGAACAGGTCGCGCAACTTCTGGTAGAAACGCTTCTCTGAGCTGCGAATGTCGCGAATGCGACGTAGCAATTCATCGAAGTAGTCCGCTCGTTCGGCATCCTTGAGCCGCTGGTCGTTGAGCAGGAAGCCCTTGACCAGATATTCGGCCAAATTCGCTCCCGCCCAGCGCCGGAACTGGTTTCCACGTGGGGAACGCCCCCGGAAGCCGACCGCAAGGACCAGATCGAGCCGATAAATCCTTGTTTTATATCGCTTACCATCCGCAGCAGTTGTCAAGTAAAACTTGACAACTGTCTCCTCGGAAAGCTCTCCCTCCGCAAAAATCTTGCGGATATGCAGACTGATGTTCTGCTTGGTGGTTTCAAACAGATCCGCCATCTCGCCCTGGGTCAGTCAGACCGTACCCTGAGAGGCACGCAGGTGGATATCGGTACGACCATCTTCGGTCGGTAAAGAATCGATTCGCCATTGTTCTCGCTCATGCGATCTCCTGTCATGCAATCTCGCATGCATGCGGTCCCCCCGGCATGGGGATAGTCGAACCCACAGCCGAAGCAATGTACCGACGGGCATTCCATGACTCCAGCACTTCGCCCTGTGTGAACGGGGCCGCCACCTGGTCGCGATGACGCCAAGGAGACTGGGCGTTCCGCCCATGGCACTGACGCGCGGCGTGGCCAGGGCCACAATACTGCACGGTCCAGTTCTCTTTTGTTCAGGCGCGGCCGATAATCCTGCTTCGTTGCTTTTCCGTTAAAGGCCAGCATGCCCTCTTCCCGGACACCCGTGGTGCAGTTGTCCAACGTGCGCATCGATCGCGGCGGCCGCACGATCCTGCGCGACGTTTCGCTGGACGTGCCGCGCGGCAGCATCACCGCGGTGCTCGGGCCTTCGGGCACCGGCAAGTCCACGCTGCTGGCGGCGCTGACCGGCGAGCTGCGGCCGGTGGCCGGCCATGTGCAGCTGTTCGGGCAGGACATCCCGCACGGCAGCCGCGCGTTGCTGGAGATGCGCCGCAACGTCGGCGTGCTGCTGCAGGGCAACGGCCTGCTGACCGACCTGAGCGTGGCCGAGAACGTGGCCCTGCCGCTGCGCACCCACACCCGCCTGCCGGAACCGGTGCTGCAGCGGCTGGTGCGGATGAAGCTGCACGCGGTGGGCCTGCTGGCCGCCGCCGATGCCATGCCGCGCGAGTTGTCCGGCGGCATGGCCCGGCGCGTGGCGCTGGCCCGCGCGCTGGCGCTGGACCCGCCGCTGATGATCTACGACGAGCCGCTGACCGGACTGGACCCGATCGCCTCGGGCGTGATCATGAGCCTGATCCAGCGCCTGAACCACAGCCTCGGCCTGACCAGCATCATCGTCAGCCACCATGTGCACGAGACCCTGCCGATCTGCGACCAGGCGGTGGTCATCGCCAACGAAGGCATCGTGTTCTCCGGTACGCCGGACGAACTGCAGGCCAGCAGCGACCCGCTGGTGCGGCAGTTCCTGCATGGCCAGCCCGATGGCCCGATCCCGTTCGACGCGCCGGTGCGCCGCTACGGCATGGAGGCAGCGTGATGAGCCGGGGCGTGTTCATTGCGGGCCTTTCCCCCCTCCGCCCTTCGGGCACCTCCCCCCGCCTGCGGCGAGGCCCGCGACTGGACGGTCCGGGGTACGCCTTCCACCGCTCATGGCCGGCGCAGGGTTCACTGCCGGGAGACGCTTGCTGATGCCGTTCACCGCTTCCATCCGCTCCCTGGGCCGCGCCGGGCTGTTCTCGATGACCGTGCTGCGCGGCTCGCTGCCGACCCGCGACTTCCTCGCCGAGCTGACCCGCGAAATCTACAAGATCGGCGCGCGTTCGCTGCCGATCATCGCCGTTGGCGGTGCGTTCGTCGGCCTGGTGCTGACCCTGCAGGGCCATCGCACGCTGACCACCTTCGGCGCGGCCGATGCCCTGTCCACCCTGCTCGGCCTGTCGCTGTACCGCGAGCTGGCGCCGGTGCTGACCGCGCTGCTGTTCATCGGCCGCGCCGGCAGCTCCATCGCCGCCGAGCTGGGCCTGATGCGCGCCACCGACCAGATCAAGGCACTGGAGTTGATGGCCATCGACCCGGTGGCCAAGGCGGTGGCACCACGCTTCTGGGCGGCGGTGCTGACCGTGCCGCTGCTGACCGGCATCTTCTGTTCGCTGGCCATCACCGGCGGCTGGTTCGAGGCAACCCAGGTGCTGGGGCAGGACAACGGCACGTTCTGGTCCGGGCTGCGCGGCAGCGTCGACTTCTGGGACGACTTCGCCGTGGCCCTGCTCAAGTCGGCGGTCTTCGGCGGCACCGCGGCGCTGGTGGCGGCCTATGTCGGCTTCCATGCCGAACCGACCATCGAGGGCACGTCGGTGGCCACCACGCGTGCGGTGGTGAATGCCTCGCTGCTGGTGCTGATGTTCAATTTCGTGCTTTCCGCCCTGCTGTTTCAATGATGCGAGTCGCTCGCAGGAACCCGCGCATCCTCGTGCGGGAATCAAATGAACAACCCGCTTCGCTCACCAACGCGAAGCACCTGCTGGATCAGGAGTGAGACATTACATGGCCATCCGTGGACCTCGACTCGAATTCTCCGTCGGCGCCTTCCTGCTGCTGGCGCTGGCCTCGCTGCTGGTATTGGCGGTGGCTTCCACCAACCAGCGCTTCAGCATGGGCGGCGGCGACTACGTGCTCACCGCACGCTTCACCCAGATCGGCCAGCTGCGCAAGCAGGCGTCGGTGAAGGTGGGCGGCGTGACCATCGGCCAGGTAGCCGATATTCAGCTCGACCCGGTTAAATACGACTCCATCGTGACCCTGGCGCTGGACAGCAAGTTCAAGGATCTGCCAGCCGATACCTCCGCCGGCATCTTCACCAGCGGCCTGCTGGGCGAGAGCTACATCGGCCTGCAACCGGGCGGCGACCCGGAAGTGCTCAAGTCCGGCGACGAAATCGTCTTCACCCAGCCGGCGGTGGACCTGATCCAACTGGTCGGCAAATACATGTTCAGCGGCGGCGGTGCATCCGGCGCCAATGCCAACCAGGCCCATGGCGCCGATGCGCCCGCAACGGAACCACAACCATGAAAACGAAACTGCTTACCGCCGCGTTCGCCTCGGCCCTGCTGGCCGCCGCCCCATCGCTGGTCCTGGCGCAGGCGCGCCCGGCCGCCAGCGCCGCGCAACCCAGCGCCGCCGGCCACGCCGTGCTCGATGCCAGCACCCGCATCCTGTCCACGCTGGACACCCGCCGCAGCGAATTCCGCGCCAACCCCACCGCGCTGCGCAGCTTCATCGACAGCGAACTGAGCCGTACCTTCGACCGCGACTACGCCGCGCGCCTGGTGCTGGGCGTGCACGGGCGCGGTGCCTCGGATGCGGACGTGAAGCTGTTCGCCGACGCGATGGCCGACAACCTGATGGCCCGCTACGGCTCGGCGCTGCTGGACATCCAGGGCAAGCCCAGCTTCCGCTACAAGAGCGAAACCGCGCTGCCGGGCAACCGCGGCGTGAAGGTGTCCACCGAACTGGTGCGCACCGGCAGCGAGCCGACCCCGGTCGAGTACCTGATGCGCCAGGTCGATGGCCAATGGAAGATCTTCGATGTGATGATCGAAGGCATTTCCTACGTGCAGACCTTCAAGAACCAGTTCGACGCACCGCTGCGGCAGAAGTCGATCAAGGACGTCGCCGCCGACCTGCAGGCCGGCAGCGGCCCGGCCGCCCGTGGCAAGTAACGCCAGCGCACGCGTCGAGGGCGATGCGCTGCACCTGGCCGGCACCCTGGACCGCGATGCGGTGGTGCTGCTGTGGCCGCGGCTGGTACGCCAGCTCGGCGCGCTGCGCCGGCTCGACCTGCACGCGGTCGAACGCGTGGACAGCGCCGGCGTGGCACTGCTGGCCGAACTGGCCGCGCGCCTGCCCGGCAATGGCGGCGGCGCCATCAGCGGCTCCCCGGCCGGGCTGGACGAGCTGCGCGCGGCCTACCGGTTGTCGCCGGAACTGGGTTTCAACGATTCCTCGGTTGGAAGCTGACATGACTCTTCTCCGCACTTCCCTCGTATTGGCCGCTGCATTGCTGCTGGGCGCCTGCGCCGGCAAGCCGGCGCGCGACACCGCCCCGCCAGCGTCGATGGCCGTGGCGCCGGCAGAAGCCGGCACGCCGGCCGCCACGGTGGTGGATGCACCGGCCAGCATCGACACGCCCACAGCCGCAGAACCTGCCAGCGCCAGCACTACCGCAACGGCAGCGCCAGTGGAGGGCACCGCCCCGACCGAGGCCGAAGATGATTTCGCCGCGCTCTACGGCGGCCCCGCAGCCGACGCCCGTGGCGAAGCAACCGCCAGCGGCGCGCCGGCCTATGACCCGTGGGAGAAGTACAACCGCGGCATCCACCGCTTCAACAATGCGGTGGACCGTGGCGTCGCCCGCCCGCTGGCCACCGCCTATACCAAGGTGATCCCGCAGTTCGCGCGTACCGGCGTGAGCAACTTCTTCAGCAACCTGCGTTCGCCGCTGACCATGGTCAACCAGCTGCTGCAAGGCCATGCCGACGATGCCTGGGACACGCTGGGGCGTTTCCTGATGAACAGCACCCTGGGCATCGGCGGCCTGTTCGACCCGGCCAGCAAGGCGATGGTGCCCAAGCGCAGCGAGGACTTCGGCCAGACCCTGGGCGCCTGGGGCTGGCGCCAGTCGCGTTACGTGGAACTGCCGTTCTTCGGCCCGCGTACCGTGCGCGACGTGTTCGGCCTGGCCGGCGACATCCCGCTCTCGCCGATCCGCACCATCGAGGAAGACAAGGTCCGCATCGGCCTGCAGGGCCTGCAGCTGGTGGATACCCGCGCGCAGCTGCTGTCGCTGGATTCGCTGCGCGATGGCGCGGTGGACGAATACGCGCTGACCCGCGATGCCTGGCTGCAGCGCCGCAACTACCAGATCGAGGCGGACCTGCGCCACGACCGCAAGCATTCCGACGACGGCCAGCAGCCCATCCCGGTGGATGCGATGCCGATGCCCGACTGGGGGCATTGAACAGCCCGCACCGTCGAGAACGAAAAGCCCGGGGAAACCCGGGCTTTTCTGTATTCCAGGGGCTTTCCCGGCATGCGGAGCGTCGGCTGGAAGCGGTGCAGGCCGCGAGGTGATTGCCGGGCAACGACCCACATCGCTTCTAACGATGGCCCAAGCGCCGGCACCGCATCATTCCGTGCCACGCTCCTTGCCAGAGCACAGTTCTGCTCGACGCGTCGGAAGGCGTAGCCCCGTCTACATGTCCAGCAGGCTGGTGCCGAAGATCAACTGCGGCAGCAGGATCGTGAACAACCCGACGACCGCGATGGTCAAGCGCAGGCTGTGGGCATGGATGGCAGCCCCGAGGTCGCGCTTCCACCTGCTCTGCTCGCGGACGCCTGCCGCATGCAGGTGCTTCCCCAGCATCCTGGTGGGAAGCCGGATCACGATGATCGCGACCACGGCTACCAGCAATGCAATGACGCTTTCCATGGTGTTGATTCCTTCGCCCGACCGGACTGCACCACACCGGGTGCAGTCCGCGCCGGTATCCAGCGCATCGTCCAGGACGCGGCGCTGGCTCCCTTATGCCGCCAGCGCCGCGTTGATCGCCGCGCGCAGGCCGGCATCGTCGGCGCTCACGTCCGGGGCGAAACGGCCGATCACCTGCCCGTCCTTGCCGACCAGGAATTTCTCGAAGTTCCACAGCACCGCCGGTGCCGGGTTGGCGGCGATGCCGTAGCCGGCCAGCTTCTCGCGCATCGGGCCTTCGCCGCTGGCGGCCGGCTGGGCGGCGGTCAGCTGCCGGTACAGCGGGTGCGCGTCGTCGCCGGCGACGCTGATCTTGGCGAACATCGGGAAGCTGACCTCGTAGGTGAGCGCGCAGAACTGCTTGATCTCCTCCTCGCTGCCCGGCTCCTGGCCGTTGAAGTTGTTGGCCGGGAAGCCCAGCACCTCGAAGCCGGCGGCCTGTTTTTCACGGTACAGCTTCTCCAAGCCTTCGTATTGCGGGGTGAGGCCGCACTTGGAGGCGACGTTGACCAGCAGCAGCACCTTGCCGGCGTAGTCGGCCAGCGAAGTGGCGGCGCCATCGATGGTGGTCAGCGGGATGTTCTGGAGGGACGTGGACATGGTGGTTCCTGTGGGTTGGGATTGAACAAGCATATAGAGGAAGCGGTGGAGCGATCGCGGGAAGCCCAGCCCTCTCCCGGCCCCTCTCCCATGAAGGGAGAGGGGCTGGGTTTCGCGCGGTTGGGCAGGTCCGCTTTCAATGCTCCGCTCCGCTTGCGGGGCGTGAAGGCACGGCTTGCGTGCATTGGCACGCGTGCCCTGGAGCGCCCACGTCGCCGGGCGTGGGCCGGGCGCGGAGAAGGAAACTCAGTCCGCTTCGCCTCCATCCTCGACCAGCCACTGGATGTTCTCCGGCTGCAATTCCGGCGGCAGCGCCTTGCGCGCCTTGCTGCCCAGTTCGGCCAGGCGACGGGCGCGGTTGGATACCGACTGCGGGGAATCGGTGAGGCGGTTGCGGGCCTGGGCGAAGGCCTTGCCGGCGTCTTCCAGTTTCCGGCCCACGCTGTCGAAATCGGCAAGGAAGGCGCTCAACGCATCCAGCACCTTGCCGCCGGTGTCGCTGATTTCCAGCGCCTGCCGCTGCACCTTGTCGCGCGTCCACAACCGTTCGGTGACGCGCAGCAGCGCCATCAGCGTATTGGGCGAGGCAAACACCACACGGTTGTCGAAGGCGTAGGACTGCAGGTCCATGTCCACACCGAGCGCGGCCGACAACGCGCCTTCGATCGGGACGAAGGCGATGGTCACGTCCAGCGCATCGCCGCCGAGCGCCTTGGGATAGTTCTTGTTGCCCAGATCCCTGACGTGCTGGCGCAGGCCGATGGCATGGCGGCGCAGCGCTTCGTCCTGCTGCTCGGGCGTGGCCGCGTTCATCGCTTCCTGCCAGGCGATCAGGTTGACCTTGCTGTCGATCACCACGCTGCGCTGGTCGGGGAAACGCACCACCACGTCCGGGCGCAGGCTGTCGCCCTCGTCGTTGGTAGCATGTTCCTGGCGCTGGTAATGCACGCCTTCTTCCAGCCCGGAGCCGCGCAGCACGTTGTCGAGCATCAGTTCGCCCCAGTCGCCGCGCACCTTGGCGTTGCCCTTCAACGCGCTGGTCAGCGCCGCGGCCTGCGCGGCCATGTCCTGGTTGAGCGTTTTCAGCTCGCCCACCGCACCGAGCAGGCTGGCGCGCTCGCGCGCCTCGTCGCCGTAGAGCGTGTCCACACGCTGGCGGAATTCGCCGAGCTTGTCGGCGAACGGCTTGAGCATGGCTTCGATATCGGTGCGCGATTGGCCGGTGGCCAGGCGCACGTTCTTCTCGAACTGCTGGCCCTTCTCGTCGAACACCTTGCCGGCCAGCTCGGTGAAGGCGGCCGACAGGTTTTCGCGCGCCGCGCCAACCCAGTTGCGCAGTTCCTCCTGCGCCTGGCGGGCGTGCTGCAACTCGGCCTGCAGGCGCGCGCCGTCGGCCTGGGCCCGGTGCAGGGTTTCGCGCTGGCGTTCCAGCGCCGTGGTCAGTTCGGCAATGCGCGCATGCGCCTCGGCCAGCGCCGCTTCGCGCTCGCCCAGCCGCACCCCGGCCTCGGCCGACTGGGTCGCCTCGCGTTCGATGCGCTGGGCCGCCGCGGCCAGCGCGCGCGCCTGCTCGGCCTGCTGGCCGCGTGCGCGTTCGACTTCCGTGGCCAGCGATTCCAGCCGGCCGCGCAGCTGCCCGGCTTCGACCGCCGCGGCGTTGGCGCGCTGGCGCTCGGCATCGAGTTCGCGGACGAGCGTGCCGTCCTGGCCGTTGCCGCCGGTACGGCGGAACAGGAACACCAGCAGCACGATGACGGCCAGCAACAGGCCGGCCAGGATCAGGGTTTCGGTTTGCATGGGCAAAGTGTAGCCCCGCGCGTCTCACCGGCTGCGTCGCTTCTGCGATCATGTGCGCCCCCACGCACCCGCAATCCAGCATGATCTCCCTGCCCTCCACGCTGCCGGCATCGACCGTGCGGCGCGCGTCCTGACCCCGCGGAGCACCGCCATGCCGTGGATGGGTATCAACGACCTGGGCACCTACGTGGTGGCCGTGATGCTGTTCCTGATGCTGCCGGGGCCGGGCACCTTCACCCTGCTCACCGCCACCGCGCGCGGCGGCGTGCGCGCCGGCTACCTGACCTTCGCCGGCCTGCTGCTGGGCGACCAGATCCTGATCGCCATTGCCGCCACCGGCGTGGCCGCGCTGCTGCAGACGCATCCGGCGCTGTTCGCGGCACTGCGTTACGTCGGGGCCGGCTACCTGCTGTGGATCGGCCTTGGCCTGCTGCGCGAACCGGCCAACAGGAACGACGCGGCGCCGGTGCAGCAGGGCCGGCGCTGGTTCCGCCAGGCGCTGCTGGTGGGCGTGCTCAACCCCAAGGCGATCCTGTTCTACATGGCGTTCTTCCCACTGTTCATCGACCCGGCCACGCAGCGCGGTGCGCTGACCCTGGCGACGATGGTGGCGGTGATCGCGGCCCTGAGCCTGGGCTGGTGCTCGGTGCTGATCTTCGGCGGCCAGTACATCGCCCGGCGCCTGGCCGGTTACCCGCGGCTGGGCGTGTGGCTGCGCCGGGCGGTGGGCGTATGCTTGATCGCGTTCGGCGTACGCCTGGGACTGGGCGGCTGATGCGTCGTACCGCCTCGGGAGGCCGGGATGGTGATTCACTGCAAACGGGCCCATGATCCCGCCGCCGCTGCCGACGGCCAGCGTTTCCTGGTCGATCGGCTATGGCCGCGCGGGGTCGGCCGCGACGCCTTGCAGGCCCGGTGGTTGAAGGAAGTGGCGCCCAGCGATGCGCTGCGGCGCTGGTTCGACCACCGCGCCGAACGCTGGGACGAATTCCGGCAACGCTACCGGGAAGAACTGGCCACGCACCCGCACCTGCTGGCGCCACTGCGCGATGCACTGGAAGCCGGGCCGGTGACGCTGGTGTATGGCGCGCGCGACAGCGAGCACAACCAGGCCGTGGCGTTGCGCGACTACCTGCTTTCGCACCCGCGCCGCACACCATAGGTGCGGGGCTCGCCGCGCATGGGGCATCACCGGCAAGGCCCCGTACCGGGCAAGCCCGGTACCTGCGCCCGCAATGGGCCAGGGTCCGCCGGAGTGCAACCTCGACCTGCGCATCGCGCCTCGCCGTGGATGCGGAGCTTGTGCTTGCTTCCCCTTGCGAGCACCCGCAGGGAGGCAGTACCTGCGCATTGCATTTCCAACCGTGGATGCGGGGCTTGCCCCGCATGACAGGCATCGCCGGGAACGCCCTGTAGCAGGCGAGCCCGGTATTTGTGCGTGGAGCAGGTCCGGGCTACGTCGCCGGCATCGATGCCCGGCCGCCAATGATGCCGTGGGTGTACCCCCGACCTGCCCGGCTTTCTGTTGCCGCCATGGATGACGGCAACCCGCCGGTCCATCGACAGGCGATGTCAAAAACCACTCCAGGCGGTTTTTGTGCCGGATCCGGCCACCTCGCCACCGGCTGTCGCCAAGGCCCGTTGAAAGCACCGGAATTCTGGCTTTGCTGCACTGCGTTCGGCGACACTCGCCCCCTTTCCCGAATCACGACGACCCGCGAGGCCCCCATGCAGTCCTGGCTCCGGCGCAAGCCCATCGACCAACTCACCCAGCACGAGGAAGGCCGCCGCCTGATCCCGACCCTGAGTTGGCCCCACCTGGTCGCGCTGGGCATCGGTGCCATCGTCGGCACCGGCATCTATACGCTGATCGGCGTGGGCGCGGACAAGGCCGGCCCCGCCGTGCTGCTGTCCTTCGTCATCGCCGGCTTGGTCTGCGCCTGCGCGGCGCTGGCCTATGCCGAGCTTTCGACGATGATGCCGGCCGCCGGCAGCGCCTATACCTACAGCTACAGCGCGCTGGGCGAGACCATCGCCTGGGTGGTGGGCTGGAGCCTGATCCTCGAATATTCGCTGGTGGTGAGTACGGTGGCGGTGGGCTGGTCCGGCTACTTCACCGGCTTCCTGCAATGGCTGCACACGTCCTTCGGCTGGAACGTGGTGCTGCCGCAGGCGCTGGCCGCAGGCCCGCACGTGGAGGGCGGCTTCCTCAACGTGCCGGCCATCGTCATCACCTTCCTGGTGGCCGGCATGCTGATCGCCGGCACCCGCGAGAGCGCCACGGTCAACGCGGTGCTGGTGGTGTTCAAGCTGATCGCGCTGGGCATTTTCGTGGCGGTGGCGCTGCCGGCGTTCGACCCGGGCAACCTGCAGCCGTTCATGCCCTATGGCTTCCCCAAGTCGGTCAGTGCCGACGGCGTGGAGCGCGGGGTGATGGCGGCCGCGGCGATCATTTTCTTCGCTTTCTACGGCTTCGATGCCATTTCCACCGCGGCCGAGGAAACCAGGAACCCCGGCCGCGACCTGTCCATCGGCATCGTCGGCTCGATGATCGGCTGCACCATCATCTACCTGGTGGTGGCCCTGGCCGCGATCGGCGCGATGAACTACACCGTGTTCGGCAAGAGCGCCGAACCGCTGGCGCTGATCATGCGCGAACTGGGCCACGGCACCGCCGCGCTGGCGATCGGCATCGTCGCCATCATCGCCCTGCCGACCGTGCTGCTGGCGTTCTTCTACGGGCAGAGCCGCATCTTTTTCGTGATGTCGCGCGACGGCCTGCTGCCGCGACGGCTGTCGCTGGTGAACCAGCGCACCGGCACGCCGGTGACCATCACCGTGTTCACCGCGGTGCTGGTGGCCGCGCTGGCCGGCGTGGCCCGGCTGGATGAAATCGCCGCGCTGGCCAATGCCGGCACGCTGGCCGCGTTCACCGCGGTGGGCCTGTGCCTGCTGGTGCTGCGCAAGCGCGAGCCTGGGCGTCCGCGCAGGTTCCGCACGCCACTGGCGTGGCTGGTCGGCCCCGTCGCCATCGGCGGCTGCATCTACCTGTTCTTCAGCCTGCCCACCCGCACCCAGCTGTGGTTCCTGCTGTGGAACCTGTTCGGGCTGGTGGTGTACGCGCTGTACAGCCGCCGCAACGCGGTGCTGGGCCGGCATCCGGCCTGAGTACCGTGAGCACGAGGGATACGGCCACGACGGTGAAGCGGGTGTTGTTCGTCTGCGTGGAAAACGCCAACCGCAGCCAGATGGCCGAAGCCTTCGCGCGCATGCTCGGCGGCGCGGCGGTGGAGGCATACAGCGCCGGCTCGCGTCCTTCCGGCGTCATCAATCCCAAGGCCATCGCGGCGATGGCCGAGCTCGGCTACGACCTGCGCACCCACGCCTCCCGTTCGCTGGACGAACTGCCGGCGCTGGAGTTCGACTTCGTGGCGACCATGGGCTGTGGCGATGCCTGCCCTTTCATCGCTGCGCGGCAGCGCGCCGACTGGGCGCTGCCGGACCCGCGCGGCATGGCCGAAGAACAATACCGCCATGTGCGCGACACGATCGGCGCCAGGGTCCGCGCCATGCTCGAAGCGCTCGGTGTCCCGCTGCAGGCGTGACACCTGCGCACCGGCCCGATGGCACCGCTGCAGCACAGGCACGTGCGGTTCGCACGCAATGCAATATTCCTGTCATCGTTTGCTGGAAGACTGCCGCCCGCGACGATGACGCTGGGGGCGCTCCCGCTTTGATCCGGCCCCGTGCTTCATGGCTCGTTCCTTCCATGACCCATGGACGGGCCGGCACCTTCAGGAACGGCCTGTCCCCTACGACAGGCTCCAATCCCGATGAAGCGCTCCCTGCTTGCCCTGGCCGTCGCCATGGCGATGGTGTCCACTGCCCGCGCCGATGAAGCGCCCGCCCCGTCGACGGCCACCGACCTGGACACCGTTTCGGTGATCGGCAGCGGCCAGTCCCGCCAGGTGCTGCGCATCCGTCCGCAGGACAGCGAGTTCCTGCCGCCGGGCACCAGCGTGCAGAAGGCGCTGAACATCCTGCCGGGCGTGAGCGCGCAGTCCATCGACGCAATGGGCCTGAACGAACAATCGCTGTCGCTGCAGGTGCGCGGCTTCAGCACCACGCACCTGGGCTACACGCTGGACGGCATGCCGCTGGGCGATGGCGCCTACAACAACTACAACGGCCTGACCATCAGCCGCGCGCTGATCGCCGAGAACCTCGGCCATGCCGACCTGGCCACCGGCATCGCCTCGCTGGGCATCGCCTCCACCAGCAACCTCGGCGGTGCGATGACCTATGTCAGCAGCGACCCGGGCAAGGAAATGGGCGGCCAGTTCAGCCAGACCTTCGGCAGCCAGGCCAGCCGCCGCACCTATGCGCGTTTCGACACCGGCGAGCACGGCGGCTTCTCCGCCTACCTGTCCGGCCAGTACAGCGAGCAGGACCTGTTCGTGCACCAGGCCGCGGACAAGCAGTCCACCGGCAAGCAGTTCAACGGCAAGGCACAGTACAAGTTCGACCGCGGCATGATCACCGCCTTCGCCGACGTGTCGCGCACCAACCAGGCCGACGACACCTACCTGTCCAAGAACATGCTCGGCCGCCTCGGCTGGGACTGGGGCGGTTACGCGCCGGACTGGGACGCCTACCTCGGCGTTGGCCGCTGCTCGGTGGCCAATACCGGCGACTGCGTGCCGGCACCGGCACCGGTGAAGAACTCGGACGTGACCTACAACAACGGCTCGATCCTGCGCAACGACGAGCTGTACTACATCGCCGGTGATTTCTTCCTCACCGACGCGGTCAATGCGCGCGTGCAGGTGTACCAGCACAAGGACAAGGGCGCGGGCAACAACTGGATCTTCGGCAAGTCCACCCAGGGCACGGCCGACCCTTCCGACGACCTGCCGGTGCAGATCCGCGACACCCGCTACACCATCGACCGCAATGGCGCGCTGGCCAGCCTGAACTGGAGCGTCGGCGCCCACCACGTCGCCGCCGGCGTGTGGTTCGAGGACAACACCAGCAGCGCCGCGCGTTACCTGTGGACCAACGTCACCGAGCCATACAGCCTGGCCAAGTTCCTCAAGGGCCAGCCGGACGTCGCCCAGTGGGTGCAGGAAACCAAGTGGAAGACGCAGCAGTTCTACGTGCAGGACACGGTGTCGCTGCTCGATGACGCGCTGAACATCGACTTCGGCTTCAAGAGCACCGACGTCACCTCCGATGCCCGCGCGCAGCCGGGCATCGCCAAGACCGCGCCGCCGGCCTCCAGCCAGTTCGCCTCGGGCAAGCTGGAAGCCAAGGACAGCTTCCTGCCGCAGGTGGGCGCGCGCTGGCAGTTCGCCCCGCAGCACGAGCTGTTCCTGAGCTATGCCGAGAACATGGCCATGTACCAGGGTGGCTTCAAGCTCGGGCCGCAGTCGGTGTCGCAGGCCGTGTGGGACGCGCAGGGCAATACCCTGGAGCCGGAAACCTCCAAGAGCCTCGACGGCGGCTACCGCTATGCCGGCGATACCGTGCAGCTGTCGCTGGCCGCCTACCTGGTGGACTTCGACAACCGCCTGCTGCAGTACAACCCCTGCCCGACCAGCCTGCAGCAGAACCCGGGCTGCGGCAACTCCTTCCACAACGCCGGCAGCGTCACCAGCAAGGGCGCCGAACTGGCCGTGCTGTGGAACCCGACCGCGTGGCTGAGCTGGTACAACGCGGCCTCGTACAACAAGACCACCTACGACGATGACCTTGCCTGGAGCACCGGCGCCGACAGCAGCGTGATCCTGCCCACCGCCGGCAAGCAGCAGGTGGACACGCCCAAGCAGATGTTCTCCAGCGTGCTGACCGTGCGCCAGGGCGGCCTCTCCGCTTCGCTGCAGGGCAAGTACACCGGCCGCCGCTACTACACCTATACCAATGACCAGGGGTTTGGCGGCTACACCACCTTCGACCTCGGCTTCGGCTACGACGTGGGTGAGATCGGCTTCTTCAAGGCCCTGAAGTTCTCGCTCAACGTCACCAACCTGGGCGACAAGCGCTACACGGCGAACTTCGACAACAGCGTGTTCGCGCCGAGCGACTCCGGCATCGCCGCCGATGGCGACAACAATGCCAACGCCGGCGATATCCTGGTGTTCCATGCCTCGGCACCGCGCCAGGTGTTCTTCACGGTAGGCGCGAAGTTCTGACCATGTTCGCAACCACGCTGCTGTCCGCCGCCCTCGGCATGGCCGGTTTCACCACGCCGCACCTCGCCGATGGCACGCCACCGCACGTGGTGGAAATGGCGGGCCAGCGTTACACCGACCAGGGACTGGTTGCCGCCGGCACATTGCCGGCGGCGGCCACGGACTTCCTCGGCGACACCCTGGGCTCGTTCTCCTCGCTCGCGGTGGCGTCGGGCAGCTGGCGCCGCAACGCGGACGGCAGCTACCAGGGCACCCTGTGGACCCTGCCCGACCGCGGCCGCAACGATCCCGAGGCCGGGCTGTTCTACGACTATGCCGGGCGGCTGGAACGGCTGCGCCTGACCATCACCCCGGCGCCCGACGCCAAGGGCGCCGGACAGGTGCAGCTGGCGGTCGAAGGTGGCCTGCAGCTGCGCGACTTCGACGGACAGCCGTTCACCGGCGCCGACCCGGCCGATGGCGTGGCCGTGCGCCATGGCATCAGCCTGCCCGTGCCAGCTCGAGGCATCGGCGCAGGCAAGATTTCACTGGATGCCGAATCGCTGCAGTTCACCGCCGATGGGCATTTCTACGTGGGCGACGAGTATGCCGCCAACGTCTATTACTTCGATGCGCAGGGCCGGCTGCAAGGCGTGCTGGTGCCACCGCCGGCGGTGCGGCCGCTGCGCGATGGCAAGCTGGATTTCGGTTCGCTCAAGGCGCCGGACAGTGGCCGCCGCAACAACCAGGGTGTGGAAGGCATGGCGCTGTCGCCGGATGGCACGCGCCTGTTCGTGGCCCTGCAGAGCGCGCTGGTGCAGGACAGTGCCGAAGGCGATGCCAGTGGCCACCGCAGCACCCGCGTGCTGGTCTATGACGTGAGCCAGAACGCGCTGCCGGCGCAGCCCATCGGCCATTACGTGGTGCAGCTGCCGGCCTACACCGCCAAGGGCGATGGCGGCGCGGTGAACCGCACCGCCGCGCAGAGCGAACTGCGCGCACTGGACGACCACCGCTTCCTGCTGCTGGCGCGCGATGGCAACGGCCTGGGGGCCGGCGCCGCGGTGCCGGTGTTCAAGAGCGTGCTGCTGGTGGACAC
>Ga0153956_1001747_pt1 | contig 18045 bp, 10 predicted proteins | sample TSFL040MetaG_FD_104704 | JGI IMG/M metagenome (GOLD analysis project Ga0153956, IMG submission 104704) | Attine ant fungus gardens microbial communities from Florida, USA - TSFL040 MetaG | ecosystem: Host-associated > Fungi > Mycelium > Unclassified | place: USA: Florida, Wekiwa Springs...
ATCATTGCTAGTACGTAAAGTTATAAGTTACAGACGGTATGCGTCCAAATAAGCTGGTTTTTACAGCCTGTGTGCGGTTTGGGTCGTTCGGGTCGTCCTGGAAGGTGATGGTGTACGGGTTTTTGCGGTTATAGGCATTGTACAAACCAAATGTCCAGCTGGAGTGGAAGCGTTTGTGCTGCTTACCCTCAAACGTTGCACCCAGGTCAAGGCGGCTGTATGCCGGCATACGGTCGGCATTACGGTCGGCATAATAAAATGTAGTTAAGCCACCTACACTATATTTCCCATGCGGGTAAGTTACCGCATTCCCGGTGCCGTATACAAAGGTGCCTGACAAAGTCCAGCGATCACTCAATTTATAAATACCTACTACCGATATGTCATGCGTACGGTCGTGCGTTGCAGCAAAATAATGGCCGTTATTTACGCCGTCAAACCTGTTTTCGGTTTTTGATAATGTGTAGCCTATCCAGCCGTTTAAGCGGCCGTAACGTTTTTTAAAAAACAGCTCCAAACCATAAGCCCGTCCCTCGCCATAAACCAGTTGCGACTCTACATCCTGATTAGCTATCAGCTGCGCGCCGTTTTTATAATCAACCTGATTTTGCATGTTCTTGTAATATACCTCAGACGAAAACTCATACTGGTTATTGGCCAGGTTCTTAAAATATCCTATGGCCCATTGGTCTGATATACCCGTCTTGATGTTGTTACTGCTCATGACATACAAATCGCTTGGAGAGCTTGATGTTGAGTTGGATATTAAGCGGATATTCTGCGTATTGCGGTTATATGATGCTTTGATTGAATTTTGGTCATTAAGTTTATAGCTTATTGAGATACGGGGCTCAGGGTTAAAATAAGTTCGTACAATTTCGCCGGCGGCATATGTTTGATAGTATAACGGAAAATCGGCAGCGTTATAGGTAGTAAACTTGCCGGGCCCTAATAAAGCAAAGGCCGAATAACGCAGGCCGTAAAGCATATCCAGTTTGTCGGTTATCTTCCAATCGTCAGATATATAGGCTGCGGCCTCAACCCCATAGCGTTCCTGTATGGTTTGCGGGTTAACTTCAGATTTTGTTGACGACGTAATATCTCCAGGCGATATAGTATGATGCATAGCGTTGAGGCCAAAGTACACCGTATTATTATCTGACAGGTAATACTGAAAATCTTCTTTCACGCTATAATCCCTGATCTTTGAGCGCACCTTAAAATCGTTAGTGCTCAAAAAACTTTCAATCAGGAAGTTATAGTTACTGTAGATCAATGATGAATTGAGGAACAGCTTGTTATTAAAGATGTGCGTAAAACGCATTGTAGCTGTTTGGTTACCCCAGTTAGTGCCGAAATTATCTTTTATGCCCAAAACGTCCTTACCAAAATATCCAGATAGGTAAAGGGTATTTTTGTTATCAAAACGGTAATGGAATTTAGCGTTCAGGTCATAAAAATACAGGCTGGCCCCCCGGGTATTTGAGTCGGGCGATAGCTTCAGGAACATATCGGCATAAGTACGCCGTGCGCTGATCATGAATGAGCTTTTGTTGGGCACAATAGGCCCCTCAACCTTGAGCCGCGAAGAGATTAAACCGATACCGCCCTGTATGGCAAAGTTCTTATCGTTACCATCAAGCATCTTGATATCCAACACTGACGACATACGCCCGCCATATTGCGCCGGCATACCGCCCTTGTAAAGGCTAACGTCTTTAATAGCGTCTGAATTAAAAGTAGAAAAGAAACCAAACAGGTGCGAGGCGTTATAAACCACAGCCTCGTCAAGCAATACCAGGTTTTGGTCTGAGTTACCGCCGCGTACATAAAAACCCGTATTGCCATCGCCGGTAGATTTTACACCTGGCAGCAGTTGTATGGTCTTGATCACGTCTTTCTCGCCAAATATCACCGGCACATTATCAATCTGTTTCAGGTCAAGCCGGTTTACCCCCATTTGCGGGTTGTCAATATTTTCGCTTTTACGCGCCCTGCTGCTTACAGATACTTCTTTCAATGTATTGCCGGCGCTACTTACCAGCCGAATATCAAGCTGCGCATTTTTGTCGAGCTTAACGGCTTGGTTTATAGTTTCGTAACCAATATAACTTACGCTTAAAGTGTAATTGCCCCCAGGGGCAGAGAGCGAAAAGAAACCATAAGCATTTGTGGTAGCGCCATTAAGCTGCAGTTCCTGTAGTTTTACGGTGGCGCCAATTAAAGTTTCGCCGGTGGCGGCGTCTTTAACAATACCGTCAATAGTGAATTTTTTTTGCGACTGCGCGGTTACTGCAGTGCAAACAAACATCAACAAAAAAAACAAATAAAATAAAGGTATACGCATATAGGGTAGCCGGCTATATTACAGTAATATTTTACACCATATAACCGGGTTATAATTGGTATTAATTGGCCCAAAGATACCACTCCGCGGCATTTATAACACACAAAATCAATAAATAACATATTTGCGGATAAATATAAACCCATACGTGATGACAGCTTTGAAGTTGCTTGTTATCCATTTAAATTACACCGGTATTTAAGCACCACCACGCCCGATGATAAGGTTTTTGCCCCCGCAAAAGCCAGCTTTTGCTGCTCATGAAACAGCGGCATACCGCGCCCTATAATTACGGGGTATAACCAAAGCAGGTATTCATCAACCAAATTAAACTTACTGAGAAAGCGCACCAGCCTATGGCTGCCATAAACCATAATGTCTTTACCAGGCTGCTGCTTGAGTTTCAAGATCTCGCGCCGAACATTAGCTGAGATAACCCTGGAGTTTTCCCAGCGCGGGCGTTTTAATGAGGTTGAGCAAACCACTTTTTCGCAGCTGTTTATCATGGTGGCATAAGCCAGATCGCCGCGCGAAAGTAAAAGGCCGGTACTTACAGCTGGCCAATAGCTGGCCATTGCGCTGTAAGTGTTTTTGCCTAAAAGTATGGTGTCGGCATTGTTGAGTTGCTCTGCAAGCAGGTCAGACATATCGGTGCTCCAGTTTTGCATGTGCCAGTCCAGCCCGCCGTCGGGCGCAGCCATAAAGCCGTCAACCGTTATATTCATCGATACTACTATACGCCTCATATCACTCTCACTCTTTTGTTTTAATTATGCCGGTATGTAGTTAAGTGCTACAATGCCCACCTCAAACGGGTGTGCCTTTACCAGTTTAAGGTTTAGCTTATCATCCAGCAGATTGAATATCGGCATACCCTTACCAATAGCCGTTGGGTTTATAAACAAACGATAATCGTCAACCAAACCGGCTTTTATCAGTGATGAGGCAAAGCCTGCGCCGCCATAGGTAATAATGTCGCTGCCTGCGGCAGATTTTAATTTTTTGACCTCTTCAACCAGGTCGCCGGTAGCCACGGTAGCATTGTCCCAGGCCGACCCGGTAAGTGTTTGAGAGAATATCACTTTGGGCGTGCCCACCATTTTTTGGCTAAACTCGTCATTGCCTTCGGGTGTTTGCACTGCCGCCGCCCAGTACGGGATAAAGCCTTCGGCTAGTTTGCGGCCTATGGCTATGGTGTCTACGTTGGTGTGTAACTCGGCTACATAAGCTTTAATATCGTCGCCCCATTCCCAGGCCATCCAGTCCATTTCGCCGTTTGGGCCTGCAACATATCCGTCCACAGATATTTGCATCTGTAAAATCAATTTCCTCATGATATTAATGTTTTAAGCAGGTGTATTTATGCTTGTGTTTTTGGGTAAGTTTTGTTTTTTGATATGGTAGATGTAGGCTACGGTTCCCAGCGCAATAAAAATTAACATAAAGTACCATGGCCCTTCAGGGTTTGGGATATTCATTACAGAATAAGTAGCACCCAGCAAATCAAACATTAAACCGGCGTAAGCCCATTCTTTTAACCGGGCAGGTAAGCCGGGGATAATAATAGCCAGTGCCCCTAATATTTTAGCCACGCCAATAAATGGCAGCAGGTACACCGGGTAACCCAAACTTTCATGCATAAACTTCACAGCATCGGGCGATGACATGGCATCAGGAATAGCCGAGCTTAACATTAACAGGGCAAATAAGCCATTAAATACCCAGTATAAGATTTTTGTAGTTTTCATTTTTTTAATTGTTGTTTTGAGTTTAGTAATTGTTTTTGAGTGATTAACAATACAAATGTACAGCGGTATTTAACCCTACGTGACGTACCGTTGAGACATAATGCGGGGTGATTTGAGACATCGGGCTTTTTCTTCGCAGGGGTTTTATTAAATTTGATTAAGCGCTTGTATAATTACAAGTTAATGCCAAAAAAATATGAAGCACGTATCCATATTAGTCCCTTACGATTCTGTATTAGCAGCCATTTTTGACCCGCGATATATTTTAACTGCGGTAAACCAGTTTTTAACAGATGCCGGCCAGGAACCAGCCTTTGATGTTAAGCTGGTAGGCATGGAGCCGCAAATACAACTAAGCGGCGGCGCATTTTCTGTAAATACAGATAGTTTGTGTGCAGATGTCAAAAAAACCGACCTGGTAATTATCCCCGCCTTGAGCGGCGATATGCGGGCCTGTGTTGCGCGTAACAGGGAACTGGTACCCTGGATAGTTGATCAATACAATAAAGGGGCTGAGGTAACATCGCTTTGTTTAGGGGCTTTTCTGCTGGCCGAAACCGGTTTGCTGGACGTAAAGGAATGCTCAACTCACTGGCTGTTTGCTAATGATTTCAGGGCGATGTTTCCGAATGTAGCTTTGACCGACGGCAGTATAATTACTGAGACCGAACACCTTTACTCAAGCGGGGGCGCTTCATCTTACTGGAATTTGCTGTTGCACATTGTCGAGAAATATGTAGGCCGTGAGATGGCTATACGTGCCTCTAAGTTTTTTGCTATCGAGATTGGCCGCAAGAGCCAATCGCCTTTTGTTATGTTTAACGGGCAAAAAAAGCATGAGGATGAGCCAATAAAAAAGGCACAGGAGTTTATTGAAGAAAACCTGTCAGATAAAATATCTATTGAAGACCTGGCTGCACGTTTTGCCATAGGCCGCCGCCATTTCATCCGCAGGTTTAAAAAAGCCACCAACAATACACCTGCCGAGTACATTCAGCGTGTAAAAATTGAGGCTGCCAAAAAGCACCTGGAAAACACCCCCAAAAATATCAACGAAGTAATGTATGACGTGGGTTATACCGATGTAAAAGCTTTCAGAACGGTATTTAAAAGGATCACCGGCCTGTCGCCAATTGATTATAAACATCGTTATAATCGTAACAGCGCAGTCTGAGGGCTCCAGCGGTTATTTCATCGGCGAACTTATCATATTCCTTAGCTTGTCCATTTGCTTAGTGCCGGGTGCCACCCATTTTTTAGCTTCAACAGCCCATTGGCCCAACTTTAGCTTGTTTTTTTGCTGGTAGTAAATAAGGCAGATGTTGTAAGCCAGTTCGGCTTTTTGCTCGGTAGTGCAATGCGGTAAGGCCTGCTTATAGGTTTGCTCGGCCGTCGTCATGTTGTTAGAAAATACTTCCTCATAGATCAACTCTTTGTAAATCCCGAAATCGCCCGGCCTTTCAGCAAGCGATTTGCGCAGAAGAGCCTCCGCCTTATCATACCGGTGCAATACGTCATAGTAATAAGCATACTCAAAATCCAGGCCCGGATAGTTGGGGTCGATTTTTTTTACGCGTTCCAGGTATGACAAAGCCAGGGCATTGTCGTGGCCTTCATTATAAACAAAAGCCATCTTTAATAAATAGCCTGGCGCAGTAGTATCAATCTTCATGGTGTCCAACCAATGGGGTTTGGCGCTTATCTGTAATTCATCAAACTTGTTTTCAGGTATCCAGGCAATCTTTGTTTTATTATTTTTCAGGTGGATGGTTGCCATAGCGCCGGTACCTAATTTAGTAGGTACGTACACATTATTGCCGGTTATTTTGAACGATCCTTCGTTGTGTACTGCCAGGCCTATGCGCGGGTCTACGTAAATGTATCCATAAAGGTAAACGCTGTCTTTGCCGGTATAGAGAGCCGTCCAACGGTTTAGGCTCTCAACATAGCGTTTGTCAGCAATTAGCCTGGTATTTTGCGGCTTTTGTTTGCACGACTGCAGTATAACGCAGCCAAGCATCAGCATGAAAAAATATCTCATTATATATTTACAATTAAACCTTTAAAATTACTTAAGCAGCTAAATATAGCAAGCCGCCTTTTTAAAACCTATTTTGCCGGATGACCATATACGCCCGGCAACTCTTGATGACATGCCGCAAATTATGCAACTTATTGGTGAGGTGGTACCGGTGATGATTGCCTCGTGCAATTTTCAATGGGATAGTCATTATCCTGATGCGCAGGTTTTTGAGTAAGATATTGCACAAAAACAACTATGGCTGGCTGAGGACGCCCGAAGCATTGCCGGAGTTACCACCAGGGTAAAGACATCGTCACGCAGTTGATGCACCAGGCCGAAGCAATAGCCAAACAGCGCCTAAATACAGGTTGATACCAATGTGGTAAATTTGGCCGCCAACAAGTTGTTCCCCAAGCTTGGTTATGTTTTTGCCGGCTAAATGACGCTGGGCGCCCGCCCGGGTATGCGCTGTAATTGCTATGAAAAAACATTGGTCTAAATCATATCTTTTAACTAATTATTTCGATGGAAATCGATTGCACTAAATTGGTAATCAGTTTGTTAGTCAAAAAAATCATCCATGTGGTAATTTTAACTTTCTGATAATTAATCAGTTGTATGTTAATATTAAAATACCATTATTTTAATAACAAACTACTATAACTCAACGTTGTTTATGTGTGTACGGGCTTAGCCAATTTTGCCCGTAAAGCAAATTATCTATTTAAGCTGAAGTTTTTAAGAATTACTTAGGTGATATTAAGACGGCATTCGTTACCCGCTGTATGTTTTAATAGATAATGCTTGCCGATACTCTTTTAAACCAATAATTACCAGTCAACACCTACCTAATTAGTTGAGCTGTTTTTTTTAATACGCCCTTCGGGTGCTATCCTTTAAGTTTTGTGTATTACCGCTGCGGCACGCCTGTGTCAATGCCTTAGTATATTTTAATTAACCAATGCATTAACCCTCTATTCAAACCATCAGTGCCAATGAAAGAAAACAACAACCTAATCTTAAAAACAACAAATATTATTTGTCACATTTAATCAAGCCAATATGAAAAAATATTTAACTACAAAAATACCTATCACAACATTTCGGTATTTGGGGGTAATGTTCCTCCTTGTTATAGCCGGCTCAAGCTTTGCAGGCATACCTGCACTGTTGGCAACTGCAAAGGTGCCAATGGCCGTTAAAATCGATCCAATAGTTATAAAAGGTAAAGTAACCGATGCAACTACCGGCGAAACGCTGATTGGCGTTTCAGTAAAAATTAAGGGCAGCGGCGAAGGCGTTGCTACTGATTTAAACGGCGCCTATTCAGTTACTGCCGATGCCGGCGCGACGCTGGTATTCTCTTATTTAGGCTATGACCCGCAAGAGATACCTGTGGCCGGTAAAACAACCATAGACGTGAAACTGGCTGCTGCCAACAAAGCCTTAAATGAGGTTGTAGTGGTAGGCTACGGTACGCAGAAAAGAATCTCGCTTACCGGCGCTGTCGATCGTGTAAATGCTTCAGAGGCTATTGAAGGGCGGCCGGTCACCAATACTATTCAGGCATTGCAGGGGCAGTCGCCTAACTTAATTATCCAGCAAAAAGGCAACGACCCGGCCGGGCAGGGAAGCAATTTCAACGTAAACATTCGTGGTACCGGTACTACCGGTAATAATGACCCGCTGGTAGTTATTGACGGTATTATCGGAGGCGATATCAACTCGTTGAATCCTAGCGATATTGACAACGTATCGGTGCTGAAAGATGCCGGATCGGCAGCTATTTACGGTTCACGATCTGCGAATGGTGTAATTTTGGTTACCACCAAAAAAGGTAAGCAAAACAGTGCACCAAAGGTTACCTATAACGGTATTTACGGTACACAAACACCTAAAATTCAATTTCACCCGGTTGATGCCTGGGTTAATGCCGAGGATAAAAACATCTCGTTAGAAAACTCAAATAAACCAGACCAATACACGCAGGCTCAAATTGATGCCATCAAAGCCGCCGGTAACGGCGACTGGCGTTTGGAAACCATTATGCACAATGCGCCGCAAACTAATCAAAACGTGAGCATAAGCGGTGGTTCTGCCAACAGCACCTACCTCATGTCTTTTGGTTATTTTGACCAGCGCAGTTTCCTGGAGCCCAGCTTAATTAACGGTAGTTATGGTTTAAGGCGTTTTAATTTCCGCTTAAATCAAACAGCAACCTTAGGTAAGTTTAATACTGCCTGGAATTTAACGTATGCCAAAACCCAAACCAACGCACCTTATAATGATGTAATTGGCGATGCCATGCGCGCACCTTTAACTGACAGTTTTCAGGATGCGCAAGGCAGATACACTACCGGTTTTGTTACCAGCAACCCGTTATATTTACTAAGAAACGGTGGTTTTAACTATAATAATAATGACGAGATAAACGGCAGCTTTACGGTAGGCTTTCATGTTACACCGTCATTCCAGATCAGGGCGGTATTTGGTGGTACTGTTAAATCAAACTCGCAGTTAATACGCGGCGTGCATTTGGATTATTATCCATCGGGCGAAGCTAATACCGACTCGCCTACCGGTAATACTGATTACAAATCGCTTGCTACCAATACCAACTTAATTGGCGAGTGGACAAAATCGTTCGGTAAACATGACCTGAATGTGTTGGTAGGTTTGGCAAACGAATCGTTTATTGCTCAAACCAATGTAATCCGCAAAACCCTGACCGATTCTTTGCTGGGTAACAATGCAGGCCTTATAGACAAAAATGCTTCTATTAACTCAGTAGATAATACGCAGGAAACATCTTTGAACTCTGTATTCGGGCGTTTTTCATACTCGTACGCCAATAAATACTTTGTCGACGGTACTTTCAGAGCCGACGGTTCGTCTAACTTTCCATCAGACAAACGCTGGGGTTTCTTCCCGTCAATAGGTGCTTCATGGCGCATGACCGAGGAGAATTTCATGAAAAATTACCGTGAACGTGTAGGAGATTTAAGGCTGCATGCCAACTACGGTATATTAGGTAACCAAAACGTTGCGGCCTATCAATATGCCACAACTTTTAAAATACCGGCAGGCTCAAATTATGCCTTTAATGACCTTGGACAGCCTGGTTATACCCAGTTTTTGGCTAACCCGACATTGACCTGGGAAAAAGCCGCGACTTTGGATATAGGTGTAACTGCTGATTTCTTTAAAGGTAAGTTTCAGGTTGACTTTGATTACTTTAACAAAATTACCAGCGATATTCTGGCTCCCCGCCAGGATATCCCCTCACTTTATGGGGGTAACTACGTAAACAATAATCAAAACTATACCATGATCATCCCTACCTATAACACATCCAAAGTGCAGGACAGAGGCTGGGATTTAAAATTAACCTATAATACCCGCGGCGACCTGTTTGCGCACAGCATTACCTTTAGCTTATCAAACGCTACCAGTAAATTACTGGCTTATAGCTACAGCCAGTCTGAAAGCGTTTTCCCGCGCGAGGAGTTTGAATTTGTTAGGCGTGTAGGCTATCCTATTACCGTTTATCAGGGTTACAAAACAGCAGGCTTATACCAGAGTGCTGCCGAAGTGGCAACCTACCCGCACTTTGCCAACTATACTACCGGCCTGGCCCCGGGCGACTGGAAATTTGTGGACAGAAACGGCGATGGTAAAATTGACGCCAGCGATAAATTTATCCTGGGCGATCCATTTCCGCATTATACCTTTGGCTTAAACTACAACGTAACATTTAAAAGTTTTGACTTAACGGTATTTATTCAGGGTGTATTGAAACGTCAGGAATTAATTCGCGGCGAGTTGATTGAGCCATATCATTTCACCAATTATGGCGGTACTGTTTATGATAGCTCAAGCGATTTCTGGACCCCAACTAACACCGACGCCAAATATCCGCGCCTGGCCGAAAACGGTTCTGTGCCTAATAATAATAACTTCCGTACGGGTTCAGACATGTACTTATTTAACACCGCTTACGGCAGATTAAAAAATGTACAATTAGGCTGGTCTTTCCCAACAGATATGTTGAAAAAAGTAAGTATCTCAAAGGCCAGGGTATATTTTACCGCTCAAAACCTGCTAACTATATCTCCGTTAAAATTTGCAGATCCTGAGATCACTGAGTTTGGCAATAACCTGGATAATACTGTTGGAGCCAATACCCCAAGAGGATATCCGTTGGCTAAGTTTTACGGTTTAGGTTTAGACTTAACTTTTTAACAATTAAAATTTAAATTATCATGCGTTTAAGCTATTTAAATAGATCAAGTATTATCATCATGCTTGTCGCAGCTTTTGCCAGCTGTAAAAAGATCGATCTGACGCCGACAGATAGATTTACTGATGATCAATTCTGGAAAATAAACTCCAATGTGTTAATAGCGCTTAATAACTGCTATTCGCAACAAATAAGCGGTGGCTATGTAAACTCAAGCTCACCGTCGCAGGCCTACTTTTATAACGAAGCTTTGTCTGACAATGCTTACTGCCCGCTGGACGTAAACGTAGGTACGCCAACCCAGATATCGAGTGGTAACGATGCTAACTTTAACGCCGGTACAAACCGTGTTAAATATGAGTGGGGTAGCTATTATACCAATATACGTTCATGTAATTTGCTGCTGGATAACATCGGCAGAAATACTACCCTGGGTACCGACTTAAGTAATCGTATCAAAGCCGAAGCGCGTTATCTGCGTGCACAGGCTTATTTCAGGTTAACCAACTTTTTTGGCGATGTACCGCTGTTTACTCATGTGTTAAGTATTGACGAATCAAAAACCATTAAAAGAACCGCTAAGGCTGATGTGGTGGATTTTGTTTTAAAGGAACTGGATACCTGCGCCGCCAACTTACCAACCCGCGATGCGCAAGCGGCCGGCGACAGGGGCCGCATTACTAAAGGTGCAGCCTTAGCCATGAAAGCCCGGGTGTTATTATATAACAACCGTTGGGAAGAATGTGCTGCAGTATGCGAAGATTTGATGAACAATCAGGCTGCTAACGGCACTTATTCGTTAGTAGCTAATTATCCTGATATTTTCTCCAGCACTAATAAATATAACTCAGAGGTTATTGCCGATTTAGAGTATGCCAACCCTGACAGGGTTTGGACAGATTGGTCAGATTTTGGTCCGTTTTATACCGGCCCTAATGCTACCGCTGCTACCAACAGTAACCTGGTGCCAACACAAGATCTGGTTGAAAGTTTCCTGACAATTGATGGTAAGGCCATAACCGATGCCGGTTCAGGTTACGACGAAAATAACCCATATATTAACCGCGACCCACGTTTGACATATACTATAGTTTATCATGGTTACCAATGGGTAAATGAATTAGGCACTACACAAACCATTTATATTAAACCCGGCACCGCACCAGACGATGTTAATAAAAAGAACGAATATAACGGTAGTTCAGGTACCAGCTCCGGATATTTCTGGCGCAAGTATTTTGACGCTCATGCCGTACCGGGCACCTTCCAGTATGGCGAGAATATCATTTTGATGCGTTGGGCTGATGTATTGCTGATGTATGCCGAGTCAAAAACAGAACTGGGCCAGATGGATGCCTCTGTATGGGATAAAACCATAAAACTACTGCGTCAAAGAGCCGGCTTTACCAATTCGCTGGCATTAAACTACCCCGGTAATACTTCTATGAGTATGATTGACCAGGTTAGAAACGAGCGCCGTGATGAGCTTGCATTCGAGTCGTTACGTTATGACGACATTAAACGCTGGAAGATTGCCGAACAGGTATTGAACCGCCCTGTGGGTAATGAAGTGCGCGGGGCTAAGTTTGCCAACAATAATACACAATACATAAAGCTGGTAGTCAGGATATTTAATCCGGCTAAGCATTATTTGTGGCCGGTACCGACAGAAAGTATCCAAACAGACCCTTCGCTGCTTCCGCAAAACCCGGGTTGGAATTAATATAACAATCAATTCTCCGCTTTATAGCAAACGGGGTAAGGGCGTGGCAGTCTATGAACATTATCAAAGAACGTCACGCAAAAAAACAGAGCCGCTTCTTTAAATGGAGGCGGCTCTTGTTTTTTGGGGCGATGTAATGGTTACTTGCAAACGTTTGCACAAATACATGAGCCGGATATCTCTCAAAATAAATACTTTTAACATCCGAAAAATTCAATATCAAACCATAATAAAATTATTACGAACGATGGGCCGTAAAAACCGGCAAATTTCATTGAAAAGCCATACTTTTAACACCAATATCCTTAATAGGTTATATGCGGCTCAAATAAAAAAAGCCGCATAATGATTATACTCCCAAAAACTAAAATTAAACACAATTATGAACAACAAATCCTTATTTAAAAAAGAGGTTGTATTACTGCTGCTGATGCTTGTATTTGGCTTCAAAACAAGCCGGGCGCAAGAGGATGCCGGCAAATACCTGTCAGCGTCTGACACAGCTTCTGTTCCGAAAGAAATTGAGGATCCCGAAAACATCGGTATAAATAAAGAACTTAACCATGCCACCCTGATGCCTTATGCCAACCTGGCCGAGGCTTTGAAAGCTAATCGCCGTGCCTCAACTTACGCATTAAGCTTAAACGGCATGTGGAAATTTAACTGGGTTGACTGGCCTCAAAAACGCCCGTCAAACTTTTACAAAACCAGTTACGACGTGTCAAAATGGAAAGACATTAAAGTGCCTTCAAACTTCCAGGTTGAAGGTTATGGTACGCCGTATTATAGTAACTACACGTACATCTTCCAGAAAGATTTTCCGCGTGTAATGACCGAGCCTAAAAACAAAAAATATACCACGCTAAAAGAGCGTAACCCGGTAGGTAGTTATCGTCGCGATTTTAACGTGCCGGCTACGTGGAACGGACGCCGCATATTTATCACCTTTGATGGCGTTGATGCAGGTTTCTTTATTTGGGTTAACGGCAAAAAAGTGGGTTACAGCGTAAACAGCCGTAACGCTGCCGAGTTTGACCTTACCAAATATGTACATCCCGGCAAAAACATGCTGGCAGTGGAAGTTTACCGCTTTACTAGCGGCAGCTATCTTGAAGACCAGGATATGTTTCGCCTGAGCGGTATTTTCCGTAACGTAACTTTATGGAGCGCGCCGCAAGAGCACATCCGCGATTTCTATATCAAAACCAACCTTGACGCGCAATACAAAGACGCTGACCTGGTGGTTACCTCAAAGATTGAAAACTACGGCAATGCTGCTGTGCCTGCCCGCCAGATCCTGGTAACCTTATACAATGGCAGTGTAAAAGTGCCGGGGGCTGCTATCAAGAAAACCGTGCCGGCCTTGAAACCGGGCGAAGAAACCGTGGTTCAAACCAGCTTTCATGTAAGCAATCCGCAAAAATGGACTGCCGAAACGCCTAAACTGTACACTACCGTAATTACTTTGAATGATGGTGCCAAAACGGTAGAGACTATTTCATCTCGTACAGGTTTCCGTTCGATAGAAATTAAAGGCCGTTTGTTTTTGGTTAACGGTGTACCTATCAAATTAAAAGGTGTTAACCGCCATGAAAACTGGCCCGATGACGGCCACGCGGTTACCGAGGCTCAGATGATTCGTGACCTGGTGCTTATCAAACAAACCAACAGCAATCACATACGCACCTGCCACTACTCTGACGACCCGCGCTGGTATGAGCTATGCGACGAATACGGTATTTACCTGGTAGCCGAAGCTAACGTAGAGTGTCACGGTGCCATGAACCAGTTTAATGACGAGCCGCGCATCAAAGCCGCTATCATAGAGCGTAACGTAGCTAACGTAGAGAACTTTAAGAATCATCCCTCAGTAGTGATTTGGTCGCTGGGTAATGAAAACGGATCAGGCGGTGGTAACTTCCGCGCGGCGCTGGCCGCAATCAAAGCTATTGATGACCGCCCTACGCATTATGAAGGCTTTGGCATCGGCAATGAAAAAAATCCTGCCGATATTGACAGCCAGATGTACACTAACGTGTTTGATCTGGAAAAACATGCTAATGACGCTACTTTAACCAAACCGTTCTACCTGTGTGAGTATGCACATGCAATGTTTAACTCCATGGGCTCGGTTGATATTTATAATGACCTGTTTGATAAATACCCAAGCCTTTTGGGTGGCGCTATTTGGGAGTGGCAAGATCAGGGTATTTATAACAACCGCGACCCCAAACACCCCATCACTGCTTTTGGCGGTGGCTTTGGCGAGTATCCTAATGATCATTATTTCATTCACAAAGGTGTTGTATTTTCAGACCGTCGCCCAAAACCACACTACCCTGAGCTGAAACACGCTTACCAGTGGATATCGATCAAAGAAAAAAGTCTGGCCGGCAAAACCTTCACCATCAAAAACCGCTACCAATTTATCAACCTGAACAACATGGATGCTAAATGGGAGCTAAGTGAAAACGGTACGGTAATATCATCAGGCAACATTAGCCCGGGTTTAATTAACCCTGGTCAGGATAAGGATGTGACTTTACCTTATGTAGTGCCAAATAAACCGGGCGCTGAATACTTCCTGCGCATATCGTTTCAATTGGGCGTTGACAAGCTGTGGGCTAAACGAGGGTTTGAAGTTGCCGAGCAGCAATTTGAGCTGGGTACACCGGTGCCTGCTGTAGTTGCCCAATCAGACGGTGCTAACCTGTCTTTAAGCGATGGCGGGGATATCAAAATTAAAGGTGCCGACTTTAACCTGGTGTTCAATAAAAGCAAAGGTACTTTCACCAAAATGGAGAAAGATGGTGCCGATATATTACGTGAAGAAGGCGGCCCGATGCTGCATCTGTGGCGTGCACCTCACCAAATTGATGACATGTGGGCTTATAACGATTGGGATAAAAACGGCCTGCAAGATCTGAAATGGACCGCTAACGACGTGAAAGCCGTACAACTGGCTCCAAATAAAATACAGATCAGCGCTAATCTGACCGGCGTTGGTAAAGAAAACTTTGTGGTGCGCCATAGTGTGATTTACACAGTAAACGGCAACGGCCAGATTAAATCTGAAAACAAGGTTGACTTTAGCGACCCTAAACTGGTACTTGGCCGTATTGGCGTACGCATGTTCCTGAACCAGGACCTGAACCGGTTTGATTACCTGGGCCGTGGCCCGATGGAAAACTATGCAGACCGTAAACAAGGATCGGACGTTGGGCATTATACAAGCAGCGTGATTAACCAGATGACCGGGTATGAAAAACCAATGGAGCAGGGTAACCACGAGGATGTACGCTGGGCAAACCTTACTGCAGCCAATGGCACAGGCTTAAATGTTAAACAAGTGGACTCGGTACTGCAAGTTAGCGCCCTGCCTTACAGCGATGAAGAAATGAACGCTACCGAGTACAAAATTGATTTGCCAAAAAGTAAAGGTACGGTACTTTGCGTGAGCCACAAAAGCTTAGGTGCCGGTTCAAACGGTTGCGGGCCGCGCCCGTTAGAGCAATTCAGACCTTATGCTGTAGCAACCAGCTTTAACTATGAGCTGGACCTGGCTAAAAAGAAAAAATAGTACATAACCGGTTGTATATACAACAGTTAACAGAAAAGGGCGCATTTTGCGCCTTTTCTGTTATATTTTATTTTTCAATTGTTATCTTTAAAAACTGAAGGTGTTAACACCTGCCAACAAACAACCTTTTGCGTATTAACCAAATAAACCATGTTGCGTAATAAACTCATCGCTATTTTATTATTGTTGCCCGCTGTAAAAGGGTATTGCCAGAAACAACCGGTACCCACACCGCAGTGGCGCCCGCAATACCACTTTACGCCCGAAAAAAACTGGACAAATGACCCTAACGGTTTAATGTACCTTAATGGCCAGTTTCAACTATATTACCAGCACAACCCGTTTGAAAATAAATGGGGACACATGAGCTGGGGACACGCCACCAGTAAAGACCTGATATCATGGAAACACCTGCCGGTGGCTATTCCTGAAATTGTGCACCCCGATACTACTACCTGGATCTATTCAGGATCGGCGGTGTTGGATAAAGATAATACCAGCGGTTTCGGCACCAAAGATAAGCCGCCTGTAGTAGCCATTTTTACCGGCGATCAGCCTAAACAACACAAAGAGTCGCAGTTTATTGCTTACAGCAATGATAAGGGTATGACGTTTACGCAGTACAGCTCAAAGCCGGTTATTGATCTGAACAAAAGCGATTTTCGCGACCCTAACGTGTTTTGGTATGAACCCACCAGGCAATGGGTTATGGCAGTATCCATGGTGAACGAGCACATGGTGCGCTTTTACGGTTCGCCCAACCTAAAGGACTGGACTCAGCTGAGCGATTTTGGTCCGGCAGGATATACTAAAAATGGCTGGGAATGCCCGTCGTTATTGCCTTTGGTGATTGACAATGACCCCAAGAAAATTAAATGGGTGCTATTCGTTTCGTCGGGCGGCGACCATGGGCCGCTGATTCAATATTTTGTAGGCGATTTTGACGGTACAACTTTTAAAGATGACAACGGCGGTAACAAAGTATTACCGGTAGATTATGGCGATTGCTTTTATGCTGCCATTGCCTGGCGTGATGCCCCGCAAAACAAAAAAATATTGCTGGGCTGGCTACAGGATGGCCGCCGTGAAACTTATCCGTGGAAAGGCCAGATGTCAATCCCTCATGACCTTTCATTAAAAACTACTGACGAAGGCTTGCGACTGATACAGACACCATCATCAATAGTTACCAAAGCCATGGGTAAATATGCTACGCGCAAAACATTGCTCAAAAAAAATCTGCCTATTGCCAATACCCGCATCAGCCTTAATAAAGAGCGCCCGTACAGCGGTAACTCGTACTGGATAAATGCCGAATTTGCGGTGACTAAGGACACCAAAAAAGTAGGTTTTAATATCGTTGAAAACCCTGACATCACTAAAAACGTAAACGTTGGTTACGATGCCGAGAATGGTCAGTTATATGTTGATTGTACGATATCGGAAATGGCCAATAAGTCGCGCCGCAACCTAACTCAGATTGCCCCGATGAAACCTGATGCAAATGGCATAGTTAGAGTACAGGTATTGGTTGACAACTCATCCCTGGAAGTATTTGGTAACAATGGCGAGAAAGTAATTTCAACCATGATCTACCCGGATATTAATGCCACCAACCTCTCCGTTTTTGCCGAAGGTAAGGCCACGCTGAAATGGATGAACATCTGGGATGTGAACCAAAAAAATAAATAGATTTAGTTAATGGCGCCTAGCGGCGCCTTTTTTGTTTGTCATCATAAGCGCAGCCGCCTTCGCCATCAAAGTTAATCGATAGGCTGCAGGGTTAATCCTTAGCTTTCATCCCGCAGTAAACAATCCAGCTGTTGCCGCTCTGGTTGTTCGGTGTATACGCTATTGCAATGCCACCATCCTCAACCCGCCAAAATTGGAGTTGCCGTTCCTGTCTTTCAATGTCTGCCCATCAAACAAAGAAACATAGCCACATGATCGTTAAAAATCAATCGGAGCCGATTAGGTGAATGGGGCGTTGTGGTTTTTTTGTTTGGTTTGTGTATTTGCCGGTAATGCGGCGCCAATAAACAAGCGCCAGGATATTCTTCATAAAATCTATTTGATATCGGCCATATTTAGCACAATGCTGTTAGCCTGGGGTTGCAGCCTGAAAATAGAGCTGTTGCCCGGTTTGCTAAAGCTGCCTTTAGTGGCTTTCAGTTTATAGTTGGTATCCTCAAACCTGCAATCAAGCTCTTTGGTATCTATCTTTTCAAACGGCAGCTTATCGGTAGGCGGAGTGTTTAGCTCCAGGTACCAATCCAGTTTGGTTTTACTGACGAGGTTAATCTTGATCTGTCCCTCGGTCAGATCTAGTTCAATAGAGCCTTTAACAGTAGTTAGCGGCCATGAGATATGTAAAATACCTGCCG
>Ga0153956_1001748_pt1 | contig 18042 bp, 12 predicted proteins | sample TSFL040MetaG_FD_104704 | JGI IMG/M metagenome (GOLD analysis project Ga0153956, IMG submission 104704) | Attine ant fungus gardens microbial communities from Florida, USA - TSFL040 MetaG | ecosystem: Host-associated > Fungi > Mycelium > Unclassified | place: USA: Florida, Wekiwa Springs...
GCCCGGACCGAGTTCGCAGTTAGCGACACATGTTGTCGCTAACTGCGAACGCGCCTCCTGGCGTGACCCGCGAGGCATGAGGAAGACGGGAGGAAGCGTGACGTTCCCGGCGTCTTCGTGACGAGGCCCGGGATCGGTGAGGGATGCGTCCCTCCTTCGTGACGCTCCCGTCCCTCTCCCGTGACCCTCCGGCGAGGGTCCCTCATCACCCCCCCACAGACCCGGCCCTCCCTGCAAGCCCTCAGCCTTTGAGCTCCGGACCCTTCGGCAGCTTCTTGCCGCCCAGCTTGAAGGCGATCACGCGGGCGCCGATTTCGCCCAGTTCTTCGGAGGCCGTCAATGCCGCGCCGCCGACCGTCGCCAGCACGTACTGGGTGCCGTCGATCGAGTAGATGACGGGGGCGGTGCCGAAGGCAAGTTTGAGGTCGGCCTGCCAGAGGTCGTCGCCGTCGGCGGCGTCGAAGGCGTAGAGGATGCCGCGCTGGTCACCGGTGAAGACGAGGCCGCCCGCGCTGGCGGTGGCGCCGCCGTCCATCGGGGTCGGCATGTCGTGCTTCCAGATGACCTTGCCGGTGTCGACGCCGACCGCGGTGAAGGTGCCGGACTTCTCGGTGTCCTTGGGGACGACCCGGTCGCCGGCGAACTGTTTCTCGCCGTTGTGGTTTTCGTAGGTGACCCGCAGGTACATGCAGAGTTCGATCCCGGAGATGTAGACCGCCTGCGTTTCCGGGCTGTAGGCGAGCGGCGAGTACTGCGAGCCGCCGACCGGGCCGGGGCACTCGAGCGTCGGCTTCGTCGTCGGCGGCTTGTGGTCGCGCTTGACGAAGCCGACCGGCGGGAAGAGGTCTTCGCCGGTTTCCGCGTCGAGCAGGAAGAGCAGGCCGTTCTTGCCCGCCTCCGCGACCCCGCGGGTCATCTTGCCGTCGATTTCGGCATCGAAGAGGACGACCGGGCTCTCCGCGTCGTAGTCCCAGAGGTCGTGCGCCTGCTCTTGGTGGAACCACTTGAGCTTGCCGGTGCCGGCGTCGAGGGCGAGGATCGAGTCGGTGTAGAGGTTCCTGCCCGGCCGTTTGGCGCCGACCAGGACCGGCGCCGGGTTGCCGGTGCCGACGTAGACGGTGTCGGTCGCCGGGTCGACCGTCGGCGGCATGTAGATGGTGCCGCCACCGCCGCCCTCCGGCACCCACTTCGTGCCCGCCTTGGGGACCGTGTAGAAGGTCCAGAGCTCCTTGCCGGTCTTCGCGTCGTAGGCGGCGACCTTGCCGCGCACCCCGTCCTCGGAGCCGGAGACACCGACGTACACCTTGCCGTCGTAGGCGGTCGGCGCCATCGACTCGTACGCCCCGGTGGCCGGGTCTTCGACCTGCGAGGACCAGAGGCGCTCGCCGGTCTTCTGGCTGATCGCCTGCAGGTTGTTGTCGAAGGTGAGGAGGAAGAGCCTGCCGTCTTCGGCGGCGACGCCGCGGTTGACGGTGATCCCGTAGCCGCCGACCCCGGTCGACTGCGAGAAGTCGACTTCCGGCGTGTAGGTCCAGTTGATGTGGCCCGTCTTGCCGTTGATCTCCATCACCTCGTCGGTCGAGGTGGTGACGTAGACGTTTTCCCCGATCACCAGGGGGAACGACTCCATCAGGTACTGGTCGGGGCCGAGGCCGGTGCTCCACGCTTCGCCGAGCTCGTCGACGTTGTCGGTGTTGATTTCGTCCTGGGTGGCGAAGCGGGTGTTGTCGCGATCGCGGCCGAAGACGGGCCAGTCTTCGATGTCCGGGGCCGAGGCGGCGTGCGGGCCGTTGGCGATCACCGTGGTCGATCCGCCGGACGACGAGCCGCCGCAGGCAGCCGGCGCGAGCGCCGCGGCGAGGACGCCGAGGGCGAGGAGCAGGGTCTTCAGTCTCATTGGGTGGGCTTCCTCGAGTAGCGGGTGAAGAGCAGTTCGACCGTGCCGAGGCTACGGGTCGAGACATTGGCGACGATTCTGCCGGGCCTGCGCAGCTTGCCGATGAACCTGCCGATCGTCGGGCCGAGGAACGAGCCGCCCTTGACGATCGCGGTGCGGGCGCGGCCGCGGTGCTCCAGTTCCTTCAGGTAGACGACGTCGTTGTTGCGCTTCGTCCGCAGCTTCAGGATTCCCGCCGGCGCTTCGGAGCCGGGGAATTCTTCCTGGATGAACATCGTCAGTTCGCCGCCGCGCACGCCCGCGCCGCCGCCGGAGAGGACCTTGACGTGATAGCGGCCGATGAAGCTGCCGGTGCGGCCCCAGCCTTCCTTGCCGCCGCCCGCGAGCGCGGCCGGGGCGAGGGCCAGCGCGAGGACCAAGGCCAGGAGGCCGAGAAGGAAGCCTGAACGTTTCATTACTCGTCAACCCTAATGAAGCCGCAGCTTCGGCCGTTCATGCGGGTTGGTACGGTCGATTGATGTGGCGATGGCCGGTTGCTGACGTACGCGATGTGGTCAACCTGGCAGGGGCCAGGGAACTCGGCGAACCCGCGCCCGGGGCGGACCTCGGCGAGGAGCTGCATCGCTGGCGTGGGATCGTCGCCCGTCGCCGGTTGGTGGTCTTGGCGCGGCGCCACGGCGCGGTGGCGCTGGGGCTGGCGGCGCTGCTGGAGGTCGCGGCGCAGCTCGGCGCCTTCCCGCAGTGGGTGGTGGTCGCGGCGCCGCTCGCCCTCTTCGTCGTCTCGGTCACGGTCCTCTCCCTGCGCGGCCCCTCGCCCTTCGCGCTGGCGCGGCTGCTGGACGACGAGCTGGGGCTGAACGACCGGCTGGCGACGGCGCTGGAGATCGAGGCGCGGGGCGGGTCGACGCCGCTCGAGCGGCGCACGGTCGCCGACGCGGCGGCTTTGCTGGCGGCGGGCCGTGAGGACTGGCACGCGAGCGCGACTCCGGCCGGGCGCGATTGGTGGGCGCTGGCCGGGCCGGCGGTGGCGATCGCGGCGGTCGTCGCGATCGGCGCGCTGAGCGCGGGCGGCTCGACCTCCGCGGGCCTCGCCGCGGTCGGTCCCCACGGCGCCGGCCACGGCCGCGGCGGCGAGCTGGAAAACGAATACGTCAAGCACGCCAACAAAGGCAGCAAAGGCGTGGCGCCGACGGGCAAGCTCCACAAGATCAAGCACTGGAAGGGGCGGCCGCCGAGCGCCGAGAAGTCGGCTCGCTCCGGGTACCAGAAGATCCCCCAGGCCGAACGCACCGACGGCCGGGAACGGAAAGGCCAAGCAGGCAAGGGCGAAGAAGGCGGGAGCAAGCCGCGGCCCGGCAGCAAGCTGAAACGGGGGGCCAACTCCGAAGTCAAAGGCGGTGACGAAAAAGGCGGTAGCAAGTCCGCCGCCAACGTCCCCAAGGAAAAAGAACACCCGACGCTCGGGTTCAACGTGAAAAGCAAAGGGCACGGGGAGCAGGGTCGGCGCGGGCCCTCGCGGGTGAGCGGCGCGGCGGCCAAGAAAGGGGCCCCGAACGGGGCCGGCGACGAAGCGACGGCCGGCGAAAGCGAAAAAAAAGGCGGCAGCCCGGCGGGATCCAACCACGCGGGCGGCGAACGGGGCAACGGGCAGCAGGGTCACGCGACGCCGGTCCAGGGGCAGGCCTCCCAGGCGGTCCGGATCCAGCCCGCCTACGCGCCCTCGCGCTCCGACAAAGCCGGCAAAGAACGCAAAAAAGCGGGGCGGGAAGAGGGCGCCGGCGGCAAAGCCCGCACCGCGCAGGTGACCGGCGCGACCCAGGTCGGCGAGCGGTTCTCCTTCGTGCCGGTGACCGGCGGCGCCGTCCCCGGACCGAGCAGCGGCCTGCAACTGAACTACCTCGAATCGCTGAAGTGGGTCGAACGCCTCCCGTGGTGAGCGCGCGTTGACGTTGCTGAGTGGGGCGGCCCTCGCCGCTCTCGTCCTCGCCCTTCCCCTCGTGGCGCTGCACCTGCGCCGTCGCAAGCCGCCGCGCCGCGCGGTCGGCAGCCTGCTCGCCTGGCGGGACCTGCCCGCCGCCGGAGGTGGTGGTGCCCGCCGGATCGGCCGCCCCCCGCTGCCGCTCCTGCTCGCCCTGCAACTGCTCGCGTTGGTCCTGCTCGTGGTCGCGCTCGCCCGCCCCGTGAGCGACGAAAGCGCCACGACTTCCTCACACGTCTACGTCGTCGACGAGTCGATGTGGATGGGGGCCGAAGCGGGGGGGACGGCGCGGATCGACGCCGCCCGGGAAGTCCTGCGCGAACGGCTCGCCGAGCTGCCGGGCGACGAAGCGGTGCGGATCGTCGGCGCCGAGGCGACCCCCACCGTCCTCTTCGAAGGCAAGGCCGCCGACGCGGGCGGCGCGCTCGACGACCTGCGGGCCGGTCCCGGCGCCGCCAACCTGACCGCGGCGCTGCGGCTCGCCGCCGGCCTGCGCGCCGGCAACGGTGACCGGATCGCCCTCCTGCGGGCGCCCGAGGAAGCGGCGCCGGCCGTGCGCGGCGGCGGCTCCGCCTACGAGGACCTCGAAGTCGGCGCGCCGGTCGAAGACGCCTCCCTCTCCGGCGCCAGCGCCCACTGCGACCCGCTCGGCGCCGCCCAGCCGTGCGAAGTCTTCGTCCGCGTCGCCGACTCGAGCGGCGCGGCGCGGACGCTGCCGGTGCGGGTCGCGATCAGCGGCGAGCCCGTCCACACGGTGCCGGTCGAGATCCCCACGGGCGAAGGCGCGCCGCTCGTCTTCACCGCGCCGCCCGGCGCCACGGTCCAGATGAGCCTGCCGCCCGGCGACGGTCTCGCCGCCGACGACTCCGCCTTCGTCTCGGTGCCCGAACCGGGCGGCGAGAGCATCACCCTGGTCGGCAACCGCACCCGCGCGATGCCGCTGGCGCGGGCGCTCGCCTCGGTGCCGGGCGTGCAGCTCCGCCTGCGCACGCCGCGGACCTACCAGCCGACCGACCCGGGGACCAGCGACCTGCTGGTGCTCGACGACTTCGTGCCGCCGGGCGGGCTGCCGAAGGCGCCGGCGCTGCTGCTCGTCAACCCGCCGCGCTTCCCGGTCGGCGGCAGTCACGGGAAGATGCACGACAGCCGTCTGAGCGGCACCGAAGCGGCGAGCCCGTTGCTCGAAGGAGTCGACATCTCCTCGCTGACGATCGGCGCCGGCGCCGCGCGGCGACTCGCCCTGCCCGCGACGATGACCGCCGCGGCGTGGAGCGCGGAAGGCCCGCTGATCGCCTCCGGCACCGACGGCGGCCGCCGCGTCGCGGTGATCGCGTTCGAGCCCTCCGAATCGAACCTGCCCCAGCTCGCCGCCTTCCCGACCTTGATCGACAACATCGTCGCCTGGTCGCAGCGACTGGCGCCGGAGTCGGCGGCGGCGGGGACGCCGTTCGCGCTGGCCGAGCCGCCCGGCACGACCGCCGCGACCCTGCGACCGGCGGCGGGCGGCGCCGCCCGGCAGCTCAAGGTCGCCGCGGGCACCGAAGTCCCGGTCGCGATCGCGGCGCCCGGCAACTACGTGGTCACGCTCGAGGGGCCGTGGGGGACACGCGAGCTGGCGCTCGCCGTCAATTCCGGGCCCGCGACGGCGCCCGGTGCCCCGGTCGACCTCACCGCCCCGGCGCCGCCGGCCCAGGCGGGTCACACCGATCTCTGGCCCTGGCTGCTGGCGGCGGCGCTCCTCGTCCTCATCCTCGAGGGCCTCTACGCTTGGCGGCGGGAACCGGAATGGGGCGGCACGACCCGCCGCCGGATCGCGGTCGGCCTCCAGGTGGCGAGCGTCGTGCTCGTCGCCGTCGCCCTCTTCGATCCGACCGTCGGCGCGAAGCCGCCGCCGACCACGCTGGTGCTCGACCGCTCGCTCAGCATCGGCGCGGGCGCGGGCGAAGCCGAGAGCGAATGGCTCACCGCCAACCGCGGTTGCGGCGCCGACTGTCGCGTCGTCCAGTTCGGCGGCGGTGCAGAATTCACCGGCGCGGGCGCCGGGCTCCTGCCGCGGGCGACGGGCGGCAGCGTCGAAAGCCGCGAAAGCAACCTGGCGGCGGCGCTGGAGCTGGCGCTGGCCCGCACCCCGCGCGGCGGCCGCGTCGTCCTGCTGAGCGATGGCCGCCAGACCGCGGGCGAACCGATCGGCCTCGCCGCGGCGGCGCGCGAACGCGGTGTCACCGTCGACACCGTCGCCCTCACCCGGCAGCCCGCCGACGCCGCCGTCACCCGGTTGCAGGCGCCGGCCGCCCTGCACGCGGGCGACCCGCTCTCGCTCGAGGTGACCGTGCGCAGCACCGTCGAAGCGCCCGCCGTCCTCACCGTGCGCCGCAACGGGGTTGCGGTCGGCCACCAGAAGGTGGAGCTGGGGACCGGGGACAACCCGTACCTCTTCTCGGTGCGCGTTCCCCAGCACGCCGGCTCCTACGGCTACGAGGTCGCGGTGCGGAGCGAGGACGACTCGCGTCCGCGGAACGACGCCCTGGGGACGACGGTCCGGGTGCAGGCGCCGCCGCGGGCGCTGGTCGCGGGGGGTGGCGGCTCGGCCGCCGCCGCGCTGCTGAGCGCCGACGGCTTCGACGTCACTCCGGTCGCGCCCGGCGCGCTGCCGACGAGCGCCGCCGGCTACAAGGGCTTCGACGCGGTCGTCCTCGAAGACGTCCCCGCCGAAGAGCTTGGCAAACCGCGGGCCAAGGCGATCGACGCGGCGGTCCGCACCCAAGCGCTCGGCCTGCTGGCGTTCGGCGGCAACCGCTCCTTCTCGCTCGGAAAGTACTACAAATCGCCGCTCCAGGAGGCGCTGCCGGTCAAATCCCTGGTGCCGGGGAAGCTGCAGCGCAAAAACGTCGCCGTGCAGCTCGTCCTCGACCGCTCCGGCAGCATGATCAACGAGGTCGGCGGGGTGCCGAAGATCGCGATGGCGCAGGCGGCGGCGCGCGGCGCGCTCGACTTCCTGCTCAAGCACCGCGACCAGATCGGCATCGTCACCTTCGAAGTCAAACCGAAGTCGATCGTGCCGTTGACCCGGGTCGAACCCGGCAACGTTCGCGAAATTGAACGCAAGATCAACAACATCCCGGCCAACGGCGGCACGAATGTCTACAAAGGCCTCGCCGAGGGAGTCAAGGAAATCGAACGCTCCACCGCCAAAGAGCGCCACATCATCCTGCTCACCGACGGGATCAGCGAACCGGGCAGTTATGCCGATCTGCTGCCGGGGCTGAAGAAGGGCAAGATCAGCGTCGCCACCGTGGCCCTCGGCGCCGAAGCCGACTTCAAGCTGCTCAAACAGATCGCCGCGGACACTGGCGGCAACTACTACGCCACCGAAAACGCGCGCGAACTGCCGAAAATCTTCGACAAAGAGACGCGGCTGAACACCCGCACGGTGCGCCTGCGCGGGGAGATCGGCGTCTCCGCGGGCGAACCGAGCCCGATCACCGGCAGCCTGGTCGGCGAGCACCTGCCGCCGCTGCGTGGCAACGTGGTGACCGAACTGAAGCCGGGTGCCGCGGCGGCCCTGCTCGGCCAGGACAGAAACCATCCGCCCGACCCGGTGCTCGCCCAGTGGCAGTACGGCTCCGGCCGCACCGCCGTCTGGACCCCCGGCCTCACCCCCGGCTGGGCGGGCGAATGGCTGGCGCACGAACGCCTCTTCCAGGACGCCGGCCGCTGGGTCGAGCGCGGCGTCGCGCCGCCGCCGCTCACGCCGAGCCTCGCGCCCGGGGACCAGCGCCTGCTCGAAGTCGTCCCGACGACCAGCCGCGGCCGATCGATCGTGCTGGAAACGCTCGCGGGGACGCTCACCTCGCCCGCCGGCAAGACGATCCCTCTGCGCTTCGAAGAGTCGGCGCCGGGACGCTGGGCCGCGCCGCTCCCGGACCTGGCCGCGGGCGAATACACCTACGCGCTCGCCTCGGTGGGCGCCGGCTCGCTGACCGGCACCCTGGCGGTGCCCTACCCGGCCGAGCTCCGCCTCGGGCGGATCGACACGACGCCGCTCGGCCCGCTCGCCTCGGCCGCGGCGGGCACCACGCTCAGCGCCGCCGACCCGGCCGCGATCGAAGGCACCTCGCACCGTATCTGGTGGCTCTTCGCGGCCCTCGCGCTCGCCTGCTTCCTGGTCGGCGCGGGCCTGCGACTCCTCGCCCGCGGGTGGGGCGGGGAGGCCGACGAGCCGTCGAATCGCCAAGATTCCTCGGATCGTGACGCAGACCCCGCGGGCCTCCAACCCGAACCCGTCTGAGCTGAGCCCACCGCGGACCGGTGCCGTCCTCGTCCTCGGCGAGGGGGGCGGGCTGGGCGCGGCGCTGCTGCGGCGCTTCGAACAGAGCGGCTCGGCGGCCGCCTCGGCACTCGACCTGACCGACGGCCAGGCGGCCGCGATGCTGCGCGAGGGCGACTGGCGCGCGGTCGCCGTCGTCACCCGCGACGACGCGCACGCCCTGCGCCTCACCCTGCTGAGCGCCCACGTGCGGCCCGACCTGCCGCTCTGGGTGACGATGTTCGACCACACCGTCTCCCGCGAGCTCGAGCACGTCGCCCCCAAGGTCCACGTCCTCTCGCCCTCGGAGATCGTCGCCGGCGACCTTGCCGAGGGCTGCCTCGCCGAAGCCGACGACGAGGTCCTCGCCCGCCGTCACGGCGTCCGCCTCGTCGACGACGCGCTCCGCCTCCTGGTCGCCTCGGCGGCGGGCCTCTTCGTCGCCCTGGCGATCGAGATCGTGATCTCGATGATCGCCTTCCACCACGGCATCGTCGATGCCCTCTACTTCTCCACCCGCGTGGTGGCGACGGTTGCCGGCCCGCCCGGCGCGGAGAGCGGGGCCGACTGGTTCAAGCTGATCTCCGCTGCCAACATGGTGCTGGCCGTCGCCCTCGTCGCGATCTTCACCGCGGCGCTGGTCCGCCGGCTCAGCCGCCGCCGCCTCACCACCCTCTTCGGCCCCCGCGCCGCCCCCGCCCGCCACCATGTGGTGCTGGTCGGCTTCGGCCAGGTCGGCTTCCGCCTCGCCCAGGCGCTGAAGGAGCGCGGCGTCGCCGTGATCGCGATCGAGCGCGACGCCGAAGCCCCCAGCGTCCGCCTCGCCAGAGCGGCCGGCATCCCGGTCGCGGTCGGCCGCGGCGACGACCGCGAGGTCCTCCAGCGGGTCGGCATCGAGCGCTGTGCCGCCGTCGCCGCGGTCACCTCCGACGACCTCGTCAACGTCGCCGTCGGCCTCGCCGCCGAGGACCTTCGCCCCGACGTCCCGATCGTCCTCCGCCTCGGCGACGGCGAGGTGGCCTCGGAGACCGACTCCCTCCTCCACCTGGGCCGCATCTGCGACGCCCACAAACTGGCCGCCGAGACCTTGCAGCGGGCGATCGAAGCGGGGGGTTAGGCGGCACGGCGGGGCGGGGCGGGGGACGGGCGGGGGCTCGTGGCGCTTGCGGCCGTCCGAGATGGTCCCGGGCGTCCCGGGCGCCTCATGGGGGTCCTGGCAGGCTGTGACCCCCATGAGGCGCCCAGGACGCGAGGCTTCCGTAGGGAAGGTGTCAAGGGTTCGTCACGTCCTCCGGGGGATCCGCGCCGGTCCAGGCTCTCCGCTGTTCCTTATGCGCCTCATAGGCGCATAAGGAACAGCGGAGATCGCTGACCGCTCAGATGCTCCCGGGACGTGAGGGTCCCTGCGGGAAGACGTCACAGGTCGTGACGAGGATGCCGGGGACGTCACACCTCCTCCCCCTCCCGGGCACATCCCGGGCCGGGATCGAGGGGCCCGTGACGCGCTGCAGCTTTTGTGGTCGCCATGGCCACCACAAGAGCTGCAGCGCGATCGTGACGGTTGGACAACACGGACGGAAGTGTGACCTCCCCGGCGTCTTCGTCACGGGGTCACGCATCCGTGACGGATCCCTCCCTCTCCCGTGAGGCTCCCGTGAGGGTTCCGTGGCCCTCGCGGAGGATTCGTGGCTCCCGCGTCGGCCTCCCGGTCACGGACCCTTCCCCGTGATCCTCCCCCGGGTCACGGACCCTTTCCCTCTCCCCACGGAGCGGCCCTCCCGGGGGCGCCCGGGAGGGATGGCGGGGGTGACCCTGGACGAACGTCCCCGCTGTTGTGAGGGAAGGGTCACCCCCGCCGTCCCGTCCCTCCCCGGCCTCCCCGGGCCGTGGACGGGAGGGCCCGTCCCTTGTCGTCCCGGGACCCCGTCCCTCCCCTCGGGACCCCGTCCCTCCCCCCCGGGAAAAGAAGAGCGGCCCCCGGCTTGGTCATGAGACCAAGCCGGGGGCCGCTGAACTGCTTCCCCGGCGCCCTGGGGGGGTGCCGGGGAGTGCGTCGGCTATTTGCCGCCGACGATGTCTTCGACCACGTAGGCCGAGACGTTGGCGATTTCTTCTTCGCTCAGCGTGCCTTTGAACGGGGGCATACCGCCGCCGCCGTCGGTCACCTGTTTTTCGGCGCCGGCCTGTTCTTTGGCCAGGGGCATCGTCGTCAGGTCAGGACCGCCGTTGCCGCCGTGGCCGGTCGCGCCGTGGCAGACCGAGCAGTTTTCGGCGAACACTTCTTTGCCCGCTTCGGCGTTCGGGGCAGCGGCCGCGCCACCGCCTTCCGCTTCTTCGCCTTCACCGGCTTCAGCGCCTTTTTCTTCGCCGGATTCCTCACCGGCGTGCTCGGTGCCTTCACCAGCCTCTTCCAGGCCTGGGAGCTCTTCCATCGTGCCGTTGAGGGAGAAGACCCAGAAATTTTCACCGTGAGGCGTCGCCGCCAGCGAGTTGCCGCCGGCGTAGATGGCGACTTTCTCTTCGCCTTCGTCCTCGAAGACGGTGGCGGTGGTGTTGGCGCCGGCGCCGGTCTGGAAGCTCCAGAGCTCTTTGCCGGTGGCGATGTCGTAGGCCGCGAACTCACCGTTGTTGTGGCCGAGGAACACAAGGCCACCGGCGGTGGTCACGGCACCGGAGTAGCAGGACTGTGGGAATTTGTTCTGCCATTTGATTTTTCCGGTGCTCATGTCGTACGCGGTCAGGAAGCCGGGCGTTTCGAACCCGGTCGCGACCACGGTTTCCGAACCGATGGTGTTTTTACCCTGGACGAATTTCGGTTCCTTGGGCGGAACGACGAGCCCGAGGGCACCGCTCTGCGAGCAGACGAAATACATGTTGTCCTTGGGGTCGAACGAGGACGGCGGCCAGTTGTTGCCACCGACCGCGGAGTTCGCGCCCAGGTTGATCACGTTCGGATCCGAGCTCTGCGGGGTGAAGATTTTCGACCCCACGATTTTCGGCGGGTTGGCTTCCGAGGAGACCGCTTCTTCGGCGATCTTCACCGCTTCCGGCGTGGCTTCGATCGGGCTGAACGGTTCCATCGTCGGCTCGGGCTGGGTCGGCCAGGTGTTCTGCGACGGATCCTGCGGGACCTTGACCTCGGGGATGGGGTAGATCGGTTTGCCGGTTTCGCGGTCGAGCAGGTAGACCCAGCCGGTCTTCGAGGGCTCGCCCACGCCCTTGCGCTCTTCGCCGTTCATTTCGCCGTCGAAGAGGACCGTCGGCGACGGCGAGTCGAAGTCCCAGAGGTCGTGGTGGACCTGCTGGTAGTGCCATTTGTATTCACCGGTTTCGGCGTCAAGCGCGACGATCGAGGCGGTGAACAGGTTTTCGCCCTTCCGGTTGCCGCCGGTCCATGGCGACGCGTTGGAGGTCGAGAAGTAGAGCATGTTCATTTCCGGATCCACCGTCGGGGTGTTCCAGAGGGAAGCTCCGCCTTCTTTGTAGGTGCCGTTGTCGGGCCAGGTGTCACCGCCCGTTTCTTCCGGGGACGGCGTGGTCCAGAAGCGCCATTCGATCTTGCCGGTCTTCGCGTCGAGGGCGGTCAGGCGACCGCGGATGCCGTACTCGCCGCCGGAACCACCGACGTAGACGCGGCCGTTGTAGTAGAGCGGCGCGCTGGTGATCGAGAAGCCGTTGCGGAATTTTTCGATGTTGGTCGACCATTTGACTTTGCCGGTCGCCTGGTCGAGGGCGACCTGGTCGCCGTTCAGCTGCGAGATGAAGACCATGCCGTCGCCGATCGCGACGCCGCGGTTGTCCCAGCCACAGCAGACGACTTCGCCGAGCGGGTCGGGGGGCAGGTGGGGTTCATAGGTCCAGAGCCGATGGCCGCTGTGGGCGTCGATGGCGAAGACGTCGTCCGCACCGTCGGAGATGTAGATGGTGCCTTCGTACTCGATCGCGGTTCCCTCGGCGGAGAACTTCGCGGCGGTGGCGTTCTGGCCGATCTTGGCCACCCAGTCACCTTTGAGTTCCGAGACGTTTTCGGTGTTGATTTCGTCCAGGGTGGAGAAGCGGTCGTTGGTGGTGCCGCCGCCGTTGGTGATCCAGTTGTCCCCGGCGTGTTCGTAGAGTTCGTCGGAGGAGAATTCCGGCGCCAAGGCGATCCCGCCCGATTCTGATCCGCTCGTGCCGGCGCTTTCGCCACCGCCGGTCGCGCTCGTGGTGGTCGTGCCACCGCTGCCACCGCATGCTGCCAGGACGACCGCGGCCGCCAATGCCAAGAGCAAGGCCGCGAACCACCTGCGGTGCCCCTCATTTCTCCTGCCGAAACCTCTCAACATCAAACCCACCCTTTCCTGGCGGGCGGAGGTGTCCGAGAACGGCCTTTCCCCGCCCGCTCTTTAAAGCTTCTTCAAGAAGCGGGACGCTAGCACAGCTAAACGCCAGCTAAATCAGCGGAAGCGAAGCGGCGGGGAAGTGCCGCGCCGGCTCCGCAGGTGGACGGTCCGTCGCCGCCTCATCGAGCCGCTCTCGAGCACCTGCGGCACGTACTTCTCGGGGACCCTCGCGCGGCGCGCGGACGAGCGCCCGCCGCGTCCTTCCAATGTCCGGTGGAAGAGGGCGATCGCGAGCGCCGCCACGACCACGCCGATCGCCGCCACCAGCAACGCCGGCACGCCCAAGAGCCCGAGTGCGACCAGCCCGATCAAGAAGGCCAAGACTACGGCCGTGTAGGGACGGTCTTCGTTGCGCGCGCCTTTCATGCTGCTCTCCACGAAAGTACTCGCGAGCGGCGGCGCGCACCGGTACCCGCGACGGCCCTGCAACGAAACTGGCGAGCGCCCCGCGCCCCGACCTCAGTTGGCGGTGACGGGGGCGACGGAGAGGGTCTTCGTGACCGAACGCGCGCAGGTTTCGAACGCCCGCGAAGCGGGCTCCCATGACCTCACCTCACGCCCGTACCCGCAGCCCGTCGAGGGCGATCTCGAACGCCCGCGCCGAGGCCCGCGCGCGTTCGTCGGGGTCGCGCAGCGGGGCGACTGCCCCGTCCACCATCGCCAGCACCAGCAGGGCGTCGTCGGCGGTCAGGTCGGGGCGCACCAGCTTGGCCGCGCGGGCCGCCTCCAGGCGCGGCGCCATCAGGGCCCGGACCCGCTCGGTCAGCCGCTCGACCTGGCTCTCCTCGACCTCGCCGGCGCGGATCGCCGCGATCAGCCCCTGCGAGCGCAACTGCGCCGCGACCATCTCCCGCAGCAGCTCCTCCAGGGAGCCCGGCCCGATCCGCTCGGCGGTGAGCCGCTCCTCGAGCGCCCCCATGTCCTCCTCGGCGAGCGCCACCAGCAGCGCCCGGCGGTCGCCGAAGTGGCGGTAGACGGTCGCCTGCCCGAGCCCCGCCCCCTGGGCGATCTCGGCGAACGACGCCTCGGTGTCGTCGCGATAGAGCCGGCGCGCCGCGTCGAGGATCGCCCGCCGGCTGCGGACCGCGTCTTTGCGCAGGTTAGTCGCCACGGCCCCAACCTACGCGGGGAGCCCGGGTCGTGCATGAACTGAGAACAAATTCTCAACTTGCTAGGCTGCGCGTCCCCTTATGTCGGTCACCGCCGAGACGATCCCCGCTGCTCCCGCCGAGCCCCGCGGCCGCCGTGGGCACCCCTGGCTCACCCTGATCAGCGTCGCCCTCGGCGTGATCATGGTCGGCCTCGACGGCTCCGTCGTCGCGATCGCCAACCCGGTGATCGGCGAAGACCTCGGCGCCTCGCTCTCGCAGCTCCAGTGGATCACCAACGCTTACCTGCTGACCCTCGGCGTCACCCTGATCCTGGCGGGCAAACTCGGCGACCGCTTCGGCAGGCGGCGGATGTTCCTGATCGGCGTCGTCGGCTTCGGCCTCGCCTCGGCGGGCATCGGGCTGGTCGGCTCGACCACCGGCGTGATCGCCCTGCGCGTCGTCCAGGGTGCCTTCGGCGCGCTCCTGATGCCGAACTCGCTGGCGATCCTGCGCGCCACCTTCCCGCCCGAGAAGCTGAACATGGCGATCGGCATCTGGGGCGGCTCGTCGGCGATCTCGGTCGCCCTCGGCCCGATCGTCGGCGGCCTCCTGGTCGAGCACGTCTCCTGGGAGTCGGTCTTCTTCCTCAACCTGCCGATCGCCGCGATCGCCCTGGTGATCGGCGCCGCCGTCCTCGCCGAGAGCCGCTCGCACGCCGAGCACCACGCCGACCTGCCCGGCATCGCCCTGCTCGGCGCGGGCCTCTTCGCCCTGGTCTTCGGCCTGATCAAGGCGCAGGAATGGGGCTGGGGCTCGGCCAACACGCTCGGCTTCCTGGCGGGCGGGTTCCTCCTCCTGATCGCCTTCGCCCTGGTCGAGGCGCGCACCCGCCTGCCGCTGCTGCCGATGCGCCTCTTCCGCAACCGCTCGCTGACGATCGGGACGACGACGATCCTGGTCGGCTTCCTCGGCATGTTCGGCGTCCTCTTCTTCCTCACGCTCTACCTCCAGAACGTGCACGGCTACTCGCCGGTCCAGGCGGGCGTCCGGATGCTGCCGCTCAGCCTCTCGATGATGTTCGGCTCGCCGCTCGGCGGCGCCCTCACCGAGAAGCTCGGGCCGCGGCCGCCGCTGGTCGCCGGGCTCGCCCTGCTCGGTGCGGCGCTGCTGCTGATGACCGGGCTCGAACCCGACTCCGGCTACGGCAGCCTCTGGCCGCCGCTGGTGATGGTCGGCCTCGGCCTCGGCCTCGTGATCACCGCCTCCGCCGAGGCGATCGTCGGCAACGCGCCGGTCGACGACGCCGGCGTCGCCAGCGGCCTCCAGTCGACCGCGATCCAGGTCGGCGGCGTGATGGGCACCGCGATCCTCGGCTCGATCCTCTCCAGCACGGTCGCCGGCGTCCTCTTCGAAAAGCTGACCGGGGCCGGCGTCCCCGCCCCGCTCGCGCACCAGCTGGAAGGCGCGGCGGAGCTGGTTGGCCAGGGGCAGGCGCCGGTCCAGGGCGTCCCCGCCGACCTCCAGAGCGCCGTCGTCACCGGCAGCCACGAAGCCTTCATGACCGGCCTCCACACCTCGATGCTGGTCGGCGGCATCCTCGCCCTCGCCGCCGCCGCGCTCGCCCTCCTCGTGCAGCGCACCGAAAACCCCGGCGCCGCGGGCGTCGCCGCGCACTAAGGGCCTACCGAGATAGCCCTAAGAACCCCCGGCGGGGCGCCATCGGGGAGGATGCGCCGATGGGGGACTACGTCGCGGCGATCGACCAGGGGACCACGTCGAGCCGCCTGATCCTGTTCGACCGGGACGGCCGGATCCGCTGCGTCGACCAGCGCGAGCACCGGCAGATCACGCCGCGGGCCGGCTGGGTCGAGCACGACGCCAAGGAGATCTGGCGGCGGACGCGCGAGGTGATCGGCGGGGCGATGGCGAGCGCCGACGTCGAGGCCGGCGAGGTCGCCGCGATCGGCATCACCAACCAGCGCGAGACGACCGTGGTCTGGGACCGCGAGACCGGCGAGCCGGTCTACAACGCGATCGTCTGGCAGGACACGCGGACCGCCGACATCGTCGCCGAGCTGGCCGGCGAGGAGGGGCCGGACCGGCTGCGCAAGGAGGTCGGCCTGCCGCTCTCGACCTACTTCTCCGGGCCGAAGATCAGCTGGATCCTCGACCACGTGGAGGGCGCGCGGGCGCGCGCCGAGGCCGGTGAGCTGGCCTTCGGCACGATGGACACCTGGGTGCTCTGGAACCTGACCGGCGGCAGGGACGGCGGCGTCCACGCGACCGACGTCACCAACGCGAGCCGCACCATGCTGATGAGCCTGGAGACGCTCGACTGGCACCAGCCGAGCCTCGACCTGATCGGGATCCCGCGGGCGATGCTGCCGAAGATCCGCTCGTCCTCGGAGGTCTACGGCGAGGCGCGGGGGACGGCGCTCGGCGGCCGGCCGGTGGCGGGCATCCTCGGCGACCAGCAGGCGGCGATGTTCGGCCAGACCTGCTTCGACCCCGGCGACGCGAAGAACACTTACGGCACCGGCTCGTTCCTCCTCGTCAACACCGGCGCGGAGGTCGTCCACACCGAGAAGCTGCTGACCACGGTGGGGGCGAGGCTCGGCCCCGACGGCCCGCCGGTCTACATGCTCGAGGGGTCGATCGCGGTGACCGGCGCCGCGGTCCAGTGGCTGCGCGACCGCATCGGCCTGATCGAGGAGGCGCCGGAAATCGAAAAGCTGGCCGCGACCGTCGCGGACAACGGCGGCGTCTACTTCGTCCCCGCCTTCTCCGGCCTCTTCGCCCCCTACTGGCGCGAAGACGCGCGCGGCGCCATCGTCGGGCTCACCGCCTACGCCAACAAGGGCCACCTCGCGCGGGCGACGCTGGAGGCGGCCGCCTGGCAGAGCCGCGAGGTGATCGACGCGGCGAACGCGGTCGCCGATGTGCCCTTCAGCGAGCTGAAAGTCGACGGCGGCATGACCACCGACGAGCTCCTGATGCAGTTCCAGGCCGACGTGCTCGGCGTGCCGGTGGTCCGCCCGGCGGTGACCGAGACGACCGCGCTCGGCGCCGCCTTCGTCGCCGGCCTCGCGACCGGGTTCTGGTCGGGCACCGAGGAGCTGCGCGAGCGCTGGACCGAGGACAAGCGCTGGGAGCCGGCGATGGCCGCGGACGAGCGCGAGCGGCAGTACCGGCAGTGGAAGAAGGCCGTCGAGCGGACCTTCGACTGGGTCGAGTGAGCGCCCGCGGATTACCGAATAGTCACGGTTGTCGGCCGCTATTTCTGGAACACCTATCAGGCGCTCACCACCACTTATATGCACGCCTACTACTTCGTCGACGAAGGGTGGGTGTACCGCGGGGTGCCGAAGGAAGGCCCGCCGGCCTGCAGCGGCCAGACCGCCGGCGGCGACGAAGACGACAACCCGGATCCCAACTACGCGATCCTGCTCGGCGACGAGGTCTTCTTCGGGCCGCACTCGGACGTCTAGGGCTCGAGCGGGGGAATAGGCTGTCGGCATGAACGACGACTGGCGCCTGCAGATCGACCTCGACGATGCCGGGGTCTCCGGCAAGATCTCCGACCACCTGCGCGCGGCCGAGCTCGAGCACGATCTCGAGACGGCCTTCGCCCAGCGGGTCATCGTCAGCCACGAAGGCGAGCGGATCTTCCTCTACGCCGGCGACCGCGACCAGCTCGACCGCGCCCGGAGCGTGGTCCAGGGTCTGCTCGACCAGAAGGGCTGGGAGGCGAGGTTCGAGCTCCGCCACTGGCACGAGAGCGCCGAGGACTGGGAGGACCCCGACGCCGCCGAGCCGACGACGGCGGCCGAGCAAGGGGCCGAGCACGAGCGCCTGATGCGGACCGAGGACGAGGAGGCCGCCGAGCGCGGCGGGCTCGCCGAGTTCGAGGTGCGGGTCGAGTTCACCTCCCACCGTGAGGCGAAGCAGTTCGCCGCGAAGCTGAAGGACGAGGGCCTCGAGCCGGTGCGCCGCTGGCGCTACATGGTCGTCGGCGCCGCCGACGAGGACGCCGCCAACGCGCTCGCCGACCGCATCCGCGCCGAGGCGCCGGCCGACAGCAAGGTCACCGCCGAGGGCTCCCTCGCCGCCGCCTGGCGCGAGCGCCCACCGAGCCCGTTCTGGTGGCTCGGCGGCCTCGGCGACGGCTAGACGAGTAGTTCCGCGAGCCTGGCGAGGGTCCAGGCCCCTTCAAGCTGTCGCCCGGGAGGGTTCAGGCCCCTGGGGCCGGCGCCGGGGAGGCCGGGAAGGGACGGCCGAGGGACCCGGCCCTCTCGTGGCGGCCCGGGCAGGCTGTGGCCGCCACGAGAGGGCCGGGTCTCGTGGGGAGGGTGGAGGGTGCGTGAGGCCGGAGGGTCACGGGGGAGGGA
>Ga0153956_1001749_pt1 | contig 18023 bp, 23 predicted proteins | sample TSFL040MetaG_FD_104704 | JGI IMG/M metagenome (GOLD analysis project Ga0153956, IMG submission 104704) | Attine ant fungus gardens microbial communities from Florida, USA - TSFL040 MetaG | ecosystem: Host-associated > Fungi > Mycelium > Unclassified | place: USA: Florida, Wekiwa Springs...
GTTCTCGATGGCGTCGTGCTTTTCGTTCTTCGAATCCAGCAGCGGACCGAAATAACGGATGATCTTCACGCCCTTCTTGATCGGCTGGGTGGCGAACAGACCAAGCCCCGTCTTGGAGCGACCGACACGATAGGGCTTGTTGGCGAGGGATGCGGGCATGAGGCGGAGACTGACACTGCTGAGACAAAGGATGTGGCCGCGTTTTCTAGAGCAATTCCGCAGGCCATGCCAGCGACATGTCCCTCTGATCTTACTTCGGCGGCTCCGGATTTCGTAGGGTGGGTAAAGCGAAGCGTGCCCACCACCAAGTGCCGTGAAGGAAAGGTGGACACGCTTCGCTTTGCCTACCCTATGTGACGTCGCTCCGCCAACACGTCACCCTCGTCCTACGTCGGCGGCTCCATTGCGATCTTCAGCATCTCGACGAACAGCACCTCTGCGTCCGGACGACCGGGCACGCGACCGAGCAGATCATTCAGCCGCCCGGCGATAACCAGCATCGTGAAACCGTGGGCCAGCGACCATGTCCGCGCGATCTGTGCCGCCTGTCCGACGGACAGTTCATCGACGGCGACATCGCCCGCGTGAACCACGCCCGCCACCTGCGCGAGGCCGGCGAAGGATATGTTGCTCGCTTCCTTGAGCGCCGGCCTGTTCATGTCGAGCCGCTCAGTCCGGAACATCAACTGATACATGCCGGGCTGCGACCGCGCATAAGCGAGATAGGCTCGCGCCCGTGCCAGCGCACTCTCGACCGGCGTGGTGCCGGTCGCACCGGCGGCTATCAGGCTAGCGTGGAAATTTCGAAAGCCGACCGCGGCGAGTTCGCTGAGCAGTCCGGTCAGATCGTCGAAGTGATGTGTCGGCGCGGCATGGGACACCCCTGCCTCGCGGGCCACCGCGCGGAGCGTCAGTCCGGGCAAGCCGTCGCGTTCGAGAACGGTTTGCGCGGCCCTCAGGAGCGCAACGTGCAGGTCTCCATGGTGATAGGGCGATTCCGCACCGGTCAACCTTGCGGCGGATGGCGTGCGTCGCGTCTTCGGCACGACGGCCTTGCGGCGAGGCGCAGGCGGCGGCGACGCGACGCCGGATCGGGGAGACTTGGTCATGACAATTTATAGGCACCTATTTTGACACTGTAAAGATTTCGCTTGACCGCGACACGGCGCACGCCTAAACACATCTTTACACCGTAAAGATAAGTGACGACATCAATTCGGATACGCCCATGGCCGCCTTCCCGATCATCGCACCGTTCGGCGCCTTCGCCCTGCTGATGCTGGTGGCGTCCGCCGCCGTCAGCCTGTTCGCGGCGGCCGCGCTGGCGCTCGGCATCATGATCTGGGACGTGGCGCGCGGCGGCTCGATCAAGATGCTCGCCGCCGGCTCCGTACTGCTGTTCGGCGTGATCGGCTGCTATGTGACGCTGATCGACGGCAACTGGAGTTCGACGGCGCTGCATCTCGCGGTCGATATCGGCCTGCTCGCCATCGCTGTGCTGTCGCTCGCGATCCGCTTCCCCTTCACGCTGCAATATGCGCGCGAACAGGTCGATATCGAGGTCACCCGGCAGCCCGGCTTCCTCGTTGCGAACTACATCATCACCGGCGTCTGGACCTTCGCCTTCGTGCTGATGCTGATCGCGGACATGCTGGTGATGTTTCTCCCCGGCATGCCGCTATGGGTCGGCTTCGCCCTCGCTTTTGCCGCCCGTAACGCGGCGTTGTATTTCACCAAATGGTACCCGCAATATCGGCGTGCGAAACGTGCCGCCAATTCCCAGAGTATTTTGAAGTCCTGATATCGAGACGACAGACCGCAACCTCACCCGCTAACGGGAGTGCCTGGAATGAAAGACGTCTTCGTCAAGCTCGGCCAGGACTTCTTCTCCACCATCGTCTTTCTGCTGCTCTATCTCATCAGCGGCGACGTGTTGCTCGCCACGGGTGTCGCCATCGCCGGCGCCGTCGCGCAGTTCATCCGGGCACGCATCAAGGGCGAGAGGCTGGACGCGATGACTTATGGCAGCCTCGCGCTGGTGGTGGTGCTCGGCGGCGCGACACTGCTGACGAACGATCCGCGTTTTGTGCTGGCGAAGCCGAGCGTCGCGCATTTCGCCATCGGCACCATCATGCTGCGCCCCGGCTGGATGCTGCGCTACATGCCGCCGAAAGTGGCGGAAACTATTCCGGAATATGTCACGATGGCCGGCTATAGCTGGGCGGGGCTGATGTTCGTGCTGGGCGCCGGAACGATAGGCGTCGCCCTGACCGGCGACGTGAAGTTATGGGCGTTCTACGTTTCGGTGGTGATGCTCGGCGCCAAGGTGGTCGCCTTCGCGATCCAGTATGTCCTCTTTCGCATGCTGGTGATGCGGCGCCTCCGCGCCGCGGCACCCTGACGTTTCAGAGATAGTGGAAGAACATCACGCCGTTGATCGCGCTCGCCGCAGCCAGCAGCGCCACCACCGTCGCATTCACCCTCAAAGCATCGATCATGGCCCCGCCTCGAATCTCCGGCTCCATCCGGGAGCCATTGAAACAGGACGCCGCGAGTCGTCACCGATTTTCTTTTTCATCCACAGGCTTGTGAGTCCGAACAGAATCGAGTCCGAAACACCGGCCTGTCCGGTAGCCCGCATGAGCGCTGCGATTGCGGGGCCGGCGCTTCAACATATCCGGCATCCCCACAATCGCTCCGCTCATGCGGGCTACGGAAACTGAGGATGGCAAAGCGAAGGGGCGCCAAACAACTCATGGTTCGAGACGCGCGCCTCAGCCGAGATTCAACTCCTTGAAGAAGTCGTTGCCCTTGTCGTCGATGATGATGAAGGCCGGGAAGTCCTCCACCTCGATCCGCCAGATCGCTTCCATGCCGAGTTCGGGATACTCGACCACCTCGACCTTCTTGATGCAGTGCTCCGCGAGATTCGCGGCCGAACCGCCGATGGAGCCGAGATAGAAGCCGCCGTGCTTCTTGCAGGCGTCGCGGACCGCGACCGCGCGGTTGCCCTTGGCGACCATCACCATGGAGCCGCCCGCCGCCTGGAACTGATCGACGAACGAGTCCATGCGGCCCGCCGTGGTCGGGCCGAACGCACCCGACGCATAACCCTCCGGCGTCTTGGCCGGGCCGGCGTAATAGACCGGATGGTTCTTGAAGTAATCCGGCAGCGGCTCGCCCTTCTCCAGGCGGTCACGCAACTTGGCATGCGCCGCGTCGCGCGCGACGATCATCGTGCCGGTCAGCGACAGGCGCGTTTTGGTCGGATAGTTCGACAGCGTGGCGAGGATGTCCTTCATCGGCCTGTTGAGGTCGATCTTGACCACGTCGCCGCCGAGCGCTTCCTCGACCTTCGGCAGATACTGCGCCGGATTGTGTTCGAGTTCTTCGAGATAGACGCCGTCCCTGGTAATCTTGCCTAGCACTTGCCGATCCGCCGAGCAGGACACGCCGAGGCCGATCGGCAGCGAGGCGCCGTGACGCGGCAGGCGGATGACGCGGACGTCGTGGCAGAAATATTTGCCGCCGAACTGCGCGCCGACGCCGGACGACTGCGTCATCTTGAGGATTTCCTGCTCCATCTCCAGATCGCGGAAGGCGTTGCCGTCCGCCGAGCCCTGGGTCGGCAGCGCATCGAGATAGCGGGCGGAAGCCAGCTTCACCGTCTTCATGCACAGTTCGGCGGAAGTGCCGCCGATGACGATGGCAAGGTGGTAGGGCGGGCACGCGGCGGTGCCCAGCGTCATGATCTTTTCCTTCAGGAAGGCAAGCAGGCGATCCTTCGTCAAAACGGAGGGAGTAGCCTGGAACAGAAAACTCTTGTTGGCGGAGCCGCCGCCCTTGGCCATGAACATGAACTTGTAGGCGTCATCACCCTCGGCATAGATCTCGCACTGCGCCGGCATGTTGTTGGCGGTGTTCTTTTCCTCGTACATGGTCAGCGGCGCGACCTGCGAGTAGCGCAGGTTGCGGCGCAGATAGGCGTCGCGCGCGCCTTCCGACAGCGCGGCCTCGTCTTCACCATCTGTGATGACGTTGCAGCCCTTCTTGCCCATGATGATGGCGGTGCCGGTGTCCTGGCACATCGGCAGCACGCCGCCGGCGGCGATGTTGGCGTTTTTCAGGAAGTCGAAGGCGACGAACTTGTCGTTCGGCGAGGCTTCGTTGTCCTCCAGGATATTGCGAAGCTGCTGCAAGTGGCCCGGCCGCAGATAGTGATTGATCTCCCCGAACGCCGCCTCGGACAGCGCCTTGAGCGCCTCGCGCGACACCACCAGCATCTCTTTGCCCAGCACGGTCTCGACCTTCACGCCCTCGGCGGTGATCTTCTTGTAGGGCGTCGTGTCCTTGCCGAGCGGGAACAGCGGCGTGTGCTTGTAGGGCGGAACCGGCTTCTGCTGGTCGGGGAAAGCGGTGGGAGCGTTCATGGGACGGGCCTCAAGGGACGGGAATTCGGAGCCCTTTTAAGAGGTTTCCGCGTCGTTTTGAAGGGTTCAAAACAGGACGTATCCTGCAGCGAACGCGGGTCTCCCGCTCATCACCTAGCCTTTGGCGCCCTGCTTTTCCGCATAGGCATCCACCAGCGCCCGGATCATGCGCTGATAGGGAACGCGGCGCTGCCCCGCCGCCTGTTTGAAATAGTCGACCGAGCGCTGCGACAGGCTCAATGTCACCTTGACATTGTCCTCCCGCAGGACGAGCTGATCCGGAGACGGCAGAAAATCGTCGACGATCCGCACCTGCCCGATTTCACCTTGCGTATATCTAGGCGTCGTCTTCTTTGCGGTTGGCTTTTTCATAGATCGCTTTTCCTTTGCGCCAATATCCGGCGCCGAAGATCCTGATCTTCGCACCGCGCCGGGTGAACCTCACGGTCAGCACGGCGTCTTCGATTATCCCGAAACAGAAGTAACGCACCTCAGCCAGGCTATGATCCAGATCCTCGGCGATGACGCGCTTCGGATCCAGAAATGCGCGTTGGGCGAGTTCGAAACCGACGCCATGTTTGGCGCGATTGATCCGATCCTTGCCGGCATCCCGATTCGAAATCGGGCATTCGGTCATCGCCTCACCGTGTATGGCTAGTTTACCATATTTCTATATGGCTTTTCAACCACGGAAATAACCTGTCGCATCCAGCCGCCCGTCGTCTCTTGCGCAAGCCCAGCCAAACCGGTTTGATGCCACGGGGAACATCATGACATCGAAATGCGCCTATCTCGTCGTCGCTCTTTTTGCCGCCCTCGCCTCCCCGGCACGGGCCGACCGGTGCGACGACCTTGCCCGGCAGCTCAAGAGCCAGGTCGACGGCCTCAGCGTCGGCCGCACCGCCGCCAATGTGATCTTCCTGTCGCATCCCGCCGCCAGACAGTTGCGCCTCGGCTGTGCCAGCCGCACGGTCACGAATGAACTGTTCGCACAATCGCCGACGCGCAAACCGGCGCCCGCCTTTACAGACCTCGTCGCCACCGCAAGCGCGATCGTGTTCACCATTCCAAAGCCGGACACGCTGAAAGGGACGAGCCGCTGCCTCGGCCGCATGGGCCTCCTGCGCGGCAACGACATCAAAATGCGCTTCCGCCGACTCGACTTCCGCTGCACGCGCGACAAGACCACCGCGGCCATTTTAATCTCCCGCGGCAGCGACGAATGACGATGCGGATCGCGGCAATGTGAATCGAATTGTCGCGACCGCGGCGACGCTGCGTTCACCAGCGCTGGCATTTGCGGGCGATCGCTTCAAATTGCGCAAATCGATTTACCAGCCGTTGGCGGCGCACGCCCATATTTCCATGTCTATTCGGAAACAAGGGATTCTCATGAGCATTTCAAGCGTGAGCAGCACACCGCCGGCCGCTCCGATCCAGCCGATCGAAACACGGCCGCCCGAGGTCAAGAACCAGGATCAGGACGACCGCAATCCGCAGCCACAACGCCCGCCGCTGCCGCCCGGCCAGGGCACGCGGATCGATCAGTACGTCTGAGCGAACATCGCAGGCCGTCACCCGACAGGGCCGGGTGACGGCCTGTCAGGCTGCTTCATGTGTCCAGCGCCTTGTAGCGCCGGAAGATGCCTTGCTCATTGAACGGAATACGGCGATCGCTCTGCAGATAGGCTCTGATGTTCGGCCGCTCCGCAACGCGGTCGCGCAGACCGACGAGTGCGGGAATGTCGCATTCGAATGTCGCCATCCGTTTCGGAAAAGCGTAACGAAGCCCCTCGACGATCTGGAATAGCGAGAGATCGACGTAAGTCAGCTTGCGGCCGGTGATATACGCGCCGCCGCTCACGGCCAGCAGCTTCTCGAAATAGCCGAGAAACTTGGGCGCCCGCTCGTTCCAGAATTCGGCGGTGCGGAGCTTCGCCGGACCTTTCTGATCTTCATAATAGAGCGACACGCCGATCGGATGGTGCGTGTCGTGGATTTCCGCGACGAAATCGGCAATGGTCAATTGCAGGTCATTGAGCTTGAGCCGCCCGGCCTCCGTCTTCGGCGCCAGCCCATGCCGCGCGCCGAGATAGAACAGGATATTGGCGGTCTGACCGATCACCAGCTTGCCGGCCTTCAAGACCGGCGGCGCAAACGGCGGCAGCCCCTTCCCGGCCTCAAGCATCTTCATCATCGCGCCCATGCCGGCCTTGCCGCGCGCGACGTCCAGATAGTCTGCTCCGACTTCCTCAAGCGCCAGGCGCACATATTCGCCGCGGCCCTGGATCATCGGCCAGTAGTAGAGTTCGTAACGCATCACGGAACCTCGTCGCAGATACAAGCCGACAGATAATGTGTCCCGCGAATTGCGGCGCCGATCAAGATTGCTGCATGCAGCACCTGTTGCGGGACGCAACAGGCGATGCGCCGCAGCAATCGCGCCTAAGCTACATAATACCGGAAACTCCCGGATAGATGAGCGCTGCATGGTGCTTGCCTGCATCTGATCGGGACGCGTACGATCCCGGCATCAACAGACCGGACCGGATAAAGCGTCTGAACGTGCCGGCCGGCGCAGCGGAGGATGCAAAGATGCTCACCAAGGCTCCGGACGGTGCAGTGACGGCACTGCTCAATGAACTCGACGGCGCATTGTCGTCAGGCGACATCGCGCGCGCCGTCGCGTTATTCCAGGCCGATTGCTACTGGCGCGACCTCGTCACCTTCACCTGGAACATCAAGACGATGGAAGGCCAGGACCAGATCCGTGACATGCTCAAGGCGTGCCTTGCGGATACCAAGCCGTCAGGCTGGCGAATTGCCGATGGCGAAACCGCCAACGAGACCAACGGTATCATCGACAGCTGGATTCAGTTCGAAACCGATGTCGCCCGCGGCTACGGCTATCTGCGCGTGAAGGACGGCCGCATCTGGACGCTTCTCACCACCATGAGCGAACTCAAGGGACATGAGGAGAAGTCCGGCTTCACGCGCCCGCTCGGGGCCAAGCACGGTCACGGCAAGGACCGCAAGAGCTGGCGCGAGGAGCGTGAGCAGGAGCTTGCCGAACTGGGCTATGCGAAGCAGCCTTACGCGCTGATCATCGGCGGCGGCCAGGGCGGCATCGCGCTCGGCGCGCGGCTGCGGCAGCTGGGCGTGCCGACCATCATCATCGAGAAGAACCCGCGCGCCGGCGACAGCTGGCGCAACCGCTACAAGTCGCTCTGCCTGCATGATCCGGTCTGGTACGACCACCTGCCTTACATCGATTTCCCGAAAAACTGGCCGGTCTTCGCGCCGAAGGACAAGATCGGCGACTGGCTGGAGATGTACACCAAGGTGATGGAGCTGAATTACTGGAGTTCCACCACGGCGAAGTCGGCCAAATATGACGAGACGACCAGGGAATGGACCGTCGTGGTCGAGCGTGACGGCAAGGAGATCACGCTCAAGCCGAAACAACTCATTCTGGCGACCGGTATGTCCGCCAAGGCGAACTGGCCGAAATTCAAGGGACAGGACATCTTCAAGGGCGAGCAGCAGCATTCGTCCACCCATCCGGGGCCGGAGAATTATCGCGGCAAGAAGGTGGTGGTGATCGGCTCCAACAATTCCGCGCACGATATCTGCGCGGCTCTGTGGGAAGGCGGCGCTGATGTCACCATGGTGCAGCGCTCGTCCACCCATATCGTGAAGTCCGACACGCTGATGGATATCGGTCTGAGCGCGCTCTATTCGGAGCAGGCGGTCGAGAGCGGCATGACCACCCGCAAGGCCGATCTGATCTTCGCGTCGCTGCCCTACAGGATCATGCACGAGTTCCAGATCCCGCTCTACGACCAGATGCGCGAGCGCGACAAGGGCTTCTATGATGCCCTCGAAAAGGTCGGCTTCATGCACGACTGGGGCGACGACGGCTCCGGCCTGTTCATGAAATATCTGCGCCGCGGTTCCGGTTACTATATCGACGTCGGCGCTTGCGATCTCGTCATCGACGGCTCGATCAAGCTGAAAAGCGGCAAGGACGCGGCGGTGCAGGAGCTGACCGCGACCGGCGTGAAGTTCGTCGACGGCACTGAACTGCCGGCCGATCTCGTCATCTACGCCACCGGCTACGGCTCGATGAACGGCTGGGCCGCCGACCTGATCTCACAGGAGGTCGCCGACAAGGTCGGCAAGGTCTGGGGGCTCGGCTCGAACACCACCAAGGATCCCGGCCCCTGGGAAGGAGAGCAGCGCAACATGTGGAAGCCGACGCAGCAGGAAGCGCTCTGGTTCCATGGCGGCAACCTGCATCAGTCGCGACACTACTCGCAATACCTGTCGCTGCAGCTCAAGGCCCGGATGGAAGGAATCCCCACGCCGGTCTACGGCCTGCAACAGGTGCATCATCTGAGCTGACGGCTTGAGCGGTATCGATAAGAAGGCGGGCGGCTCGCAAAACGATCCGCCCGCCTTCGCTTTCACGTCCCAATGGCAGCAATACAGATTTACGCCTGCTGGATCGCCGACAGCTCCCAGTTGCCGCCCTGCGAGCGAACGAAAGTCCAGACCTCGGTGGCCTCGGTCGGCGTTTCGCTGCCGGCCACAAGGCGACCCGTGCCCCGCTCCAGCGTCTTGTCCACCAGCGCGAAGCGCATCGCCACGCTGGCATATTCCTGATTGCCCTCGCGCCAGGCTTCCGCAAGATCACCCTGCAACAGCTTCACATCCGACACCTTGTTGATGTCGTTGTTGGCCTTATTCTCGGCGAGGTCCTTGGCGAAATAGGACACCATTTCCGGCGTCGCCAGTTTGCCGAGGGTGTCGGTATCCTCGTTCGACCAGGCCGCCTGGATTTCACCGAGCAGACGCTCGAAATCCTCATAGTCCTTCGGCTGGATCTCGACCGGACGCTCGTTAGTGCCCTGGCCCAGGCCGAAACCACCGAACCCGCCGCCCCGCGGGGCTTGCTGCGCGCCGTAGCCGTTCTGCGCGCCGTAAGCATGGTTGTTCCGGTCCACATCCGGACCGTTACCGGGACCGGCATAGGCCGAAGCGGTCTGGTTACGACGCTGCCACCATGACATCGCGAACCGGACGGCGATGACGATCAGACCGATCTGCAGCAACAGGCCGATCATCGACGACAGGCCGCCGAGGCCCCCGAACAGGCCGCCGCCGAACAGCATGCCGAGCAGGCCGGCGCCGAGGAAGCCTGCGGCGAGACCGCCGAGCATGCCCATGCCCGGACGGTTGAAGAAGCCGCCCCTGTTGGCCGCAGCCGCTGGCGCGTTCATGCCGGGCGAGCCCGGCTGCTGCATGGTGCGGTTAAACGGCGCTGCCGCATTCGGCGCGGTGGACGTGCTCGGCGGCATGGAAAACGTGCGTGCGCCGCGCGAGCCCGAGCTGCGGCCGCCGCCCACGCGGGCATCGGCGGACGTCACGGCAATCGTCAGCGGCATCGCAAGCGACAGAACAATGGCCATCGCCTTGACAACGCCGCGCATGCTGAACGTGGAATTCATGGTCATCCCTCAATCCCCGACAGGGGGAAACGTCCTTAACATGGCGACGGCCCGCGAAAAAGGAAGCGCGCTCCATGCCGCAGCGCTGCGGCTCTCGGTCGCGGATTTGAGGATATTTTGCGACACGCCCGGTTCGGAAATATCTGGCTTGTCCTTGCGAGGCGACAGCCGCCGCGGCGTGCGCGCGACGAAGAATGGCGAATGCCGGTTTCGCCGACTACTTCACTGCGGCGTTGCCACCATCGGCGAACAGTGCGGAGCCGGCGACAAAGCTCGACATGGAGCTGGCCAGAAACAACGCAGCCTGGGCGATTTCTTCCGGCCGCGCAATTCGTTTCATGGCATGCAAACCGGCCGCCACTCTTTCTGGGCTTCGTCCCCTGCCATGGCGGTATCCGTTCCACCGGATAACAGCGCATTGGCCCGGATACCTTTGGCCGCATAATCTGCGGTAATTCCCTTCACCAATCCCATCAGTCCGACCTTGGCGGCCCCGTAAACCGCCATTCCCGGAAGTCCGACACTCATGCCGACAAAACTCGATGAAAAAATGATCGAGCCACCTCCGCGTTCAAGCATGAGTAAGCATTACGACTGGAGGACGTAGTGTTAGTCGTCAAAATTGACAACTGTAACGTTACAAGATACAGTTTAACATGATCGTCAGCTTCCGGCATAAAGGTCTTGAAACCTTCTACCGTACCGGCTCAACGCGAGGCATCCAGGCGGCGCACGCAAAAAAGCTGGGGCGTATCCTCGGTCTGCTGGACGTCGCAGACGGTCCGCAAGCGATGAACCCTCCATCTTTCAAGCTACACGGCCTGAAAGGCGATCTTGCCGGCCATTGGTCGGTTTGGGTCAATGGAAATTGGCGCGTGACGTTTCGCTTTACCGAAACCGGCGTCGAGCTTGTCGATTATCAGGATTACCACTGAAGGGAGCCGATGACATGATGCACAACCCTCCGCATCCGGGCGAAGTTCTCAAAGAAGATGTGATTGCAGCCCTCGGCCTGTCAGTGACGGAAGCGGCTGAACGGCTGGCAATGTCGCGCGTGGCGCTCTCGCGCGTGCTGAACCGCAAGGCCGGGATCAGCCCGGATCTGGCCGTCAGGTTGGAACAGGCCGGAGTCAGCACCGCACGGGCATGGCTGGCGATGCAGGCGAACTATGATCTATGGCAAGCAATGCAGCACCAGCAACCGCCGGTGCGCCGCTTGCAGAATCCGGTCGCCACGTAACGTAGGATTTTTCCTCTCCCGCAAGCGCCCCCACCAAGTCGCAAAAATCAGCCGCAAGGGCGGATGACATTCGTCATCCGCCCTTGCGGCTTCCTTGTGTCCCGGACGCGATGCAGCACGAAGTGCTGCTTCGCTGAGCCGGAACCGTATCAAGCACCGGCGTTTGGTACGGTTCCGGCTCTGCGGAGCAACGCTGGCGGCGAAGCTTCGCTTCGCCTGGGCGTCGCACCGCGTCCGGGACACAGGGGAAAATCGACCTGTCATTTAATGGTTGCTACGGCATCACGCCGTCGCGGGAGGAACCGGCACCATCTCAATTCGGCGCCATCGTTTCCTTCACCTTTTCGATCAGGGCGCTGAGCGCGAACGGTTTCGGCAGGAATGCGAACTGCTGGTTTTCCGGCAGGCTTTTCTCGAAGGCTTCCTCGGCATAGCCCGAGACGAAGATGATCTTGAGATCGGCATTGCGGGCGCGCAGTTCCTTGAGCAGCGTCGGGCCATCCATTTCCGGCATCACCACATCCGACACGACGAGATCGATGGCGCCGTTCTGTTCCTCGAACATCTCGATGGCTTCGAAACCGTTGGACGCTTCGACCACGGTGTAGCCGCGCGACCGCAGGCCGCGGGCGTTGAGGCCGCGCAGACCTTCCTCGTCCTCAACCAGCAGGATCGTCCCCTGCCCGGTCAGATCGGCACGCGGCTTCGCGGCTTCCTTGGCGGCGATCGCGGCGGCAACCGCCGGATCGGGAGCCGCTTCCTTGTCCTGATGATGACGCGGCAGGAAGATCCGGAATGTGGTGCCCTTGCCTTCATCCGAGTCCACGTAAACGAAGCCGCCGGTCTGCTTGACGATGCCGTAGACCGTCGACAGACCGAGGCCCGTGCCCTTGCCGACATCCTTGGTCGAGAAGAACGGCTCGAAGATCTTTTCGACGATGTCGGCGGGAATGCCGGTGCCGGTATCGGTGACGGCAATTTCCACATAGTCCGCCACCGGCATGCCCTTATAGGCGAGCTTCTCGGCCTGCTCGGTGGAAAAATTACCGGTGCGCACGGTGAGCGCGCCGCCATCGGGCATGGCGTCCCGCGCGTTGACCGTGAGATTCACGATCACCTGCTCGAATTGCGAAATATCCACCTTGACCGGCCACAGGTCGCGGCCGTGGATCACGTCGAGCTTCACCTTCTCGCCGATCAGGCGCTTCAACAACAGATCGATATCGGACAGCGCGTCGCCGAGATTGAGCACGGTCGGACGCAGCGTCTGCCGGCGCGAGAACGCGAGCAACTGGCGCACCAGCGTCGCCGCGCGCGTCGCGTTCTGCTTGATCTGCATGATGTCCTGGAACGACGGATCGGTCGGCTTGTGCGCGTTCAGCAGGAAATCGTTGGCCATCATGATGGCCGACAGCACATTGTTGAAGTCATGCGCGATGCCGCCGGCCAGCTGGCCGATGGTATCCATCTTCTGTGACTGGTTGACCTGATTTTCGAGCGCGCGGCGCTCGGTGGTTTCCAGCATGTAGACGATGGCGGCCTCGCTTTCGCGTTCCTGCTCGTCCACAGCGGTCACGAAGAACTGGCCCCAGCGTTCCCTCGCGCCGGCGAGCTGCAATTCGACCGGCGGAATATCGCCCTGTCCCTGCGCGGCCTGGCCGATGGCGGTGAGAAGCTGCGCGCGGTCGCGCTCGTTCAGCGCGGCAAGGATCGACTTATTGACACCGCCATCGGGAGTGAGCGCCTGCGCCAGCTTGGCAAAGCGCGCATTGCCGCGCACCACGGCGCCCGCCAGATCGACGGTCGCGATCGCCATCGGCGTGTGATCGAAGAAACGCATGAAGCGTATTTCGGCGGCGCGCTGCGGATCGGACCGCTCGTCGCGGGCGCGGCTGATCACCAGGGTCCGTGACGCGCCAGGCACGCCATCGGCGCCGAAAGCCAGCTTGTGATAGAGCCGCACCGACACCGCCTTGCCGCCGCGCTGTTTGAGGTCGATGTCGAAGACCTCGGTCTTCACTTCGCCCGGTACCGGCACGATCGAGGCGAGGAGCGCGGCGCCGTCGCCGGAGACGATGTCCGACAGTTTCAGCCCGCCGGAGCCGATCTCGGCCAGATCGTGGTCCAGCAGGTTGGCCAGCGTCGCATTGACGTAGACCAGTTCGCCCTTCGGATTGACCGAGAAGAAACCGCACGGCGCATGATCGAGATATTCGATGGCATGCTGCAGTTCCTGGAACACGTCCTCCTGGCGTTCGCGGTCGCGGGTGATGTCGGCCACCGACCACACGGTCGATTTGGCCTCGCGCTTGCCGGTGCCGAGCGGACGCACGCGCATGCGCAGCCAGCGGCCGTGCGAACCGTCCGCGACGGTGACGCGCACTTCCTCCTGCTGCCGCTTGCCTTCGCGCGCCGCCTTCAGCAGCCGGAACACGGCTTCGGAGACATCGGGATTGCCGATGAAAACACGTTCGACGGGACGCGCCTCCTGCACCGACGCCGCGCCGGTCAGCGTCAGATAGGCCGCATTGGCATAGACGACATGGCCATGCGCATCGGTCACGGCGATGCCGTCGAAGGCGCCGTCGATGACGGCGCGCATGATCGGATTTTCGGCGGCACGGTCGGCGAAGCGGATGATGCCGGCCGCGAAGGCGAACAGCATGAACAGGCCGACCATCGCCAGCAGCGCCAGCAGGCCGAGGATATAGGGCTGCGCCTGCGCGCGGCCGAGCGTCATCAAGGCCACCGCACAGGCAACGATCACCGCGGCGATCAGCAGAACGAGAACGATGCTGCCGCTGCGGCGGGCCGGCTCCTGGGGCACCTTGCTCTCCGCCGGCGAAAGTTGGCCATTATGGTCGGTATCGACGCTCATCGGACGGGATATCGCCTATCTGTCATGGTTGCGGCGCACGCATGTGCGCCATCTGAGTGCATCAACCGGGCGGGGCTGCGCAAGCCGTTCCGCCGCCAAATTACGTCCAATCCACCCCGCTGTATCGTATTCCCGTGCCCCTTTGCGGTCATGATGGACGTCCGGACAGGCCGCGCTTGAGGCCCATGACGTAGCCGATCACCTCCGCCACCGCCTGATAGTGCTCGGTCGGGATTTCCTCGTCGATCTCCACAGTGGCATAGAGCGCGCGCGCGAGCGGCACATTCTCGACGATCGGAATGTCGTGCTGTCCGGCGACTTCCCTGATCTTGAGCGCGATCGCATCCATGCCCTTGGCGACGCAGATCGGCGCCGGCATGCCGCGCTCATATTGCAAGGCCACCGAATAGTGGGTCGGGTTGGTGATGATGACCGATGCTTTGGGCACCGCCGCCATCATGCGCTTCCGCATGCTCTGCTGGCGCAGTTGCTTGATCTTGCCCTTGATATGCGGGTCGCCTTCGGACTGCTTGAATTCCTCCTTCACCTCCTCCAGCGACATCTTCAGCTTCTCGAACCAGGTGCGATACTGAAAGAAGAAGTCGGCGACGGCGATGAACGCGAGCATCGCCACCACCGATCCCATCAGCCGCAGCGCCAGCGACATCGAAATGCCGAGAATGGCGCTGGGATCGTTGCGCACGATCGCCTCGAGCCGGAACCGCTCCGGCCACAGCACGGCGCACATCACGGTGCCGACCACAACGAGCTTGAGCAGTCCTTTCAGGAAATTGGCCATGGCCTGCTTGCCGAACAGACGCTTGGCGCCCTCCATCGGCGACAGCTTGCTGAATTTCGGCGTCAGGCCTTCGGTGGAAAACACCAGCCGGTGCTGGATCAGATTGCCGGCCACCGCAGCCAGAACGATGAACAGGAACGGCATTGCCAGCGTGGACAGCAGCGTGGAGCAGAGTTCCTTGGCCAGTTCGATCAGAGCCGGACCGTCGGTATGAATCATCCATGCATTCTGCAGCAGGTTTTTCATCGGCGTCTGCAGGCCGCTGCCGATCGAACTATGGAAGCTCGACAGCACCAGCGTCCCGCCGGCCAGCAGGAACCAGGTATTGACCTCCTGGCTTTTGGCGACGTCGCCGCGCTGGTGCGCGTCGTCGAGCTTCTTCTGCGTGGGGTCGTGTGTTTTCTCGTTCTCGCTGTCCTCGGCCACAGGCTGCCTCCTATGTCCGCGGCATCATCTGATGCATGACGTCGGCGAAGTAGTTCATGTAGGTGCCCATCATGGTGGCGAGCACCAGCGCAAGCACCAGAAAGCCGATCATGATCGACAGCGGCACGCCGACGAAATAGACCTGCATCTGCGGCATCAGGCGGGCCAGCACGCCGAGGCCCATATTGAAGATCAGGCCGAACACCAGGAACGGCGCGGCGAGCTGCACGCCGATCTTGAAAGCGGCCGTGAAGGCATTGGTCGCGAGCGCCGCCACATCCCCCGACGGCAGCACTTCTCCGGGCGAGAAGACCTTATAACTGTCGCTCAGCGCGGCGATCACGAGGTGATGGGTATCGGTGGCGAAAATCAGCGCGATGCCGAGCAGGTTGAGGAAATTACCGATCAGAACACCCTGCTGACCCTGCGTGGGATCGACCGAGGTGACGAAGCCCAGACCGAGTTGCTGCGCGATGATCGACCCGGCGACCTGCAATGCCGACAGCGTGACGCGCGCGGTGGCGCCGAGCACGATGCCGATGATGATCTCATGCAGCATCATGACCAGCACCGGCACGATCGAGGTCATGTCGACATGATAGGCCGCGCGGTGCGCCGGGAGCATGATCAGTGTCAACCCCAGCGCGATCGTCAGCTTGATGCGCATCGGAATGTTGCTTTCGCCGAAGCCGGGCAACAGCATCACCATCGCGCCGATGCGGGCGAAAGCCAGCATGAAGGCGGCGGCGAGCGCCGGCAGAAGCGAGACATCGATGCGCATGGACGATGCTTATCACCCTCCGATGATTCGCGACGATATCCGCAGCATGTAACTCGACAGCGCGTCCCCCATGAAAGGCAGCATCAGAATCATGGTCGCGAACACCGCAAGGATCTTCGGGACGAAAACAAGCGACTGTTCCTGAACCTGCGTCAGCGCCTGGATCAGGGAGATCACGACACCGACCACGAGGCCGACAACCATCAGCGGGCCGGCAACCAGCACGATGGTCCAGATGGCTTCACGGGCGACGTCGAGAGTTTCGGCTCCGGTCATGGGACATTCCTTGTTGTACTCGGTCCCTCATGGCGAGGAGGCGCGAAGCGCCGTCTCGAACCATGAGTGACTTGGCTCTGAGCTGGCTGCCATCCTTCGAGACGCGGCCTCCGGCCGCTCCTCAGGATGAAGGTGGCGTTTGTCGGACGCAGCGAGCTAAATCTGCATCTTCAAAATATCTTCGTAGGACTGGATCACGCGGTCGCGCACCGACACCAGGGTCGAGACGGCGACATCGGTTTCCGCCACCGCCGTCACCACGTCCATCACGTTGGCCTTGCCGTTGGCCATGGCGACGGTCTGCGCATCGGACTTGCGGCCGGCATCCATCACGCTGCCGAGCGCCTCCTTGAGCACCGCACCGAAGGACGGACCGGCACCGCTGTCGGCCACTTTATTGAGACCGCCGACGCCGCCGGCGCCGTCCATGATGCGGGCGAGGCTTGCATAGGCGTTCGCGGCGACGTTCGGAGCTGCCATGATCTAGGGTTCCCGTTCAAGCTTTAAGGATATCGAGGGTGCGCTGGATCATCCGGCGCGTCGCGCTGATGATGTTCAGGTTGGCCTCATAGGACCGCTGCGCTTCCTTCATGTCGGTCATTTCAACTAGCGAATTGACGTTCGGATATTTCACGTTGCCCGCCGCATCGGCCGCGGGATTGCCCGGCTCGTAACGGGTCGGGAATGCCGACATATCCGGCCGGACCCGGCCAAGACCGACCGTCTTGGCATCGAGCGTGCGATCGAGTTCCGACGTGAAGGAAGGCACCTTGCGGCGATACGGATCGCCGCCCGCGGTCTGCGCCGTCGACTGTGCATTCGCGATATTCTCGGAAATGACCCGCATGCGCCCCGCCTGGGCGCGCAAGCCCGAGGTCGCAATGCCCATCGATCGCGCAAAATCGCTGGTGTCGTTTGCCATGAGCGTTTCCCCTACGTCCCGCCTCAGCGCTTGCCGATCGCCGTCTTCAGAAGACCGAGACTGCGGCTGTAAAGCGAGCTGGCGGCGGCAAAGTCCATCTGGTTGGCCGAAGCCTTGAGCATCTCGTCTTCAAGATTGACGGCATTCCCCGCGGGACGGGTTTCGTAGCCGACCCGGTTGTTCCGGCCGAATGTCGCCGACGCTCCCGACGGCATGATGTTGACGCCCTGGGCGTGCATCATCGGCAATTGCCCCATGCCGATTCCCACGGCGGGACTCCCGGATTTATCGAAGGTCGGCTCCACGAGATCGCGCGGCCGAAAATTCGGCGTATCGGAATTGGCGACATTTTCCGCCAGCACACGCTGGCGTTCCTGATGCCATTGCATCTTGGTGCGCAGCGCCGACAACATCGGCATGTCGCTGATCGCCATCGGAACCTCCGCTCCGCCCCGAACGGCAGGTTCGGTGCTAGGCAGAATTTGCCGCCTGCATGGTTAACAATCGGTTAATTCCAAGGAGAGATCGTTACCGGAACGTAAAGGAAATCGATAAAATGGGAAATTATTGCACCGGATATCGCTTTTTCGCCTGAATTGCCCGATTAACCACAAATCTCAGCCGGAGGACGGGGCGGTTAGAAGTCGTTTTGGCTGCAGCGATTCATAGGATATTATTAACCATCGGCAGTTGCTGCCGTGGGGCGTTGACAGACGGAGCGCATTTCCCGCGCCGTTGACCTCTATCGATCATCACATCGA
>Ga0153956_1001750_pt1 | contig 18014 bp, 9 predicted proteins | sample TSFL040MetaG_FD_104704 | JGI IMG/M metagenome (GOLD analysis project Ga0153956, IMG submission 104704) | Attine ant fungus gardens microbial communities from Florida, USA - TSFL040 MetaG | ecosystem: Host-associated > Fungi > Mycelium > Unclassified | place: USA: Florida, Wekiwa Springs...
CACGCCCTGCGCGCTCGCGTCGCGCAGGAAGTCGAACGCGGTCGGCTTGGCGAAGTTGTAGTAGTCGCTGTGCCGCTTCAGCGTCGCGTAGATGTGCTCGGGATCGATGTCGGTCCAGTCCGACAGCACGATCACATGCTCGCGATCCGCCGCGAAACGTTCGCCGCCGCGCGGTTCGACCACGATCGGTCCGTACAAGCCGACCTGCTCCTGGAAGCGCGAATGGCTGTGGTACCAATAGGTACCGCTCTGGTTCACGGTGAAGCGATACGTGTAGCTCTCGCCCGGCGCGATGCCCATGAACGAAAGACCGGGCACGCCGTCCATGTCGGCCGGCAGCACGATGCCGTGCCAATGGATCGAGCTGCGCTCGCCGAGCGTGTTGCGCACGCGCAAGGTGATCGTGTCGCCCTGGCGCCAGCGCAGCAGCGGCGCCGGCAGGCTGCCGTTGACGGCGACCGCCGTGCGCGGCTGGCCGGTGAAGTTGACCGGCAGCGCGCCGATCTCCAGGTCGAACGAGGTGCCGGACAGCACGCGGTGGCGCGTGATGCCCTGGGCGAGCGCGGGCGTGCGCATCCAACCGAGGCTGGCGGCCAGGCCGCCGAGCGCGAGTCCCTGCACGAAACGCCGGCGTTGCAGCAGCACCGGTACTGACGTGCGCGAAGGCACGCGGAAAGGAGTCATGCGATGAATCTCCATGATGCGACGATGCGCGGGCGCGCATCGGGAATGAATGCCGCGCGCAAGGATCGCGCACGGCAGGCATGTCGGATTGCGAGCGGAGATTCAGCCTATCGGAGGTCGCAGCATCGGCAAGGATGCCGTCACATATGCCGTTGCGATCGAAGCAGCCGGCGGCGATTGGCGCGGCACGATCGACGGCAACGGCGTCGCCGCCATCGGCGAGGCCGCCACCAGCGGCCCGCAAGCGCAGAGCTTGCCGATGCAGCACGGACACCCTTCGCCATGTCGCGGCGCCTGGTCGTGGTGTGACGCCGCCGCCGCGCGATGCCCGCAGTGCTCCCCAGCCATAGCGTGAGCCGTGTTGCCGTTTCCGTCGGAAACCATCGTCACGACCGGCGACGCCGCGGCGGCAGCGCCACCGGCAATCATCGCCAGCGCGAGCAGGAAGGCAAGCGCATGCGCAACACGCGATCGCAGGAAGCGGCGCCTGCGCTGCAGGCAACTGGCGGAGAACGTCGTCACGGCCGAGAATGGTACGCACTTGCGCGCCTCGCGCAACCATCGACGATCGATCACCAAGACTCGCGCGCCATGAACTACCGCCACGCGTTCCATGCCGGCAATTTCGCCGATGTCTTCAAGCACGCGATCCTGATCGGCCTGCTCGAAGCGTTGAAGGCGAAACCGGCCGCGTTCTGCTACGTCGACACGCACGCGGGCCGCGGCCGCTACGATTTGCGCGGCGATGCCGCCGAACGTACGCGCGAATGGGTCGACGGCGTGCAGCGTCTGCTCGCCGTGGACGGGTTGCCGGCGCCGCTGGCGGCCTACGTCGACCTCGTGCGCGCATTCGACGCCCCCTCCGCCGACGGCGCGCTCGCGCACTACCCCGGTTCGCCGATGATCGCGCGCCTGCTGATGCGCGAGCAGGATCGCGCGATCGTCTGCGAGCTGCACGAGGAGGAAGCGGCCGCGTTGCGTTCGGCCCTGCGGGGCGATGCGCGTTTCGCGGTCCACCAGCGCGACGGCTACGCCGCGCTGAAGGCGCTGCTGCCGCCCGCGCAAAAGCGCGGCCTGGTGCTGATCGATCCGCCGTTCGAGGCGCAGGGCGGCGAGTTCGCGCAGATCCAGTCGGCGCTGGACGATGCGTTCGCACGCTGGCCGAACGCGATCCACGCGATCTGGTATCCGATCAAGCTGCGCGAGACGATCGCGCCGTTCCACCGCTGGCTGGCTGCGCGGGAGGACGTGTCCGACGCCCTCGTCGCGGAACTGCTCCTGCATCCGGACAATTCGACGCTGCGTTTGAACGGCTGCGGCATGGCCATCGTGAATCCGCCGTGGCAATTCGATCGCCAGCTCGGAACCTGGCTGCCCGCGCTGCAGGAATTGCTGGCGCAAAGCCGCTACGGCGAGCAGCGCGTGACGGTGCTCAAGCGCAGCTGAGCGTCGCGCCGTCGCATCCGTACCTGTCCGCGCGGACACCGGCGTGTCCGCACGGACATGCCCGCAGACTCGCATGGCGGCCGTTTTCATCGCTTCGCCCGTCTGGCACATCGCTTGCTGAACCGGTTCCGCGCGCCCCTCCACCCGGCCCGTCCGCGCGCCAACCGAAACTCCCAGGAGAACTCCATGTTCAATGCTTTGCGCGCCGCGTGCCTCGGCCTTGCCCTGCTCGGCGCCGACGCGGCCGCCGCCGACGTTCCCGTACGGACGCATGTCGACGACGTCGCCCACGCCATCGAGGCCAATTACTTCGACGCCGTCCGCGGCAAGCAGATCGCGTCCGGCCTGCGTGGCGCGGCCAGCAGCGGCGCATTCGACAAGCTGACCGACGATCGCGATCTCGCCACGACGCTCACCGATCGGCTGAAACCGATCGATCGCCACTTCGCGGTGACCTGGTCGCCCGACGCCGCGCCGCAGCCGCGCGCGCGCGAACGCCGCGGGCCTCCGCAGGACGATCCGCAGCGGCGCTCCAACTACGGCATACGCCGCGTCGAGGTGCAGCCCGGCAACATCGGCTACATCGATCTGCGCGCGTTCGCCGACTTCGAGTTCGGCAAGCCCGACCAACCCGCCCGCCAGGCCATCGAGGCCGCGCTGCAACTGGTCTCCGCCGCGGACGCGTTGATCATCGACCTGCGCAACAACGGCGGCGGTTCGCCGGCGATGGTCGGCTACCTGTCCAGCGCGTTCACGCCGAAAGGCGCCGACATCTACAACACGTTCCACTACCGCGACGGTACCGCCAGCGAGGCGCCGACGGACTGGTATGCGAAACCGCGGCTCGACACGCCGCTGTACGTACTGATCAATGCGCGCACCGGCTCGGCCGCCGAGGCATTCGCCTACACGATGAAGAACGCCGGGCGCGCCACCGTGGTCGGCGAAGCCAGCGCGGGCGCCGCCAATCCCGGCGACTTCGTCGATGCCGGCCATGGATTCCGCGTGTTCGTCTCCACCGGCTCGCCGGTCAATCCGATCTCGAAGAAGAACTGGGAAGGCGACGGCGTCGCCCCCGACGTGGCCGTCGCCTCCGCCGCCGCGTTCGACGCGGCCAAGGCGCTCGCGCTCGAAAGCGTGCTCAAGCAGGACCGCCCCGAGTCGGGCAAGACCGACGCGCGCTGGGCGCTGGAAGCACTGCGCGCGGAAGCGGCACCGCCGACGGGTGTCCGGCTCGAGGACTACGTCGGTTCGTACGGCGCATTGCTGGTCGGCCAGGACGACGGCCACCTGTTCCTGCGGCGCGGGCGTCGTCCGCCAACGATGCTGCAGCCGCTCGGCAACGACGTGTTCGCCGCGGTGGCGGAATCCGGCACGCGCGTGGAGTTCGAGCGCGGCGGCGATCACCGCGTGGCCGCGTTCGAGATGAAATCGTCCGACGGCCTGTCCAGCCGCCACCGCCGCGACGAGTAGGGAAGGTCCATCGGCGGGCGATTCCGCGAACGCCGCGGATCGCCCGCGTTCCCGCCGCTTGCGCCCGCGGGCCGCCACAATCGCGCAGGTATACTCCCGCCCACATCTACCCTGGGGAGTTCACAATGGATCTGCGTTCGCCCGCGACGCGCCTGCGTCAGGCCGGCATGGCGTTGCTCGTTCTCGCTTCGCTCGCATTGCTCGCCTGCAACCGCCCGCACGACAAGGTGCCGGAGGTGCAAGGCAAGGCAGCGGTCGCCGCCGAGGCGGCGAAGAAGGAGGCGCCGCAGGGTTTCGCGCTGGCCTCGGCGCATCCGGAGCAATACCAGGGCCAGCTCGCCATCGCGCTGGAATTCACCCAGGCGCTGGTCGGCACGCAGGCCTTCGACACGCTGATCGTGGTCAGCAATGCCACCGGCGGAACGGTCCAGGGCAGCTGGGCGCTCGACGACGACGGCAAGACCTTGCGTTTCCCCTACGTGCAGGCGGACCAGAACTACACCTTGCGCATCAAGGGCGACCTCGCCGCCGCGGACGGCAAGACGCTCGGCAGCGAGATCGGCAAGGAGGTCTACACCGGGCCGATGGAACCCGCCGCGGGCTTCGCCTCGCAAGGCAGCGTGCTGCCGGCGCGCGAAACGCGGGGCCTGCCGGTGGTGTCGGTCAACGTGAAGGAGGTCGACGTCGAATTCCTGCGCGTGCGCGACGGCGAAGTCGCCAACTTCTTCGCCGCCTACCAGAAGAACGGCAAGCGCAGCGGCTGGGAACTCGATCCGCGCGGCGGCTGGTACGGACGCAACGGCAAGCCGGTCGCCGACATCGCCGATTCGGTCTATGCGAACCGCTTCGTGCTGTCCGGCAAGGAGAACGAGCGCACGCTGAACTACCTGCCGATCCAGAACATCGGCGAACTTTCGCAGCCCGGCCTGTATTTCGCGGTGATGAAGCGCGCCGGCAGCTTCAGCGAGGAATACGAGACCAGCTTCTTCTTCGTCAGCGACGTCGGCCTGCACACGCGTGCCTACGAAAAGGCGCTGTTCGTCCACGCCGCCTCGCTGAAGAGCGGCGAGCCGCTCAACGGCGTGGAGCTGTCCGTGCTCGACGCGAAGGGCGAATCCGTCGTCGCCGGCAGCACCGATGCCAGCGGCAACGCCCAACTCGCCTACGAACTCAAGGCCGACCAGGTGCTCGTCGCCAGGAGCGGCAAGGACGTCTCGCTGCTGCCGTTCAACCAACCGGCGCTGGACCTGTCCGATTTCGCCGTCGCCGGCCGCAAGCAGACCTGGTTCGACGTGTTCGGCTGGTCCGACCGCGATCTCTACCGCCCCGGAGAGACGATCCGCCTGTCCGCGCTGCTGCGCGACTACGACGGCAACGCGATCAAGCCGCAGCCGCTGTTCATCACGCTGAAACAGCCGGATGGCCGCCCGTATGCGGAAGCGCAGCTCGATCCGAAGGACCTCAACTACTTCGAGTGGTCGCGCGAGATTCCGACGGACGCGCCGACCGGACGCTGGCAGGTCGAGTTCCGCACCGATCCGAAATCGAAGGAGGCCGCGCAAGGCCTGACGTTCCGCATCGAGGAATTCCTGCCCGAACGCCTGAAGCTCGACCTGACCACCGAGCAGGCCGTGCTCAAGCCCGGCGAACCGCTCAAGCTCGCCGTGCAGGGCGACTACCTCTACGGCGCGCCGGCGGCCGGCAACCGCTTCACCGCGCGCCTGACGCTCGCCGCCGACCAGCACCCGGTCGACGCGCACAAGGACTTCTTCTTCAGCGATCCGACCATCGAGCTGACGAAAGAAGCCAAGGACGTCGTCGACGAAGCGCTCGACGAACACGGCAAGCTCGAAACGGACATCGAGATCGCCGACGCGGCGAAGCCCGCCGCACCGATCGCGGCGATGCTTTCCGGCAGCGTCTACGAAAGCGGCGGACGCACCGTCACGCGCACCTTGAAGCGCACCGTGTGGCCGGCCGACGCGCTGGTCGGCGTGCGTCCGCTGTTCGACCTGAAGGACGGCTCCGACGCGCGCTCGCGCGCCGGCTTCGAGGTGATCCGCAGCAATGCCGCCGGCGACCTGCTGGCCGGGCAGCACCTGAAGATGACCCTGGTGCGCGAGAACCGCGACTACCGCTGGGTCTTCGACAACGAGAGCGGCTGGCATTTCGACTACAACGAACGCTACGAGAACGCCGAGACGCGCGAGCTCGACGTGGAAGCCGGCAAGGTGCTGAAGTTCGACGTGCCGGTCGAATGGGGCAATTACCGCGTCGAAATCCTCGATCCGGCGACCGGCCTCACCACGCGCCTGCCGTTCTTCGCCGGCTGGAGCTGGAACGACGACAACCGCGGCAAGGAGGCGCGCCCGGACAAGATCAAGCTCGCGCTGGACAAGCCGAGCTACCGCGCCGGCGACACGCTGAAGGTCACGGTCACGCCGCCGCAGGCGGGCCCTGGCCTGCTGATCGTCGAATCCGACCACCTGCTCTACACGAAGGACATCGATGCCAAGCCCGGCGCGACGTTCGAGATCCCGGTGACCGAGGACTGGGAGCGCCACGACGTCTACGTCACCGCGCTGGTGTTCCGCGGCGGCTCGGCGGTCGAGAAGATCACGCCGGCGCGCGCGGTCGGCGAAGCGCACGTGCCGATCGACCGCGCCGACCGCAAGATCGACGTGGCGATCGACGCGCCGAAGCTGATGAAGCCGGAAACCGACCTGCCCGTCACGGTGAAGGCGCCGGCACTGGCCGGCAAGAAGGCCTACGTCACGGTGTCCGCGGTCGACGTCGGCATCCTCAACATCACGCGCTTCGCGCGCCCAGACGCGAACGCGTGGTTCTTCGCGCAACGCGCGCTCGGCATCGACGCCTACGACCTCTACGGCCGCGTCATCGAGAGCTTCGACGGCAACACGGCGAAACTGCGCTACGGCGGCGACATGGCGCTCGACGCGCTGCCGCAAGCGCGCCGGCCGACCGCGAAGGTGCTCACGGTCGACCTGTTCTCCGGCGTCGTCGCGCTCGACGCCAAGGGCGAGGCGAAGGTTGCGCTGAAGATGCCGGACTTCAACGGCACCGTACGCGTGACCGCGCTGGTGTTCGGCGAGAACCAGTACGGCGGTACCGACGCGGAAACCGTCGTGCGCGCGCCGCTGGTCGCGGAAATCTCGACGCCACGCGTGCTCGCGCCGGGCGACAAGAGCGCGATCACCTTGGACCTGCAGAACTTCTCCGGCAGCGAACGCGAGTTCGCGGTGAAGGTTTCGGCCGACAAGCCGCTCGCGGTCGCCGACGGCGAACGCAAGGTGAAGCTGGCCGACAATGCGAAGGCCACGCTGAATTTCCCGCTCGCCGCGCTCGACGGCTACGGCGTCGGCAAGATCAACGTCGCCGCCTCGAGCGGCGACATCAAGATCGATCGCCACTTCGAAATGGTCGTGCGCGCCGCCTGGCCGAGCGTGCTGCGCTCGACGCCGCGCGCACTGGAGAAACTCGATCCGGTCACGCTCGGCGCCGACACGATCGACGGCCTGCTGGCCGATTCGGTCACCGCGCGCCTGACGATCTCGAGCCTGCCGCCGCTGCCGTTCGCGAGCGCGCTCAAGGACCTGCTCAAGTATCCCTACGGCTGCATCGAGCAGACCACCAGCAAGGGCTTCGGCGCGCTACTGCTCGACGACAAGACGGCGGCGAACCTGCACGTGGACGGCTTGTCGCCGGAGCAGCGCAAGGAGCGCGTCGACGGCGCGATCGGCCGCATCGCCTCGATGCAGATCCCGTCCGGGCATTTCTCGATGTGGGGCGGCGACAGCTACGTCAGCGAGATCATCACGCCCTATGTCGTCGAGTTCCTCGAGGACGCGCGCGACGACGGCTTCCTGGTGCCGGACGCGATGCTGCAGAAGGCGCTCAAGCGCCTCAACGACGACCTGCTGTCGGGCGGCCATCCGTACTACAGCTACGAGCACAGCGACCACCTGCGCTTCGCCGACGAGGCGTACTCGGGCTACGTGCTCGCGCGCGTGAACCGGGCGCCGCTCGGCACCTTGCGCGCGCTGTACGACAACGACCGCGGCAAGTCGATCACCGCGCTGCCGCTGGTCCACCTCGGCATCGCGCTGAAACTGATGGGCGACCAGCCGCGCGCGGAAAAGGCGATCGAGGACGCGTTCGCGAAGAAGATCGATCGCCCGTGGTATCTCGGCGACTACGGTTCGAACCTGCGCGACACCGCGCTGATGATCGCGCTGGTGCACCGCTATGGCCTGTCCAAGCCCGAATACGACGGCCGCGTGTTCGACCTCGCCCGCTCGCTGACGAACGAGGAACACCAGGCCGACGATCGCCAGCGCAGGTACGGCTGGCGCTGGACCTATCTCAGCACGCAGGAGCAGATCGCGATCGCACGTCTCGGCAAGACCCTGATCAAGGATGGCGACAAGGTCGTTTCCGGCACCCTGGCGATCGGCGCGAATGCGAGCGAGATCAGCCCGGATCGCCTGTGGAGCCGCGAATTCGGCGCCGGCGACATCGCCGCCGGCGTGCGCTTCACGCCGCAGGGCGACCTGCCGCTGTTCGTCAGCACCGACATCGCCGGCGTGCCGAAGAGCGCGCCCGCGGCGGACGACCATTACGTCGCGATCCAGCGCCAGTTCTACACGCTCGATGGCAAGCCCTGGGAACCGGCGCCGATGAAGGAGGGCGACAGCCTGATCGTCGGCCTCAAGCTCGAGGCGCGCGAGGCGATGCCCGATGCGCTGCTGGTCGACCTGCTGCCCGGCGGCCTGGAGATCGAGAACTTCAACCTGACCGACGCCAAGCAGTGGGCCGACGTCGTCGTCGACGGCATCACGATCACCGACCGCGCGCAGGCCGCCGAGGTCCGCCACGAGGAATTCCGCGACGACCGCTACGTCGCCGCGCTCAAGCTCGACAAGGGCCAGACCGCGCACGTGTTTTACCTCGTCCGCGCGGTGTCGCCCGGCACGTTCCAGGTGCCGCCGCCGCTGGTCGAGGACATGTACAAGCCGGAGGTGCGCGGCATCGGCAAGAGCGTGCCGGCATCGGTGAAGGTGGTCGAGCCGTAGGTTCGATGACGGAGCGGAATGCCCGGCCCACTCCTACCCGACCCGCCCGACATGAGCCGACTCTCGGCCCTCCCCTCCATGGGGAGGGTTGGGCGGGGGCGAGGTTCGCGTGCGCGCTCCGGAGTCCCCTCGTGAACTCCCGCCTCGTCCGCTTCACGAAAAAGCTGTCACTCGCGCTGCTGGCCTTCGGCGCGTTCTTGTTCCTCCTCGACCGCCTGTTCCCGCTGCCGCTGCCGGACGCCAACGGCGGCAGCACCGTCGTGCTCGCGCGCGACGGCACCCCGCTGCGCGCGTTCCCGGACAGCGACGGCGTCTGGCGTTACCCGGTGAAGATCGAGGACGTGTCGCCGCTCTACGTCGAGGCGCTGCTGACCTACGAGGATCGCTGGTTCTGGCGCCATCCCGGCGTCAATCCGCTCGCGATGGCGCGCGCGTTCGCGCAGTGGCTGACGCATCGGCGCATCGTCTCCGGCGGTTCGACCCTGACGATGCAGGTCGCGCGCATCCTCGACGGCACGCCGCACAGCGCGGCCGGCAAGCTGCGCCAGATGCTGCGCGCGCTGCAGCTCGAGGCGCATTTGTCCAAGCGCCAAATCCTCACCCTCTACCTCGACCGCGCGCCGTTCGGCGGCACGATCGAAGGCGTCGAAGCGGCCTCGTGGGCCTATCTCGGCAAGCCGGCGTCGCGGCTCTCGCATGCGGAAGCCGCGCTGCTCACGGTGCTGCCGCAGATGCCGAGCCGCCTGCGCCCGGACCGCAACGCCGAAGCCGCCCGCGCGGCGCGCGACAAGGTGCTCGATCGCATGGCCGAGCTCGGCACGTGGACGCGCGCGCAAGTGCACGACGCCGAAGTCGAATCGGTCGCCGCGCGCGCGTTGCAGCCGCCGCTGTCGGCGGCGTTGCTGGCCGAGCGCCTGCATGCGCAGATGCCGCAGGCGCGGCGCATCGCGACCACGATCGACGCCGAACTGCAGCGCGCGCTCGAAGCGCGCGTGACCGACTATCTCGCGCGCCTGCCCGAACGCACGTCGGCCGCGCTGCTGGTGGTCGACAACGCGAGCCTCGAAGCGCGCGCCTACGTCGGCTCGGCCGCGTTCGGCGACGAGGCACGCCTCGGCCATGTCGACATGGTGCGCGCATGGCGTTCGCCCGGATCGACCTTGAAGCCGTTCCTCTACGGCCTCGCGCTGGACGACGGCCTGATCGATTCGGAAAGCCTGTTGATCGATGCGCCGCAATCGTTCGGCAGCTATCGCCCCGGCAATTTCGACATGGCCTACAACGGTCCGATCGGCGCCGCCGAGGCGTTGCGGTTGTCGCTCAACGTGCCGGCGGTCGACCTGCTCGATCGCGTCGGTCCGACGCGCTTCGCGGCGCGCCTCGCCAATGCCGGCCTGACCTTGCGCCTGCCGCGCGGCGTACAGCCGAACCTGTCGGTGATCCTCGGCGGCGCCGGCGTGCGGATGGAGGATCTGGTCGGTGCCTACACCGCGTTGAACCGCGGCGGCATCGGCGGCCGCGTGCGCTACGTGCAGGACGAGGCCTTGTCGGAGCGGCAGGTGTTGTCCGACGGGGCCGCATGGATCGTGCGCGAGATCCTCGAAGCGAATCCGCGGCCCGGCTACTCGCCCGGCACCTTCGATCCGGGTTCGCGCCCGCGCGTCGCCTGGAAGACCGGCACCAGCTACGGCTTCCGCGATGCCTGGGCGGTCGGCGCGACGCGGCGCCATACCGTCGCGGTGTGGATCGGCCGCCCGGACGGCACGCCGCTGCCGGGCCAGTACGGTGCCGTCACCGCGCTGCCGCTGATGTTCCAGGTCGTCGACAGCCTGCCGCGCGGCGCGCTGTCGGCGGCGCCGCAACCGCCGCCGCCCGGCGTGAGCGAGACGGAGATCTGCTGGCCGCTCGGCCTTGCGTTCGATCCGGCGCGACCGGACCTGTGCCACCAGAAGCATGTCGCATGGGTGTTGAACGGCGTGATCCCGCCGACCTTGCCCGAGCGCGACGCGGCGAGCTGGGGCGCCGGCGTGACGCATCTGCGCCTCGATGCGGCGAGCGGCCAGCGCCTCGGCGCGACCTGCACGCGGAAAGACGTGCGCGAGACCGACATCGCGCGCTGGCCCGCCCTCGCCTATCCGTGGCTGTCGCGCGACCTGCGGCGCCGCGCGAGCCTGCCGCCGCTGGCGAAGGACTGCGCGCCGGACGGCCTCGACGCGGCGCAGCCGCTGCGCATCGACGGCATCGCCGACAACGCCGCGATCGCGCGCGCGCCGAACAGCGCCGAGCCCGCACGCTTGCGCCTGCGCGCGCTCGGCGCCAGCGGCACCGTGCTGTGGCTGGTCGACGGCAGGCTGGAAGGCGAAACGAACGGCAGCGCGGGTTTCGAGCACGCCTTCCCCGAAGCCGGCGTGCACCGCGTCACCGCGCTCGGCGCCGGCGGCGCCTACGCGCAACTGCAGTTGCGCGTGTTGCGCTGATCCGGCGGTTGCGGTTCGCGCCGGCATCCGGACGACTTCGCGAAGCCTCACGCCTCGATCAAGCCGTTGCGCACCGCGATCAGGGTCAGTTCCGACTGGTTGCCGGCGCCGAGTTTCTGCTTGATGTTGTACAGGTGCGTGCCGACCGTGTTCGGCGAGAGCTTCAGCACCTCGGCGATGCGGTTCACCGACTGTCCGCGCGCGAGCTGGATGAAGACGGCGAATTCGCGCTCCGACAGCGCCTCGACCGGGCCATCGATGCCGGCGTTCGGTTGCGCGGCGAGCCTGGCCGCGACATCCGCGTCGAGGTAGATGCGTCCGCCGGCAATCGCGCGGACCGCCGCGATGAGCTCCTCCGGCGCGCTGCGCTTGGAAAGGTAGCCGAGCGCCCCCGCTTTCAGCACGCGTCGCGGATGCGCGCTGTCCTCGTGCGCGGACAGCACCAGCACGCGCGCATCCCTGTCGCGCGCGAGCAACCGGCGCACCGCCTCGATGCCGCCCATGCCTGGCATCGAAAGATCCATGACGACGACATCCGGCTGCACGTCGGCGTAGCGCTGGTAGGCGAGCTCGCCGCTATCCGCCTCCGCAGCCACTTCGACGTCGCCGCCGGCTTCGAGCAGCATGCGGAAGCCGACGCGCACGACCGCGTGATCGTCCACCAGCATGACGCGGATCTTCGCCATTGCGGTCACTCCAGCGGCAGGCGCGCGTGCACGCGCGTGCCGCCGCTGTCGAGGTTGTCGAGCGCCAACGTGCCGCCGAGCGCGCCGGCGCGCTCGCGCATGCCGCGGATGCCATAGTGGCCGGGCCGTTGCCAGTCCGGCGCGAGGCCGCGCCCGTCGTCGCGCACCTCGATCGCCAGGACTCCCGCATCGCTGCCGACGGCGATGTCGATGCGTCGCGGTTGCGCGTGGCGCAGCGCGTTCGTGGTCGCTTCCTGCACGATGCGGAACGCGGCCAGTGCATAGCTCTCGCCGAGCTGCGCCGGCATCGGCCCGATCGCCAGCCCGAACGCGATGCGCGGATACTCGCGCCGCCATGTCGCGACGCGATCCTCGATCGCCTCGGCCAGGTCCAGGTCGTCGAGCGCCGGCGGCCGCAGGCGCGGGATCAGCGCGTGCAGCGCGTCGTACAGCTCGGCCGCGGTCGTCGCGATCAGGCGCGCGGCGTCGCGCGCCGGCGCATCGCTGCCTTCGCGCTGCGCCAGCGCGATCGCCATGCTGCGGATCGCGGTGAGGCGCTGGCCGGTCTCGTCATGCAGTTCAAGCGCGATGTGGCGGCGTTCGTCCTCGATGCGGCTCTGCACGAGCGCGGCGAGTTCGCGGCTCTGCTCGAGCCGCAAGGTCGCCTCGACCGCTTCGCGGCGCGCGTCGAGATTCTCCTCGACGGCTTGCGCCGCGCGGTTGAACGCGCGCGCGATGGCGCCGGCTTCGGCGCCCTGCAGGTGCGGCAGGCGCGTGTGGTAGGCACCTTCCTGCATGCCCTCGAGCCCCTGCACGATGGTCCGGAAAGGCCGCGTCGTGCGTCGCACCAGCCAGAACACGAGCAGGTTGCCGAACACCATCGCGAGCGCGCCGGTTTCGAGCAGGAGCACGGAGTCGTCCCAGCCGTCGAGCACGGCGCGCGAAGCGTTCGATTCGATGTCGAGCACGCTGTCGGCGAAGCGCAACGTGCTGTGCATCGGCTCCGGCGTGACCAGCGCGGCGTACCAGGCCGGCGCGCTTCGCCCGGCCTTGTACGGCGACGGCGGCGACTCGTAGACCTGCCGCCCCTGCGCATCGCGCAGCCGGATCTCGGTCGAACGCACGCGACCGAGCCGCTCCAGCGACTGCAACACGATCGGCTGGCTGGTCTGCGCGTAGGTCTCGACGAAATACGCGAGCAGTTGCGTCGCCACGCGGTTCGCGGCCTCCGTTTCCTCGCGCACGCTGCGCCGCGTATCGAGCAGTTGGAACACGATCACGGTCGCGGTGAACAGCGCGATCAGGCTGGCGACGAGCAGGTTGATCCGGGCGCTCAGGCTCATGCGCCGATTATCGCGGACGCGACGGCCGTGCAGGGCGTCGATGCCCGGGAAATCGGGCAGTCCCCGGATTGCGCCGCAGGGCGTTGCTTTCGTCCCCGTGCCTGCCGGCGGCGCTCGCCGTTTCCTTCTCCCTCCGGGGCCCTTTCCGCCGGTCGGACGACCGCCCCCTGAAGGGAGAAGGAAACAACGACGGATCGCTCAAGCCAGCGACGCGCGCGGATCGAAATCGAACGCCTTCGACATGTCCTCGTACAACGCGCGCTGCGCTTCCGACGTGGCTGGCGGCACGCGCACCGTCAGGGTGACGATCTGGTCGCCGGGCGATTTTCCGGGCCAGCCGCGACCGCGCAAGCGCATCTTGCGGCCGCCATCGGAGCCGGCCGGCACGCGCAGTTCGACATTGCCGCCCAGCGTCGGCACCGTCACGCTCGCACCGAGCGCGGCTTCCCAAGGCGCGAGCGGCAGGTCGAGCAGCACGTCGTGGCCGTCCAGCCGGAAATGCGGATCGTCGCGCAGGCCCACCTCGAGGATCAGGTCGCCGGCCGATCCGCCGTGCATGCCCGGATACCCCTGCCCGGCCAGGCGGATCTGCTGGCCCGGAAGGATACCGGCAGGAATCTTCACTTCGAGCGTGCGCTCGCCCTGCCCGTCGCGCACGCTGAAGCGCTCGCGCCCGCCCTTGTACGCGATGGCGATGTCGACGGCGATCTGCGCATGCAGGTCGCGTCCGCGACGCGGGCCGACACGACCGGCGCCGGCGCCGCGGTTGCCGAACAACGACTCGAAGAAGTCGCTGAAATCCTCGCCGCCACCGCCGAAATTCGCTTCGCCACGCCAGTTCGGCGGCGGTCCGCGGAACTCGTCGCCACCGCGGTAACCGCCCGCTCGGATCTGGTCGTAGGCTTTGCGCCGATCCGGTTCCTTCAACGCTTCGTAGGCTTCGTTGACGGCCTTGAACTTGTCCTCGGCGCCGGCTTCCTTGCTGACGTCGGGATGGTATTTGCGCGCGAGCCGGCGATAGGCGGACTTGATCTCCGCGTCGGTCGCGCCGGACGTCACGCCCAACGTGTCGTAGTAGTCCTTGAACTCCATCGTTCTCCCGATCCTCCAAAACGAAACGGCCCGCGGTTTCGCCACCGCGGGCCATCATGCCTCAATCGTAACGCGGCCGATGCCGCCGAGCGTACCAAGGCGCGCCGCGCGACGGCGCGCCTTGGTCATCGAGCGTGCGTCAGCTCGCGATCGCGATGCGGCGCGGCGTGGTTTCCGGCTTCTTCGGGATCGAAATCTCGAGCACGCCGTTGCGGCCGCTGGCGGTGATGCCGTCGGCATCGGCGCTGTCCGGCAGCGCGAAACGGCGCTCGAAGCTGCCGTGCCTGCGCTCGCTGCGCGTGGCCGTGGTGGTCTCGTCCTTCGCCTCGGCCTTGCGCTCGCCCTTCAGCGACAGCACGCCCTTGTCCATCTGGATCTCGATGCCGGCCGGGTCGATGCCCGGCAGGTCGGCGAGGATGACGAAACGCTGCGCTTCCTCGCGGATGTCGACGCGCGGCGTCCACGCCTGCGCAGCGGACGCATCGCCGTTGAAGAAGCGCTGCAGCGCCGGACCGGCATGGACGTTGCCGCGGACATGCCAGGGGTTGTAGTGGGTGACGATCATCTTGGTTCTCCGCAAAAGTGATGCGGCCTTGGTCGCCGCGATGGCGGAAAGGTAGGTCCGGTGCATCGGCTTTCAAGAGCGGCGCGCGGCCAACACCTCGTATGATCCGCCTTTGGCCCGCGCCGCGGGCGTCCAGCGAGGCATTCCATGAGCATCCGGATCGGCGACCGCATTCCCGCGGCCACCCTCAACGTCCTCAGGGACGGCGTGCAGACCCTTTCCACCGACGAGATCTTCGGCGGCAGGAAGGTGGTGCTGTTTTCCGTCCCGGGCGCTTTCACGCCGACTTGCTCGGCCAAGCATCTTCCGGGCTACGTCGAGCATTTCGACGCGTTCAAGCAGCGTGGCGTCGATGTCGCCTGCATCGCGGTCAACGACGCGTTCGTGATGGATGCTTGGGCGAAGACGCAGCACGTGCCGGACGGCCTCATGATGCTCGCCGACGGCAACGGCGCGTTCATGCAGGCGCTGGGGCTCGAAATGGACGCGACGCGCTTCGGCATGGGCCTGCGCGGCAAGCGCTTCGCGTTGTATGCCGAGGATGGTGTCGTGACGAAACTCGCGGTCGAGGCGCCGGGCGAATTCAAGGTATCGAGCGCGGAGGCGATGCTGGAGACGATCGCGGGATAGCGATGCGACAATGCAGGCAGCACCCGCAGCCGTTCGCCCTTCGATACCCCGGGGCGAACGGCTTCACCGGGATACGCGTCAATCCACCGTGCTTTCGTCCGGGGTTCCGGCATCGGCGACATCGTCGTCGCTTTCGCCGAGCGCATCGACCTCGACAACGCCGACCAGCGCCTCGTCGGACGGAAGGCGAATCAAGGTGACGCCCTGCGTATTCCGCCCGACGCGGGCGATTTCGGCCGCGCGCGTGCGCACCAGTGTCCCCTGGTTGGAGATCAGCATGACCTCGTGGGCTTCTTCGAGCAGTACGGCGCCGACCAGGTCGCCGTTGCGCTCGGAGCACTGGATGCCGATGACACCGCGAATGCCGCGCCCCTTGCGCGGATACTTCGACAGCGGCGTGCGCTTGCCGTAGCCGCGCGCGGTTGCGGTGAGCACGCAGGTTTCCGACGACGAGGCGGAATCGTCGGCCAGCGCTTCGCCCTCGCCCGCGTCGTTCGAATCGTCGTCGTCGCCGCCCTGTTCGGACGCGTCGTGCTCGACGACGAGCAACGAAACGACGTGCGCGCCATCGGCCACGCGGATGCCGCGCACGCCGCCGGCGGTGCGGCCCATCGCGCGGACTTCGTCTTCGAAGAAGCGTACGGCGCGGCCATTCGAGGCGAACAGCATGACGTCGCGGCTGCCGTCGGTGAGCTGCACGTCGACCAGCGCATCGTCGTCGTCGAGGTTGATCGCGATCTTGCCCTTCTGCAGCTGGAACGCGAATTCCGTCAGCGGCGTCTTCTTGACCGTGCCGTTGCGCGTGGCGAAGAAGACGTAGTTGTCCTCGGTGTATTCGCGTACCGGCAGGATCGCCTGCACCCTTTCGCCCTCGACCAGCGGCAGCAGGTTGACGATCGGCTTGCCGCGCGCGTTCGGACCCGCGTCCGGCAAGCGGTAGACCTTGAGCCAGTACACGCGCCCGGCGCTGGTGAACACGAGCAAGGTGTCGTGCGTGTTGGCGATCCACAGCCGCTCGACGAAATCCTCTTCCTTCATGTTCGTCGCCGAGCGACCCTTGCCGCCGCGACGCTGCGCGCGATAGATGCTCACCGGCTGGCGCTTCGCGTAACCGGCGTGCGACAAGGTGACGACGACGTCCTCCGGCTCGATCAGGTCGAGGATGTCGAGGTCTTCCTGGCTGGCCTGGATCACGGTGCGGCGCGCGTCGCCGTACTGCTCCTTCAGCTCGACCAGTTCGTCGCGGATGACCTTCAGCAGCACGTCCGGGTTCTCGAGGATCTCGATCAGGCCGGCGATCGTGTGCAGCAGCGCCTTGTACTCGTCGGTGAGCTTTTCCTGTTCGAGGCCGGTCAGGCGCGACAGGCGCATCTCGAGGATCTGCTGCGCCTGCGTCTCGGAAAGCTGGTAGCCGCCGTCGGACAGGCCAACGCCGGCATCCAGGTTTTCCGGCCGCGACGCATCCGCGCCGGCCGCGGCGAGCAAAGCGCGCACCATGCCCGGCTCCCAGCGCCGCGCGAGCATGCGCTGCTTGGCTTCGTCCGGCGACGGCGAGGTCTTGATGAGTTCGACCATCTCGTCGATATTCGCCAGCGCGACGGTGAGGCCTTCGAGGATATGGGCGCGGTCGCGCGCCTTGCGCAGGTCGAAGATCGTGCGCCGCGTGACGACTTCGCGGCGATGGCGGATGAAGGCGTCTAGGATTTCGCGCAGGCCCAACGTGCGCGGCTGGCCATCGAGCAGCGCGACCATGTTGATGCCGAACGTGACCTGCAACTGCGTCTGCTGGAACAGGTTGTTCAGCAGCACGTCGGCGGACGTGTCGCGGCGCACCTCGATGACGACGCGCAGGCCGTCCTTGTCGGACTCGTCGCGCAGCTCGGTGATGCCCTCGATGCGCTTTTCCTTGACCAGCTCGGCGATCTTCTCGATCAGCCGCGCCTTGTTCACCTGGAACGGCAGCTCGGTGACGATGATCGTCTCGCGGCCGTTGTCCTCGGTCTCGATCTCGGCCTTGGCGCGCACGAGGATGCGGCCGCGGCCGGTCTTGTACGCCTCGACGATGCCTGCGGCACCGTTGATGATGCCGGCAGTCGGGAAGTCCGGGCCGGGAACGAGCTGCATGAGGTCGTCGAAGCCGAGTTCCGGATCGTCGATCAGGGCGATGCAGGCGGACAGCACTTCGGAGAGATTGTGCGGCGGCACGTTGGTCGCCATGCCGACCGCGATGCCGGCCGAGCCGTTCACCAGCAGGTTCGGGATGCGCGTCGGCAGGACGGTCGGTTCGAGCTCCTTCTCGTCGTAGTTCGGCTGGTAGTCGACGGTTTCCTTGTCGATGTCGGCCAGCAGTTCCGAGGAAAGGCGTTCGAGACGGCACTCGGTGTAGCGCATCGCCGCGGCTTCGTCGCCGTCGACCGAGCCGAAGTTGCCCTGGCCGTCGATCAACGTGTAGCGCATCGAGAAATCCTGCGCCATGCGCACCAGCGCGTCGTAGATCGACGAGTCGCCGTGCGGGTGGTACTTGC
>Ga0153956_1001751_pt1 | contig 18011 bp, 13 predicted proteins | sample TSFL040MetaG_FD_104704 | JGI IMG/M metagenome (GOLD analysis project Ga0153956, IMG submission 104704) | Attine ant fungus gardens microbial communities from Florida, USA - TSFL040 MetaG | ecosystem: Host-associated > Fungi > Mycelium > Unclassified | place: USA: Florida, Wekiwa Springs...
GACGGCCGATCTCGGAAACCGACGTCGCCATCTCCTCGGTCGCGGACGCGACCGACTGGACATTGCTGGAGGTTTCCTCCGAAGCGCTCGCCACCACAGCGCTAAGCTCCTGCGTCGCGACGCTGCTCTTGGTCAGCACCATCGCCGACGATTCAAGATCGCTCGAGGCCGAACTGACGTGTTCGATGATCTTTCCGACGGCGCTCTCGAAATTCTCGGCGAGGGCATAAAGCTCGGTCTTGCGGGTCGTCGCGAGCTCGCGGTTCTTCTCCTCGCGTTCGACGGCTTCCCGCTCGGCCTTGGCCATCGCCTGAACCTTGAACTCCTCCACCGCGCGGGCCATCTGGCCGACTTCGTCGCCACGATCGAGTCCCGGCAATTGCACCGACAAGTCTCCAGCGGCAAGCTCATGCATCGCATGGGTCATCACGACCACAGGCTTGGAGATGCTGCGCCCGATCAGGAACGAGAACAGCACGCCGAACGCGGCAACGATGCCGAGCACGATCTTGAGGGTGAGTTGCTGCTCCTCCAGGCGAACCTGCGAATTGCCGATCTCGATGCTTTTGCGGTTGCCGCTCGCCATCATCATGTCGGACACCATTTGCGACACGACCGCGAACTGCTTTTCCGCATCCTTGATGAAGCGGGTATCGGCACCCGAAGCGCCGGTTTTCTCGACGACTGTCTTTCCCTTCTCGGCATAGACGGCGACCGCGGCCTTCAACTTCGCGTAGTCCTCCTTCGACAGCGCCGAGCTCGGCTCGTACAGGCTGATCTCGAGAGCCGACAGGGAGTCGCCGACACGTCCGAGCGAAGCCGTGGCATCGAACGCGTATCCTTCGATAGCCTTGGCGTCGACCTCGGTCGCTGCCGTCGCGGTGAGGCGGTACAGGTTGGCGTGAGCCGACCAGATCATGGAGGTGAGATCGCTCATCAGTTCGGCCTGACGAACCGGCCCCGACATCAGGCTGTCGGCGGCGGACTGATTGAACTGAAGCGTTCTCAGGGAATACATCCCCAGCCCGACGAGAGAGATGACCAGGAAGAGCGGTCCGATCTGAACCTTCCAGGACACGCCGATGTGCCTGATCCAGCCGAAAATATTAAATCTCGAGAGCCAACCGAAATACTTGGTCCAGCCGAAAATATTGAGCTTCTTGGTCCAGCCGAAAACATTCAACCTCTTGATCCCGCCGAGCATGTCAGCCCCTTCAAACACGAGTTATCAAAGATATCGGACAGAGAGCCGGTTACTTGCAGATGCCCCTCGTACAGCGCTGCGATTGATGCTCTTGCCCCCGAATTCCGCGTGCCCTCAATGCAGACAGGCGGTCAGCAAATTCGCGAAGCAACAAATGACATAAAAAATAGAACGGGACGTTAAAATATTACCGCCTGCCCGTTCGTCGGAATGAGCGGATAGACCTGTATTTGCGGCATTTCCTCACGGTCGGTCATTGGACGAGACGGAGTGCGGCGCGGGATGCCACGCCATCAAGCCTGCGAGAGGATTTGAACCCCCGCCGCTATCGAGATGCTTTATAATGCGTGCGCGGCTCCGGCCGCCCTTCATATTTCGAGATCACAAGGTACGAGGCTCTCCATGGAATACGTCAAGTTCGGCAAAACCGGCCTGAAAGTGTCGCGCCTCTGGCTCGGCTGCATGACCTACGGCACGCCGGATCGCGGTAAGCATCCATGGACCATGCCGGAAGAAGCCAGCCGCCCTCTCATCAAGCAGGCGCTCGAACTCGGCATCAATGTCCTCGACACCGCCAATTCTTATTCGGACGGCACGTCGGAAGAAATCGTCGGCCGCGCCGTAAAGGATTTCGCGCGCCGCGACGAAATCGTGATCGCCACCAAGCTCTGCCTGCCGATGCGCGACGAGCCAAACGGCAAAGGCCTTTCCCGCAAGGCCGTGTTCACGGAAATCGACAACAGTCTGCGCCGCCTCGGCACCGATTACGTCGATCTCTACCAGATCCATCGCTGGGATTACGACACGCCGATCGAGGAGACGCTGGAGGCGCTGAACGATCTCGTCCGCATGGGCAAGGTCCGTTATATCGGTGCGTCCTCGATGCATGCCTGGCAGTTCACCAAGGCGATCTATACCTCGCGCCTGCACGGCTGGAGCGAGTTCGTCAGCATGCAGGATCATCTCAATCTTCTGCATCGCGAAGAAGAGCGCGAAATGCTGCCGCTGTGCATCGATCAGGGCATCGCCGTGGTGCCGTGGAGCCCGCTCGCGCGCGGCCGCTTGACCCGCGACTGGGACGAGGTGACCGAGCGCGTCAAGACCGACGCGTTCGGAACCACGCTCTACACACAGGCCGTCGATGCCGACAGGAAGATCGTCGAGGAAGTCGCCCGCCTTGCCAAGACGCGCGGCGTGCCGCGGGCGCAGATCGCGCTGGCATGGGTTGCGCAGAAAAGCGGCGTCACCGCGCCGATCATCGGTGCATCGAAGCCGCAGCATTTGACGGATGCCGTTGCCGCGCTCGCGTTAAATCTGACCGGCGACGAGATCAAGGCGCTGGAAGCGCCTTACGTGCCGCATAGCATCGCCGGCTATCAATAACGCATGACAACGCAACGACCGAGCAGGATCGCCATCGTCGGCGGCGGCTTTTCCGGCGCGGCGCTGGCATGGCACCTGCGCAGGAAGAGCGTCACCGCCGATATCGTCGTGATCGAGCCGCATGCGGAGATCGGGCGCGGGCTCGCCTACACCACGGCCGACCCCGCGCACCGGATCAACGTGCCCGCGACACGCATGATCCTCGACGGGGACGACGCAGAGCATTTTCATCGCTGGCTGATCGCCACCGATTATCTTGCAACCGATCCGCAAGCCGGCCTGCCCGACGGTCGCCTGTTTCCAACTCGCGCAACGTTCGGCCGCTATATTGGCGCGCAAGTGCGCGATCTCATGCCCGCCGTCATGCATGTACAGGCAAAGGCTGTCAGCGCTTCAAAAACGGAGGGCGGATTTCGCATTGCCTGCGATAACGGCGAAAGCGTCGACGCCGCCACCATGGTGCTCGCCATCTGTCACGCGCCGCCCGCCGTGCCCTTCTCGCTCCGGTCGCTGCGTGCGCATCCGCGCTTCTTTCCGGACCCATGGGATCAGGACCTGCTGCCGTCGCTTTCGCCTAAGGATCGCATCCTGATCGTCGGCACCGGCCTGACGATGGCCGATGTTGTTGCCTCGCTGGATCGCACCGGCCATCGCGGTGATATCGTTGCCGTCTCGCGGCGCGGGCTCCGGCCACAGCCGCACACAGATGATCTGTCGGTGTTCGAAGGCGACTTCATCACGCCTCCCGTCACGCGGACGGCGGCCCTGTCCCGCCGCGTCCGCAGAACCGTCATCGAGGCTGCACGGGACAACGTGCCGTGGCAAATCGTGCTGAACCGCGTTCACGAACAAGGACAACCGATCTGGCAGAACCTTCCGGCCTCCGCCCGGCGCCAGTTTCTGCGCCACCTTCGTCCCTATTGGGACACGCACCGCTTCCGCATCGCGCCGCAGATTCATGAAACGATCGAACGCCGCAGCGCCGAGGGCACGCTCGACGTCAGGGCGTCGTCCGTGCGGGCGAACTCCACCACGCCCGATACGATCACGGTGGATCTGCGCTCCCGTCACGGCACGGAATGGAAACCCGCGACATTCGACGCGGTCATTCTGGCGACCGGCCCCGAACATGCCATTGCCGCCAGTCCGCTGCTGTCATCCATGAACACGGACGGGCTGGTGCAGGAGGATGCGCTGGGTCTCGGCATTGCGGTGGACCCGCTTGGCCATGCTATCGATGCTCAGAACAAGCCAGACCTGCATCTGTTCGTTGCAGGCCCACTGGCACGCGGAAGATTTGGCGAGCTGATGGGTATATCGGACCTTTCGGCCTACGCGAAGAATATTGCCTCGTGCATCGCTGGCTCACACTCCGCCATGGACCATTGCGAACGTCTTACGCCCGAAGGCGCGCGCTAACTGGCGAGAGCCTTGTCCAGCTCCGCTGACGGCCGGCCGATGATGTGATTGTAGGCGGCAATCGGCTGCGGGCGGCCGAGCAGATAACCCTGCATCTCCACGCATCCGGCATCGGCAAGAAAGTCGCGCTGCGCTTCCGTCTCCACGCCTTCCGCGATGACGCCGAGGTTGAGCGCCTCGCCTAGGCTGATGATGGCGCGGATGATCGCCGACGACTGCACGTTCTTGTGGATCTGGGCAACGAAAGTCTGGTCGATCTTGATCTTGTCGAACGGGAAAGATTGCAGATACGACAGCGACGAATAGCCGGTGCCGAAATCGTCCATCGCGATGCGAACGCCGAGATTTTTGATACGGCGCAGGATCGAGCAGGCGCGCGAAAAATCCTGCATCAGCACGCCTTCGGTGATTTCGATCTCGAGCCGCCGCGGGTTCAGCCCGGTTTCCAGCAGGATCGAATGAATGAGCCCAGGCAGGTCGTTTTGCTGGAAGCTCATCGGCGACACGTTGATCGCGATCTGCAGCGGGTTCGGCCAGCTTGTCGCTTCGCGGCAAGCTTCGCGCAAAATCCATTCGTCGATAGCGACGATCAAACCGGATTCTTCGGCCAGCGGGATGAAGGTGCCCGGGCTGATCAATCCCTTGGCCGGATGACGCCAGCGCACCAGCGTCTCGAAGCCGAACGGCGCTCCATCCGGATCGCCCTGAGGCTGGTAGTGCAGCTCGAGTTGCCCATTTTCAATAGCCACACCGAGATCGTGCAACAGAGCGCGCTTCTCGCGAACCTGCTTGTCCATTTCCGGCTCGAAGAAGCGGACGGAGCCGCGCTCCTCCTTCTTGGCACGATAGAGCGCGACGTCGGCATTGGTAATAAGCGTCTCCACATCCGCACCGTCCTGCGGGAAGATGGAAACGCCGACAGTGCAACCGCTGTGGATCGTATGGCCGTCGACGTGGAACGTCATTTCGAACGCGGTCAGGACGCGCGCGCAGATATCTCCGGCCCGGGCCGGCTGCTCGCCTTCGGACGAAACGATCATGAATTCGTCACCGCCCAGGCGCGCAATGAACGCGCTGCCGCACGCGGCTTGCAGGCGGCGCGCGGCCTCGTCGAGGAACGTATCGCCTGCAGTATGGCCGTAAGTGTCGTTGATCTCGCTGAACCGATCGATGTCGAGGCTGAGAATGGTGAAGGAGCGATGCTCCCGCACCGCCTGAGACCAGACCTTGTAAACATGCTCGTTGAAGGCAGCCCGGTTGAATAGCCCGGTCAGCGCGTCGTGATGGGCGAGGAACTGAATCTGAGCCTCGCTCTTGCGCTGCTCGGTGATGTCCTCGTGGGTTCCGACCCAGCCGCCGTTTTCCATCGACTGATACGATACGCTGATGGTGCGGCCGTCGACGAGTTCAAGAACCCACCGGGTGAACTCGCGTTTCTCGACGGAGTTCAACAGAAGCGAAGAATAGGAGTCCAGATCCTTGACGATCGTCCCGGATTTCTTTCTCGCTGCGAACATCTCATCGACCGTCATGCCGACATGGATATCCTCCGGCGCGATCTTGTACATCGCGACGTATTTCTCGTTCCACAACTGCAGACGATTGTCGGGCCCGAACATGCATAGGCCCTGCATCATATTGTCGATCGCCGCGTTGAGCTGAATGTTGCGCTCGTTGATATCGCGACGGCTGCGGCGATCGGAAATCGCACTGATCAGGCAGGTAACGACGAAGGCGGCCATCACCGCAGCCACGCCGACTGAAAGGGCGACCGGCGAAAGTCCGGCATCATCGGACGTGACCGAGATGTCCGAAATCAGACCCATCGCGCTCATGGCAATGAAATGATCGGACAGGATCGCCGCCATCAGCAATCCCACACCGGCCCCGTCGTACCACAACGATTCCCCGCGCCGCACGATGAACAAGGAGAGCGCACCGAGGACGACGCCACACTGGATCGAAACGATCAACAGGTCCGGCATCCACACGATGTCGGCCGGCATTCGCAACGAGGCCGTTCCGAGATAATGCATCAGGGAGATGGCGGCGCCGATAATTCCGCCGCCGATCAGCGGCGCCCACATCCGGTCGCCATAGGTCGCGGTGATAAATCCGGCGATCATCAGGACAATCGCGACGCCGAGCGACCCGGCCGTCATCAGGAAATCGAACGAGATCGGAATTCCGGGCGTGTAGGCGAGTATTCCGATGAAATGCGTCGCCCAGATGCCGCAACCACTCAGAAGACCGGCCGTGAGTGCCCAGAACAGGCGGGAAGCCGCTTTGTCGTCGGCCGTCGCCCGCTGATACATATTGATGGCGGCTACGCTGGTCAGCAGGCAAACGCCCCCGGCCAGAAGCACGAGCCTCCAGTCATGCTGGGTATTCAAACAGTTTATAATTCTCAGCATTTCTGCGGTTGCAGTAGTCTCTGGGACAAAGACCGTAACAACCTGAGGTATGTCTCTGCTTAACGGTTCCCGCCAATGCGGTTGTTGGTAAACACCCCGTAAATGACGGGCTCGGGCGCTCTGCGAAGCCGCCCGTTTTCAAAATGTGTCCGGAGTTTTCGGCCTGAAGCCGCCCCGGTTCAGCCCGCGACGCTCACAGGCTCGCCCTTGCGCAGATGCAGATAGTCGGTGGAGAAATCGCCGAGGCTCGCCAACCCATCCCAGTTACGGATTTGGATCAGGCGGGAATCCCATTCCAGCATTTCCAGCCGTCGTAATTCCTGGATCACGCGATTGGCGTGCACCGTCGAAATGCCGGCCGCATCCGCGACGTCGGACTGCGTCCAGGGAATCGTAAATGCCATGTCCTTGGCAAGACCGACCGCCTGCAATCGCATGACCAGTTCGCAGATCAGATGAGCAACGCGGCCAATAGCATCGCGCTGCCCGAGCGTGATGACCCATTCACGGAAGATTGCCGCATCGACCAGCGACTCGCGCCAGAACACATGCGTCAGCGACGGAGACGCCTGAAGCAGTTCCTTGAACGCGGCATGCGGGATGAAGGCGACGACGGCAGCACCCAGTGCCGTCACCGTGTGATCGAGCTTGGGCAGATGGAGCGTCTGCAGGTCCGGAATGTCGCCGGGCACATGAAACGACATGATCTGACGCTGCGGGCCGTTGGCAAGCTTGTGACGGAACAGATAGCCATCGATCACGAGGATGCATTGCGTGCTGATATCGCCATCGCGGACAAGAGCCTGCCCGTTGGCAAAATTCTTCACCGTCATGGGCAACTTGGCAATTCCAAGCCGGTCACTCTCCGATAACTTCACCACGCTGTCCAGCCGGCGCAACAACCTCGTGTAGGGACGTCCGGCTTCCATACCTGCCTCTAATGCGAGAGCCCATGTTGGCCTTCAATGCCAACAGTCCCCCGGAATGCCAGTTCCTTCCGGCTTGGTTCCATAACCCATGTTAATGGTTATGCCGGTTGTTCGCGGAAACGAGGTTTTGCCCTGCCTTTCCCGCGGTTTTCACGGTGAGGCGAATATGTCACGGCGGTGCGGAGGGCAAAACGGGTAACAGCCATGCCTTTTGGCAGGGCGACGATTCAGCATCTTGGCCGCATCGATCCGTTTCTGTCGCAATACGTAACCGCCTCACCGGATGGAATTTGTTCCAGACGCAGTAAAAAACATCGCGCGTTATTCGCGCCGATCATGCAACTCAAGTTAAGGACAATCGTTGGTGATTTGTAGGATGACGCGCAAGTCCACGACGAGCGCACGAATCATACATCCCGCAAAGGAAATCGCTGCATGACTCGACAGAATTCCAAGACGTGGTCCGAACACGACCTAAAGAAGCTAAGGGATTATGCGGATGCGGGCGCCTCGCATTATCGCACGGCTGCCGCACTTAATCGCACCGTTTCCGGCGTGCGCAGCATGGCGCAACGGCACGGCATTCGCTTCACCTCACCGAAAACGGCGCGTCTCGCTGCCAGAGAGGCAACGCCCGCGCCGCTTTCTTGATGCCGCTTTCTTGATCTAGTGGAGGCGAGCTATTCAGCTCGCCGCCGCCAGTGTTTTTCCGACATTCGTCTGCTGAAGGATGGACACAACCTCAGCCGGTGTGTTCGCCACCTGAATGCCCGCCTTCTCAAGCGCTGCGCGCTTGGATGCGTAACCGCCACGACCGCCGGTGACGATGGCGCCAGCATGACCCATCTTCTTGTCCGGCGGCGACGAGCGGCCCGCGATGAAGGAGACGATCGGCTTCTTCATGGTGCGAGCGTATTCGGCCGCTTCTTCTTCCATCGCGCCGCCGATTTCGCCGACCAACACCACGGCATCGGTCTTGGCGTCGCGATCGAGCTCCATCAGCGCATCGCGCGTCGTGGTGCCGATGATCGGATCGCCGCCGATGCCGAGGAACGCCGACTGGCCGAGATTGGCGCGCGTCAGATTCAGGCACATCAACGTGCCGAGGCTGCCGCTGCGTGAAATCACGCCGATCCGGCCCGGCTTGAAGATATTGGGATTATGCCCCGGCATGATGCCGACGAAGCCTTCGCCCGGCGTCACGATACCCGCCGTGTTGGGGCCGATGATCCGGCTCTTCGAACTACGCTGGCGCGCGAAGATTTCCAGGACGTCATGCGCCGGAATATGCTCGGTGAGCGTGACGATGGTCGAGATGCCCGCATCGATCGCATCGATAATGGCAGCCTTTGCCATCGACGGCGGAATGAAGATGACGGAGACGTCGCACGGCGTGTGCTTGGTCGCCTCGACCGCCGATCCATAAATCGGCGTATCGAGGAACGTCTCGCCCGCCCGCTTTGGATTGACGCCGGCGGCCACATCCGTGCCCATCTCCCGCATCCGCTCCGACCAGAAAGCGCCCTGCTTGCCGGTCATGCCTTGAACAAGGACTTTTTGTCCACGACGATAAATCATTGCGCTGCCTCGACTGCTGCTTTCACGGCATCTTCCATGAAGTCATAGGGTTCAATGCCAAGCTGCTCACGCACGAGCTTGACCGCTTCGTCCTCGCCGGTACCGTGGATCGAGAAGAACACCGGCACTTTCGGCTTCAGTGTTTGCCACGCCTTGACGACGCCATCCGCCATCACATCCGTGCGCGCGAACGCGCCGCAGAAGTTGATGACGAGGCTTTTGACGCCGGGGTTGGACAGCACCAGATCAAGCGCGACTTCCGCCTTGGTGTAGGCCTCGCCGCCGATCTCCAGGAAGTTCGCGGGCTTGCCGCCGAAGTGATCAATGACGTCCATGGTGGTCATGGTGAGGCCCGCGCCGTTCGCCAGCACGCCGACATTGCCGTCGAGCTGGATGAACTTGAGGCCGTGCTCGGCGCCGCGTTCTTCGAGCGCCGTCATCTTCGGCGGCGTCGCGACCTTGGCGAGGTCAGGCTGGCGTGCTCCCGAGGAGTCGTCGAGCACGAACTTGCAATCGAGCGCCACCACGCGGCCGTCCTTGAGCACGGCAAGCGGGTTGATCTCGACCAGTTCGGCGTCCTTGTCCTGGAAGATCGCGTAGAGCTTCGCCAGCACTTCGCCGACAGCGCCCGCCGCCGAACCCAGCGGAAGGCCCTTCAGCATCGTCGCGGCATCGGCCGCGCTGAAGCCCTTGTGGACATCGACAACATGCTTGCGGATCGCATCCGGATGCGTCTCGGCCACCTCTTCGATGTCCATGCCGCCTTCGGTGGAAAACAGCACCAGCGGCGCACGGCTCGCGACGTCGATCAGCACGGCCGCGTAAAGCTCACGCTCGATCGGGCACAATTGCTCGACCAGCACCTGCGAGACGCGATGCCCGCCGATGCTCATCGAGAGAATATCGCGCGCCGCGCTGGCGGCTTCATCGGCGGTCTTGGCGATCTTGATGCCGCCCGACTTGCCGCGCTTGCCGGTCGGAACCTGCGCCTTGATAACCGAAGGACCGATGGCCTTCACTGCCGCAGAAGCCTCCTCCGGCGACTTGCAAACCCGGCCTTCCGGCGTCGGAACGCCGGCCGGCACGAGCACATTATGCTTTGCTGCATACTCCTCGAGATTCATGTGCTTCCCCTTACTTTCCGTAACGCGCCCAATGCGGCCCGAACAATTCTTCCTCGCTCGGCTTGTCTTCCGGAATCGGCGTGACGAGGTGCGTGATGTTGATGAAGTGCTTGTAATTCAGGTTCTCGGAGATGCTGTTCTTCTGCCAGGAGCCGCAGCCCATGGTCAGCGTGAACTCAAGACCGCTGTCGAAGCCGCCGCCATTGCCGAAAGTGTGGGCGAAATTGACGAGCACACGCACTACCGAAAGGTCTTCCGCCAGTTCGCGAGCGCGCTCCAGCTTGGTGGTGTGCAGGCCCATCGAGTGGCCCTTGCCCTGATGATCAAGAATCTTGCGGACGGTTTCCTTGGCGTCGGCAAAATCCTTCGCGCGATAAACCGTCAGCACCAGCGATAGTTTTTCACCGGAGAGCGGATAGTCGCGACCGATGCCGGTTTCCTCAACGAGGAGGAATTTGGACTTCGCCGCGTCCGCCGGAAGACCGAAGGCTTCCGCGAGGATCGGCATGTCGCGCGCGATCAGATGACGGTTGAGCTTGCCGTTCTTCCACAGTTCGCTGACAACCTTGTTCTTGGCCGACGGATCGACAAGGAAGGCGCCCGCCTTCTTCAACGCGGCAATCGCCTTGTCGTAGCAGGCATCGACGATCACCACCGCGTTCTCTGAAGAACATGAGGTCGAATTGTCGAAGGTCTTGGAGGCGCAGATCTTCTGCGCGGCGGAATCGAAATCCGCGGTTTCGTCGATGATCACCGGCACGTTGCCCGCACCGACGCCGATCGCCGGCGTTCCGCTGGAATAACCGCGACGCACATTGTCCTGCGAACCGGTGATGACGACGAGATCGACCGCCTCCATCAGCGCCTGCGTGGTTTCCTTGGTGATCGGCGACGGCAGAATCTGCACGAGGTCCTTCGGCAGGCCGATCGCATCCAGCGCGTCGCGCATGAACTGCACGACCATTTCCGTGGTGCGAAGACCGAGCGGCGACGGCGCGACGATAATGGCGTTGCGACCCTTGATCGCCATCAGCGCCTTGTTGACCGGCGTGGCGCCGGGGTTGGTCGAAGGCGTGATCGCGCCGACGACGCCGATCGGCTTGGCGAACTTCACGATACCGCGCTTTGCATCACGCTCGATCTCGCCGACCGTCTTGGCGCGCAGCATATCGCGCAGCGTGCCGAAGGTTTTACGCTGCTTCTTGATGATCTTGTCGGGAACGTTGCCGAGGCCCGTATCCTTCACAGCCATCTCGGCGAGCGCCTTGGCGTGCTCCGGCTTGTAAAGCGACCACGCCACCGCGCGGACGGCTTCATCGGTACGCGCCTGATCGGCTTGCGCAAAAATCTCCTGCGCCACACGGGCCTTCCGCATCAACTCGGCTGCGATCTGGTCCGCATCCGAATTCCGGTTCTGCATTTCGACGACAACACTCATGACATTCTCCATTCATCAAAATTTGTGAGCCACTCCCTCGCCGCACCGGCGAGGGATCGCATTCGGTTTGTCAGGCCGGTGTGGGGCGCGGCACCGCAGCGCTGCTGCGGTTATCGACGAAGCGTTCGCCCGGCTTGCATGTGAACGCCAGCATCGCACCAATCAGAAGGAAGGCGAGCGACCCGATGAACGGCACGTCCCAGCGTCCCGTCAGGTCGATCGCATATCCGAACACCACCGGAGATATAATCCCGGCCATGCCGAAACCAAAGTTCATAAAGCCGCTGGCGCTGCCGGCGAACTCGGGTGCGATATCCATCGGAATCGCCCAGATCGGCGCAACAATCAGCTCAGCGAAGAAGAATGCGAGGCTGAGACAGATCGCCACGGTAGTGAGATCGTGGACGAACACGATCGGCAGCATGAAGCAGAACGATCCCAGGAAGCCGAGAACGATGACGCTGGTGCGCGCCTTGTTCACATTGCCGGTCTTCCTCAGGATGCCGTCGCTGAGAAGACCGCCGACCGTATCGCCGACCACACCGGCCAGGAACACGCCCGCCGCGAACAGTGCCGACTTCTTGATGTTCAGATTGAACTCGTGAAGGAAGAAAGACGGCAGCCAGTTGAGATAGAGCCACAAAATCCAGCCGTAGCAGAAATCCGTCAGCGTCACCGGCATGATGCGTTTGATGAGCGGTATCCACGGCACTGACTTGCGCGTGGCCACAACGGTCGCAGGCGGAAGCCCCTGCAATTCCTCGGGCGTGATCTGCGGATGCGTGCGCGGATCGTCACGGAAATAACAGAACCACACCACTGCCCAGAGCAGCGCGACAACGCCGAGGAAGATAAATGAATCGCGCCAGGAGAACGACACGACGATCAGTGCGATCAGCGGTGGCGTCAGCGCATTGCCAGCACGCGAGAAGGCATGGGTAATGCCCTGCGCGAAAGCGCGTTGGTCCGGACGCAACCAGTTCGAAAGCGCGCGCGTCGCGGTCGGGAATGCCGGGCCTTCGCCGATGCCGAGTGCAAGGCGGGCCATGAACAGCGCGGCCAGTCCGCCGACGAATCCGCTCCAGATGGTCGCAAGACCGACGAGTGCACCGCACAACGTCAGTGTCACGCGCGGCCCGAAGCGATCACCCAGCCAGCCACCCGCGATCTGAAAGAAGGCATAGGGATATGCAAAAGCGGAGAACGCCAGCCCGAGCTGGGTCGCCGTCAAACCGAGGTCCTTTTGCATGAAAGGCGCCGCGGTCGAGATATTGACACGGTCGACGTAGAAGATGAAGTACATCAAACAAGTGGCAAGCAGGACGAAACGGCTTGCCTTGTTGCGCATGGCCATCAGAAACCTCCCGACATTTTTTCCGCTGTCTGCCGGGTTCAGTGCCCAGCTTCAAAGTGACGCGGCGTTATTCGTCGATGCTACTAGAGGCCAAAACCAAAAAGGAAATTGATAATGTGCATCGCAATCATTCGCAGAATTTATCAGAAAAAAGGCCGGCGCCCGAAATGGGTGCCGGCCTTCGTATGATTATCGCGTAACGATCGTTACTTCGCTTCTGCAGCAACAACCGGCTTTCGCTTCGCCATGGCGCGCTGCAGGAACGGCAGCGCAAGAATAACCACGGTGAAGCCCATGACGGTGCCGGAAATCGGGCGGGTGAAGAACACCGTCCAGTCATTGCTGAAACTGATCATGGAATTCATGAAGGCCGCTTCCGTCAAAGGCCCGAGAATCACCCCGAGAATCAATGGTGCAACCGGGAATTTGAGGCGCTCGAACAGATAGCCAATGACACCGAACCCGATCATCAGCCACAGGTCGGTAATGTTGTTGCGAATGGAGAGCGCGCCGACAAAACAAAGTGTCATCACATAGGCCGACACCACCGCTTCCGGCAGATCGAGAATCTTCACCAGCGGTCGGATGGCGAAGTAACCGACGACGCACATCAGCGCGAGACCGACAAACACCGACGCAAAGACGGTGTAGACGATCGGCGCCGACGTCATCATGACCTGCGGGCCCGGCTGAATGCCGTGCAGCATGAACGCGCCGAGAATGATCGCGGTCGCGCCTGAGCCGGGAATGCCGAGCGCGAGCAGCGGCACAAGCGCGCCACCCACCGAAGCCGTCGCCGCCGCCTGCGGCGCGACGATGCCTTCCGCAACGCCAGTGCCCATTTCCTTGCGACGCTTGCCGAACTGGGATTCCAGCCCGTAGCTGACAAACGATGCGATCGTCGCGCCCGCACCGGGAATGAGTCCGATCACGTTGCCCAATATGCTCGCCCGCGCGAACATCCATTTCAGCGCGCCTATTTCCTTCCAGGTCGGAAGTTCGGTCCTCGCATTGCCGATCTTCTCGACAGGCCTTGTCGAAAATCCGGTCTCCAAGCGCGACAGCACCTCGCCGATACCGTAGGCGCCAACCATCACCACGAGAAACTCGATGCCGTCCGCGAGAATCGGTGAGCCGAAGGTGAAACGAGACGCGCCATAAGTTTCATCGGTGCCAACCGTCGAGATCAAAATGCCGACGCAGAGACTGATGAGTGCATTGGCCAGCGAGCCGCTGCCGAGAGCGACGACACTGGACAGACCGAACACGAGGACCGCGAAATATTCCGGCGTCGAAAAACGCAGGGCGAACTGCGCCAGCGGCTGCGTCAGCAGCACCATGATGATCGCCGACAACACGCCGCCACCGAGCGCTGCCACCAGAGTCCAGCCGAGCGCCTTCGCGGCCTTGCCCTTGCGGCCCATCGTATAGCCGTCCCACAGCATCGGAACATCGATCGGCTCTCCCGGTATCTTGAACAGGATCGCCGTGAACGCGCCGCCATAGGTACCCGACACATACATCGCCGTCAGCAGCACGATCGAGGCGGTCACATCCATGTGGTAGGTGAAAGGCAGCGTGAGCGCGACGCCCATCACCAAAGTCAGACCCGGCAGCACGCCGACCAATAGTCCGATCACGATGCCCACAAGCAGCATCAGCATGTGGCTCAACGTGAAGCAATTCAGGAAGCCGTGCCCCAACTGAAGGAGGATATCGCCCATGGTTATGTCCCCTTGCCCTAGGCGCCGATGATGAGGCGGATGAAATCGGTGAAGGCATCGAAGGGTGGTTCACCGCGCGGCAGCGAAACGTAAGCCACTCGCATGAAAAGCAGCGCCGCTCCCAGCGTAATGCCCGTGCTGGTCAGCCAGATCGCAAGATGGTTGCGATAACGGCCGAGATACATGAATGCGATAAGGAAAATGAAAGTCGAAAGCAGGAAGCCGAGTTTCGTGACAACGGCCGCATAGACCAGAACAAGGACCATGCCGCCGATGAGCAACCGGGGATGCTTGGGAGACGCGCCCTCCTCCTCGTCGCCCTCCTTCTCGAAGGTCTCGGCGATACCGTGGGTTTCCTGATTCATACCCAGCAAACGACGTACGATCTCGACCAGGCAGACCAGCGCCATCACGCCGATCGTCGCCTTCGGCCAGAAATCCGGACCGAGATCACCCGGACGGGGTGAATATTCGATCTGCTGAGCATAGTGATACAGAATGCCGGATATGATCAGGCCGGCGGCATACGGAAGAGTCTGACGGAGTGCGGTTTTTCCCATAACGTCGCCGGCCTGTCCTGTTGGAGAATGGTCTTCAACGGCTGATGATTAATTCGCCGCACTCGCCTTCTTCATATCTTCGAGCTGCTGCTTGACGAACGCGTCAGCCTTGGTCGAAGGCTCGAAGCTGGTCGGCTCGCCGTACTGATCCGCCAGAAACTTCTTGTACTCGGAGGATTCAGCCACCTTGGCGAGCGTGTCGGACAGCTTCTTGACGACTTCCGGCGGCGTGCCGGAACGGACGACGATCGAGCGGAACTGCGGCAGCGCGATCTTGTAGCCAAGCTCGTAAGACGACGGCACGTCCTTGAACGCATCGAGGCGCTTTTCCCCGAACAGGAGGATCGGGCGCATCTGCTTGCCGTTGATGAACGAGGCAACGTCACCGGCCTGCTCGTACAGCGCGTCCGCGTGGCCGCCGAGAATCGAGACGTAACGCTCGGACGGCTTGGCGAACGGCACCTGCACGACCTTGACGCCGCCCTTTTCAAGAACGCTCAGGGAGAAGTCGTCGACGCTGCCGAAGCCGAGGGTAGCCATCTTCAGCTTGCCGGGATTAGCCTTGGCGTCCTTCTCGAAGTCCGCCCAGGTCTTGTACTTGCTGTCTTCCTTCACGAAGATGAAGGACGGCCCCTTGATCATCACCGCCACCGGCGTGATATCGTTCATGGTCCAGCGCGGCGTCTTGCCCGCCAACAGCGCGTGGCTGTCGGCAATATAGATCGCCATCGAGTAACCATCGGCGGGCGATGACATCAGTTTGGCCATGCCGGTCGCGCCGGTGCCGCCCGGCACGTTCACAACCGGAATGCTTTGACCGATGATCGGCTCCATCAACTTGCTGACGAGGCGAGCAAGTTGGTCGGCGCCGCCACCCGGCCCCCACGGAACGATCAATTCTATCGGACGTTCAGGATAGCCTGCCGCCGCAGCGCTGCCGCTCAACGGCATGCTGCAGAGAAAAGCCGCGGACAAAACAGCAAGAACCTTCCCAGCCCAACGGGCTGGATGTCGTATCGCCTCCATTGTCACCTCCCAGCGACGGTTTTATCGACCTCAGCGGTGGACTTGGTTGTCCACTTCACATGCGATCACTTTTTCGTATGGTGCACGAGGCAGCACTCGTGGCAAAATTGATAGGCTGCATGATCATCATTCGCGGAATTTATCAGTGAATCAAGACCTCGATATCTCGCTACTGCGAACGTTCGTCGCCATCGTCGATACCGGCGGCCTGACATCCGCGGGCAAAAAGGTCGGCCGAACACAACCGGCGATCACGCACCAGATCAAACGTCTCGAAGGAGTCGTCGGCCGGACGCTCTTCGGCGAGAACCGGCGGCAACTCGTGCTGACGCCCGATGGCGAAGTACTTCTCGAATTTGCGCGCACGATGTTGCGCCTGAGTGACGAAGCACGCGGCCGCTTCTCGACACCGGGAATCGCGGGCCACGTCACGCTCGGCACGCCGGACCTGTATGCGGCTTACCTGCTACCGGAAGTGCTCGACAATTTTTCGCGCTCGCATCCGAATGTGGAAATCCATTTGCGCTGCACCCGCAGCGTCTATCTGAGTGCGGCATTAGAGCGCGAGGAAATCGACATCGCGCTGATGACCAACCAGCCGGGCTTCCGGCGCGGCGAGTTGATTCGGCACGAGCCCGTTGTGTGGGCGGCGAGCCTGAACGGCACGCAGGAATTGCGCCGTCCGTTACCTCTGGCGCTGCTGCCGCAGGGCAGCGTCTACCGGCATCTCGCCACCGATGCCCTCAATGCCGTCGAGATACCGTGGACGCTGCGTTCGATCTGCGACAGCTTCGCCGGGCTCCAAGCCGCCGTACTGTCGGGAATCGCGGTGTCGGTGTTTCCACGCTGCACCATCACGCCGAACATCCGCGTCCTCAACAAAAGCGACGGATTGCCGGAACTGCCGTCCATCGAGATGGTGCTGCACCGCAAGGAGCAAGGCATTTCGGAAGCAGCCGAGCAACTGGCGCGCTATATCGCGCGCGAACTCGGCAACCTCCCCGCCTCCGGGGAAGCATAAAGATCCATCCATTCCCCATAAAAAAAACCCGGCCGCAAAGGCCGGGTTTTTCATCTTAGGCTGGATCGCCTTACAGGTTACGAAACCTGCTGCGGACGCATGTCCTCGCGCTTGATGCCGGCCACGGCAACAGGCTTCTTCATCGCGTCGCGGCGGAACGGCTCGCCGAGTTCCTGATTGAGCAGCACTTCGATGAAAGTGGTGATGCCCTTCTTCTGGTCCTCGCAGGACTGACGCAGTGCATTGGTCAGTTCTTCCTGGGTCTTGACCTGAACGCCCTTCAGACCGCACGCATCCGCGACCTTCGCATAATTCATGTGACGGTCGAGTTCGGTGCCGACGAAGTTGTTGTCGTACCACAGCGTCGTGTTGCGCTTTTCCGCACCCCACTGGTAGTTGCGGAAGATCACCATGGTGATGCCCGGCCATTCTTCACGGCCGACAGAGCTCATCTCGTTCATGGAAATACCGAACGCACCGTCGCCCGCGAAACCGACGCACGGCGTGTCGGGGTTGCCGATCTTGGCGCCGATGATCGCCGGGAAGCCGTAACCGCACGGACCGAACAGGCCCGGCGCGAGATACTTCCGGCCTTCATCGAACATCGGATAGGCGTTGCCGATCGCGCAGTTGTTGCCGATGTCGCTGGAGATGATGGCATCACGCGGCAGACCGGCCTGAATCGCACGCCATGCCTGACGCGGCGACATCAGTTCCTTGTCGCGCACGCGCGCATCCTTGTTCCAGGTGGTGCCCGGATCGTCGTCTTCGTGATCCATGCTGGAGAGCGTCTGCAGCCACTTCGACTTGGTGGTGTGGACCAGCGCCTTGCGCTCC
>Ga0153956_1001752_pt1 | contig 18005 bp, 17 predicted proteins | sample TSFL040MetaG_FD_104704 | JGI IMG/M metagenome (GOLD analysis project Ga0153956, IMG submission 104704) | Attine ant fungus gardens microbial communities from Florida, USA - TSFL040 MetaG | ecosystem: Host-associated > Fungi > Mycelium > Unclassified | place: USA: Florida, Wekiwa Springs...
ACTCTTCCAGTGGTCCAACGCGGTCATGGCTGCCGAGGACCCGGCCTTTACTGATGACCCTCGAGTCGCAATGGTTGAGTTGATGGGGTACTCGTATGTCCTTGCTGAGCAACGCAAGAAGGACCCGCGAGACGACATCATTACGCGTCTGGTAACGGCGGGGGAGGACGGGGACCAGCTGACCGAAATGGAGTTCGGCTACTTCGTATTGTTGCTGGTGACCGCCGGGAACGAGACGACACGCAACGCCACCGCCCTTGGCATGCAGGCGATGCTCGAGCACCCCGCCCAGTGGGACCTGTATCGCCGGTGTCGTCCGGTGACCGCTGCCGATGAAGTTATCCGGTGGTCCAGCCCGGTGAATGCGTTTCAGCGCACCGCCACCCATGACACCGAAGTCGGCGGTGTCAAAATTCGTCAAGGGCAGCGCGTCGGTTTGTTCTATGGGTCAGCCAACTACGACGAAGATGTGTTCGATGACCCGTTCTCGTTCAACATCCAGCGAAACCCCAACCCACACCTGGGTTTTGGTGGTACCGGACCGCACTACTGCATCGGCGCGAACTTGGCGCGGCTGGAGTTGACCGTCATGTTCAACGCAATTGCCGACCTCATCCCCGACATCGAGATGACCGACCGTCCGACGCGAGCTCACTCCGGCTGGATCAACGGAATCTCGACAATGCCAGTTCGCTTCAACCGCAGGTGATTCCGTCCAGTACGACTGATTTGAGATGCTCGACGAGCGCGTCCTGGGTCAGTGAGGTGTTGATCAGGGTGTGCAGCATGACTGCCCCGCGGATGGTATCGAGCAGTGCACTGCCATCAACGTTTGGGCGAACGATCCCGTCGGCTTTGGCTCGCTCGATCAACCGGACGTAGACCGCCCGGACTGGTGCAATGTACTTGTTCTCGATCTGGGCGACCAGATCGGACCGGTTATAGAGTTCGGCCGCGAGCCCCGGCAGACCGGCCAGATACGCCGGGTCAGACTGGATGGCAACCATCGCTGTGATCAGATCAGTGATCGCCTCGGCGAATGGTTTGCCATCATCGATCAGTGGTTCCTGATCGGACGCGATAAAGATGGCGTCCTCAACCAGCGCAAACTTCGAGCCCCAGTTGTCATAGATGAATGGCCGCGATACACCGGCCGTTCGCGCAACTTCGGCGAACGTGATCTCGTCATAGCCTTTCGTGACAAGCAGTTCACGTGTCGCAGCCAAAACGCTGTCTCGCCGATTGACGTCTTTCGGCCGTCCACGTGCGCGGTCACCAGGCTCGGGCATCATGACAATCTAACCGTTGATCGACATCGTCACCGTGCCGCCACCCGCGACCTGTGCGTTGACAGGATCACAACAACGAGAGCGACTCGAGCTCTATCATCGCGGTGGCTGTCCGCTCGGCCATCGTCGTGAACATCCGGTCGCCGCGGTCACTGGGTTTTGCCGCCGTGGCGCCGAAGACAGTGACTACCGCAGCGTGGAAGACGCCGAGTCGGTAGTCCTCCCAGCATTCATTGTCGCCGTAGTCGCCAACGCCTTCGTCTCGCAACGCCGCCCGATATGCAGCGACCAGATCGCGCTCGGCGCCGCGACGCTCGTCAGCCCGCAATCCGGTGACGGTCATGAACGCCACGTCGCGCAGCGGATTTCCCAACGTGCACGACTGCCAGTCGACGGCCACAGCTGAGACCTGCGCGTCGGCGCCGCCGAACAGCAGGTTGTCGAGACGGTAGTCGCCATGCAGTAAGGCGAAGGGATGAGCCGGACGCTCCCACCACCGCTGCGCAGATGCAGCGAATGCCTTTAGCGCAGCAGTGGTTTCGTCACTCAGCGAATAGCGCCGCAGAAACTTCTCGGTAGCGTCGCGATAGAACGTCGCGCTGAGCTCTGCGAAGTCGCTCCCGTTGGGCACCAGCCAATCCAACGCCTGTAGCGACGAATCGCACCACAGCGGGGCGTGAAGCCCAGCGAGGTTGACCACCGCGGCGCGCGCTTGATCAACGGTGCAGCCGACGATCTGGTCGCCCTGTCGAGCCGGCGCGAGATCCTCCAATAGCAGGGTGAACTCCTCGCCGCTATCCGATCGCGCGGCGAAGTAGCATCGAGGACGGCGCAACGTCACCCGAGGCGAAACCTCACGATAGAACCCCACCTCGCAGCGATACGTGAACGCGTCGGAAGCCCGGCGCTGCGGATCATCCGATGGCAGCTTCACCACCAGAGTTGCCGGGCCGGCGCCGGCGGCATACTCGATGAACAGTCGGTAGCACGACCCCATTTGGCCGGTGCCAATGGCGCTGGCTGCAATCGACGAGACCTTGGCCTCGACGCCCTCTCGGTGGAATACCGAGGTCAGCCAGTGCGGCGTGATGTCGGCGATGCCCGAAGCGATATCAATAGGCTGCTGCACTGGTGTCCTCTTTCGTAAATGAATTTAGCGATATGAATGGGGCACTACGGTGAGGCGGCCGGTGAGGCCACTTCGTTGACTGGTTCGACAAGTCTGGCAAGCGCACGGACATGGTCGGCGTCACCGCCGCGGACCACGAGCATGGTGACGCCGCTTGCCGCCCATCGATCGAGTTCCGCCCGGACATGAGCTTCGTCGCCGACAATCGCGGCATCATCGACCAGTTCGTCGGGTATGACTCGTGCGGCCTCATCTTTCTGGCCGCCGCGGAACAGGCGGGAGACGTCATCCACGATGTCGGCGTATCCCATTCGCCGGTATAAGTTGGCGTGGAAATTGGTGTCTTCGGATCCCATCCCACCGAGGTACAGCGCCAGGTATGGCTTGACCAAATCGAGGACACTTGCACGGTCGTCGGTGACGACCAATTGCGCAGTCGCGCAGATCTCGAAGCCCGCTCGACTGCGTCGCGCGCCGGGTCGGGCGAATCCCTCGTCGAGCCATTCGTTGTACATAGCTCCGAGCCGCGGCGAGTAGAAGATGGGCAGCCAACCATCGCAGATCTCGGCGGCCAGGGCCACATTCTTGGGGCCTTCGGCGCCGAGCATGATTGGAATATCGGCACGCAGCGGGTGGGTGATCGACTTGAGCGGTTTCCCCAAACCCGTGGTGCCGTCACCCGAACGAGGCAGTGGATAGTGTGGCCCGGGATTGGTTACCGGACCCTCGCGCGCCCACACCTGTCGCACGATGTCGATGTATTCACGCGTACGCGCGAGGGGCCGCGGAAAGGTCTGGCCGTACCATCCTTCGACGACCTGCGGGCCGGAGACCCCCAGTCCGAGCACGTGCCGGCCGCCCGAGAGGTGGTCGAGTGTCAACGATGCCATCGCGCACGCGGTAGGTGTCCGGGCGGCGAGCTGTACCACTGAAGTGCCCAGCCTGATGCGGGCGGTCTGGCGGCCCCACCACGCCAACGGTGTGAAGGCATCCGATCCCCAGGCCTCGGCGGTGAACACGGTATCGAAGCCGGCCTCTTCGGCTGCGCTCACCAGCTCTGCGTCACCGGAGGACGGCCTCTGGCCCCAATATCCAAGTTGTAGACCAAGTTTCATTGCCATGTCTTTCGGGGCGCACCTCCGGCGATCTGAGGCATTTCGTTCGAATCACTTCCAAAGTTTACCCGCATGAGTAAACTCTGCGTTGTTGGCCGAATATTTGCAATAGTCCCGACTTGGCGTACGGACTCGACGGCGGGTATCCGCCGCGAGCAAGACGGACGCGGAGACGCCTCGGAATACCTTGGCTCCAGGTGTATTTGGATGTGTAACGCTTCATGGGAAGGAGTGCGGCCGTGCGCAACTCGGCGTTGGATGACCGACTGGCTGTTTTCACCGGCGTACCCTCGAGTCGATCGCGACGGCTCGGTACCGGATTGCGAATCGCACAAGCCGCGTTGGGAGTGTTCCACGCCGACGTTGGCTCACTCCTCGCCCGCTTCGTGACCTCCGAATCACCACCTCGCCGGCTGGCCAAGGTCGTCAACGTCGAGCGGGCGGATTGTCACGGGATGACGGTCTGGACGCTGAGGTCGAACGCAGTCACACCGCCGAGCGGGATGCGCGTGGTGTGCCTACACGGCGGGGGATACATCCATCAGCCAACCACCACACATTGGCGGGACTATGTGGCGCTGGCTCGCGAATCCGGAGCCGCCGTGATGGTTCCGATGTACCCGGTGATCCCACATGGGACGGCATCGACTGTCGTGCCCCTGGTTGCCGATCTGATTTCAGATCTGGTCAACGCGCATGGCGCGGACACCGTGAGTGTGTATGGCGACTCGGCTGGGGGCGGTTTGGCATTGGCCGCCACGCAGGAGCTGGTCCGGCGCGAGACCCCCACGCACGGACGAATGGTTCTGCTTTCGCCGTGGCTCGACGTGACGCTGTCTGATCCCGACACCGACGACATCGACGATCCCGCACTGAATTTGGGCATCTTGCGGGGATCGGGTCGGCAATGGGCCGGCCAACTCGACCCCGCAGATCCACTGGTGAGTCCCCTGTTCGGCCCCGTGACCGGATTGCCTCCGACCACCGTGTATTCGGGCTCCCGCGACATGCTCTGCTTGGACGCCATCAATCTGCGAGACAGAGCAATCGCAGAAGGCATCGACATCGACTTCGTGCTGCGAGCGGGACTCATCCACGACTGGGCGATGAGTGGCATGCCCGAAGCTACAGAAGTTCGTCCGGACATCCTCCGGCGGTTGCTCGGCGGAGAGCGGGCTCCGTGACGGAACGACCTTGCTCAGATAAAAATATCATAGTTATTTTAAATGAAGTCGGCGGCTGATGCTCACGACTTCTCATCGCCTGGCAGCTATCGCCGTTGCCGGATCGTTCAAATTGAAGGGGCCTCAGCATGGTCGCTGACGTAGTAGTCATCATCGGCATTGGGGGCATGGGGCAGGCGATCGCCCGCAGGCAGGGTTCGGGTCGGACGCTGCTGCTTGCCGACTTCAACCAGGACTCGCTCGATCGGTTGGCGAGTGCGCTGATCAGTGAAGGGCACACGGTTCATTCCGCACTGGTCGATGTCACTTCAGCAAAGGAAGTCAGGGAACTGGCCAGGCGCGCCGCAGAACTCGGGCGGGTGGTGCAGCTGGTACACACCGCTGGGTTGTCGCCTGCGCAAGCCTCAGCTGAAGATGTCCTGCGGGTGGACCTACTCGGCGTGGCGTTGGTTCTCGACGCATTCGGCGCGGTCATCGACGCCGGCGGGGCCGGCGTGGTCATCGCGAGCATGGCCGGTCACCTGTTTCCGACACTGACGGCCGAGCAAGAACAGGCCTTGGCCCACACGCATGTCGACGAGCTGCTCTCGCTGCCCCAGCTGAGCCCGGAGCAGGTAACTGATTCGGCGCTTGCATACGGACTTGCCAAGCAAGCCAACCATTCCCGGGTGCGGGCAGCGAGCGTTATATGGGGGAGGCGGGGTGCCCGGATCAACTCAATCAGTCCGGGATGCATCTCCACCCCGATGGGCAACCTAGAACTGGAATCGCCCATCGGGGAGGGCATTCGATCCATGGTCGCAGCCTCGGCTGCAGGTCGCTTCGGCACGCCCGAGGAGATTGCCGCTGCGGCTGCATTCTTGCTCGGCCCTGAGGCGGCATTCATCACCGGGATTGATCTCCTCGTCGACGGTGGGGTAGTGGCCATGGTCCGCTCCGCCGCTCCAGCTGCTGCGGGCTGACCGGCCCGCAGTGACGGGGTGGCGTTGAGTCGCCAACGTCGAGCAGAGATTTATGCACTTGACTAAATTAGGGTGGAGAGTTTGAATACTCGGGTGAGTTGTGTCACTGATCCAGAGGCGGGTCGCGTGAGTTGCGGATCTGCTCCGATCAGTCTCGGACGGCTATGGCTTTGTTCTGCAAAGGAATTGGTATCCCCGGCCGACAGTGCATCTTCGAAGTGGGCGCGGCATCGTGGCTAGCGAAGGGCCCGACCGGTGGACGCCGGGTATTTCACTAGGGCGCAGCGCGTCCGGGCCGATGGCGGCGGTCGGAGGCTTGTTCGCCATGTCGGCCGATGCCGTCAGGTACGCCTTCAGGCGACCGTTTCAGATGCAGGAGTTCTTGGAGCAATCCTGGTTTGTGGCGCGAGTATCCCTGGCGCCGACGCTGTTGGTGGCCATCCCGTTCACGGTGCTGGTGTCCTTCACCCTGAACATCCTGCTGCGTGAGCTCGGAGCCGCTGACCTGTCCGGTGCGGGTGCTGCCTTCGGGGCGGTGACTCAAGTGGGTCCAATGGTGACGGTGCTCATCGTTGCGGGTGCCGGTGCTACTGCGATGTGCGCCGATCTGGGATCCCGCACCATCCGTGAAGAGATCGACGCACTGGAGGTGCTCGGCATCAACCCGGTGGCCCGGTTGGTGACCCCCCGGATGCTGGCTTCGGGCCTGGTGGCGCTCTTGCTCAACAGCTTGGTGGTGATTATTGGCATCCTGGGCGGCTACGTCTTTTCGGTGTTCGTCCAAGACGTGAACCCCGGCGCTTTCGCGGCTGGCATCACGCTGCTGACCGGTGTACCCGAGGTCATCATCTCGTGTGTCAAGGCTGCCCTGTTCGGGCTGATCGCCGGACTGGTGGCCTGTTACCGCGGCCTCACCATCACCGGCGGCGGCGCCAAGGCCGTCGGCAACGCCGTGAACGAGACCGTGGTCTACGCATTCATGGCACTGTTCGTCATCAACGTCGTGGTCACCGCCATCGGTATCCGGATGACGGCGCGGTAGGTACATCGATGGCATTGAGACAGACCTACCCTCGGCTGGCCCGCGAACTCGGCCGACCGATCAGTCTCCTAGGACGGATCGGCGATCACACCCTGTTCTACGGCAAGGCCCTGGCCGGCATCCCCTTCGCTGGCACTCGCTACCGCAAGGAAGTGATTCGGCTGTTCGCTGAAATCTCCATGGGTGCAGGAACTCTGGCGATGATCGGCGGTACCGTCGCTATCGTCGGGTTTCTGACGCTGGCGACGGGTGGCACACTTGCCGTCCAAGGCTATTCGTCGCTGGGCAATATCGGTATCGAAGCATTGACAGGGTTCCTGGCGGCCTTCATCAACGTACGGATTGCGGCCCCGATCGTTGCCGGAATCGGCTTGGCCGCCACTTTCGGCGCTGGCGTAACCGCGCAGCTCGGGGCAATGCGGATCAACGAGGAAATCGACGCACTCGAATCCATGGCAATTCGGCCTATCGCGTATCTGGTGTCCACCCGGATCCTTGCCGGCATGATCGCAATCACCCCCCTTTATTCGATCGCGGTGATCCTCTCGTTCATCGCGTCCCGATTCGTCACGGTGGTGTTGTTCGGACAATCCGCCGGCTTGTACGACCACTACTTCAACACTTTCCTCAACCCGGTGGACCTGTTGTGGTCATTCCTGCAGGCCATCCTGATGGCGCTGACGATCCTGTTCATCCACACCTACTTCGGCTACTTCGCCACCGGCGGCCCCTCGAGTGTCGGTGTGGCAGTGGGAAATGCCGTGCGCACGTCGCTCGTCGTCGTGGTGTCGGTGACGTTGTTGGTGTCGCTGGCCATTTATGGCTCCAACGGCAACTTCCACCTCTCGGGCTAGAAAGGAACCCCGTTGGCACGCAATCTGGGCCCCGGCCCGATCCATCGCTCCGAAACGGAATCGTCCGCGGCGCCAGTGGCCGCCAAAGGCGGACGAGACTTCGGCGCGTCAAACCTAGCCCGCCCGCTGGCGGGCTTGGCCACTGTCGTAGCGATCGCGCTCGTTGTTGCTCTCGCGATCGGGGCGTTCGCCGGAGGCTACGCCACGACAGTGCCGGTGACGGTCATCTCGCAACGAGCCGGCCTGGTCATGAACCCCGACGCCAAGGTCAAGTTGCGGGGCGTTGAGGTCGGCAAGGTCGATTCGATCGAACAACGACCTGACGGCACCGCCGCCCTGCACCTCGCCATGGACCCGTCTCGGCTCCGCTTCATTCCAGCGAACGTTCACGCTCAGATCGCATCCACCACCGTGTTCGGCGCCAAGTACGTTCAACTGGACGCGCCGCCGGATCGATCGGCCGCCACATTGCGCGCAGGTCAGGTGATCCAGGGTGACCACGTCACTGTCGAGATGAACACCGTCTTCCAGCAGTTGACCGACGTCCTCGACACGATTGACCCGGTCAAGCTGAACCAGGCACTGGGCGCCATAGCGACAGCCTTCAATGGTCGGGGCGCAAAAATCGGACAAACACTAACCGATTTCAACTCGCTGCTGGCCAAGCTCGAGCCCAGCCTGCCTGCCCTCAGCCACGACATTGAAGCGTCGACGCCGATGCTCAACGCATACGCCGACGCGGCTCCGAATCTGGTTCAGATGGTGGACAACTCGACCAGACTCAGCGACAGCATTGTTGATCAGCAGCAGAACCTTGACACATTCCTGCTCAGTGCCATCGGACTCGCGGATGTCGGCAACGACGTGATCGGTAGCAACGAGCAGGGCCTCGCTGATGTCGTCCATTTGCTCGCACCGACCACCGACTTGCTGAACAAATATCACGAGGCAGCCTGGTGCGGCATTTCGGGCCTGATCCCGCTGGCCAAGGCTCCGCCACTACCGGTCCCCGGCGCTATCGTCGATGCCAGCTTCCTCCTCGGATCAGACCGTTACCGCTTTCCTTCGAATCTGCCTAAAGTTGCAGCCAAAGGTGGGCCGCAGTGCACCGGCCTACCGCGGGTGCCCTTCCAAGGGCGCCCTCCCTATGTTGTCGCCGATACGGGAGCCAATCCCTGGCAGTACGGCAATCAGGGCATCCTGCTGAATTCCGATGGACTCAAACAGTTGCTGTTCGGGCCGATCGACGGGCCTCCCCGAAACGCCCCGCAGATCGGACAGCCTGGATGAACATCACCAGAACGGCCGTCAAGTTCGTCGCGTTTGGGCTGGTCATGGCAGCGCTGACCGTCTGCCTGTTCTTCATCTTCGGCCAATACCGAACCGGAGCGACCAAGACGTATAACGCCATCTTCACCGATGCCTCACGATTGAAAGCGGGAGACTCCGTACGAGTTGCCGGAATCCGCGTTGGCACAGTCGAATCGGTCAGTCTCAAGGACGACAACACCGTCGGGATCAGATTTGATGCCGACCGCAACATCGTGCTGACCACGGGCACCAGGGCCGCGGTGCGCTACCTCAACCTCGTCGGCGACCGCTACCTCGAGCTGATCGAAGGACCCGGATCAACCCTCGCCCTGCCCAGCGGAGCCGTCATTCCGATCGGACAAACGTCGCCGGCGCTTGACCTCGACCTGCTGCTCGGCGGACTCAAGCCGGTCATCAAAGGACTCAACCCACGCGACGTCAACGCGCTGACATCGTCACTTCTACAGATTCTGCAGGGACAGGGCGGAACGTTGGAGTCGCTCCTGTCCAGAACATCGTCGTTCACCAACACACTGGCAGACGACAATAAGGTGATCGACCAGGTCATCGACAACCTGCACACCCTCATCGACACCCTGGCAAAAGACGGCGATGAGTTCTCCGGCGCCATCGACCGGCTGGAGAAGCTCGTGACCGGCCTTTCCCAGGACAGGGACCCCATCGGCACCGCCATCACTCAACTCGACAAAGGCACTGCGTCGATCGCCGACCTCCTCGGGCACGCGCGCGCACCACTGGCCGGCACAGTCGAGCAACTCGGGCGTTTAGCGCCGCTGCTCGATCAAGACAAGGCGCGCATCGACGAAGCACTGCAAAAAGCGCCCGAAAACTACCGCAAGCTGGTCCGCTTGGGTTCGTACGGCAGCTTCTACAACTTCTACATGTGTGGCGTGAGCGTACGCGTCACTGATTTGCAAGGTCGCACCGCCGCATTCCGCTGGCTCAAGCAAGAGACCGGAAGGTGCGCGGACAACTAATGCTGAAATACCGTGGAACCAACCTGATCCGTGCCGGGATCCTCGGCGTGGTGATCATCACGCTCATCATCGCCATCGGACTACAGCCCGAACGACTGGCGCAGTGGGCGACGTCGCAGCGATACGCCGCCCTGTTCGATGAAGCAGGCGGCCTTGCTGCAGGCAATGCGGTAACCATCTCGGGCATCAAAGTTGGTACGGTGTCGTCGATCTCGCTCAGCAAGGGCGATGCATTGGTGCGCTTCACCGTAAATGGCCAGTACCGACTCGGCTCGCAGACAACTGCGCAGATCCGCACCGGCACATTGCTCGGCGAGCGCGTGCTCACACTGAAGCCTTCGGGCAAGGTGTCGCTGGCGCCGAACTCGGTGATTGCGAAATCGCATACGTCGTCGCCTTACTCACTGTCCGACGCTGTCGGTGACCTGACCACCAATACTGCGGGAACCGACACTGCAGCTCTCAACCAAGCCTTTGACACCCTGTCCGCGACGCTAGATCAGATTGCCCCGCAGCTCGGTCCGACATTCGACGGTCTTACCAGGTTGTCGCAGACCATCAACAACCGCAACGAAACACTTAGCAGCCTGCTCAGAGGTGCCAGTGATGTCACCGGTGTGCTATCACAACGAAGCGCCCAAGTGAACACCCTCATTCTCAACGCCAATGACCTTCTGGGCGTGCTCGTGGACCGTGAACAAGCGATTCAGGACCTGCTGGCCAACACATCTGCAGTTGCGCGGCAGCTCAGCGGCCTCGTGGCAGACAACGAAAAGACATTGGCGCCCGCCATACAGAAACTCAATTCAGTCCTGGCCATGCTGGAAAAAAATCGCGACAATATTGCCAAGGCACTACCAGGCCTCGCGAAATACCAGATCACCCAGGGTGAATCAGTCGCTAACGGCGCCTACTACAACGCCATGATCATCAACCTGACCCCTGGATCGATCGCGCAACCATTCCTGGATTACATCTTCGGCTTCAGACGCGGGACCAACGGCGGTCAGCCACCGGACAACGCCGGGCCGCGCGCCGAATTCCCATTCCCCGCCAACATGATTCCCGGAGGATCGCGATGACACTTCGCCGAAGAATCAAGCTGGGAACGACAATCGGACTCGCCGTGGTACTCGCCGGAGGTTTTGCACTGCTAGTGGTACGCGCCGAATTCAAGCCCACAATCATTGCGGCCCAATTCTCGTCGGCCACGGGTGTCTATGCAGGCGACGACGTCCGGGTGGCGGGGGTGAAGGTCGGAACCATTGACTCGATTACCCCTTCAGGGCTGTCGGTACACGTGGTGCTCAAGGTAGACCACGATGTCGCCATACCAGCCGGAGCCAAGGCCGTGATCGTCGCCGAAAACCTAGTCTCGTCGCGGTACGTCCAACTAACGCCGGCATACCGCGGCACCGGTCCCCAAATGCGTGACGGCGCCGAAATTCCTCTCGACCGAACGAGCGTGCCGGTCGAATGGGATCAGGTCAAAGAGCAATTAATGCGGTTGGCAACCGATTTGGGACCTAAGGTCGGTTCCGGTGGTGCGGTGTCCGACACGTCGACGGGCCGGTTCATCGATAGCGCCGCCAACGCGCTCGACGGTAACGGAGCCAAGTTGCGTCAAACGATCGCGCAGCTGGCCGGCATTGGACGCATCCTCGCCGACGGCAGCGGCGACATCGTCTCCACCATCAAGAACCTTCAACACTTCGTCAGCACGCTGCGCGACAGCGCAGAACAGATCACAGCGTTTCAACGCCGCCTCGCTTCGGTGTCCAGCACGCTCGACGACAGCACCGCCGACCTGGACGCGTCTCTAAAGGACCTTTCCGTCGCAGTGGTCGACGTCCAACGGTTCATCGCGGGCAGTCGCGACCAAACCTCCGAACAGATTCAACGACTCGCCAATGTGACCCAGAACCTCGTCGACCACAAGGCGGACGTGGAGAACGTGCTTCATGGCGCACCGAACTCGATTGCCAACGGCTACAACCTCTATAACCCCGACACAGGAACGAGCGTCGGGTCGATTGTGCTGCACAACTTCTCCAGCCCAATGCAGTTCGTATGTGGTGCCATCGGAGCGGTGGAAAACGCTACCTCGACCGAAACCGCCAAACTCTGCGCCGACTACCTCGGGCCTGCACTGAGATTGCTCAACTTCAACTACTCGCCGATTCCCACCAACCCCTATTTGGCCAAGTCGGCAGACCCAGAGAATCTGATCTACTCAGACTCGGCGTTGGCCCCAGGTGGGTCGGGGTCTCCTGCGGGACCACCCGAGACACCTCCTGCAGTGTCGGCTTACACGGGGGCCGGCGATACCCCGGCACCACCCGGGTTCGGACAGCCGCCCGCCGTCGCACCCGGCATCAGCGCCCCTGCCCACCTGCCGGCTGCACCTTCACCGGCCGTCTATCCGGGCGCACCCGCACCGGGACCAGGTACTGCCGGTGATCTCCTACTCCCAGCTACCAGCGGTCCGCTGCCCGCCGAACAAGGCGCACCTGCAGGAGGTGCCCGATGACAACACGGCAGCAAGCCAGCCGCCTCGTGGCACTGGGGACGTGCGTCTCCCTGTCGCTGACCGGGTGCGCCTTTCATGGGCTCAACTCGCTGCCGTTGCCCGGTGCCGTCGGTCGCGGCTCCGGCGCCGTGTACCACATCGAAATCGCCAATGTCGCAACGTTGGAAGCAAACTCGCCCGTCATGATCAACGATGTCGTGGTCGGAAGCGTGAGTGCCATGACAGTCAAAGGCTGGCACGCCGACGTCGACGTAGCGATCGAGCCAGGCGTGATCGTTCCGTCCAACGTGGTGGCCAGCGTCGGGCAAACTAGCCTCCTAGGTTCAATGCACGTTGCGCTCGACCCGCCGCTGGGCGAGCCGCCCCGAGGCCAGCTCCAACCCGGTTCGACCATCGCACTGAACAGATCATCGACTTACCCTTCCACCGAGCGCACCTTGTCCTCGATCTCGGCAGTGGTCAACGATGGTGCCCTGGGACAAATCGGCGACATCATTCACAACTTCAACATCGCACTCAGCGGGAATGAACCGGCTATTCGTGAATTACTCACGCGGGTCAATGACTTCGTCGGCGTACTGGACGCGCAGCGTGAACGCATGGTGGCCTCGGTCGAGGCACTAAACCGGCTCACTAGTGTGTTCGCCGGGCAGCGTGAGGTCCTTGATCGTGCGCTCAAACGCATTCCCCCAGCATTGGACGTGTTGATCAAGGAGCGCCCCCGCATCGTCGCTGCCCTGGAGAAGCTAGGAACGTTCAGCGCGACCACAACCCGCCTGGTGAACGACACCCAGGTGGACCTCGTCCGAAATCTTCAGAACCTGAAACCAACGCTCAAGGCGCTCGCAGACGTCGGGCCGGACCTTGATCTGGCACTTGCGACCACGACGGCATTCCCCTACAGCCAAGGATTCATCGACCGGGCGATCAAGGGCGACTACGCAAACCTTTTTGCGATCATGGACTTCACCGTGCCCCGGTTGAAGCGCGGACTGTTCCTAGGCACACGCTGGGGCCAGGAGGGAGCCCTCGCCGTACCAGCTCCCGGCGACCCGGCATATCTGAACTACACGTACGACCCATTCGGTGCGCCGCTCGCGGCCGAAACGACTCCCCCCGCAGCAGCCCCAGACGGCGGTGCGCCCTCTGCTCCGCCCGCATCCGCTACACCCGCCCAACCCGGAGGCCCAGTTTTTGCCGGACCGTATAGCGCAAATGACCAACCAGCAGTTCCGCAACTCCCAGACGGAGCGCACTGATGCTCACTCGGCTTGTACGAATTCAGTTGATTGTCTTCATGATTACGTCGGTGATCGGTATGGCCGTCATGACTATCAGCTACCTGCAGGTTCCGACTCTCCTCGGCTTCGGTCGAATGAGGGTCACGGTGGAAATCCCCGCAACTGGAGGCCTGTACCGGTTCGCAAACGTGACGTATCGCGGCGTCCAGCTCGGACGCGTGACCGCAGTTGATTTGACTGACGGTGGGGCAAAAGCCACGCTCACGCTAGACGCTTCGGCCAGAGTCCCCGCCGACGTTACCGCCGCGGTCCGGAGCATCTCCGCAGTCGGGGAGCAATACGTCGATCTGATTCCCCGCAGCGATACACCGCCGTATCTGCACGATGGATCCGTGATTGCACTGCGCGACACAAGTATTCCGCAACCGGTCGGTCCGATGCTCGATCAGGTGAGCTCGCTGGTCCACAGCATCCCCAAAGCCAAACTTGGTGATCTGCTCGATGAATCTTTTGCCGCGTTCAACGCGGCGGGCAGTGACATGGGTTCGATGCTGGAATCGGGTTCGATCTTGGCGCACGACACCAACGGCGTTTCGGGCAATATCAGATCCCTCGTCGATGACAGTGGTCCGTTGGAGGACTCGCAAGTGGCAACCGCCGATGCAATCCGAACGTGGGCTCGCAGCCTGTCCAGTGTTACCGAACATCTTGCGAAGGACGACCCACAGGTGCGCACCTTGCTACAAAAAGGGCCAGGGTTCGCGAACGAGACGGCCAAGTTACTGAATCAGATAAAGCCAACACTGCCGGTACTTTTGGCAAATCTAACAACCATTGGACAGATCGCCGTCACGTACAACCCGTCGCTGGAGCAGGTATTCGTATTGCTGCCACCGTATGTGGCTGACTTGCAGAGTTACGGTCTCGGCAGCAACAACCCGACCGGTTTGCCGCAGGGCGACTTCAGCCTCACTCTGGGCGATCCACCGGCGTGCACGGTGGGCTTCTTGCCGCCATCGTCGTGGCGTAGCCCAGCTGACGTCACTACGATTGACACACCCGACGGCCTCTACTGCAAACTCCCGCAGGACTCGCCGATCGCTGTTCGCGGCGCGCGAAATTTTCCGTGCATGGGCCATCCAGGGAAGCGCGCACCCACTGTCGAGATCTGCAACAGCGACAAACCATTTGTGCCACTGGCGATGCGCGAACATGCGTTGGGGGCATATCCCTTTGACCCCAACATCATTGCGCAGGGCGTGCCGCCAGATGATCGAGTGACGGTCAACAACAACATCTTTGGTCCCCTCGGGGGTACTCCGACGCCGGCAAGTGCCACCGGTACCGGCCCGCAAGTCGCAGCGCCGGCGCAAGGTCAGTCCCCTGCGCCACCGCAACCCGCACCGGGTTCCGCTACGGGACAGGACGTTCCTTCGCTACCTCAACCTGGGGGAGGGGAGCCGTCGGGTGCACCTGCACCGGTGGCCCCGGCAGATCCGAACGTCGCGCCGAGCGGGTACACAACTCACGGCGGTCGCGCGCCGTCTCTTACTGTGGCGCAGTACAATCCGCGAACGGGCAAGTACACCGCCCCAAACGGAGAGCAGTTCCGACAGACCGACTTGGTCACAGCAGACGCGCACAAGTCGTGGCAGGACCTATTCCCGGTATAGCGCTCTAGAGAACGATTGGCCGTCGACGGCGTCACGCACAGCCGCATTCAGGAGAAGGCAATGACGACATCAGCCCGCATAGTCACGTCGATCGCTATTGCCGCGCTGGCAGCCAACGCCGACTCTGCAGAGTGCTATGCGGAAGTAGGTCTGGCTCTCAACGGGGTATACGCAGTGACCTCCAACGGACAGTGGGCCACGACCAACGACATCTACCGGGACGAAGCGGTAGTGCGGAGCACGTGGACGATCACTTCGTCGTGCAGGTGGCTGACTCTGTCAGAGTGTTCCGGGCAGGTCGTCAGTGATCAGGGATGGACTGCACCGCTGGTTAGCAAAGGTGGCGAATGGCGGGTCGAACGCACAATCCCGAACTGGGAACCCTGCCCGGATGGCTCCGCCGCCGAAGGGCATCAGCTTTTCCACTTCTACCCCGTCGACGAAGAAGGCCAGCTTGCCATCCGCGGATCGGCGACATTGGCAGGCCAAGACAAGACCACCGGCCCAAGCGGCGCGTGCGGCATCAACATGCCGATCGTTATCACCATGCCCCTCAAATTGAGTCTGGTATCGGGATGAGCGATAGCTGTCGACCTCCCGACACCATCGATACGAGCTTGCAAACTCACCACGAGGATGACCAATAGTGTTCGTAAACCGGCAAAGTCGTAAACCGAGACATTTCACGTGGCAGGGCGAAACGGCACGAAGGAGTGCCCTCGCGACCACGGTGGTAATAGTCGCCGCCAGCGGTCTCAGCTCGCCCGCGGCACGGGCTGACCCGGCCGCGTGCGATGTCCCGTCGTGCGTACCCGGTATCAAAGGCGATGTGGTTCTCGGAGCTCCTTGTGATGACCCGACGTATTACGTCTTCGGCACCACTTCATGGGGCCGGCTTGTGTTCTGCGGCTCGCCGCGGCGGTACGAGCCCCGATACTTCCGGTCCCCTTCGATGGTCGGCGTCAAGACCGAGAACACCAGCTGCCAGGGGTACGAGTTCAGCGTCGCGCAGGCACCCGATGGACTCTTCCTGAGCTGCGTGACCGCGAACGGCGCCAGCACGTGGGTACGCGGCGACATCTGAAACCCTGATAAGGTCGCCGGCGAACTACCAACTGCGGATTGAGCAGAGCGCGCCCTTCGGACCTTTGTTCGTCGACACGACGGCCCCGTCAACTGTTAGTTCACAACGGATTTCAGGCTCTTCTGCCGGCGACGAAATGGCTGCCACAACCATCGCCCATTGGCCGGGATCGACCAGCCCCGTGTGCAGCTCCCAAGGGGTGTTTGGACCAACGGTCGCTTCGGCCTTCGGGCTGTACTGGTAGGGGTCGTGACTGTAGTCAGCCCAAGCCGGAGGATCTGTTACCCGATAGTAGATGTCGACTGACAGCGGAACATTGCTGTAGACAAGGTATTTCACTGCGTGGACAATCGGTTCTGCCTGGGCCACGGGCGCGGCTACCGACGCCGCGAGGAGCGCGACCGACGTCAACAGCTGCCGCAAGATCGGTCCGCCGTTCCGCAAAAGTGATGAGGTGATGTTGGCCATCGGTACCTATACCGGATCAAATGACGAGATCAGCCAATTGCCTCGTACCTGCTGCAGTCCGACATTGACGCTGCTTGAGCTCATACTTGGCTCGGGATTGTGCGGGCTCGATGTCCATTGGTTCACGAATATCAGAACCGTCGCCGAGTCCGCCTTCAACTCAGAGACCGCGGCTTGGATCACTGCGGCTTTGGTACGGACGCCGCGCTGTTTGACCGCCGGACCAACCACCTGGGTGGTGAAATTCTCGTAGTACTGCAGGAAGTTGCCAGTCAAATGTGTTTTGGCGCCGGCGAAATCGGAATCCATCGTGTCCGGCTTATAGGAGAGGACCGCGAGAGTTCCGTCCGATGCCGATTTGATGAGAATGTCACGCATCTCAGAGGTCAACGGCCGCTCGTGTCGATAGGTGCCGAAGTACAGCCAACTCGTTGCCACACCGCCACCGACAAACGCGAGAAGCACGACCACGATGGCCGACGTTCGGGTAATCAACCACCGTCGGCGCGGCGATGACCGAACCACGAGAACATCCTCTTTCGCGTGAGTCTGGTCTGGTGCCTCTTCAGTATTCACGTCTGCACTCACGGCACGAACTCCACCTGTGACATTTTCATCTGCCCGCCATCCCGCTTGACCGTGACGATCAGTCGCCAGTTCCGCGGATCCTGGCGTGCACCTTGCGAGTTGGTGATCTCGGACGTCGCGGTGATCAGTACGGTAGCCGAGTCTGCGGACTTTGCCTGCAGCGCTGCAGCATTGACCTTGGCTGTCGTGCTGACTTTCGATTGCTCGACCACTCCGGCGAAGTCCTTTTTCCGCTGAACAAAGTCGTCCCGAAATCCGCCGGTCGAGTTGTCGATGATCCGCTGGATGTCCTTGTCGACAGTCTGGTAGTTCATGGACATGAGAGTCACCACACCCTGGCGTGCCGCAGAAATGAATTCCGCCGTCGATTCGTTCTCTCTGGAGATTTCGTGATGGCGCCACACCATGACCCCACACGCTGCACCCATCGCGGCGAAGACCGCTATCGCGGTTGCCCCGGTGGCAACAGCCAGCCAACGACGACGGTGCCTGGTCGGTGTCTCGTCGCCGCCAGTATCCGATCCGATTTTCGGGTCA
>Ga0153956_1001753_pt1 | contig 18000 bp, 14 predicted proteins | sample TSFL040MetaG_FD_104704 | JGI IMG/M metagenome (GOLD analysis project Ga0153956, IMG submission 104704) | Attine ant fungus gardens microbial communities from Florida, USA - TSFL040 MetaG | ecosystem: Host-associated > Fungi > Mycelium > Unclassified | place: USA: Florida, Wekiwa Springs...
ACGCGCTCGCCATGCTCGCTAAGACGCTCGGAGTTCGAGCCATTCAATTCGAAAATGCTGTCGGGATTTCAATGCAGCAGAAGCCAGACCTACCGGATTTGGAGGCCATGCCGTTCGATGAGCTCTGGAGCATCCACGAAGAGCTCACGAAGATTCTGTCCGACAAAATCCTTGAGGAAAAGCGCGAACTCGAAAAGAGGCTCGCACAGTTGAACCAATCCGCCCCCTCTGTTGCGGAAGAACGGAGTAATCCCCTCCGTAAACGCCCATCGCGTCGCAAATACCCTAAAGTGCAGCCAAAGTATTTCAATCCATCTGAGCCGACAGAAACCTGGTCCGGCAGGGGCAAGAGACCCCGCTGGCTCGCTCTCGCTCTTCAGGACGGCCGAACTCTGGAGGAATTTGCGATCAAAAAAAGCGACGAAGATAAGGATCACGGATTGGACGCGGGCGAAAAACCATCATCGTCATGATCGGTATCGTCGCTGGGGAAAGGATCACGCGCTGCTGCACGGTGTGTATCCCATGAAAGCTGCCTGAGAGTCCGGCTGATCTCCCCCACCCTGTTGATCAATTCATCGCATATGTCGATCCGCGCCTTGAAGGTTGATTGGTCGTACGGCTGCGACGCGCGCGTTAAACCAGCCCTGGCATTCCGCAAGCCGGCAATCGATTCAGCAAGTCTATCGGGAAATGAATCGTGGGTCGACATGGCTTCGCGCTACCCGTTTCCTGTTCCGGTCGATCCGATATCCATTTGGATCGCCAACCGACTAACAGGTTCAACGCTGTCAAAAATACTTTTAAAGGAAACCTTTGACAGAGACGCAAACGAGCCAGCGTCAAATGCACCGGAAAACGTGAAAGACCTACAATTTCAGATGCACTGGCGATTTCCACCCCGCACATATTTCATCGGGAAATAACTCCAGCGTGTCCCCTACACGCGCGCCGGATAGTTTGGCACGAAGAAATGGCGTCAGCTTTTCCACGATGCGGAAACGATCGATCACGATCTCGCGTTCGATTGCATCGCTATAGAGACGTATGGCATGAATTGTGTCGCGCGGTACGCGGCAGTGAACATACCCGCCGCCAAGCTTCGCATCAAAGAAAAGTGCGGATCCGTCCCATTCAATCCGGTCTGCAAATCTTTCTTCAAACATCCGCCTGCCCTCGTCCGACCATCGACAGCGCTCAAGCTGCGACCGGTGAAATCCTCGGGATGGTCGATCATGCGGCACTCGGTGAGGAAACGTTTTCAGCTCGGATACGCAACTAATCGAATATTCGTCATAGCCGGCTCAGGTCGCGCTCGCACACCTGAGCGATCAGGCAACATCCGCGTCATCGATCGCCTGAACCTGCCACCTGACAGCGCAAAGCCCGCCGCTGCTCTTTCCTGCACGCGGCCACGAGCGACATCAATATCCGCGCAACGCACAGCCAAATCCCCGACGCATCAGAAGAACCTGCTCAGCAGCCGCTCCAACCATTCGAGCAGATCGCGATCCCTGTCCCCATGCCGGGGACCATCATGCGGATGCTTGTCATGTCCGCCGCCGGATTTTGCTACAGCCTCCGAATTCAGCGAGGTTGACAACAAAACGGTCAAAGCCGGCGGAGTTACCACAGCAAATTTTCCGCACGCGGCCAGAAATTCGCGCCGATCTTCATTCAACGAATCCTGCTCTTCGATTCCGGGCTCGTTTTCGGCTGACATTTCCAGAGTCCTTTTTTTATTTATATTTTCATTGCACATCGAATTAAATATTAATAAATATTAAATGTCAAGCACGCCTTCGGCCGAGCAACGCATATCCTGTGAAAGCCCCATAGCCGGCATTGATCGGTCAACGATGAAGTCAGTCCCGCTCTCGGTATCGCAGTTGCTTCCCGACCTTCTCCGGCCGGCATCCGGTACTTCGTTCGCCCTTCTCGATCAACGGCCCGCATTGTTCAGCGAGGATGAGCAAAAGTTGTTCGAACTGAACGAGGTCGCAGCCTTTATCTGGTGCAGTATGCAGAATTTTGTGCCGCTGGGGACGATCCGCGATCAGTTGACCGATCGCGGCGCCAGCGTCGCCGTCGCCCAGCAAAGCCTTAGAGACGCCCTTGATCAGTGGTTTCGCGCCGGTTTGATCGTTCCCCATATCGACACGCTCGATTTCGCCTTCAACACGCAGGTCGGGAAGCGATCAATCGGTATCCGCGCATCACATGCTCAAATGCGCCATCATATCCACTCGCTATTCATGACAGCGACCGGTCCGACGGCCGAAGCAGAGTTGATCTTCTCGGTTCATCAGATCGGCAATACATCGATTGTGACGTGCAACGGTCGCAAGGTGCTCAGTTGTCCGGTCAACGAGCTCGCACCGACGTTCAAGGCTTATCTCATCAAGCACCTGGTGCTGGCAGGTGACGCGCGTGATGTCAGTTTTCACGCTGCGGCTGTCACGTCGAGAGGGCACGGCATGCTGATCAGCGCGCCTCCCGGAACGGGGAAAAGCACGCTGACGATGCATCTGCTGAATGCCGGCTTCGAATACGCGACCGATGACATCGTAACGATCGGCCCCGACGGCGTGGTTCAGGGCGTGCCATTCGCGCCGACGTTGAAATCCGGATCCTGGGAGCTGGTCGCCGACTTCCACCCCGAGGTCAACGATATCATGACACATGATCGAATAGACGGCCAAGCGGTTCGATACGTGAACGTCGGCACCCGTTTCCACGAGGGAGCCCTCCGGGTCGATCGGATCATCTTCCTCGAACGTGCGGCCGGCTATACGCCCTCTCTCCTGATCGAGCTGAGCGAACTCGACACCATCACCCGGATGATCGATGCGTCATACGTTACACACGGTAGACTGACGACGGAGGGGTTCCGTGCGCTCAAGAAGATGGTGTCGCAAGCGCGCTGCTTCGTGCTTCGTTATGCGGAAGCCGCGGCCGCGGCCATCAAACTGACCGAGCTCTGCGATGGCCCGCTTTAACCAAGCCCTGCTCCCGCTTTGCAGTTGCCTCCGAGGGGAGATTCCGCCCCGCCCCGACTGGGAAGCGATTATCGCCCTTGCGAACCAGACATTGACGACGCCGTCATTGATGGGGCTGGTCCGATCGCATCGTCCCGAGCTGCCGCACGATATGGTCTCTTACGTTCAGGAACTGCACGATCGAAACACGATCCGCAACGATCGCCTGAGCGTCCAGCTCGAAGAGACGACGTTCTCTCTCAACAGAGTCGGAATAGTCCCGCTCCTGATCAAGGGATCAGCGATCCTTGCGAGCAGTTCGCCGTCCGACCGCGCAATGAGGCTGATGTCCGATCTGGATCTGATCGTGCACCCTGACGAAATCGACGCGGCTATGAAAGCGCTGCGAACGATCGGATATCGCGTCGATACCTTGTCGGACGGGCCGCAGACGAAATGGTACGCCGATCTCAAGCGCCCTTCCGACGTCGGCATGATTGATCTGCATCAGGCGTTCCCCGGCTATGCATTCCTTAGCCCTGCCCTGGACGACCTTCGGTCTCACCTGCAACCGATCCGGCTGGGCACGGCCGCTGCCGTTGTGCCCTCCCCGGAACTGCAGGCTCTGGTACTGATGATGCATGATCAATTCCAGGACTACGACTATTGGACCGGCAGCATCGACCTCAGGCATCTGCTGGATCTGCGCCTGCTTATCGCCGGCGACGGAGGCTTCAGACGGGATGTCCTGATGAAGATCGCATCGAGCCCCCTTTCGCGGAATGCGATGGAGACACAACTGCTCCTTCTCACAAGACTGTTGGGCGTTCATTGGCCTGCTCACTGCCCGATACGATTAGTGCCGAAGCTGCAAGTCCGGCGTCGGCTTCTTCAGGCCCGTTTTCCGCCGGCCCGGTATTGTCTCTTGCCTATGGGATTGCTCGATTATCGGAGCCGTCACCGGACCCCAACGCGGCTGAGCGTACTCGGGCGACGCAGCAGACGATGGTTTCCCAAACTGAGCACCTTACGCTTTTTAATCTCGTTGTCCCGACGACATCGCGCCGGAAAAATCTGACGGAGGGATTAAGCTCAGACAGGGGAGATCCCGACGTCTCACCTGCTACCGAATGCCCGTTCATCAAGTCTCATTGTAATTTGTCGCCGTGCATTTCTTCATTTCTGCATTGATCATGCGAGGCGCGGAATACTGATTTCCTCCGAGCTTGTTAACCGCTGCAAAGAGTTTCAGTTGTTGCGCACCGTCCGTAAGATGGATTTACCCAATGCAAATCATCGCAACCATGCTTCCGGACGTTCTGGTCATCGAGCCGAAAGTGCACGGCGACCCGCGCGGCTTTTTTCTCGAAACATTCCAGGCACCGCGCTATGCCGCCGCAGGCATTCATCGTCCCTTCGTCCAGGATAACCTGTCGCGGTCAGCGCGCGGCGTTCTGCGCGGGCTGCATCTGCAGAACCCGAGACCGCAGGGAAAGCTGGTGACCGTGTTACGCGGCAGCGTACGCGACGTCGCTGTCGATGTGCGCCTCGGCAGTCCCACTTTCGGGCATCATGTGGAAGTTCTCTTGACCGACGAAAATCGACGGCAGCTCTGGGTGCCCCGCGGCTTTGCGCATGGCTTTGCGGTTCTGTCGGAAAGCGCTGACTTTTTCTACAAATGCGACGATCTCTACAGCCCGGAAAACGAGACGATTATCGCGTGGGACGATCCGGATATCGGTATCAAATGGGACGTTGATGCGCCGGTTGTATCGGCGCGCGACGCGGCAGGCGTCCGGCTGAAGGATCTGGCCGAAGTTTTGCCCAAATACGGACTGGTCTGATGCGCATTCTGCTGACGGGAGTAACCGGACAGGTCGGCGGCGCATTGCAGCAGCCCCTTGCCACAATCGGAAGCGTTGTAGCCGTCGGCCGTCATTCACTCGACCTGTCGCAGCCTGAAACCATCGCCGCCGCACTTGATCGGCTGCGTCCCGACCTGATCGTCAATCCCGCAGCCTATACGGCCGTGGACCACGCCGAACACGAACGCGACCTGGCATTTCGCGTCAATGGCGGCGCTCCGGAAGCCATGGCTCGTTGGGCGGCGAACCGTGACGTTCCCCTTGTTCATTTTTCGACCGATTATGTATTCGATGGCTCCGGAGATACGCCATGGCAGGAAGGCTCCGTGCCGGCGCCGCTGTCTGTCTACGGCGCAAGCAAGCTTGCCGGCGAACAGGCGATCTGCGACGCCGGCGCTCGCCACCTCATCGTCCGGACCTCATGGGTCTACGCCGCCGAGGGACGCAATTTCCTGCGCACGATCGCGCGCCTGGCGCATGAGCGCGTCGAATTGCGTGTCGTCTCGGATCAATGGGGCGCGCCGACATCGGCTCGGATCATTGCAAGCACCGTTGTTGCGATCCTCAAACGAGAACTCGCCGGAACCTGCTTCCGGGAGAACGGTGGCCCGATCAATCTGACGGCGTCGGGAGTAACCAGTTGGCACGGCTTCGCCACGGCGATCGTGACCGGAATGAAGCAGCGCGGCGCAGATCTGGTCGCCCAGCGCGTGATCCCGATCGCAACGTCGGATTATCCGACCAAGGCCGTCCGGCCATTGAACAGCCGACTTGCTCCGCACCGGCTGCGTGACGCGTTTGGTATCCGAATGCCGTCTTGGCAAGAAGCTCTGGACGTCGAGCTGAACACTTATTTTTGGACATCCGAAATCCAGCCCCGTTGAATTGTCAGCCCGAAAGAATCCCGGTGCGCGAAGCCACGTCACAATCGCGCACCAGGATATCGTCGGACAAGCACTCTAGGGCGTGTCGCGAACTGCCGGCTAAACCGTCACAGAGGACCGGTTTGCCTCAACTTCAAGGCCGAGAACCCGACCGGACTGCTTCAAATCCACATTCAAAAGCGGCTCAGAACCGCTCTTCAAGACAATTCTCCGCGACTGCTCAGCCGATTTCTTTGCAATCATCAGCCGTAGAGCAATCAGTTCTCGCATTTCAATTGCAAGTACCTCAGAGATGTTCGCCATGGCAGTCAATTGCTTCAGCGAAATACTCATCGCACCCTCCCGCGGGACGTCAAAACTCCGCCCCTTGGACTAGTATGGAGACCGCCTACCTAGGTTCAAAAATATCCGAGCCGGCAGACAATAAACTGCAAAGTGACAGGCGCGAGGTTCAGGACCGCCGCAAACATCGAAAACAGCCTGCGCAACAATGGAAATTGCGAAATGTTTAGTGCGCTACTTCCGGTGGTTTCACTGTTGCCGAATGCGATGCCGTCGCTCCGAATTGAAGCCGTCGCACAGTTCAACTGTCTAAGCGGAATCTGCGATCAGGCCTTCGCAATCCGGATCACATACGTAGTCGCGCTCGTGTCGTAAGGTATTCCACACACCCTTCCAGAAATGAGCGTCGCGACGGGCGCCTCTATCGCTCATTTCCAGCGGAAAACAGATGCGCTCAAGATCTTATGTGGCTTTGGTGACGCTTTCTCGCCCTGCTCCTCGAACGCCGGATCAAGGATCTTGCGAGTTGCTCCCGCAATGCGACCAGTGCCTTGACTTCAACCGCGAAGCTTTCAACAGAACTCGCAAGAACGGTCAGCCGGCTCACGGAAACGCTCATCGCCATTCCTAATCCTGTCGGACGCCGACATCTAAAAACAGAAAGCTGGCATTATGAATGAAGCAAATATTAAATGTTTTTGCATTTCGTTGCAATGAATTTATTCTGATTACGATGACAATGCGCGTCGTGCTCATCCCCTTGAACTACTGTCCCCAGTCGACCTGGCCCGGCTCAAGACGAAGATGAAACAGCCGGTTCTGGTCGACCTGCGCAACGTGCATCAGCCGGAGGGGATGGCAAAGGCCGGGTTCACGTATGAGGGGGTGGGTCGGCCGGCCGCCAAAGCCGATGAGGCTCCGATTGATCGACGTGTACCGCGAACACAGTAAGACACGGCAAACGCGGAACTGCGGTCAAGCTTCAACCCGGCGAACTCAATTCAACGCACGCCCTGCATCAACAACCGGTCGGTGATTTTCTTCTGGTCTGGACGATAGTTGCCGAGGCTCCATTCCGTTTGCAGACCGAACGGCGGATCGTCGGACGGCCCGATCAACCACCAGCTACCGCCAACCGGCTGCTGCTCGGCCGCGATGCGCGGGCCGCCCTGCCCGGCATATTCACCATTCATATAGCCGAGCAGCGTTGCCGCCCACGCGCGCTGACCTTGCGTTCGCATTGATGAGCCCATCTCACCGATCCAAACGGGTGCGATATTGTCCCTGACAAGAAAGCCCCAGGTGCGATTCATACGATCGACATATTCGGGACCGGCTTCGGCCAGTCCCCAGCGTGCAATGTCCGACACCTCGTCCGGATATTCATGCACGGAATAAACCAGTTTGTCGGCGCGCGGCAGCTTCACCGGGTTGATGCCCGCCGCGGTCAGATTGCCGGCCGGCGCGGCCCATTGCGGATCCATGCCCGAATCCGAAGGCGGCGGCTTGTAAAATAGGGGTCCCGCGCAAATGATGAGAACATCCGAATTGACTGACTGGATTGCCGCACCGACGTTCTCGCACATCGCCTTGATATCAGTCGGCCCGCCATCGCCCCAAGTGATCCGACCACTTTCACCATTCGGTTCATTGTGCAGATCGAAACCGATCACCGTCGCATTTCCGGCGAAGGTCTTCGCCATCCGCACCCAGTTCTGCTTGAAAGTTTCGGCGGTTACCGTGCCGGAAACGACTCCGTCAGTGCCATCGCTCCCCGGCCCGCGATCGAACCAGAGCCCGTTCCGCTGCTGCCCAGCAGTTCCTTCATTACTATGATGATCAAAGATGACCTTGAGACCAATCTCCCCGGCATAGGCGACAACCTTCTCGAACAGTTGGAGAGTGGTGACATATCGGTAGTGCCCATCGGCGTCAGGCATCGCACTCGCGACCAACTGTTCGTTCAGTGTCGTATGGATCCAGCCGAGTTTGTCATCATAGCCGTTCAACGGCGCATCGATACCAGCATCCGTCCAGGGAATCCGAACAGTATTGAAGCCAGCCCCAACAATCGAATCCATGACGGTCTTGTAGCTCACCCGCCAAAGCCCGGAAAGTGAGGCACCGGGGCGGCCATCGGTACCATTCCAGCCGATAGAGGCAATACGAACATTGCAACCGCGCGAATCGACGATCTGGCTGCCTGACGTGCTCAAGAATCCCGGCGGCAACAGGCGCGCCCCGTTGCCCGCAACGCGGGACCGGTCTTGCGCATGAATGACAATCGCCGGCGGCGATCCAGCAGGATGATCACATGCGAACGGCATCGCATCACCTCATGTCACATACAATCGCGATGAATCCCGCCGGCGGAACAGCGTCGTCACCATAACGATAAAGATCGCAAAATTGATGAAGCGTTGTGAAAACGAACCGAACGAATTGCAGAGCATCATATAGACAAGGATCGGGAAAATCGCTGCGGGCTCTAAACGCTTATAAGTATCGTACAACATGCAGCAGAAACCCGAAATGACCAGCGTCGCGATCACTACACCTTGATAGACGCTAATTTGAATGAAGGGATTCTCAACACCCCATTCGAGACCATGAGAATAAACTTGAGCGCGTGCATATTCGGTACTCGCCCCCCAAAGAAAATCTGCCCAGCCAAACGACAACAACAGCGGCACCATCAGTACGCGGCTATGGGCGCTGCCACCATCCTCGCTGAAGCGCTCAAGAAAGGAATCGAAGGCACCAAGCGATGCCAGGGCGGCAATGAGGGCTATCCCAACCGGAACAACGGCGACGGCCGCAATCACTGTGGTTCGCGATACACGCCTTCCAGCGGTGAAACGCAACAATTGCCATAACACCGCGATCCCCACAATGGCCAGCGTCAGAAGCAGCGCTGTGCGCCCGCCAAAAGCAAGCAGCCCGGCTATCTGCAGTGCAACCATCGGCACGCGAAGATTAGTCCGTAACAACCGTCCTCCGCCGGCCAGCAGCGCGACGATATAAGCGCAGGTGACGGTGGCCGCATGCAGGGGATGCGAAAGCAACGCCGTTGCGCGCGGCTCCGGCACTTGCATGCCGTCGGGAGAGAAAGTCATCAACGGGAAAATGTTAATGCCGGTCGCCAGTTCGAAAACGCCCATGCAGGCGTTGATGGCGAAAAACCAATGCAGAAAACGCTCCAGCCTGTCCATTCCATCCGGTGCAATGAAAGGCAGCAGCATACAACACAACACCAGGTGAAAATCGGTGTCGAAGAACATACCGAACCCGCTGCGACCACCGAATACGATATTGACCACCGCAAAAACGGCCGTACAGAAAAAATAGATCGTACCAAGCTTCATCGCGAGATAGTAACGAAGAAGATCATATTTCTTCGGATAGGAAGCGACGAAAAATCCGAAGACTGCCGTCAGAAAATAGGTCGCAACGTGAATTTTAACGATCGGTGAGCCTTCGATTGCGGAATAGTCATAACCGATCAGATCGAGCAGCGTACCTGGGACAAGAAACAGCAAGCCTAAATAAATCGCAATCATGGTCTCAATGCGCGGACCAGCGAAACTCAACTGCAGCCGGACCGTTCCGGCATCCGGCGACGCCCCTGCAGCAGAGGTCGCACCACCGAAACTCATGCCGCTGCGGCCTTTGGAGCGGCCTCGATGAAGATCGCTCGGGCCTTGATGCGGCGGTGCTGAAGCAAGTCAGCCACGACCTGAACATCGTCAGTTTTTACACCTTGCGTCGTCTCCAGCAGAATGACCTCGTCAACCATAGCATAGAGCCCGTATTCCGAGGACGTCGCGCCCAATTCACCACCATCGATGATGATACGATCAAAGTCGCGCACCTCACCAAGCGCACTCGCAAGCGAATGCCGCATATGCTGGTCCGGTGACGGCAGGTATGCATTACCGGCCGGAAGAATTCGAATAGCTGTCTTGCCAAGCTGATGTAGCGCCTGCGCAACCGACGCCCCCCCCGCGATGACTTCACGCAGGCCCGGACGCGGATCGAACCGAAGGCACGATGTCACTCGATGGTGCTGAAGATCGGCGTCAACGACCAGCACGCTGCAACCGGCGGCTTCGACCGAACGAGCGAGTTCCAACGCAGCCAAATTGAGCACTTCATCCGACGATGCGCGAACCAACAGAACAGCATATCCTTTTTTGGCAGTACGCAATTCCGCAGAAATACGCGCCAACCGATCCGGCGGTACGATGACAGCAGGCTGAACAGGCATCGTCGGCACGATGATCGGCGAATCATGCGTCTTACGTTTCGACTGGAGTTCGGGAGTGGGTGATGTCCATGTGCGCGTGGACAGGCTTTCGCGCGCCAATGCCAGAACGATGCCGATGAAAACACCACCGAAAAGTGCCGTCGCGAGAATGATTGTCGTTGGTGGCCAGCTCTTGCGATCAGGCAGCAAAGCCTCAGAGATCAGCCGTATATTGGTGGTATCAATGACCTGCTGCTCGCTTGCAGTCTTAGCCTTGGCGAGAAAGGTCTCGTAAATCGCACGATCCGAATCGGCTTTCCGCTCCAACTCGCGCAGCGGAACGATCGCTTTCTCGTTCGTTTGCGACAACGTCTTCAATGTGTCGAATCTGCTCTGTAGATTCTGCACATTCGTCCGTTCGCTCGTAGCCGCATTGCGCACAGCCTGAGCGATCAGTTTCACTTCGGTTTTAATCGCGGCTTGAGCATCGCGAACCTGGGCACGCGCGGCTTGCAATAGCGGGTGACTGGGCCCATTAATTTGAGCCAATTGCGCTTCCTCGCGCGACGCATTGGCAGCCTGCGCGCGCAGTTGCACCATGGTCTGAGACTGTACCGCTTCCGGCAATGCATCGAGAGACGCGCCGCCGGCATCGATGGACTCGATCAACTTGACACGCGCTTGTGCATCTGCGAGCCGGGATCGCGCATTGGTGAGCTGCGTATTTGCTTCGTCCAGCTCCTGATCTGTCACGAGACGGTTGCGCGTACCGACCAAATTATGTTCCGCCTTGTAGGTCGTCACGGCTTGTTCGGACTGGCTCACTGCATTGCGCATGCGATCTAGCTGCGCAGTAATTGCTCTGGAAACGCGACGATTGAAACTCGCATTGGCACTGGCTTGTTCTTCGAGATAGGCATTGGCGACCGCATTGGCGAGCATCGCCGCGCGTGCAGCAGTATCGGCAGCGACCGAAATATCGATCACGAAGGAACGTTCATTGCGCTTCACCGTTGTCTTCGAGCGCAAATTGCGCATGGCAATCAGCGCGGGATCATCCGACCGACCGACCCCGAATAGTGCCTTGATATTCGCAGCAACGCCGCCGGAGCCATTAAATTCCGGATCATTCCGGATCCCCGTCTCACTGACAACGCGCGTCATTACTTCGCCGGAGGTAATGATCTTCAATTGGCTCTCGACCAGCAAGAGACCGTCACCGGGAACGGAATTTTGCGCGCCGGCGTCGTCTTTCGGCGTATGACGATCGCGCGGGTCGACATAGACCTGCGCCGTCGCTGTGTAGGCCGGACGCGCAACCGCGACATACGCGACGGCGAGCGCGCAGAACGCTGCGGCGGTACCGATGACCCAGCTCCTGCGTCGACCGATAATGCCGACCACGTCCTTGAAATCGATGCCATCGGGAAATTGGCCGGCGCCCGGCACACCGCCAGCCGCCTTCATATTTTCCGACTGCTGAACCGACATGCTTCACTCCAACTCAACCGGCACAAGTTCATCGGCCTGATCGGCCCCGATCAGGGTAAACAAGTACGGTTAACTGCGGGTTACCCTCCACGCAGGCGAAGAATTCTTAATAACGAATTAACAAAATATGCGAGATCGCGAGTTTCATACATTCAGTTAACCCACACTTAGCTCTACGTCCAAGCTCTCATCAGCTTTTACTACACATGTAATCATATGCGTATAAGGATATGCGCATGAGCGGCGAGCACAACGATATCACCGGAACAGACATGCGGGCGACGGCAAGCAGACCGAGGGCGGCCACGACGCCGTCCATTAACGAACGTCGCGAGACGGCGGATCGTCGCACGGCCTCGTTCACCGCAACACAGACTCATCTTGCACAGCCCGGCATCGAGGAACGGCGTACGGCGCCGGATCGCCGCGGCAACCTGTTTCAGCGCTGGCGTCGCCTGTCGCTCGGCGGCCTTCCCGTGGTCGCGGCCGACAGCAGGGAGACGGCCCGCGCCATCGTCGATGAAGCGCTGGGACGCAGCACATTGTGGCGTTTTCCGGCCTATCTCACCTCGACCAATGGCGAAGTGACCTATCGCTGCGCGGTTGACGCGGATGAGCGCGCATTATTCCTCCAGGCCGACGCCATCCATGCCGACGGCATGGCGCATGTGTTCGCCTCCCGCCTGCATGATACCGAGGGTCTGCCCGAACGCGTTGCGACCTCCGACCTGTTTTATGACGTCGCTGCCGAAGCGACGGCGCGCGGCGCCAGCATGTATATGCTGGGTGCCTCCGAAGCCTCAAACGCCGCCGCGGCAGCCAATGTCAAGGCCAAATATCCCGGCATCAAACTGGTCGGCCAACGCCACGGCTTCTTCCGTGACGAGGCCGACGAGATCGCGGTCTGCGCCGATATCTGCAAGCTGCAGCCGGACATTCTGTGGATTTCCATGGGCGTGCCGCGCGAGCAGCGGTTCGTGGTTCGACATCGCCATCGCCTGACTGCGGTCGGAGTCATCAAAACCTCGGGCGGCCTGTTCGATTTCGTTTCGGGCATGAAAAGGCGGGCACCCGCCTGGGTCCAGACGATCGGCTTCGAATGGCTGTGGCGCATGCTTCTGGAGCCGCGTCGGCTCGGCTGGCGCTATCTGAAGACCAACCCGCTCGCTTTGTATCTTCTTTTGAAAAAGCAGGGGTTGAACAAGTAATTTCGCCCGCACACCGAATAGGTGCGGTCGATCGATAACTGACCGGACGCTGCGTTTCAGCTCCGCCCGAATTCCACGCGCACCGACATTGCGATCACAATGATATTGTCCGCCATCAACAAAGCCAGACGTCTGCTCGGTTCGCTCGTCGATCGCCACCTCAATCAAGGTGTGGTGCTGACGATCTTCCTGCAATTCGGCGGCGCCGTCGTCTCCTTCGCCATGTATTCGCTGGCGGCGCGCATTCTGTCGCCGACGGATTTCGGCCGCCTGGCGATGTGGCTGTCCGTCTGCCAGATGGGCAGCGTCGCCGCGATGCTCGGGCAGGAAATGTTCATCCTGCGCTCGCTCAACGAATATGCCGTCGCGAAACAACCCGACCTTGCGAAGGGTTCGCTGCTGTTTTCGATCGGCATCGTCGCCACCATGCCGCTGTTGCTCGCAATTCTCATCGGCACCGTCGGCGTCGTCCTGCTCGGCGAGGCGCCGCGCCTGATGGTTGCCACCGGCGTGTTCCTGGTCGCCTGTTCATCGATCTCGCTATCCAGCCATATCGGCCGCTCCACCATCAGCGTGATGCTGGCCGAGGGGATGCGTGATTTCTTCTGGCGCAGCCTCGTTGTCGCGGTGATGATCGCACTGATCGTTCAAGAAACCATCATCGAGATCAATCAGTTCTTTCTGCTGTGCTCGGCCGGCGTCGCACTTGCGCTCGGTATCCAGATCACCGCAATTCTGCGCCGCTTGCCGAGCGATGTGCTGCGCGCGCGCCCGCGCTGGCACGTTCATCTCTGGATCAGGGCGTCCTCAGGTTTCTGGGCGTCGTCGCTTCTGGAAACCGTCAACCAGTTCTTCGATGTGGTGATCGTCTACTGGTTCCTCGATCCGGTGTCCGCCGGTGCTTATTTCGTCGCCACACGCGTCGCCAATATGTTCGCGGTTCCGCTCGGCGCCCTGCACAACATCTCCACGCGCCGCATTCCCGCCCTGTATTTCGCCGGCAAGACCGACGAACTGAACAAGATGCTGAAGCTGATGGCGGAGATGATGCTGCTCTGCGTGATGATGGGCCTTGCGCTGCTGCTGCTCGGCGCCGACAAAGTCCTGGCGCTGTTCGGGCCGCATTTCGTCGCACAGAAATCGACTCTGATCACGCTGGCGCTCGGCACCGCTTTCTATGCCGCGGGCGGACCTGCGCCGTCGGTGCTGCAGATCGCGGGGCAGGAGCACCGCTATCCTTGGATCGTCGCGTCCAACATCATGTTGCGCTTCATCGGCTTTGCGGTGTTCATCCCGCTGTTCGGCCTGTGGGGCGCGGCGCTCGCCGCATCCACCAGCCTTGCCATCGTCACCATTGTATTGAACGTGCTGTGCCGACGCTGGCTTGGGCTTGATCCGTCGGTCCTGTTCCTGTTCCGCAAGCCACCGGCAACCTTGCCGGACGCGACACCGGGCACGCCGTGACCATGTCGCCCCGCCGTATCCTCATCATCCAGACCCAGGGCGAGAATGCCGGCGCCCAGGAAGTCTCGCGTCTGATCGGCGCGGAACTCGATGCGCGCGGTTACGATGTCCGCCATCTGTTCTTCTATCGTAAATCTCCGAGCTTCGATGCGCCGCCCAATACACGCTATTGCAGCCTCGATCGCCCGCGCGGCATCGCCGGCGCGCTGAAATTTCCGGCGCAGCTGCTGCGGGAGATCCGCGATGCCCGGCCGGACGTCATCCTCACATTCCAGCACTACGGCAACACCGTCGGCGGCCTTGCCGGGCGTCTTGCGAGTTCCGCCCCGATCATCGCCAACCAGGTTTCCGCGCGGATGCTCATGAATCGGCCGGTGCGCGCCGCCGATTTCGCGCTCGGCATGCTCGGCGGATTCGATCTCATCACCGTCAACTCGTCGGATATGCTGGCCGACTACGCGCGCTATCCGAACAGCTACAGCAAACGGCTGCGCTACATTCCGCACGGCTTCGATCTGAAGAGGACGGAACTCACCGCACAGCAAGCGCGCGCCGCCTTCGGCCTGCCGCAGGATGTGCCCCTGCTTGGTTCCGTCGCCCGCCTCAATCCCGGCAAGCGCCTCGATGCAGCGATATGTACGCTTGCGGACAATCCAGGCTGGCATCTCGCCCTCGCGGGGCAAGGGCCGCATGAAGCTGAACTGCGACAACTAGTCGTTGAGAAAAACGTAGGGAATCGGGTTTATTTTACCGGTGAACTGCCCCCTCAACGAATCGGCGATTTTCTGGCGACGCTCGATGTTTTCGTTTTCCCATCGCAAGCAGAGACTTTCGGCCTCGCAGCCGTCGAAGCTGCGAGCGCGGGCGTGCCTGTCGTTGCCAGCGATCTTCCCGTATTGCGTGAGGTTCTCGAAGTCGACCGCAAAGCTGCGGCATTGTTCGTCGATCCGGCGGATCAGCGTCAGTTCGCGGACACCATCTCCCGCGCACTCAATGACGACACGCTTCGTGCAGATCTCATCGCGGCGGGCCGTGGTCTCCGTGCGCGTTACTCGGTCGCGCATATGGTTGATCAATATGAACAGCTCCTTCACGGCCTGTTCGCGCCTGCCGCCCAACTTGCGCCGTAGCGATGATTATTGAGCTACGCTGCGATACCGAGCGCCCGCGGGCCTGGATTGCAGATGCGATTCAGTCGCTGCAGGTGATCGGCCACACCGCTCGTCTTCGCTGGGTCAAACCGATCGCGACCACGCCGCGCAGCATCGATTGGCTGTTCGCGGCCGAAAAATGGATGCTGCACGGCGGGCGGCGCTGCGGCGCCGATCTCGTCGATCCCGATACGCTTGCAGCGTCGCCACCCGATGTCGCTCCCGATATCGTCGTCGACTTCACCGATGCGGCAGCCGGGAAGAGTTCCGCACGTTATCTGCGCCCGCTGTTCAATGGTGAAGCAGGCGAGCGAGCAGCCCTGACGGCAATTCTTGCCGGCGACATGCCGGTGATCGAATTGCGCGACGAAACATCCGGACGGGTCATCGATCGCGGGCATCCTTCCTCGGAAGTCGCCGTCGGCATCGGCGGTGCACTCGACTCAGTGATGGCCCGCGCCGTTACCTTGCTCAAAGCGAATTTAAACGACGTGCCGCGACCTCCGCTCCATCTGCTGCCGTCGACAAGACGGCGCGACATCGGCTTTGCATGGCGCTTCGTGCTGTGTGGGCTCGTCAAACATGCATTGCGGCTGGTCTATCGCTGGTTCTGCTACACGCCGCACTGGCATATCGGCTGGCGCTTCACCGCCGATGCCGGCGTCTGGCAGACGCATGATCTGACAGGCACCGCATGGCATCGCTTGCGGCAGAGACCGCATCGTTTCGCCGCCGATCCGTTCGCCATCACATGGCAGGGCCGCACCTTCGTCTTTTTCGAGGAATTGGACCACAGTGTCGGCAAGGGCATCATTTCCGCCATCGAATTCAACGAACAAGGTCCGGTCGGCGAGATCCGCACCGTACTTGAGGAGCCATGGCACCTCTCCTATCCGTTCTTGATGGAAGACGGCGGCGAGCTTTGGATGATTCCGGAATGTTCGACCACCGATGAAGTCATTCTGTACCGCTGCAGGAGATTTCCCGACCTATGGGAGCGCCACGCCACATTGCTGTCCGGTGTGGAACTGGCCGATGCCACCATCACCCGGCATCAGGGCCGCTATTACCTGTTCGGCGTCACCCGCGAAGGCTCCGGCGGCTATTCCGATACGCTGTCGATCTACTACGCGGATAGGTTAACCGGACCGTGGCAGCCGCATGCGCAGAACCCGGTGATGGTGGACCGCGCCACCGCGCGACCGGCGGGACAGATGGTCGAGCGCGACGGCCGGCTCTGGCGCCCGGTCCAGGATTGCAGCCGCGGCTATGGCGCCGCCCTCACCCTCGCTGAAGTTACGGAATTGACGCCGACGCGCTTCGCCCAGGTCACGCATACGTATATCGCGCCGTCACCGGACTGGCCTGGCCGCAAGCTGCATACGCTGAACCGCTGCGGCAGCCTCGAAGTGATCGACGGCGCACGCATCCAGCCGAAACTCTTTTCTTATTTGTTCAAATCGTAACGATTGCGGTCAGCTTTCGTTAGCTCGATTGCCGCCCCTGCGATGAGATCACCTTAACCCTGATATCGCTTGTCATCTTCACGCGATTCCAGTGCGGCCGAAATATCGGTACAAGGCTACTCAATATCATTTGAATTTTTCGATGGTCATCGGCCGCACCATGGCGCGATGACCCGGCCCAAGACCAATAGCCAGGGTGAAACCATGTTGAAGATTCCAGACAACAAGATCATTGCAGACTGGCAGCCGCACCACAAAGACCTGTTCGGCGTTCACGTCATCAAACTGCAGCATCGTCTCAAGGATACGGGCCTTTTCACCCGCGAAGCATTGGGCAGGGTCATCGAGCGCTGTCCGACGAAAGAACTCGGCATCGAGTCGGTCAGCTTCGAGGGTGACGATCACCGCCGCGTCTATGGCGAGCTCGGCAACACACCCGGCATCGACGCCATCGCGGCCATCGAGAAGGGCCGCATCTGGATGAACATCCGCCGCGTCATGGACTGGGCGCCGGAATACCGCGACATCCTCGACAAGATCTTCGACGAGTTCGATGACCGTATGGATGGCTTCAAAACCTTCAAGCGCAATCTCGGCATCCTGATCTCGTCACCGAACTGCAAGGTGCCGTATCACGCCGACATCCAGGGCCAGTCGCTGTGGCAGATCGAAGGCGTCAAACGCGTGTTCCTGTATCCGCGCTCGGATATCTTCATGTCACCGAAGAACATCGAGAAGATCCTGCTGCGCGAGACCACCGAGGACATGCCCTACCGCGGCTGGTTCGATGAATTCGCACAAACCATCGACCTGCACCCCGGCGAGATGATCACCTGGCCGCTCTACGCGCCGCACAAGGTGGAGAATCACGACTGCCTGAACATCTCCGTCACCATGGAGCACTGGACCAAGCCGATCTGGAATTCCTATGCCGTGCATTACGGCAACGGCGTGCTGCGGCGAAC
>Ga0153956_1001754_pt1 | contig 17992 bp, 19 predicted proteins | sample TSFL040MetaG_FD_104704 | JGI IMG/M metagenome (GOLD analysis project Ga0153956, IMG submission 104704) | Attine ant fungus gardens microbial communities from Florida, USA - TSFL040 MetaG | ecosystem: Host-associated > Fungi > Mycelium > Unclassified | place: USA: Florida, Wekiwa Springs...
AACCCGACTCCGGTTCTGCCTGCGGGGACGCGGGCCTGGGAGAAGGGGCTCGCGCACCTCAACCAGTGGTCGCTTTATGTGCTGACCATTCTGGTGGCGATGTTGGGGTGGGCGCATTCGGGCACACGCAAGCCGCCGGGCTATTCGGATTTCTTCGGCCTGTTCCAGGTGCCGCAGTTCATGGCGGAGAACAAGCAGAACGCGCGTGATTTCGAGCACTGGCATATCTATATGGCGTATGTGCTGCTGGCGCTGATTGTGCTGCACGTTCTCGCTGCGCTCTATCACCGCGTCATCAAGAAAGACGGCGTGCTGGAGCGGATGGTCGACGGCCAGGCGCGGTAGGCGCTGCCGCGTCTTCAAAGACGGCTCAGCAATCGCCCGAACAGCACCAGGCCCTGCGGCCATAATCCGAGGCGCGACGCGCCGTTGATGTGGCCGAGCTCTCCGGCATCGTGGAATGCCGATTCCCAATCCGAGGCAAACGCGCGGGCGCGCTCAATCGTCACGAACGGATCGTCGCTACTCCCGACCGTGATACTTGGGACGGGCAGGGGCTTGCGCGGCAACGGCGCAAAATTCCGGACGGTATCGGGCGTGTGTTCGGCAGACTCCACGTCGGATGGGGCCACGAGAAATGCCCCCTTCACGCGTTGGGGCTGACGCGAGGTCAGCCAATGCACCGCGAGCGCTGTACCGAGGCTATGGGCAATCAGAACGGCGGGGCGCTTGCCTTGTCCGGCAACCTGATCGAGCCGCGCGAGCCAGTCGGGCAGTTGCGGCGTGTCCCAATCGTCCTGCAGGACCCGCGAAGCATTGGGGAATGCCATCGACCAATGCGACTGCCAGTGATCCACCCCGGAGTTGGTCAGGCCGGGGAGGATCAGGAAATCGAAGGCCTCGCAGGACGGGATCATGGCCTCTCGCGTCAGGCTTTTCCGAACACGCGGCTGAAGATCGTGTCGACGTGCTTAAAGTGATAGGCGAGATCAAATTGCTCTTCGATCTCCTTGTCGGACAAGAACTTTTTAACGTCCTCATCTTTTTTCAGAAGTGACTGGAAGTCGCCTTCGCCGCGCCAGACCGGCATCGCGTTGCGCTGCACGAGCCGGTAGGCGTCTTCGCGCGAGGCGCCCTTCTGCGTCAGCGCGAGCAGAAGCCGCTGCGAGTGGACGAGGCCGCCGAGGCGGTCGAGGTTCTTCTGCATGTTCTCCGGATAGACCAGCAGCTTCTCGATCACGCCCGCGAGGCGATTCAGTCCGAAGTCGAGCGTCACCGTGGCGTCGGGGCCCATCATGCGCTCGGCGGAGGAGTGCGAGATGTCGCGCTCGTGCCAGAGCACGACGTTTTCCAGCGCGGGCGTGACATAGGCGCGGACCATGCGCGACAGACCGGTGAGGTTTTCCGTCAGCACCGGGTTGCGCTTGTGCGGCATCGCGGAGGAGCCCTTCTGCCCCTGCGAGAAGAACTCTTCGGCCTCCAGCACCTCGGTGCGCTGCATGTGGCGGATTTCCACCGCGAGACGTTCCATCGACGCGGCGACCACGCCGAGGGTTGCGAAGAACATCGCGTGGCGATCACGCGGGATGACCTGCGTTGAGACCGGCTCAACCTCAAGCCCCATCGCCTTGGCGACATGGGCTTCCACGCGCGGATCGATCTGCGCGAAGGTGCCGACCGCGCCGGAGATGGCGCAGGTCGCGATTTCCTTGCGCGCGGCGACGAGGCGGGCGCGGTTGCGGTCGAATTCGGCGTAGGCGTAAGCGAGCTTGAGACCGAAGGTCACGGGCTCCGCATGGATGCCGTGCGAGCGGCCGATCACCGGCGTGAGCTTGTGCTCGAACGCGCGTGTTTTCAGCGCCGCGAGAACGCGGTCGATATCGGCGATCAGAAGGTCGGCGGCGCGCGCAAGCTGCACGTTGAGGCAGGTGTCGAGCACGTCCGATGACGTCATGCCCTGATGGACGAAGCGCGCTTCCGGCCCGACGATTTCCGCAAGGTGGGTGAGGAAGGCGATGACGTCGTGCTTGGTCTCGCGCTCGATCTCGTCGATGCGCTCGACGTTGAAGGTCACGCCCCTGGCTTTTTCCCAGACCTTTTTCGCCGCGTCCTTCGGGATCGTGCCGATCTCGGCCAGCGCGTCGGCGGCATGTGCCTCGATCTCGAACCAGATCTGGAAGCGGGTCTGCGGGTCCCAGATGGAGGTCATTTCGGGGCGGGAATAGCGGGGAATCATGGGCTGCCTTCCTGGGGAAAAGGCCATCTTATTGGGACATCGGAAGCGCCTTGTCCATGCATATGCGCCGCTCGTTCCACATTCCGAAATGGCGGGCGGGGCGGCGGATTTCGCATGCCGCACAGCGACATAACCCAAAACTTTGACGCCTCCGGTATGGCTTTGCCTCCCGGGCGGGGACGTTGGGGTTACGATGCGTGCAATCCGGCGCCAAAGTCCGGATGCATAGGGGAAGATTTCATGAAACGCCTGTTTGCCGCGACCGCCGCGCTGGCCGTCACCGTGATCGCCACGCCCTCGGACGCCAAAGTCATCAAATTCGAAATTCTGAAGACGGAATCGCCGGCCTTCGGCGGCCGGACGTTCGGCAGCGTCGGAACCTACGACCGGGTGTTCGCGCGGGCGACGGTGGCGCTTTCGCCGTCCGATCCGCACAACGGCATCATTGCCGACATCGACCGCGCGCCGCGTGACGCGCAGGGGCTGGTCGAGGCCACGACAGAGGTGCAGATCCTGCGCCCGACCAATCCCGATAACGGCAATCGCCGCCTGTTCTATGAAGCACTCAATCGCGGCGGCAAGCTTGGCCTCGCGCTGTTTGACGACACGCCGAAAGTCATCAACGATCCCACGACGGCGGACGATGCAGGCAACGGCTTCCTGATGGGGAAGGGTTACACCGTGGTCTGGAGCGGCTGGCAGGGCGATATCGTGCCGGGCGAGGGACGCATGACGTTTTCGCCGCCGACCGTGTCAGGCATCGCCGGGCTTGCGCGCGAGGAATACATCTTCGATCACGACAAAAACCCGGCGACCGCGAAGCTCAGCTATCCCGCCGCCGATCTTGATCCGGCTCATGCGAAGCTCAGCGTGCGCGAAGCGGAAGCCGACCAGCGCGCGACGCCGGCCGATCTGTCGTTCACGTTCACCGACGATACGCATATCTCGATCAAGCGTCCGGCGGGTTTCGATGCAGGTGCGATCTATGAACTGATCTATCAGGCGAAGGACCCCAAGGTGATGGGGATGGGCTTCGCCGCGACACGCGATATCGTTTCGTTCCTGCGTTACGAAAAGGCCGATGCGGCGGGCGGCGCCAATCCACTCGCCGGAAAGATCGACAAGACGATCGGCTTCGGCCTGTCGCAGAGCGGGCGCTTCCTGCACGATTATCTCTATCTCGGCTTCAACGGCGACGAAGCCGGGCGCATGGTGTTCGACGGCGTGATGCCGCACATCTCCGGAGCCAAGAAGACTTTCACGAACTATCGCTTCAGCCAGCCCGGCCGCTCGCCTTACGAGCACGCCGACATGCTCTATCCCGGTTCGGAGTTTCCCTTTGCTTACAAAGTGACGACCGATGCGCTCACGGGAAAGACCGACGGCATTCTCAAGCGTTGCGAGGAACAGAAGAACTGTCCGAAGATTTTGAAATCGGACAGCGAGATCGAGTTCTATCAGCAGCGCGCCGGACTGGTGACGACCGGCACCGACGGCAAGCCGGTGGAGATTCCGGATAACGTTCGCGTCTACTTCCTCTCCAATCTGCAGCACTTCGCGCTGGCGCATGCGAAGTCGGCGATGGTGAAACAGTGCAAATATCCCTCGAACCCGCTGAATGCGGGACCGTCGGTGCGGGCCCTGCTGGTAGCGCTCGATGCCTGGATCACCGATGGCACCATGCCGCCGCCGAGCCGCTATCCGAGTGTCGCCAATGGCACGCTGGTGCCGCCGACGGCCAAGGATGTCGGCTTCCCGGCCAATCCGGCGTTTTTCTACACCGAACGGCTGGTGCGGCCGGTCCTGATCGATTTCAGCCGGATGCCGCCGGTGAAGACGAAGCCTTATCCCGTCCTGGTGCCGAAGACGGACGCTGATGGCCGCGCCATCGCGGGCGTGCATCTGCCGACGCTGGAAGCACCCATCGCCACCCACACCGGCTGGAATATCCGCAAGGCGGGTTTCTCGGAGGGCGAGCTTTGCGACAACAACGGGTCGATGATCCCGTTCGCGGCGACGAAGGAAGATCGTCTCAAGACCGGCGATCCGCGGCTGTCGCTCGCCGAGCGTTATCCCAATCCGGGTGACCGTGCTGCCGCCGTCAGGAAGGCCGCGGAGCAACTGGTGCGGGACCGGCTATTGTTAAAGGAAGACGTGAAGATCTTCACCGACGCGGTGAACTGAAAGAAAAAAGGCCGCCTTCGGGCGGCTTTTTGCTTCAGTTTTTTGTTTCAGATCACTTCGCCGCGCGCGCCTGCGGCAGCGTTACGGATTGCCGACATGTTCGTCTTGTAGTGATCGAACGTGCCGCCCTTGAAAACCGAGGAGCCCGCGACGAAGGCGTTCGCGCCTGCGGCGGCGATCTGCGCGGCGTTATCGGCGGTGACGCCGCCATCGACCATGATGTCGATCGGGCGGCCCGCGCACATCGCGCGGAGCGTGGTGATTTTTTCCAGCACGGCCGGAATGAAGGACTGGCCGCCGAAGCCGGGATTGACCGACATCACCAGCACGATGTCGATGAGATCGAGCACGTATTCGATGACATTCGCGGGCGTGGCCGGATTGAGCGCGACACCGGCCTTCTTGCCGAGCGCGCGGATCGCCTGCAGTGAGCGGTGCAAATGCGGGCCTGCCTCGGCGTGAACCGTGATGTGGTCACAGCCCGCTTTGGCGAACGCCTCGAGATAGGGGTCGCAGGGCGCGATCATCAGATGCGCGTCGAAGATCTTCTTGGTGTGCGGACGCATCGCCTTGATGACGTCCGGCCCGTAGGAAATGTTCGGCACGAAATGACCGTCCATCACGTCCAGATGCAGCCAGTCGGCCCCGGCGGTATCGACGGCGCGGACTTCCTCGCCAAGCCGGGCGTAATCGGATGCGAGAACCGATGGCGCGATAATCAGCGGACGATGTGCGGACGGCTGGGACATGGCACCGGGACTTACTTGAGATGATGTGGCGGATGGCGTTTCGCTACCATGCCTCACGCTCCGGCGCAAAACGGGAATGGTCTTTCAAGACGGCCCTGCACGGCATTTTCTGCCTCTCACGGCAGCTTTTGCCGGATGAAACCGGGCTGCTTTCTTCATAAAACATCGATTTTACGGGCGTTTCCCATCCGGCACGACAATTGCTGGAACTCCCACATGGCCGCGCATGCGCGGCGAAGGGAGTTTGGCCATGTATCTGGCTTTGGCAGGGGCGGCTGCGTCAGCGCTCGATCTGTTGTCGTCGCTGACATCGTCGAAATCGTCGTCGGCAAAACCGACGACCGGGGTATCCCAGAGTCCGAAACCTTTCGTCATTTCGTCCAGCACGTCGGCGTCGCTGACGACACCGTCTCCCGCGACCTGGGGGCAGAGCGGTGTGCTGTCGTCCGACACATGGAATGCGCTGCTTGGGGCGCAATCGTCATCGACCGCCTCGCCGATGTCGCGGCCGGATGCGATGAAGGACATGTTCTCGCAGATCGATGTCAACGGCAACGGTTCGATCTCGAAATCCGAATTCGAGCAGCAACTCGGCGCGGGCGGCACCAACATCGCTGCGGCCGATGACGTGTTCTCCAAGCTGGATACCGATGGTGACGGCTCCGTCAGCATGAATGAATTGACCAACGCGCTGCAGACAAAAAAATCCGGCGGCAGTCATCACGCTCATGGCGGACATGGCGGAGGCGGCGGTGGTCTTGCGGATGCCCTGTCGCAATCGATCGATGGCGCCACGACCACGACGACAACCAATTCGGACGGTTCAACCACAACGACGCTGACCTATGCAGATGGCTCGAAGGTGACTTCGACCAGCGCGGCCTCGAGCGCCGGTTCGTCCAGTGCGGCATCCTCCTACAATCTGATCGAGAAATTGATTCAGTCCCAGTCTCAGGCGGTCTCCGGCGCGGCGACGTCGTCTGTCAAAGTCTAGCGCGTAGAAAACGCGTCTAGCTCACCACCCCGTACGCACACACACGCGGTACCAGTGCGCCCGATGTTTACGTAGCAATACGTGGCATCGGGCGTTTTTCATGTCTCGCTAACGATGCTGATCCGTAATCCACGCGAGGTTTGTGTGGGTAAGGTGGCATGTTGCGAAGGGCGTTGGTGTGCGGAGGTCTGGCGGCGGCGGCGATCCATCCTGCATGGGCGGCAGATGAATTCGCGGCCTCATTGCGGTTGCGCGGCGGCTACGATTCCAATCCGCAATTCTCCAACGGCGGCGGCGTCGGCGGTTCTGCCTTCATCGCTACGGATGTCTCGATGGCGGCCGCGCATAAGGATGGCGATGTGAGTCTCGGCATCGCGGCGGAGGCAAGCCAGACTCAATACGCCAATCCGCAAGTGACACCGGCGCTGAGCGGCAAGGTCATCATTCGCGGCATGCTGGGTGGCGACGATCTCAATATCAGTTCCGTGACGACGGTTGCCGACACCAGCAGCTATAATTTGCGATCATCCGATGTCATTCAATCGTTTAAGGGTGAGGCGAAGGCTGGCTCATTCAAGCTGTTCGCGACGGCGGAGGGGGCGTTGTCGAGCCTGAATCAGACCAATGCGATCTTTCAGGATTTTTTGCCCGAAGCGCAGCAATATCTGCGCGGAACGCTGATCCCGGGCGTGGCTTATACGAGTGGCAAGTTCGAGATCGGGGCCTCCATCAATCTGTCGGTGCGCCGCTATGCGCGGGAATTCGATGTGTTCGGCTATCGCCGCGACAACGAACGCATCCAGCCTTTCGTGTTTGCGAAATATGCCGATAAGGATTTCAGCGTCACTGGATCACTGTCGCAGTTGCGCGGTGCCTGGCACGACCCCGATTTCAGCAATGTGAAGGTGCTGCTTTACGAGGGCAATCTGCACTGGCGCCGTGATGCGTTCACGCTCGATCTGGCGGCATGGAAGCGCGCCAACGAGACCACGTTTCCGATTTCGCCCATCACGATCGATACGGCGTATACCGGCAAGCTGTCATGGACCGCGACGCCGCAACTGACGCTGAGCGCAGCCGTGGGTTATGCGACGACGCGCTATCTCGATTCTCCGTTTAACGCGCAGACCGCAACAGTCGCGTTCGGCGGCTCCTATGACCTCGGCAACGATTATGCGCTGGGGTGTGACCTGACCTATGCGCGTGGCGTCCTGATTTCCGGAGACAAGGCCAATGCACTGATCCTATCGTCCTCGATCACGAAGAAATTCCCGCCATTGGCGAAAGCCGCCGAACAAGGCAAGAATCCGAACCGGAGACTATGAGGGCGAACGGGAAGGCTCCCGTCCGCGTTGTTGAATGTGCCGGGCTTAGTAGCCGCAGCCACAGCCGCCGCCATGGCTGCCACCGAGCAGGCCGCCGCGGCCGAGCACCGCGCCGAGGATGCCACCCTTGCCGGTGGTCACGGCGGTGTTGACGACGAGCGCGCTGCGGCCGTTCAGCAGGCCGAGCACGCCGCCTTTGCCGGTCAGGATGTTGGCGCCGATCCCGATGCCGCTGTTTTTTGCAAAGCTCGGTGTCGTGGCAAGAGCGGTCGCGGTGGCGGCGAGGATCAGAATTTTCTTCATGACGTTTGCTCCACTGTTGATGTGCACGATGTGTGCACGAACGCGACGGTGGAGAGGCAAACGCGGTTCGCCAACCGAAACAGAAAGCTAACCTTAAATTGTACGCGGAAACGCTTACGCCGTTCAGCTTCGGTGTCAGGTCGCTACCGCCTGCCGCGCTTGTATCGGGAACCGGTTTTGTTAACTCGCCTGACGATGGGGTGTGGGGATTTCGCGATAGCCGTACTGGTCGCGGATTTCACGATTGAAAAATCCGCCGCGCGACCCGGCATGGCTGAAGGCTGAAAATTTCTCCGGTGGCACATCGAAATAAACGTACTGACGGCCGGACACGAACGTGACCCACAATTCGCGATCGATCGGGTCGTACATGATGCGGCGGATGGCGGTCGAAGGCATGGGTACTCTCCTTGCGGAGTGATAACGCGTTCAGCGTTCCGAAGTTCACCGAGCCCGATACAAAAACCCTATTGCTGTCCCAATGAGCCTTATTTGCCGTGGCGGTCGCGCCATGCGGGCAGTGCGTTCGGGAAGGGCAGGGCGCGTGCCTCGTAGACGCCGCGGGCGATGGCGCGCGCGACCACGTTGGCCGCCTCCATGCCGAGTTGCGTCAGGCCGTAGAGCGGATCGACCGGTTTGTTTCCAAGCGAAACGGCGAACACGATATCGCCGTCAAGCGGCGCGTGGGCCGGGTAGATCGCGCGCGCAAAGCCGGTCTGGGCGAGGATCGCCAGCCGCCGCGCTTGCGGCTTCGTCAAGGCGGCATCGGTTGCAACGACGACGAGCGTGGTGTTTTCACCGGCGCTGGCGCGTTCGGCGCCCTTGAGGCGCGGTGCGAGCATGTCCGGTGTGAAGGTTTGCGGCAGGCCGCGCCCGCCGAACTCGTTGTTCTGCTCGAACGGCGCGGACCAGAACCACGGGCCGTCTCCGACATTGACGGTGCCGACCGCGTTGACCACGGCCAGTGCCGCGACCTTGATGCCGCCAAGCGCCGTGGCGGATGCGGAGCCGAGCCCGCCCTTGAAATTTGCGGTGGTGGCACCGTAACCCGCGCCCGCATTGCCGAGTGCGAAGCTGCCGTCCGTCGCGTTGGTGGCGGCGGCGAAACCGAGATCGCGATAGGGCGAGAAGCGGCCCCATGTCTTGTTGCCGCCGTTCAGAAGATCGAACACGACCGCGCCGGGCACGATCGGCACGCGCGCGTCGCCGATGGCGAAGCCGCGCCCTTGCTCGGCGAGCCACGCCTGAACGCCGCCGCCGGTCTCCAGCCCAAAGGCCGAACCGCCGGACAGCGCGAGCCCGTCGATCCGTTCCACCGTGTTGGCAAGATCGAGCAGCGCGCTGTCGCGCGTGCCGGGGCCGCCGCCGCGAATATCGAGCGCGGCAACCGCAGGCGTGTCGAACAGGATGGCGGTCGCGCCGGACGCCACGGTCTCGTCATGCGCGTTGCCGACCCTGATGCCTTCGATATCGGTGAGCAGATTCTTCATGATGCCTTCCGCGTTCGGATGAGCGTGCTCAGCGCATATGGTCAATCCAGCCGTGTTACTTGCTCGAAAGCTTTCCCACGTAAAAGTGAGGCCTTGCGCTTCGAGGAATGTTAGAGGCATTTAGCCTCATGATCGAGAACATCTCCATACCGACGGCTCTGTTCGCGGGCTTTGTCAGTTTCCTGTCGCCGTGCGTGCTGCCTCTGGTGCCGGCCTATCTCGTGTACCTGACCGGAGCCACGGTCGAGCACGTCGCGAGCGAGGAGCAACCCGCTGCGTCACGCCGCGCCGTGCTGCTGTGTGCGCTCCTGTTCGTATTGGGCTTTTCCACGGTGTTCGTCGGGCTCGGAGCCAGCGCGAGCGTGGCCGGTTCGGTGTTGCGGCGCTGGTCGGCGGAATTGTCGATCATCGCGGGGCTCGCCATCATCGTCATGGGGCTGCACTTTCTGGGGCTCACCCGCATCGGCTTTCTGATGCGCGAGGGACGAATGCCGATCCCGAAGCCGGTCGGCTTATGGGGCGCCTATGTGATGGGACTGGCCTTCGCATTCGGCTGGACGCCCTGCATCGGGCCGGTGCTGGCGGCGATCCTGTCGATCGCGGCGTCGGAAAACACGGTGCAGAAGGGTGCGTTGCTGCTTGCGGTGTATTCGGTGGGGTTAGGCATTCCGTTCCTGCTCGCAGCCGTTCTTGTCGAGCGTTCGTCGTCGGCGCTGGCGCGACTGAAACGATATCTGCCGACCGTCGAGCGCGTCATGGGCGGGCTGATGGTGCTGGTCGGCATCGCGTTTCTGACCGGCGCGGTGTCGAACATCGGCGTCTGGCTGCTGGAAGCCTTCCCGGCCTTGCAAAGCTTCGGATGAGGCTTTTCAAGTTTTGATGGAAACATGCCGATCCGTCATGGCCGGACTTGTTCCGGCCATCCACGTCTTTCTTCTGCGTATCCTTTAAGACGTGGATGCCCGGCATAACGAGTAGATGATGCTTCCGTTTAAATTAAGCAACGCCTAGTTTTTCAATTCGGCGTAGTTGCCCTTGTCGTCCCACTTGTAGACGACGTAACCGGTCTGCTTGATGTCGCCCTTGGCATCGAACGACAAAGGACCGATCACCGTATTCCACTCGCCAGCCTTGATGGCGGTGGAGACCCTCTGGGGATCGGTGGAGTTGGCCTTGGCGGCTGCCTGCGACCAGACCTGGAAAGCGGCGTAGGTGTAGAGCGTGTAGCCTTCCGGATCGATGTTCTTGGCCTGGAACTTGTCGACGACGGCCTTTGCGTCCGGCCGGTTGCGCGGGTCGGGTCCGAAGGTGAACAGCGTGCCTGCCGCGAGCGGGCCGGTGATCGAGGCGAATTCCTTGTCGTTCATGGCGTCGCCCGCCATCAGCACCGTCTTGAGGCCTTGATCGCGCATCTGGCGCAGGATCAATCCGGCTTCCTGATGGTAGCCGCCGACATAGACGAGATCGATGTTCTCGCGCTTCAGACGCGACACGATTGAGTTAAAGTCCTTGTCGCCCTTGTTGTAGGACTCGAACATCTTCTCCTGAAGGCCGCCAGCGTTGAGCGCTTTCTTGGTCTCGTCCGCGAGGCCTTTGCCGTAGGTGGTCTTGTCGTTGAGGATCGCGATGTTCTTGCCCGCGTAGTGCTTCAGGAGATAGGCCGCCGCGGCGCTGCCCTGCTGGTCGTCGCGTCCGCAGACGCGGAACACGTTCGGCAATTTACGCTCGGTGAGTTGCGGATTCGTCGAGCCGGGGCTGATCTGGAGAACGTTGCCGTCGGCATAGACTTCCGAAGCCGGGATCGAGGACGAGGAGCAATAGTGTCCGGCCGAGAACACCGTGCCTGCGTTGGCGAGTTTCTCGGCGACCGAGCGAGCCTGCTTGGGATCGCAGGCATCGTCGCCGATCTGCAGCGCGAGCTTCTTGCCCAGCACACCGCCGGCAGCGTTCAGGTCCGCGACCGCCTGTTCGGCGCCGTTGCGCATCTGCCGTCCGAAAGCGGATTCGCCGCCCGTCATGGGACCGGCGACGGCGACCGGAATGGTTTGAGCCATGGCCTGCGCGGAGGAGCCGAGCAACGCGGCCGCACAGGTTACGGCGAGCAAGCGGACGGAGGTCATGCGTGTCATCCCTTGGTGAAATCAAAGATAAAAGTGAGCGGCCATTGTCGAATGAAACAGGGGGCAAGTCACCCCGGAAGTCATTCCTAAAAGCTGTTAGCAGGCAATTTTAATGTGCCGAATGCTGCGGTGCATCTTGTCGCAGCTTCCAGCCGAGCGGGCCGCTGGCCTCATAAAGCCAGTAATATTGCTGCACCATTTGCCGGGCGCGGGTGTGCTGGAACGCGAGGCAGATCACGGCGAGCATGATCGCCGTTTCGGCAATCCAGGGCAGGACCGATAGCAGCGTTTCCTCGAACAGCGCGAAGTGCACGAAGCGCACGGCCATCGCCATCGGGATCGCGGCCAGCACCGCGACATGAATGCCGCGCCACGTCCGGGCGATGGCGTTTCCGGCAAGCCACGCGCCGCCGCCCCCGAGGATGAGGGTGAGAATGACCGACTGCCACCAGGCTTCATGAGCGTAGAGATCGTGCATCAATGCCGCCCGCCTTCGAGATAGGCCGCGCGGATTTCCGGCCGTTGCAGCAATTCGCCCGCTGGCCCCGACATGGCGATGAGGCCGTTGACCATGACATAGCCGCGATGGGCGAGCTTGAGCGCATGGTTTGCGTTCTGCTCGACGACCAGCACCGTGAGGCCATCGGTTTGGTTCAGCGTGCGGATGGCGTCGAAGATCTGCCGCGTGATCAGAGGCGCGAGGCCGAGCGAAGGCTCGTCCAGCATCAAGAGGCGCGGGCGGCTCATCAGCGCCCGGCCGATCGCGAGCATCTGCTGCTCGCCGCCCGATAGCGTGCCGCCGCGTTGCGTCATGCGTTCCTTGAGGCGCGGAAACAAAGCGAGGACACGCTCGAGATCGGCGGCGCGCTCGCTGTCGCTGGCCTCCGCGGCATCCGCGCCCATCCGCAGGTTCTCGGCGACGCTCATGCGCGGGAAAATCCGCCGTCCCTCCGGCGATTGCGCAATGCGCATCCGCGCGAGTTCATGCGTCGGGGTGTGGGTGATGTCTTCGCCGTCGAACAGGATTTCGCCAGAACGTGCGCGCGGACGGCCGAAGATCGTCATCATCAGCGTGGATTTGCCGGCACCATTGGCGCCGATCAGCGCAACGATCTCGCCGCGCGCGACGTCGATGTCGATGCCCTTGAGGGCTTCGATATTGCCGTAGGCTGCATGCAGACCGCGAATTTCGAGCAGGGGCACGCTCATGCGTCCTGCTCCATCACTTCGATGGCGGTCTCCTCGTCGGCGCCGAGATAGGCGGCGATGACTTTCGGATCGTTGCGGATCTCGCGCGGCGTGCCTTCGGCGATCTTGACGCCGTAATCCAGCACGACGATGCGGTCGGCGATTTCCATCACCACCGACATGTCGTGCTCGATCAACAAGATCGATGTGCCGTGCTCCTTGCGGATCGAGAGCAGGAGTTCGCTCAAGGCTTCGCCCTCACGCGCGTTCAGTCCGGCGGCGGGCTCGTCCAGGCAAAGAAGCGCGGGCTCCGCACACATCGCGCGCGCGATCTCCAGCCTGCGCTGGTCGCCATAGGGCAGGTTTCCGGCGGCATCGTCAGCGCGTGCGGTCAGGCCGATACGGTCGAGCCAGTGGCGCGCGCGCTCGATGGCGTGCCGTTCGGCTGTGTGGAAGGTGGGGGCGCCGATCAGGCCGAGCAGGCTGAAGCCGGATGCGCGCATCAGGCTGTTGTGCTGCGCGACCATCAGGTTCTCGAGCGCCGTCATGCCCGAGAACAGGCGGATGTTCTGGAAGGTGCGCGCCACCTTGGCGACCTTCGAAACGCGATAATCGAACAGCCGCTCGAGCAGGAACGTGCGGCCGTTCTCATGGGTGAGGCGCAGCATGCCGGTGGTCGGCTTGTAGAAACCGGTGATGCAGTTGAACACCGTGGTCTTGCCTGCGCCGTTCGGGCCGATCAGCGCGGTGATGTCGCCGCGCCTGGCCTCGAACGACAGGTCGTTGACGGCCATGATGCCGCCGAAACGCATCGACAGATGCTGCACGTCAAGAATGATGCCCGGCTTGTTCATCGCCCCTCCTTGACGAGGTCGGATGAGACTTTCGTGCGCGTCGCGAGGAACAGCGAAGGTTCGCGATGGGAGATCAGGCCGCGTGGCCGCCAGATCATCAAGAGCACCATCGCGCCGCCGAACGCCAGCATGCGGAATTGCTCGAAGCCGCGGAACAATTCAAAGCCGCCGATCAAGGCGAGTGCCGAAAGTACGACGCCCAATTGCGAACCCATGCCGCCGAGTACGACGATGGCCAGCACCAGCGCCGATTCCTGGAACGTGAATGATTCGGGGCTGATGAAGCCTTGCCGGGTGGCGAAGAAGGCGCCCGCGAATCCTGCGAACATCGCTCCGGTGGCGAAAGCGGTGAGCTTGGTGGTCGTGGTGTTGATGCCGAGCGAGCGGCAGGCGATCTCGTCTTCGCGCAAGGCTTCCCATGCGCGGCCGATCGGCAGGCGGCGCATGCGGATCGCGACCCAGTTGGTCAGGAGCGCCAGCGCGAGGATGATGTAGAACAACAGCACCAGCCGGTGCGTCGGTGAAAATGGAATGCCGAGATGCGCGGCAAGGCCGCTCTCGCCCGCCGTCAGCGGAATGCCGAACAGCGTGGGGCGCGGAATGCCGGAAATGCCGTTGGGGCCGCCGGTGACGTGCTGCCAGTTCAACAGCACGAGGCGGATGATCTCGCCGAACGCCAGCGTGACGATGGCGAGATAGTCGCCGCGCAGCCGCAGCACCGGGAAGCCGAGCAGCATGCCCCAGAACGCGGCGAGGATTCCGGCGAGCGGCAGGCAGATCCAGAACGACAGGCCGAAGGTGGTTGACAGGAGCGCGTAGGAATAGGCGCCGACCGCATAGAAGGCGACGTAGCCGAGATCGAGCAGGCCCGCGAGGCCGACCACGATGTTCAATCCCCAGCCGAGCATCACATAGGTCAGCACCAGAATGCCGAGATCGAGGATGTAGCGCTGCTTGTAGAAGATCACCGGGACGAGAAAGGCGAATATCAAAAGCAGCGGCACGACGAGGCGGCCGAGCGAGGATGCGCCGCGTGTGATGTTTTCCGGCAGGATGGGCGCGTGATGCCGCTTCGCCAGCCATTGCCGGAACAGCTCAGTGAGAATGCTGCCCGCGAAGACGATGACGGCCATGATCGCGAGATCGCCGAAGCGGGTCCAGTAGATCAACTGTCCAGTCGGTCCAGCCTCGGTGCGGATGCCGATCATCAGCGAGAACAGTATAAGCGCGACGAACGCGCTCAGGAGCGACTTCTTCAGGATGAAGGCGGCGTTCGTCTGCGGAGCGCGCTTCGGTTTTGAAGTGGGAGATGTCTGATCCGTCACGCCGGTGCTCAGACTTTTTCGACTTCGGGACGGCCGAGCAGGCCGGTCGGCATGAAGATGAGGACGATGATCAGGATCGAGAACGCGGCGACATCCTTATATTCGGATGAGAAATAGGCCGACCACAGTGTCTCGATCAGGCCGATGGCGAGCCCGCCGAGCATCGCGCCGGGCAGCGAGCCGATGCCGCCGAGCACGGCGGCGGTGAAGGCTTTGATGCCTGCCACAAATCCCATGTAGAAATCGACGACGCCGTAATAGAGCAGGTACATCATGCCTGCGACGGCGGCGAGTGCCGCACCGATCACGAAGGTCATGGAGATCGTGCGGTCGACATCGACGCCGAGCAACGCGGCCATGGTCTGGTCCTGCTCGCAGGCGCGCATGTCGCGCCCGAGCCGCGTGCGCGTCACCATCCACGAGAAGATACCGAGCAGCACCACCGTGGTCAGAACCACGATGATCTGGATGTTGGACAGCCGCACCACGAAGCCGTTGTTCTCCAGCAGCGTGTAGCCGCCGGTCACGATCGGCGGCACCGGCTTCACGCGGGCGCCTTGCGCGACCTGCGAGAAGTTCGACAGCACGAACGACATGCCGATGGCCGACAGCATCGGAGCGAGACGGAAGGACTGGCGCAGCGGCCGGTAGGCAATGCGCTCCACCGTCCAGCCGTAAAGCGCCGTGATCGCCATCGCGACGAGAACCACCAGGAGCAGCACCACGGGAACGGCGGTGATGCCGAGCGAGACCAGCACCAGGAATGAAATCAGGGCAATGAAGCCGCCGATCATGAAGATGTCGCCATGGGCGAAATTGATCATGCCGACGATGCCGTAGACCATCGTGTAGCCGATCGCGATCAGCCCGTAGATCGAGCCAAGCACCAGGCCGTTGATGAGTTGCTGTGAGAAATATTCCATCGGCTGCCGCGGTTGGCGTTGTGGTTGGCGTCTCCGGCTCCGGCAGCCAAGACGGTGGAATGGGACAATTTTTATCAGCGGGAACCGGGTGCGGCAACTGCGGCAGGCTGGTTGGGGCCCGGCCGGTGGAGGAACCTGCGGCATCACGAGATGCTGAAAGCAAATCCGGGATTCTGCGGAACATGATTTGAGAGAGGTCGTTTCACGAAGCGTTCAACAGGAGGACATCATCCAATGTCGAACCAGAACCAGCAGTCCCAGCAGAACCAGAAGCCCGGCCAGCAACAGCAGGGTGGCGGCCAGAAGGGTGGCCAGCAGCAACAGCAGCAGGGCTCCAAACCGGGCGGGCAGCAAAGCGGCCAGAAGGGCGGCCATTAGCGGCTGTGGACAACTTCATTGAAAAACTTGAGGAAACCCCGGTTTTTGCCGGGGTTTTCCACTTGGAATCGGCCAATGACCCAGCCGTTAACGTAAACAAACGGTTTAGATTGCCGCTCCCACACCCGCGTGGCACCCCGCGAGGGATACGCCCTTTGACGGTGCGGAAGGAGCGAGACGATGAAGGAATGGCGACTCGGCATTTTCAACGGTGTGATGCTGGCTTGCTACTTCATTCCGAACTGGACGATCTCCGCTTTCAGGGTCGTGATGTCGCCGGTGCGCGGGATGTATGAGCCCGCCAATATCGCGCCCGCGATGTTCGTGAGTGATCACCTGTCGTGGTCTGCGCTCGGGCTGGTGCGTTTCGCCTGGCTATTCTCGCTGTCGAAATTTCTGGTGGCGGCGTTTTTCCTGACATTCCTGCTTCTGGTGGTTCGCGAGGCGCTGTCGCACAAGCGCGGCGCCGAGGAAGCGCTGGGCTTCGCCCTGACGCTCGGCAGTCTCATCAGTTTCGGCAGCATGCTTGCGGCTTCCTATGTCGGCGAGGCGGCCGCGATCCGGCTTCATGCGACCGAGCTTCTGATGCTGCTTGCGGCGGGCATCGTGCTGCTGATCGAGAGCGGTCTGCATGAGCGCGCAAGCGCCGACGTGCCGTATGTCGGCCGCTCGCCATCGAGCGTGATCTCGCCGTCTAACGCTGCGTGAGAAAGCCGGTCAGCGCTTCGTTGAAGCCATAGGGCGCTTCGATATTGGACAGATGCGCGGCGTCGAGGATCGTCATGCTCGCCCCCGCAATGCCCGCGCGGATGGTGGCGGCCATCTGGAGCGGCGACGATGTGTCGTAACGCCCGCCAATCACCAGTGTCCGCGCCTTGATGCGCGACAGCGCCTCCCGCAAGTCGAGACCGGAGAGAGCGGCGCAGCTTGCGGCATAACCGGCAATCGAATTGGACGTCAGCATCGCCCGGATGCGGTTGACCGCCTGCGGTTCGCGGTCGCGAAATTCCTCGGTGAACCATCTGGCCATGGTCTCGTCGGCGATGGCTTCGAGGCCCTTATCGGTTACGGTCTTGATGCGGGCCTGCAAGGGCGCCGGATCGGGCACATGGCAGGTGGTGTCGGCAAGAACGAGGCGGTCGATTCGATCCGGTGCGTTCGCCGCGAGCCATTGCCCGACCGCGCCGCCGATCGAAAGGCCGCACCAATGGGTATGGGCGATGTTGAGATCGTCGAGGATCGCCAGCGCGTCCTTGCCGAAATCCTCGATGCTGTAGGGGCCCGGAGGCGTGCCCGATTTGCCGTGGCCGCGCCGGTCGTAGCGGATGACGCGGAAGAACCGCGTCAGGGCCGCCATCTGTGGCTCCCAGACGCCAAGCGTCGTCCCGAGCGGGTTGGACAGCATCAGCGTGGGGCCGCCATCCCGGCCCTCGACCGAGACATTGAGCAGGCAGCCATCGGCGTCGATCATGGGCATAATAGGAATCCAGCCTTATTTCACAGGAAGAAAGCGCGCAGGCCCAATGGGCGTAGAGTGAGGTGCCAAATCCGGCCGCAGACGTATATAATCGGGCAATGCTCGAACCCCGGATCGGTCGCCGCAGGATTTATACAGCAATATTCGAAGTTCGTGCAGGACGGATCATGTTGGATCGAGATGAGGATCTGTTACAGGCAGCGGAGGGCTGGGTCGATGCTGGCCATGGCGCCGCGCTGGCGACGGTCGTGCAGACCTGGGGTTCGGCGCCGCGCCCGGCGGGTTCGAATCTCGTCATCAAGGATGACGGCGTGTTCCTCGGTTCGGTGTCGGGCGGCTGCGTCGAGGGCGCGGTGATTACGGAAGCGCTCGACGTGATCGAGAGCGGCACGCCGAAGCTGCTTGAATTCGGCGTCGCCGACGAGACGGCATGGAAGGTCGGCTTG
>Ga0153956_1001755_pt1 | contig 17987 bp, 13 predicted proteins | sample TSFL040MetaG_FD_104704 | JGI IMG/M metagenome (GOLD analysis project Ga0153956, IMG submission 104704) | Attine ant fungus gardens microbial communities from Florida, USA - TSFL040 MetaG | ecosystem: Host-associated > Fungi > Mycelium > Unclassified | place: USA: Florida, Wekiwa Springs...
ACCGGCCATCGCGGCCAACTGCTGCGGCTCGGGGTGCGACCACTGCAACGACGCACGCTGGCCGGCGGCCTGGGCCCGCACGTTGTCGCGCACCACCGACAGGTAGCGCAGATAGTCAGCCCGTTCCGCATCGACCTCTTCGGTGCGGTTCTTGCTGTCACCGCGGTAGAAAGCGGTGGCCGCCAACAACAGCACGAACGGGAAGAACAAGGTCTGCGGTGAGATGATCCGCATACCCGTGGCCACCAGCGCCACCACCATGCCGACGATCAGCACACCGATCAGGTACGGCAGCACTCGGCGCAACAGCGACGGCGGCACCAGGCGCGGCAGTTCCGGCGGCGCCTCGATGGTGATGGACTGCTTACGAACCGCCGGAACCGGCAGACGCCGACGAGCTTCAAAAATCAACCGGCTCACGGGGTCTCCCTCATAGCAACGGGGGCAGCGGCGCCGGGGGCGCTCACGGCAGGTGCGGGTACGGGTGCGTCCTGGGCCAGCAGGGCATCAGCCCGCGACAGGGTCGGGCCGGGAGCGAACTGCGCCAGAACCGCCGACGGAATCGGCAATGGCGTCGCCGTTAGACCTAGTGCTGCAAGAGTTTTACGGTCACCGGTGGCGGCGTCACCTTCGGTGGAAATGCCGTAGCGCACGCCGGTGTCACTGATCCAGTAGGCGGACAGATCACCTGCGCCGCCAGTCGTGGACTGACCGACAGCCGCCACCAGGTAGCCGGTACCCGGGGCGATCGCGACCCGGTTGGCAGTGGCGCCCGAACCGGCACCGACCAGCGCCACCGGGCGCTGTCCATCACGCAGCGGCAGTACCGAACCCGCCAGCAGGGTCTGCGAATTCGACGCGGCGCCTGCCGGTTTGGCCCACCGGAAGCAGGTGACCGGCGCGGTCGCCCGATCCACGACGGTGACCGGGTCGCTCGGGTAGGCGGCGGTATCGATACCGCCGCCTACCGGTACGGCAGCGATCTGGTCGGCAGCCAACGTCGGCGGCTGCTCCAGCCCATAGGAGTCGGTGTTGCGCATGATGCCCGCCAGCACCTGAGAAATCGGTTGCAGACCGTTGTTCAGCACGGCGTAGTAGCTCGATGCGTTCGAGTGGATATCGAAGCTGCTGACCACCGCGCCGATCGGCGCCGGTACCGGCAGCGGGTAGGTCGTCGGCTGACCGGCATCGGCGATCGGCGGCGCGATCAGCGGCGCCGACTCCGGAATCGCGTTGAACAGGCCCACGGAAATCGAACGCGGCTGCGGCACAGCGGCGCCCAGCCCCAGGGCCGAGGTCACCGCACGATTGTTCAGGTCGACAAGACTGCGTCTGCCCTGCCAGAGCAGCCAGACCCGGTCGGCGCTGCGCGCCAGGACGGCGTGATGTTCACCGAGTGCGGCGGCCCGCGAACCACCGGTGGCCAGCGGTCCGGCGATCACCGTGGTGCCGCGGACCTCACCGGTGGCAGCGTCACACACGGTCCAGTCCGCGTCACGAGAAGTGCTGGGTACCAAGCGTTCCGGAGCACCAGCGATACCCAGCAGGTTACCGCGGGCGAACTTGTCCAGCTCGGCGCTCTTGACCACGGTCGGGTTATCCGGCCGGCCGGCGATCAGCCGGGCCGAGGTCAGGTTCAGCACCGGGTGCAGCTCGTCACCCAGATGCACGTACAGCGCGGAGGTCTCCCGGTCGGCCAGGATCGCGTTCTCGCCGGCCACCCCGGCCGGGCGGATCATCGAGAACACGAAACTGCCGGCCAGGCCGGTCACCACCAGCAGTGCACCGACCAGAATCGACCGGCTCTGGGTGCGCAGCGGATCGACCAGCATCCGGGTGTCATGCAATGCGACACCTGATGCGGTGCGCCGCATCAGGAACCGCCAACCCGACACCTGATGACGGGTGACGAAACCGCGGCGATGCACCACCTTCTCCGGGTTCTCGTTATCCGGGGTGCGGGAACTGAAAGCCCTACGTTCATCCATCACTGCACCACCAATCCCAGGCCGCGCAGCAACGGCAGCGCCGAATTGCTGACGTCACCCGCAGTGATCGTCATCAGCTCGTCGTCGGTGAACTCGACCGAATCCGAATGATCCAAACGGTATTCGCGTTCCTCCTCGGAACGCTCGACCAGGTTGCGGACAAACCGGCCGTTACCCGCGATATCCAGACTGCGACGAGCCACACCCGCGGCATCTGGTGTGGTCGCCACGGCGAGCTGGCCGAACAGCCGCTCCATCTCGGCTTGCGCAGCGGGCTCGAAGACGCTGTCGCGCTTTTCGGCCATCCGCATCGCGATCTCGGTGAGTTCGGTCGCCGAATACGACGGGAAGTCGATGCTGCGGGTGAAGCGTGAACGCAGACCCTCGTTGGTGTCCAAGAACATGTCCAGGTCCTTGCGATACCCGGCGATGATCACCACCAGCCGATCACGATCGTTCTCCATCCGCGCCAGCAAGGTGTCGATGGCCACCAATCCGAAGTCGTTCTTGGCACCCGTGGACACCAACGCGTACGCCTCATCGAGGAACAGCACACCGTCCAACGCGCTGTCGATGACCGCGTTGGTCTTGGCCTCGGTCTCGCCGATGTGCTGACCGATCAGATCGGCGCGGTGCACCTCGCGGACAGTTTCCTTCTTCAAGATGCCCAGACCGCAGTAGATCTTCGCGACGACGCGGGCAATCGTGGTCTTACCGGTTCCGGGGGGCCCGGCGAACACCAGGTGGTTGGTGCGCTGGGCTACGGCCAGTCCACGCTCCTGTCGCCGAATCGCCATGGCGACAGAACTTTTCAGGCGAGCAACCTGATACTTGACCTCCTCCAGCCCGATGAACTCAGCCAGTTCGGCCTCGGCTTCGATCAGCAGGTGCGCCTTGCGCTCCTTGGCCTCCGGGTCGACAAAATCCTCTTCGGTCGGCTCACTGTCCGGGTCCCAGGCATCGTGGCGGGCCTCGATCCGGGCCGCCGTGGTCGGCTCGATGCCATAGCTGGCATCCGACAACGCATGCTGGGCCGCCAAGTTCTCCGGATGCGCCGCATACAGATCTGCCAGCACGTCGTGCGCCTCGTCGACCTCACCCTGAGCCCGCAACGACAGCGCCTTGACCAAAGCACCGTCCATCACGGCCGCCTCGACCGGACCGGCCGGCTCCTCCAGATGCGACAACGCCGGAGCGAACATACCCAGGTGCGCCAATGCGGTACCCAACGCGACCCGGGCGGCGTGCGCATAGTGCGGATCCAGCGACGGATCGTTAACCATCGGCGTCAACACATGCACAACGTCCGACCAGCGCCGGGTCCGGTGGTACATCGCCACCCGAACCCACTGCACCGCAGCCCATCCGGGCCGACGCTCAGTCAGTTCACCGACCAGCTGGTAGGCCTCGGCATGACGACCGGAAACCGAAAGCGCTGCCGCGTAAGCCAATTGGAAATCATCACGATCAGTGGCCCGAAAATTCAGATACAGTCCGGTGTCGTAGCTGAAGCCCAGATCACCCGGAGTCAGCTCCAACGCGGCCTGCAACGCCCCCACCGTGCCGCGGGTGCGCCACACCGCCTCGATCACCGGCGGCGTGACCTCACCGGCAGCGGCCAGACCCACCCAGGCATCACACTGACCATCGGCGATCCGGGTCAGCGCCGCGAAACCACCCTGTGCGGCAGCCAGATCCACCGGACGACGCCGACCATCGACAGTGATCCCCAGGGCCAGACAGCTCGCCGAGAAGCGGGTGAGCACGTCGCGATCCACCCTTGACATCGGATCGACGGCGCTCACGTTGCGCAGACTCATCAATTCCCTTCCAACTTCAACGATTCGGGTCCTGGCGATGCCGCCCCTGAGGGCGAGGTCGCTGCGGACCAGTTGCTCGGCAGCAGTGGAGACCGCATCCCCGTGCGCAACGCGCCGTCGGATTGCGCGGTCATCCCGGCTGGCTCAACGCTTTTCGGTGCCACCTCGGTATCGGCATGCAGAAACTCGTAGCGATTGCCCTCGTCCTTGACCGTGCCACCACGACGCCGACGCGCACGCGCACGCTTGGCCGCCGTCGCGGCCACCGCGGCCTCTTCGCCGACCGCCTCCGACGGGGCGGCTTCCTTCAGGCTGCGCGATCGGCGGCTGGAAAGCTTGCCCTGCGCGGACGATTGCGCGAAGCCGACGGCGTACATCGATGCGGTCGGGCCCGCGCCGACCGCCGGTCCTCCCCCGGGCGGCGGCGCCCCGGGCCCGGCGGGAGCGGCCGCCGATGCCCCGGCGCTCGCCGTGGTCGGCAGCGGTGCGTGAGCGCCGGCGGGGACCGTTGGGCTCACCGAGGTCGGCATGACCGCCGGGGCGGCCGGGGCTCCCACCGCCGGGGCCGGCATCGCCGGCAGATCCACCGAATGCGGTACCGCCACACCGACGATTCCCAGCGCCGTCGCGGTGCCGCCGGCGGCAGCCATGACCGCCGCTGCCGGGCCGGCCGCCACGATCGCGCCGACCACGGCCAGTTGCAGTGTCGTCTGCGCGATCGGCCAGACGACCATCAAGGTGTGGAAGGTGGCCCAGGACAGCGCCGAGGCCAACACCGGGTTCAAGAACGGAAAGGCTTGGGACAGCAGCGCTTGTAGTCCGGTCGCGAACGGAACCGCGTCGATCGGGAAGCCGTTCGGGTTCAGATCGACCGATACCGGCCAGGCGAAGTCGTGGGTGTACTGCTGGATCACGTTGGCCAGCTGGAGCTGGAAGTTGTTCAGGAAGTCCTCGAGCTGCTGTAGCCAGTTCGGTGCCGCGCTGGGCGCCGGGGCGGCCGCGGCGCTCGCCGCTACCACAGTGGGCGCGGGGACGCTCGCCGGCATCGCCGACAGTGCGACCTCGGAGGCCGACTCATAGACCGTCATGGTGGTGGCGGCCTGCATCCACATGCGGGCGTAGTCAGCTTCGTTGACAGCGATCGGAATCGTGTTGATACCAAGGAAATTGGTGCCCAGCAATGCGGCCAGCGTCACCCGATTGGCGGCGATCTCCGGCAGTGTCGGCATGGCGGCCAGTGCTGCCATATAGGCCGCCGCGGTGGTTTCGTGGGTGGCCGCCGCGTCGGCACTGCGTTCGGCGCTGTCCAATAGCCAGGCCAGGTACGGCTGGTGCGCCGCGCCATATTGCTCGGCGCTGGGCCCCTGCCAGGCGCCGGCTTCCACGTCGCCGATGAGGGCGCCGAGTTCAGCTGCGGCGGAGGCATATTCGGCGCTCAGCGTGGCCCATGCCTGGGCCGCGGCGAGCATGGGGCCCGGCCCCGGACCGCTGCTCAGCATCCCCGACAGCACCTCCGGTGGCATGGCCCACCAAATCGGGGCGGTCATCGCCGTATCCCTTGGGCGCAGCTCCTGCGTAACACCAGCACGCACATATAGTCGGCGCGCGAGGCGGTTTGGTTCCCGCCTGCCGAGCACCCGCTCGCCCGACCTCAGACTGCGCGACGCAGGGGCACCACGACGTAGCTGGTCGGGACGCAGACGGCAGCATTCGACGCGGCGGGGAACCACAACCCCGGATGCCACCTTGATGCCACTGCCCATGCCCTGTTCACGGAAAGCCCGCAAGCTTCCGCCATCTCCCTAAAGTATGCCTAAGCTAACTTCAATAAGTTAGCATTGCATAACTTAAGTGTCGAGATGTACGCCGGATCCGAACGCGGTGATGGCAGTCACTCCTTTACGGCCGTGACCAGGCTGTTTGATGCGATCATGGTCGCCGCTTCCGGATTCTCCGGGACCGGGCGGCCCACCCGGCGCAGATAATCGGCCAGCGGAGTCGCCTCGGCCCGCCAACCGCGGCCACCGAACCACTCGTCGGCCGGAGCGATCTGCTCGTTGTAAATCAGGTGAAAAAAACTGACAGCCATCCCGTTGACATCCCCGTCGCTTCGCTCGCCCTGGACCTGCTCCGCACGCTTGGCAGCCAACGCCTCGGCCGGCATCGGCTTGCCCTCCTCCACCGCCACCCAACTACCGGGTGCGGACAGTGCGTCGATGCCGAGAAACAACTGCTCCTGCGCCGTTGCGGGCAGATAGATCAGCAATCCCTCGGCGATCCACGCCGCCGGGCGATCGGAATCGAATCCGGCATCGAGCAACGCGCGTTGCCAGTCATCGCGCAAATCAATGGCGATCTCCCGACGATCGGCCGCGGGTTGTGCGTTGTTGCGCGCCAACACCTCTCGCTTGAATTCCAGCACCTGCGGCTGATCCAGCTCATAAATTACGGTCCCGGCGGGCCAATCCAGCCGGTAGGCCCGCGAGTCCAGACCCGAGGCCAGCACCACGATCTGCCGCACCCCGGCGGCCGCCGCGGCCGCGAAGTACTCGTCGAAGTACTTGGTGCGCGCCCCCTGGAAATTCACAAAAGGCACGCCGAACTCGTTGGTGGCCAACGGATGTTCTGGCGCTTGGCCGTCCAGCACGCCGGCCCACGAACCACCGACCGCCCGCGCGAACACCTCGGCGTACTGGTCCACCGCCAGCGGATCCGGTTTGGCCGCTTCTAACGCCCGAGCCGCCGCGACCATGACGGCCGTCGCTCCGACACTTGTGGTGATATCCCAGCTGTCGTCGTCAGTGCGCATGACAGCGACAGTACGCCCGGCAGCTGGGAGCAACTCGCTCAGACGAGAGCACGTCCCGTACGCACTCGCCGGTCCAGATCCCACAGCATCAGGTTGAACGGGAATTGCCGCAGCCGACGCGGCAACAGGTTGTTGACGGTTCGCAGCACCGCCATCAACCGGTCAAACCGGCGCTGGTGCTTGGCATCCCACGGCAACCGCATCTCGTCGCGGAATCGCTGCGGCAGGAAGCCCGTGGTGATCAGCAACCCAAAGGCGTCGGCCCGACGCTGCAGCGGCCCAGGCAGCGTCGCGGCGCCCAACCTCCCCAGGGCGAACGGGTAGAGGTACTCGCGCGTGGTGTCATCGATGTGCACCTGCTCCAGGGATTCTTCCCAGTATTCGTCGAAGGCAGCCCGATCGGCGGGCCACATCTCGGCCGGCACCTGCAAGGTGGTGCCCAGGGCCATGCCACGCCGGTAGAACTCATCGGCGGCCTCATCGTCCATTTCGCCGATGAAGATCCGGGTCACGTCGACCGCGCCCTTGTAGAGGCAGGCCGCGACCCACATCTGCAGGTCCTTGTCGAAGGCGTTGTATTTCACCGGGCTCTCGTCGGTCGAATACACCTGCGCATGCGACTTGTTGACGGCCTGGCGATAGACCTTCTTCTGCTCGTCGGTTCCGGTCCAGGCGACCGCCAGGTAGGTGAAGGTGGTGCGCCCGCGCTTGATCGGGTGACGGTCGGCCCGGCCGCTTTCCACCCGGCTTTCCATGACGCCGTAGCCGACGCCCGGACGGGCCAGTTCCATGATGATGTTCGCGGGTCCGGCCAGCAGGGCCACACCCATGAGGACCTCGTCAAACGTTGCCCCTCGCCCGAAAAAGCGGGGGCCCCGCAATGAAGCCGGCCTCGTGGCGCTCACCGGCAGATCCATCGGGTTGACCCACTGTTCGACCGTCATTGGTCACTCCTGCTCGAAAAACTGAGAACGATTGTTTCCTGATATTGCCGGGCGGCCTGCCGGGGTGTCAAGATGACCGGATGGCACCGATGCGGCCGTACCGCGGAATCGACGCGTCAGAGCGACTGGCGCATCGCCGGTCCCGGTTCATCGAGGCCGGCCTGGATCTGCTGAGCACCCCGCCGGGGGAACCGACGGTGCGCGCCATCTGCGCGAAAGCCGGTGTCGCAGTGCGCTATTTCTACGAAAGCTTCGTCGACAAAGACGATTTCGCGGTCCTGGTCTTCGACACCGTGATCTCCGACCTGACCGCGACGACCCAGGCCGCGGCCGCCACCGCACCGGTGCGCGACGGCAACCGGGCCGGCATGGCCAATATCGTCAACACCATCGCATCCGACGCGCGCGTGGGCCGGCTGCTGTTCAACGCACAGCTGACCAACCCGGTGATCGCGGACAAGCGCACCGCCGGTGCCGAATTGCTCACCGCGATCTACTTCACGGACCTGAGCACCGTGCTTCCCTTCGAAGCCAACGAACGCACCAAAGCCCTCAGCTACTTCGCCGTCGGCGGGGTGGGCCAGACCATCGACGCCTGGCTCAACGGCCGGTTACAGCTGACGCCCGACGAATTGATCGATCAACTCGCCAACGTGCTCGACGAATTCGTCGAGCCCCGGTTGCATCAGCCGCGGCGCACCGCGACCGAGGCGTCCGGCCGATGAGGAAGACCGGCACGGCGGGCGTGGTCCGCGAATTCGTCGGCATGGACTCGCTCACCGCACGACGGGCGGGCTCGGGCGGGCATCCCTGCCAGGGCATCTACTACCGCGGTGTGGGTCGCAAGCCCAAGGTCGCGATGATCGCCACCCACTATCAGGTCGACTTCTCCGAGCACTACCTCGCCGACTACATGGCCACCCGCGGGATCGGGTTCCTCGGCTGGAACACTCGGTTCCGCGGTTTCGAGACCAGCTTCATGCTCGATCACGCACTGGTCGACATCGGCGTCGGCGTGCGCTGGCTGCGCGAGGTGATCGGAGTGGAAACCGTTGTGCTGCTGGGTAATTCCGGTGGTGGATCGCTGATGGCCGCCTATCAGGCGCAGGCACTCAAGCCGCACGTCACACCGCTGCCGGGCATGCGGCCGGCGGCCGGGCTGGGGGACCTGCCGGCGGCCGACGGCTATGTGTCCAGTGCCGCGCATCCGGGCCGCCCCGACGTGCTGACCGCGTGGATGGCCCCCTCGGTTCTCGACGAAACCGATGCCGTGGCAACCGATCCCGAGCTCGATCCGTTCGGCGCGGCCAACCGGCCGCCGTACCGCCCCGAGTTCGTCACCCGTTATCGAGCGGCCCAGGTGGCGCGCAATCACGCGATCACCGACTGGGTCGAAGACGAATTCAAACGGGTTCGGGCCGCCGGCTACGCGGATCGGCCGTTCTCGGTGCTGCGCACCTGGGCCGATCTGCGGATGATCGACCCCACGCTGGAACCGACCAAGCGTCAACCCAATACGTGTTACGTCGGCGATCCGGCCCGGGCCAACCGTTCGGCCCACGGCATCGCCGCCGCGTGCACACTGCGCAACTGGCTGTCGATGTGGAGCCTGCGGCATGCCCAGACCCGCGCCGAACCGCACCTGTCCCTGATCGACAGCCCTGCCCTGATCATCAATGCCGAGCAGGACACCGGCGTCTATCCCTCCGACGCGCAGCGCATCTTCGATGCCCTGGCCACCACCGACAAGACGCTGTGCGCCATGGATTCCGATCACTACTTCACCACTCCGGGGGCACGCAGCGAGCAGGCCGATACCATTGCCAGATGGATCGCCAAGCGCTGGCGATAGCGCCGTTTCGGGTTCTCGCCGTTTTCAGTCGGGCCCACGCGTCCTCGAATTCCTTGCCATACAAGGAGATGTGGTCGACGTTCGGTTCTGCGCCGTGGATGACGACGACACCTTCTACCGCGAGTCGAGACACCTGCCCGCGTCTGGTCGAGCACCGGCAGCTCTCCCACATAGTGAACGAAGTGAACCTTTAGCCGCAGCGCCGAAGCGACTTGGGTACGCTCGGACCGACCCACCGGTTATTCGGCCCGGCGGGGCACCACAGAAAGCTCAATGAAGAGCCGGTCACAGGAGGCGATATGCCCATCGCGATCACGTCCGAGCACAACGACCTGGCCGACTCGGTCCGCGCCCTGGTGGCTCGGGTCGCGCCGTCGGAAGTCCTGCACGAGGCGCTGGAAACCCCGCTCAGCAACCCGCCTTCGTACTGGGGTGCCGCCAGCGAACAAGGCCTGACCGGTTTGCATCTGTCGGAATCCGTTGGCGGACAAGGCTTCGGCATCCTCGAGCTGGCGATCACCCTGGCCGAGTTCGGCTACGGCGCGGTGCCCGGCCCGTTCGTACCCTCGGCCATTGCCGGCGCACTGATCTCGGCCCACGACGAGCAATCGCCGCTGCTGACCGGGCTGGCTTCGGGCAAGACCATCGCCGCCTACGCGATCGACTCCGCGCTGACCGCGACCCGCAACGGCGACCGGCTGGTCATCCGCGGGGAGGCCCGCGCCGTACCCGCCGCCGCCCAGGCGGCCCTGCTGGTGCTGCCGGTGGCGATCGAATCCCGGCAGGAGTGGGTGGTGCTCGACGCCGAACAACTCGACATCGAACCGGTCACCAGCGTCGACCCACTGCGGCCGGTGGCCAATGTGAGTGCCGACGCGGTCGAGGTGACCGGCGGCCGGGTGCTCAATCGGTTGAGCCGCACCCACGCGCGGGCCCTGATCACCACGCTGCTGGCCGCCGAATGTGTCGGCGTGGCCCGGTGGGCCACCGACACCGCCGCCGAGTACGCCAAGATCCGCGAACAGTTCGGTCGCCCGATCGGACAGTTCCAGGCCGTCAAGCACAAGTGCGCCAACATGATTGCCGAAACCGAACGCGCCACCGGCGCGGTGTGGGACGCCGCGCGGGCACTCGATGAACGCGATGGTGACTACCCCTTCGCCGCGGCCGTCGCCGCCACCCTGGCACCGGTGGCCGCCCAGCACTGCGCCCAGGACTGCATCCAGGTGCACGGCGGTATCGGTTTCACCTGGGAGCACGACACCAACGTCTACTACCGGCGGGCCATCGCGCTGGTGGCCGGATTCGGCCGCGCCGCCGACCACGCGTTGCAGGTTCTCGACGTCGCCACCGACACCGGGATGCGGTCGATCGATATCGATCTGGATCCCGACACCGAGAAGCTGCGCGCCGAGATCCGCGCCGAAGTCGCTGCGCTGAAAGCGATTCCGAGCGGACCCGAACGCAATACCGCGATCGCGGAGGGCGGCTGGGTGCAACCGCACCTGCCCACCCCCTGGGGCCGGGCGGCCACCCCGATCGAACAGATCATCATCGCCCAGGAATTCAGCACCGGAAAGGTGCGCCGGCCGCAGATGGGCATCGCGGCGTGGATCATCCCGTCCATCGTCGCGTTCGGAACCGACAAGCAACAACAGGACTTCCTACCGCCGACCTTCCGCGGCGACATGATCTGGTGTCAGCTGTTCTCCGAACCGGGCGCCGGCAGCGACCTGGCCAGCCTGACCACCAAGGCAGTCAAAGTCGACGGTGGCTGGCGCATCACCGGACAAAAGATCTGGACCACCGGTGCCCAGTTCTCCGCGTGGGGCGCACTGTTGGCCCGAACCGACCCGAGCGCTCCGAAACATCAGGGCATCACCTACTTCCTGCTCGACATGAAGAGCCCGGGCGTCGAGGTCAAGCCGCTGCGTGAGCTGACCGGTAACGCGATGTTCAACACCGTGTTCATCGACGACGTGTTCGTGCCGGACGATTTGGTGCTCGGCGAGGTGAACCGCGGTTGGGAGGTCAGCCGTAACACCCTGACCAACGAGCGGGTCTCGATCGGCAGCAGCGAGCCGCCGTTCCTAGCCAGCCTGGATCAGTTCGTCGAGTTCCTGCGTGAGGGCAGCTTCGATGAGCTGCAGCGGCACGAGGCCGGACGGCTGATCGCCGAAGGACACGCCGCCAAGCTGCTGAATCTGCGCTCGACACTGCTGACGCTGGCCGGCGGCGACCCGATGCCGGCGGCGGCGATCTCCAAGCTGCTGTCCATGAAGACCGGCCAGGGCTACGCGGAATTCGGTGTCGCGTCCTTCGGCAGTGACGCGATAGTCGGTGATCCCCAACAGCTTTCGGGCAAGTGGGCGGAGTACCTGCTGGCCTGCCGGGCCACCACCATCTACGGCGGCACCTCCGAGGTGCAGCTGAACATCATCGCCGAACGGCTGCTCGGGCTACCCCGCGATCCGTAAGCCCGCCCGAAAACGGCGCTCGGAATAAACCGGGGGCTGCCGTCGCTGCACAGCGCAGTCATGAACGTCACCAGAGGACCCCAGTGCCTGCTGCGCCCACTGCTCGTGGGCGCGGTGGGTGCTGCGTTCACGGTCGCGCCGATCGTGCTGGGTCAGTCCGTCACCACGCTGCAGGCCAATCCCAACCCGTGCATCAACGGCGTCGCACCATGGAACCCGTACGTGGTGAACTGCAATTTGCCGCCGCGCACCGGTCCCAAGGTGCGCGGCGCGGCTCCCGACGCCGGCGCGATCATCGCCTGCCGGGGACGGCCGCTGTGTCTGTCCCAGTACGTCAACGGCCCGTAACCCAACGGGTCAGTCGAAGTCCATCTCCCGCAGCTGGCGCTTGAGGATCTTGCCGGTGGGGTTGCGCGGCAACTCATCGAGGAAGATCACCTCGCGCGGAACCTTGTAGCGCGCCAAGTTGTCCCGGACGTACGTCTTGATCTCGTCCTCGGAGACGGTGGCGCCCTCGATCTTGACGACGAATGCGCGCAACCGGGCACCGAATTCTTCGTCGTCGACGCCGAGCGCGGTGGCCTCGATCACCTGCGGATGCCCGCTGATCAGATCCTCGACCTCCGCCGGGAACACATTCTCACCGCCGGAGACGATCATCTCGTCGTCCCGGCCGCTGACGTAGAGCAGCCCACGCTCATCGAAATAGCCGACGTCACCGGAGGACAACATCCCGTCGATGATCTGCTTGCCACCACCGCCGGTGTAGCCCTCGAACGGGAAGGTGGTACCCACGAAGATCCGGCCGACACTGCCCTGCGGCAGTTCCTTGCCGTTGTCGTCGATAATCTTCACCCGCACACCCTTGATCACCGGGCCGACGGTGGCCGGGTTGATCGAAAGATCTTGCGGCCGAGCGATGGACGCGAAGGAGATCTCGGTGGATCCGTACATGTTGTAGATCACCGGGCCGAGGTCCTTGAGCGCCCGGGTGGCCAACTCGGCGCCCAGCTGCGAACCCGACACGAACACCACCCGCAGGCTGGACAGGTTCGGTTTGGGGCTGGTCTTCTCCAGTTCATCGAGAATGCGCGAGAGCATCACCGGCACCACCACCATCGCGGTGGCGCGGTACTTCTCGATATCGGCCAGCACGGTGGCCGGCTTGAATCGGCGCCGCAACACCAGGGTGCTGCCGAGCAACATCGCGATGGTCGAGTGCAGGAAACCCAGCGCGTGGAACATCGGTGACGGCAGGCTGGTCACCTCGCCGGATTTGAACGGCACCATCGACAGGATGCCGCCGACCGGGGCCAACGTCGGTGGCGCACTCCGGTTGGCGCCCTTGGGAGTTCCGGTGGTGCCACTGGTCAAGATGATGATCGAGGCGGCCTTGGTGACCTTCGGCGGCGCGGCACTGCTGGTCCGGGCGATCACCTCGGCCAGCGTCTCATCGGTGCTACCGGACGGCTCGGCCTTGTCCGGGTTGTGGCCCAACGCGCGCAGCTTGCCCAGCGGCGGTTCGGACGACGACACCGCATCGGTGTATTCGTCGTCGTAGATCACCAGTTTGGCGCCCTCGCGTTCGGACACCTCCTTGATCTGCGGGCCGGAGAATTCACTGTTCAGCAAGATGATGCGCGCACCGACCCGCGCCGCGCCGTACACCGAGATCAGGAACCAGCGGTGGTTTCGGGCCAGGATCGCGACACCGTCGCCGGACTGTACGCCCATGGCGCGCAACGCATTGGCGGTCGCACTGACCGCGTCGTCGAATTCCTGGAAGGTGATATCGCCTTCGTCGTCGATGATCGCGGTCCGGTGCGGGGTACGGCGGGCGTTGAGCGCCGGGACCATACCCATCTCGCCCCACCGAACGATGTCGGCCAGCATCGCGGCGATGTGCTGCGGTGACTCGATCTTGAGGGCGCCCGCCTCGAACATCTTGCGCGCGTAGTGCAACTCCGCCGCGCCACGATCCAGATATTTGCCGACCGACTTCGCCAGCACGTCCTGGACAGTGTTCGTTACCTGCAGAGGAAGCTCGGTTAGCTTTGCCATGGCCCAACAATATGTGACGCGCGCCGCGGTGCGACCAGAACGCCCGAGGCAATTACCATCGCGGCATGGGTGACGCGCTGTCCCTGATCGTCGGCGGGCGCGAGGTCTCGGTGAGTAACCCCGACAAGGTGGTCTTTCCCGACGTCGGGGTGACCAAGGCCGACCTCGTCAACTATTACCTGGCGGTGGCCGACGGCGCGTTGCACGGCGTCTACGACCGCCCGATGATCCTCAAACGATTCGTGAAAGGTATTGCGCAGGAAGCGATTTTCCAGAAACGCGCACCAGAGAAACGTCCGGACTGGATCACCGTCGCCGAACTCAAATACGCCCGCGGCACCTCCGCCAAAGAGGCCGTCATCACCGAGCCCGCCGGTTTGGTCTGGGCGGTGAGCCTGGGCTGCCTGGATCTGAACCCCCACCCGGTGCGTTCGGCAGATCTGGAACATCCCGACGAATTGCGCGTCGACCTCGATCCGATGCCCGGGGTGCCGTGGCCACAAATCCTCGATGTCGCGCAGGTGGCGCGCGAGGTATTGACCGATCACGGGCTGACGGCCTGGCCCAAGACCTCGGGTTCGCGCGGATTCCACATCTACGCCCGCATCGCCCCGCACTGGGACTACAAGCAGGTCCGGTTGGCCGCCCAGACGGTGGCCCGCGAAGTGGAGCGCCGCGCGCCGCAGTTGGCCACCAGCCGCTGGTGGAAGGAGGAACGCCAGGGCGTATTCGTCGACTTCAACCAGAACGCCAAGGACCGCACGGTGGCGTCGGCCTATTCGGTGCGTTCGCGCCCCGACGCCCGCGTGTCCACGCCCCTGCACTGGGCTGAGGTGCCGGACTGCCACCCCGAGGATTTCACCGTGCGGACGGTGCCCGAGCGTTACGCCGAGATCGGCGATCCGTGGCGGGGCATCGACGATGCGGCCGGCGGGCTGGATTCGCTGCTGGAACTGGCGGCCGAGTTGGGCCCCGCCGAGAAGGCGCCCCGGGGCGCTTCGCGCGACGGACGCCGGGCGTCCCAGATGCCGCTGGTGGAGATCGCCCGGACCAAGACCCGTGACGAGGCGATGGCCGCCCTGGATCAGTGGCGGGCCCGCCATCCGGAGGCCGCCGCGCTGCTCGAGCCCATCGACATCTTGGTCGACGGCATGCGCGGCCCGAGTTCGATCTGGTACCGCATCCGGATCAACCTGCAGCACGTCCCGGAGGGGCAGCGACCACCGCAGGAAACATTGATCGCCGACTATTCGCCATGGGCCGGCTACACCGGTGATCAAGGGCGACATTGACACCGAACACTATTTGCTAGCTACAGCTATCAGAGTTCTTAGCGATGATTTAGGACTTACTCCCCGGTACCTTAACTTGGGCACATAACTTCGATTGCGAACCGAAGAAACGACATCGCTGTCGGGCGTTCGGAACTTCGAAGGGAGGCACCTCATGGCAATGATCACCAGTGAGTCAGCGTCGAAATCCGCTTTCCGCTACGGCAATCCCGTAGTCCCTTGCGGCGAAGCAGAGGTGCGCGCCCAGTGCCGCCAATTGGCGACGGTACTCACCGTCACCGGAGTCATCGACGAGTCCGATGTGGACCTGGTTGCGGCGCAGGCACGACGCTGCATCCTCCCGGAGAAGCCGTTCATCCTGGACCTGAGCGGGGTCTGCGCATTCTCGCTGTCCAGCATCGAGCTTCTCGACAAGGTCAACGACAGCTGCATCGCAGCAGGTATCGAGTGGTCCCTGATCGCATCCCAGCCGGTTGGTCACGTCCTGCTGGCCTGCGGTGACGAAGCCGCTTTCCCGACCGCGCCGTCCGTTGCCGAGGCATTGCACCACTTCTCGGACAGCATGCACGAGCGTCGGCGTCTGCTGCCGTTCCTCACCAAGAAGTCCGCGTAAGAGAAGGAACTGACATGTTGATCGACATCCGTTGGCTCAGCGCTCTTCTGCACCGCCGCAAGGCCGCCCATTCGGCCATGACGGCTTTCTGAGAGCCCACCGACCTCGTTGCGCGGTGTCGCCACCTTCATGGTGGCGGCGCCGCGTTTTTCGTGTTCGGTCGCGCGGCGCACCGGACCGGTTCACACGTCGATGCGCACAATCACGCTGTCCGGCCAGACCAAGAGTGGGACATGCAGTGCACCTGCCCGTCGATCGACGCCTGCACCTGCGGTATCCACGCGGCAACGCCCTGACATCGGGGCTCAGCGAGCGGCCGGCTTACTACCACCGACCTCGGCCGACAGCGGCGGTGGTAGCGGTGTCGTCGGCGCCGGCGTCGGAGCCCCGGTGACCGGGGTGACCGGAGCTCCGGCACCGCTGCCGCCCCCGGCCGTCGGGATACCGCCCGTGCTCCGGAAGTACACCACCGGTTCGGACCGGATCAGCCCGGATACATCGCTGATGTCGAGCGCGCTCGAGGTCAGGGTGTAGGTGATGCCGTCGCCGTGGGCCACGAACCCACCGCTGCCGTTCGGAGCGGCAGCGATCACCAGCTTGGCGCCGTCACGCAACCGGACGCCGTGGTATTCGTACCGACCGGGTGCGGTCTGGCAGATCGCGACCTTCGAGTCGGCGGTGCTGCCGTACGCGACCGCCACATCGGGAGCGCCGCACCGGGCCGAAGAATCGACAAAACCCTGGCTGTCGGTTGCCGGATCGGACGACGACACCGGGCCCGAGGGCGCCGTCGGACTCGCCGCAGCAACAGGTCCACCGACGACGGCGCACGCCACGACCACGGCCGCCAGCCGGCCCACGTGTAACAGATGATCGGACATCACCTCACGAGACCACACCGAAGGTGATTCGGCGAGCGCCCACACCGATCGACCTGCAAATCCGCATCAGATCGTCAGCGTCGCCGGCGTCGGATCATCTTGGGTGAATTCTTGGATAAATTCAGTTGGATTTCTATTCCCTATTGGGCAAATTATGCACGTATTCGCAGGTCAGTACATTCCGCACACATTACAACCGAATCGTGCGGTCTCCTGGTTTCAGCTATTTTCAGACCGCAAATAGCGCTCCTGCTTCGAGAAACTCGGGGAACAACCATGCAAAAAGCTCTGCCTGCTCTTCAGTCATCGCTCGTAGCCGGAATGTCTGCGGTGGTGATCGCGACCGCATCCGGCACCGTCACGCCGTACGTGGCGCCCAGCGCCCTGCCGGCGGTCCACGCACCCGCCGCGTCCGTGTCGACCTACGCCGAGAAGTACTACCTCACCGCGTCACCCATCGACCTCATCGGTTTGCCGTTCCAGGAGCTCGCCGCCCTCGCCATCAAGTTCGGCACGGCGATCCAGGACGCCTTCATCACACCGATCAACGCTGCGTTCAACGCGGCTTTCAAGCCCCTCACCGCCCTGTGGGCCCAGGCGTTCGCGATCCCCAACGAGCTCATCACCACGTTCAACAAGGCCGCGGCAACCGCGCTGGCGCCCGTCGTCACCCTGTGGAAGACGGTCTTCACCGCGCCGAACACCATCGTGACCGGCATCAACGCGATCGCCAAGGCCTTCTGGAACGGCGCCGGCGGCCTCTCCGCCATCCCGCAGGCCATCGCGACCGTCGTCACCACGGCGTTCAAGCAGCTGCTCGCAACTCCGGCCGCCATCATCAAGGCGATCGGCGGCCTGCTCCCCGGCGCCGCCGCCGCTGTCTCGGCGGCCGCCACCCCCAAGGTGTTGCTGTCCGCCGAGTCGGTCAAGACCGCCGTCGCGGCGTCGAGCATCTCGGCCGCCTCGTCGACCACCACCGAGGGCGTGGACGACACCACGAGCACCAAGAAGACCGACAAGAAGTCGGAAAAGAAGTCCGACCGGAAGTCCGAGAAGAAGGACGCCACCGGTCAGTCGGCCAAGAACGACTCCGATGTCAAGGCTTCGGCCGGTGCCGACGACGCGTCGAACACCGCCGCCTCGGCCGACAAGAAGGACGCCACCGGCAGCACCACCGACGCCACGAAGCCGGCCAAGAAGTTCCAGAAGCACGGCACGTCGGGCAACGCCGGCAGCGAATCGAACAGCAG
>Ga0153956_1001756_pt1 | contig 17987 bp, 15 predicted proteins | sample TSFL040MetaG_FD_104704 | JGI IMG/M metagenome (GOLD analysis project Ga0153956, IMG submission 104704) | Attine ant fungus gardens microbial communities from Florida, USA - TSFL040 MetaG | ecosystem: Host-associated > Fungi > Mycelium > Unclassified | place: USA: Florida, Wekiwa Springs...
CGCAGGTTGTGCGGCGGGATGTTGGTCGCCATGCCGACCGCGATGCCTGAAGAGCCGTTGACCAGCAGGTTGGGGAAGCGCGACGGCAGAACCGTCGGTTCCCGCTGCGAACCGTCGTAGTTGGGGCCGAAGTCGACCGTGTCCGAGTCGATGTAGCGCAGCATCTCGGTGGCCAGGCGGGTGAGCCTGGCTTCCGTGTACCGCATCGCGGCAGCCGCGTCGTCGTCGATCGAGCCGAAGTTGCCCTGGCCGTCGACCAGCGGGTAGCGCAGGGAGAAGTCCTGCGCCATGCGAACCAGGGTGTCGTAGATCGCCGAGTCGCCATGGGGGTGGTACTTGCCCATGACCTCGCCGACGATGGTCGCCGACTTGCGGTAGGGGCGGTTCGGCTGCAGCCCAAGGTCGTGCATGCCGAAGAGCACCCGGCGATGCACCGGCTTGAGTCCGTCCCGGACGTCGGGCAGGGCCCGGCCGACGATCACGCTCATCGCGTAATCGATGTAGCTGGAGCGCATCTCCAGCTCGAGCTCGCGCTCCTCGATGTGACCGGTCAGGGCTTCGAGCGCCATCAGGCCCGACTCCCTTCGATCGACATTCGGTTCAGGGGATCAGACATCAAGGTTGCTCGCCTCCTTGGCGTAGGTCTCGATGAAGTCCCGCCGCGGAGCGACCTGGTCCCCCATCAGCATCGAAAAGATCTGGTCGGCCGCGGTCGCATCCTCCAGTGTGACCCGCTGCAGGGTCCGAGTGGCCGGATCCATGGTCGTTTCACGCAACTGGTCGGCGTTCATCTCACCGAGGCCCTTGAACCGGGTCAACTGGACCCCGTGCTTGGCGAGGTTGAGGACGGCCTCGTGAATGTCGAGGATGCCCTCCGCTTCTTCCCGCCGTTCCTTCAGGGTCACCCGGTAGGGAGGCCGTCCGAAGGTCGACTTCAGTTCAGCGTGAACGCCGGCGAAGCGCTTGTACTCGCTGCTCTCGAAGAGCGTGGCGGGCAGCACGTGGTTACGGGCCAGGCCGGTCCGGATGTGGATCGCCTTGACCGTCGTGTTCTCGCCTTCCTGCGAGATGATCTCGGTCTCGAAGGCATCGCCTTCCTGCGCCACGTCGCCGAGGATCCGCCGGACCTCGTCGACCGTGGTGGCTGTTTCGTCGAGCAGCCTGGATTCGGAGACGAAGCGGATCACGTCATTGCCGAACTCCGCCTGCAGCGCCGCGTGCCAGCCTTCGTACTCCTTGCTGCGCCGCACGTAGCTCTGCCAGCGGCTCTTGTTCAGCTTGACTTCCTTGCCGTCGGCATCGGTGACCGTGAACTCTTCGAGCCGATCCCGCAGCAGCAGCTCCTCGAGCTCGGACTCCTTGTCCAGGTAGGTCTCCTGGTTGCCGCGCTTCACCTTGTAGAGCGGGGGCTTGGCGATGTAGACGAAGCCGGCGTCGATCAGCGGCTGCATCTGCCGGTACAGGAAGGTCAGGACCAGGGTCCGGATGTGGGCACCGTCGACGTCGGCGTCCGTGGCCATGATGATCTTGTGGTACCTGGCGTCCTCGAGGTTGAACTCGTCATGGATGCCGGTGCCGATCGCGGTGATCATCGCCTGGATCTCATTGTTGGCCAGGACCTTGTCGATCCGGCTCTTCTCGACGTTGATGATCTTGCCGCGAAGCGGCAGCACAGCCTGGGTCGAGCGGTCGCGAGCCTGCTTGGCCGAACCACCGGCCGAGTCGCCCTCGACCACGAAGATCTCGGCGTGCTGCGGGTCGCGGACCGTGCAGTCGGCCAGCTTGCCCGGCAGGGTCGAATTCTCGAGCGCCGACTTGCGCCGGGTCAGGTCCCGAGCCTTGCGCGCGGCCATCCGGGCCCGGGCCGCTTCGACCGCCTTGGTGATGATGCCGCGGGCCTCACCCGGGTTCTCCTCGAGGAACTCGGCCAGCTTGCGGTTCACGGTCTCCTCGACCAGGCCGCGGATCGGCGGGTTGCCGAGCTTGGTCTTGGTCTGGCCCTCGAACTGCGGATCGTGGAGCTTGACCGAGATGACCGCGGTCAGCCCTTCGCGGACGTCCTCGCCGGCGAGGTTGTCGTCCTTTTCCTTGAGCAGCCCCTTGTTGCGGGCGTAGGCATTGAGGGTTCGGGTCAACGCGGCACGGAATCCGGAGAGGTGGGTGCCGCCCTCATGGGTGTTGATGTTGTTGGCGAAACTGAAGATCGACTCCTGGTAAGAGCCGTTCCACTGCATCGCCACCTCGACGGAGCCGTCGTCTTCCTCACCCTCGAAGTAGACGACCTTCTGGTGCATCGCTTCCTTGTTCTCGTTGAGGAAGCGGACGAAGTCTTCGATGCCGCCGTCGTACTTGAACTCGACCTTCTGTCCCTCGGCCCGTTCGTCCGAGAGCGCGATCCGCAGGCCGCGGGTCAAGAAGGCGGTCTCGCGGAGCCTCTCGAGCAGGGTCTGGAAGTCGAAGTCGAGGGTCTCGAAGATCTCGTCGTCCGGAAGGAAGGTGATCTGAGTCCCGGTCTCCTCGGTCGCCTCTCCCTTGACCAGATCGGTGACCGGGCGGCCGCGCTCGTAACGCTGCTCCCAGACGAACCCGTCCGTGCATATCCGGAGCTTCAGCCAGGTGGAGAGAGCGTTGACCACGGAGGAGCCGACCCCGTGGAGGCCGCCGGAGACTTTGTAGCCGCCGCCGTCGCCGAACTTGCCTCCGGCGTGGAGGACGGTCAGAACGACCTCGGCCGCGGGACGGCCTTCCTTCTCCATGATGCCGACCGGGATGCCACGGCCATGGTCTGTCACGGTGCAGCTGTTGTCGGGGTGGAGCGTCACCTCGACCGAGTCGTTGTGACCCGCGAGGGCTTCGTCGACCGAGTTGTCGACGATCTCGTACACCAAGTGGTGGAGACCTCTCGGCCCGGTCGACCCGATGTACATGCCAGGCCGCTTGCGGACCGCCTCGAGGCCTTCGAGGACGGTGATGTCCTTGGCCCCGTAGGAAGCGTCGCCGCTGCTCTTATTTTCAGCCAACTAATACCTTTCCGAATGCTGTTCGGCGGCCACCGTCGTGCCAGCTCCCCTGTGGACAAGTGAGCGACGACGGTCCCGCGAGTCAGGTCTCCATAATACCATCGTCGATCGGACCAACCCGTCTGGGAGAGCCAAAAAATCCCTGCAAATGCCGTATTTCTGCACTGAATTTGCAAGGTTGTCGCAAAGTATCGTCAGCCAGCGGCGCGAAAACGGAGACTTTCCGGGGCGTCTTCTCCCAGGCGCTCGCCCAATCTGCTCCTGATCCGCGGCCCCATCATCTCCAGTTCCTGGGCCCAGACCGCGCTGGAACACTCGACCGTGACGACCCCGTCTCGTTCGTCCACGACCTCGGTGACCGCCGCGATGCGCTCACCTACGACCTCGTCCCAGACCATCTGAACGGAGGCGAGGAGAGTCTGCGGCGCGACCTCGGCCTTGAACTCGCCCAGGAGATCTCCGATCCGCTTCGGAGACGGGCTCCTGCCACGCGAGTCCCTCACCGGGCCTCTCCTTCTACCGGCCCATCCGTTGAACCCGCGTCGCCGGCGGACTCAGCAGCCGGTGAGGTCAGTTCGCTGATGGGAACCCGGCGGATCCCCTCTCGATCGGGGATCAACTCCCCTTCGGCCGCGGTGATCACGCTCTGGCCTCCTTCGAGGAGGCGCCCGATCAGACGATCACGTCGCTTTTCGTCCAGCTCGCTCATCACGTCGTCGAGCAGCATCAAGGGCGGTGATCCCCCCGCCTCGAGCAGGACCGATCTCTCGGCAAAGAGCAGGGCCAGAAGTCCCATGCGCTGTTGTCCCTGCGATCCGAACCGACGCAGCTGCCGACCGTCCATCTCGAGGCGTATTTCGTCGTGATGAGGACCCCAGCTGCTGCGGCCCAGACGGAGGTCGTTCTCCAGCTTCTCCTCCAGTCCAGCTCGAATATCCTCGGCGGCTATCGCGGATCCGGGCCGGTACTGCAGTTCCATCGCACCCTCGAGCCCGAGCTCGTCGGCCGCCATAACCCAGCGATCGCGGAGTTCGTCGACCGCGTCGGATCTACTCTTGGCCAGAGCCGATCCCGCTTCCGCGAACTGCGAATTCCACGTGTCCAACTGCCTGGAATCCGCCTGCCCGGAGGCGATTCGAGCAACCAGGGCATTCCTCTGGGCGAGGATCCGGCCGAAAGCCGATCGGGACCCGGCCCGGCTCGGCCAGCGGGCAGCGATGAAGCTGTCCAGATGAGCTCTCCGACCGGCTGGAGGCCCCTTGACCAGCTCCAGGCGATCCGGCGAGAAGACCGTGACCATCGGCCGGTGCGCCAGAGCCTCTGACTGATCGATACGGGCTCCATCCATGGTGAAGCGATTTCCTTCCCCACGTGAGGTGGAAGCCATGAAAACGTGATCCACCCCACCCCCGGAAACGGTCACCTTGCAGCGGGCGTAAGAGGAACCGAACGGAATCAGGTCGCGCCGATCCGAAGTGCGGAACGAACGCGCGGTCAGACCGAAGTAGATCGACTCGACCAGATTCGTCTTACCCGCCCCGTTGGGGCCGATGATCACCGTCAGCCCCGGGTCGGGCTCAAAGCTGACCCCGGACAGGGACCGGACCCGGTCCGCCTCCACCCGGGCAACGATCACGTGATTACTCGTTGAGCCTGATCGGCATGACCAGGTAGCGGAAATCCTCGTCGTCGACCGGCTGCAAAAGACCGGGCCTAAGCGGTGAGATCAGTCGCAGCAGGACTTCGTCGCTCTTGATCGCCTCGAGCCCGTCACGGAAGAACTCGTGATTGAAGCCGATCGCCAGTTCCTCACCGTCGAAATTAGCCGGCATCTTCTCTTCGGCATCACCCAGATCTGGAGTCTCGGCCGAGATCGTGAGTTCACCCGGCGAAAGAGCGATCTTCAAAGGGCGATTCTTCTGGGCCATCTGGCTTACCCTGCGAACCGACTCGAGCAGCTCGATCCGGGGCAGACGGACATCGTGGTCCCAGGTCTCGGGAAAGAGCTGCTGATACTTCGGGAACTGGCCGTCGATCGTGTTGGTGGAGAGAATCGAACCGTCGACGTTGAAGACCACTTGACGATCCGTCACGGAAAGGCGCACCGAGTCGGAATCGGACGAGGAGAGAAGTCGTGAGAGCTCCTTCAGCGCGTTGGCCGGGATGTTCCGGTCGAGGTCGACCGGAACCGCTTCCGACAGACGGGTCTTCTTCACGGCCAGGCGATAGGAGTCGGTCGCGACCATGGTCAGTTCGTTTCCGGAAGCGAGAACCTGGACGCTGGTCAGGACTGGACGCATGTCGTCACGTGATGCGGCCCGGGCGACGAGCTCGATCGTCTCCATCAGGGATTCGCGGCCCAGGGGAATCGTGTCTCCGGCGGAATCGGGAAGCGGGGGAAAGTCCTGTTCGCTCAGGGTCCGCAGGTTGAAGTTCGACGAACCCGACTTGACCGAGAGGGTCCTTTCGGAGGCCAGGTACTCGAGATCGGTCTCGCCACCGCCGAGGAGGCGTGAGATATCCGAGAAAAGGCGGCCGGGGATCAGCACCCGTCCGTCGGCCTCGATCGAGCCCTCGACGTGGACCGGAACCCGCAGACTGAGATTTCCGTCGGTGGAGCTGAAAGCGAGACGTCCGTCGGTCGCTTCGATGAGGATTCCGGCCAGGGCCGGGTTGACACCACCTGTCGCAAGGGTGCGGGCAACGAGGGAAAGCTTGCCGGCCAGTTCGCTGTTCTTGACTCTGAACTTCAAATCCGAATACCTCGTTTAAGTGTGTTGGTTCTGTGGAGTAAAGCGTAGAACCCGTGAAAGTGGCTTGATGAAGCCGAAATACCTGTGGGTAAGCAGGGGAGAGATTGGGATTCTCGCAACCGCTGCGGCGGCTGGAAGAGACATTCTCAGGAGTTTTCCACTGGGCTGTGGATCTCGGCTCGGAGAATCTCGATTGATGTGGTGACGCTCGGGTCGTCGCCGATAGCGGTTTCGATCCGTTCGACCGAGTTGAGCACGGTGGTGTGGTCGCGATCGCCGTAGAGAAGCCCTATCTGAGGCAGGGAAAGTGAGGTCATCTCGCGGGTCAAGTAGATGGCTACGTGCCGTGCCGTGGCTGTATTGCGGTCACGACGCCGAGATTGGAGGGTCTCGACATCGGTTCCGTAGTGAGAGGCGACGGTGCTTCGGATCAACTCGGGAGTGATGGCGATGGAGGGATGCTGATCGACCAGGGGGAACACCTGCTGAATCAGCTCGGAAGTGATCGGAGCGGAGTTGAGTGAAGACTCCGCTATCGCGCGGGTCAGGGCGCCGCGCAGCTGACGAAGGTTGGTCTGGACGCGACGGGCTAGCAGCGTGAGGGCTTCCTGGTCCGTCACTTCGAGACCGGCTTCGGTGACGAGATGGCGGAGGACCGTCAGTCGGGTAGCGAGATTGGGGGCTTCGACCGGAACGGTGAGGCCCCACTCGAACCTGTCGCTGAGTCGATCGGCGAGGGTGGAGATGTCGGCCGGAGAGCGATCCGCGGAAAGGACTATCTGGCTTCCGGCGTCATGGAGTGCGTTGAAAGTGTGGAAGAACTCTTCTTCGGTGTGGTGCTTGCCGGCGATGAACTGGATGTCATCGATGAGCAGGACGTCGAGGTTTCGGTACCGGCGCTTGAACTCATCGGTGCCTTGTTCCCTCAGCGCGGTGACGAACTCTGCCGTGAAGGATTCGGCGTTGGTGTAGAGGACGTTGAGCTCAGGTACATGCAGCGACAGGTAGTTGGCTATGGCTCCGAGGAGATGTGTCTTGCCGAGGCCGGGAGGGCCGTGAAGGAAGAGCGGGTTGTACGCCTCAGAGGGAGCTTCCGCGACAGCGAGGGACGCGGCGTGGGCGAGGTGGTTGCCCGGTCCGATCACGAATCGATCGAAATCATGGGTCGGATTGGGACCGATCGGGGCGGTGGGCGCACTGAGGCGCTCCGGCTCGGGGGGTTGATCGAAGGTGACGGTGGTCAGGTGTGAGTCGGACTCGGCGAGCGCTTCGGTGATGACGTCGAGGTAGCGTCGCTCGACCCAGGTCCGGATCGCGTCAGGAGCCTGGAGGTAGAGAGTGGTGCCGCGGACAGCCGTGGGGCCGACGGGTTCGATCCACATGCGCCAGGCCGAATCGAACAGACGACGCTTCAGAGTCGGCTGGATGTTCTCCCATTCACGCACCGCTCGAGCTGAACCCGGAAGCTTTTTTTGGCTTCCCGATTGGATTTTGTTTGCGCTGGTGGTGGCTGAGTTCATCGCTTCGCGAGGGTTTGGAACGGTCTCTTCGATCGAAGGGAACACGGTTCGACGACCCTTGAGGCGACGATAGCGCCGGTCTGAGCAGGCCCGTCGCGTGGCCCCGCAAATCGCGCGGAAAATTTCTCAGGAGAGGTAGATCGCGTCCGAGATAGCAGGGGAGCAGGCGGAAAGATTGGATTGTCCTTATACTGCCCGGCTCCAATGAAGCGTACGTACCAGCCAAAAAAGCGCAAGCGCGCCAAGACCCACGGCTTTCGGGCCCGTATGAGCACAAAGGGTGGGCGCGAGGTCATTCGTCGTCGTCGCCGCAAGGGTCGTAAGCGGCTCGCCGTCTGACCATGTCCAGCAACGGCGCCGGTTCACCGAAGCGCCGCCGTCTCTCCCGCAGCGGAGATTTCAAACGTGCTTACAGGGAAGGGTCGTCTAAGGCGACCCGTTACCTCGTTCTCTATCGGTTTGACCGATCATCGGAGGATGATTCGGAAGTCCGTCTGGGAGTCAGCGTCTCGAAGAAGCTCGGTGATGCGGTGACCCGCAACCGGGTGAAGCGTGTTTTGAAGGAGGCCTTCTGGGCCCAGGTGGATCCGGAAAGCGCCGATCAGGATTTCGTCCTGGTGGCCAGAAGTGGAATCGGAGAGGTGATCGAGAAGGATGGGATGGCCGGGGCCGAGGTGTGTGTCAGGGAAGTCTTGGATATGGGGAGTGGCGGGAAGCGTTCCACGTGAAACGGGTAGTCCTCGCTCCGGTCAGGGCCTACGGCCGCTGGGTGTCTCCTCTTCTGCCTCGAAGGTGCAAGTACGAGCCGACCTGTTCCGCCTATGCGATCGAGGCGGTAGAACAATTCGGAGTCATACGGGGTACAGTTCTCGCCTGCTGGCGCATCCTGCGCTGCAATCCCTTCAGTCACGGCGGCTTCGATCCCGTGCGGGATGAATTCACTTTGAAGGTCGGTCCAATGGATCCTGCCGTTTACCACGGAGACACAAAAGAGCGTTGATGCCGGAAGCAAACATTCTGCAGCCACTGATCGATGTGGCCAATTCGGTTATTTCGTTCTTCCACGACAACGTCGGCCTGAGCTGGGGCATGTCGATCATCGCCCTGACCGTGTGTACCCGCGCTCTCCTGATTCCTCTGACCTACAGGCAGATCAAAAGCATGCGTGCTCTCCAGGCTTTCCAGCCCCAGATGAAGGAGCTGCAGGAGAAGTACAAGAACGACCGTCAGCGCCTCTCGCAGGAGATGATGAAGTTCTACCAGGAGAACAAGATCAACCCACTTGCCTCCTGTATCCCTCTGATTGCCCAGCTTCCAGTGTTCATCACGCTTTTCCAGGCTCTCAAGGGACCTCTCCGCGCCGACATATGCGGACAGACCGCAGTCGCCTGCAGCCAGTTGACGCAGGCGCAGATCGACGCGAACCCTGCGATTCACGCTCTCTATCCCTTTGGCGAGTCCTTCCTTTTCATCCCCGATCTGACCGACAACGCCACCGGGGGCGTGCTGGTCGCGCTGCTCGTCCTCTACGTCGGGACCCAGCTCATCTCGGGAATGGTCTCCGCGACGACGGGCGATCGCAACCAGCGGATGCTGATGATGGCTCTGCCTTTCATCTTCGTGCCCTTCATCATCGGCTTCCCCGCCGGCCTCATCCTCTACTGGATCACGACCAACGTCTGGACGATCGGTCAGCAGTACGTGGTCAACCGGGTCATCCCCCCGCCGGTCATGGCCACGCCCGAGGGTGCCGCGGCTGCCGCGGCCACCAAACCTCCGCCCCCGCCGCCCAAGAAGAAGAAGCGCAAGCGCTGAGCGCTGCCCTCTAGACTGCGACTCATGGAAGCCACCGATTGGCCGGCCGAACCGGCAGAGCGAGTCAGATTGCTGGTCGAGAGGGTGCTCGACGAGCTCGATCTCGACGGTGAGGTCGAACTGGAAGAGAACGATGACGTCATCACCGCCACGGTTGAAGGTGACGAGGACTACGGTCTCCTGATAGGTCGCCGCGGTCAGACCATCGATGCTCTCCAGCTTTTGGCTTTCCAGGCAGCTTTTCGCGGTATCCGCGATCGCAAGCGAGTGGTAGTGGACGCGGCCGGATACCGGGCTCGTCGAGAAGAAGTGATTTCCGAACGGGCAGACCGGGCCGCCGAGAAGGCGATCGAGTCCGGCTCCGAGGTGGAGCTGGATCCAATGAGCGCCCGTGAGCGCCGAATAGTTCACGAGCACCTGAAGAGCCGACCCGAGGTCGAGACCTTCAGCTCAGGCGACGACCCCCATCGCCGGGTCGTGGTCGCCCCCTTGATCTCCGAGTGAACCCGGCCGAATCCGGAATTCCCCCGGTCTGGCTCGACCAGGGGAATATCGCGCGCCTCGATCCCATGCTCGAGATGCTGGCTTCCAGCCACGTCTCTCTCAGCTCGATCACGGATCCGGTTGAAGCGAGGCGCGTCCACGTGGCAGACAGCCTTACGGGACTGGCCTGTCCGGAGGTCACACAAGCCAGAAAGGCGATCGACCTGGGTGCGGGAGGCGGATTTCCGGGCATACCACTGGCTCGCTTTCTACCCACCTGCGACTTCACTCTCATCGATTCGGTCGGTCGTAAGGTTGAGTTCATAAATGAGGTTATTTCGGCTCTGGGGCTAGAGAATGCTCACGCAGTGAAAGTCCGATCGGAGGAACTGGCAGCAGGTGGCGGGCGTGAATCCGCCGACCTCGTCACGGCTCGCGCGGTCGCACCGCTCTCGGTCTTGGCTGAACTGGCGTCCCCCTTACTGGTTGAAGGCGGGCACCTGGTCGCCTGGAAAGGTGAGTCTGAACCGGACGAGGAGTCGGTAATCGCCGAGCATCGGGATCGCCTCGCCATGGAAGTCCTGCGTCAGGAGACCGTCATCCCCTTCGAGGGTTCCCGGCCGCGTCGCCTTTACGTGATCTCCAAGTCGGGTCCGACACCGGCTGGTCTCCCCCGGAGGCCGGGCATGGCAAGGAAGCGCCCGTTGAGCGGGAGCTGAACCGCGGGCCGGCCATACGCGACAAACAACTAAGCTGGCCTCCACATGAGAATTACTTCGTCCACGTGTGAATTCCTGCTCCAGCAGGTCGTTTCGAATTGATCTACGCAATCGCCAATCAGAAGGGCGGGGTGGGCAAGACCACCACCGCGGTAAATCTGGGTGCGGCATTCGCCCGGACCGGTCGCCGGGTGCTGGTCGTCGATCTCGACCAGCAGGCCAACGCGACCGTTGCCTTCGGCCTCGACAAGTCAGATCTGCCGACCAGTTACGAGGTGCTCAGCGCCGAGGTGACACTGGCCGAAGCCGCCCTGCCGGCCGGTCCGGAGAACGTGTGGCTGGTTCCGGCCAGCCGCGACCTCGCGGGCGCGGTCGTCGAGCTGCCGAGCCTCGACAATCCCAATACCAGGCTGACCGAGCAGCTCGGACCGATCGACGAGATGTTCGACATGGTCCTGATCGACTGCCCACCGGCTCTCGGACCGATTACGGTCAATGCGCTGGTTGCCGCTGACCGGGTGATCATTCCGGTTCAGGCGGAGTACCTCGCGCTCGAGGGCCTGGTCGAGTTCCTCGACACGATCAAGATGGTTCGCCAGCAGCTGAACCCGGGACTCGAGCTCGGAGGCATCCTGGTCACGATGCATGACGAACGCACCCGGCTGGCCCAGCAGGTGGAAGCCGATCTGCGCGACCACTTTTCCGAGACGGTGTTCCGGGCCGTCATCCCGCGGACGGTTCGAGTGGCCGAGGCTCCGAGTTACGGAATTCCCGTGACCGACTACTCGCCCACATCACGCGGTTCGGAGGCTTACCTCGCTCTCGCCGATGAGGTGATCGCCCGTGGCTGAGCGTCGCGGGCTCGGCAAGGGGCTCGGCGCGATCCTTCCCGAGAGCGCCACCGGACCGGACATGCGAGAGCTGCCGGTCAAATCGATCGATCGAAATCCGGAACAGCCTCGCACCAACTTCGCGCCCGAAGCCCTTGAGGCGCTGTCCGAATCGATCAAGGCCAGCGGAGTGGTCCAACCACTCATCGTCCGGCCGTCCGGGCGCGGCAAGTACGAGATCATCGCCGGTGAAAGGCGCTGGCGGGCCGCCCAGATGGCTGGGGTCGAGAAGGTACCGGTGGTCATCCGCGATTCCGATGAAGCCGACCGTCTCGAAGTCGCGCTGATCGAGAACATGGTCCGGGAAAACCTGAACCCGGTGGAAGAGGCGAAGGCCTGCGCGGCGCTGGTCGAGGATCTCGGCTTGAGCAAAGAGGAGCTCGGCAAGCGCGTCGGGCGCAGCCGGCCTCAGATCTCGAACCTGATCCGTCTGCTCGATCTGCCCGACGAAGTGCTCGAAATGCTCGAGCGGGGTGAACTCTCCGAAGGCCACGGACGGGCGATCCTCCAGGTCCCCGACCACGGCGAGCGTCGCAAGCTGGCCCGACAGGCGAAGCAAGAAGGCTGGTCGGTCCGCCAGACCGAAGCGGGCGCCCGCTCCGTCGCCGAAGCACCGCAGAAGAGTGGCCGCCGGCCGGCGCTCTCGGCCGAGGAGATGGAAGCGATCTCCGCAGCGACCGAACAGCTGGAAACCAGGCTCGACCAGCCGGTCAAGATCAAACCTAAAGGCAAGGGTCTGGTGGTCGAGATCGAACTGGATGACCTCGCTCAGGCACTGGAAATAGCCGACCGACTCGGCTGAATCGTCACCTGACGACACCAGGCAACGGCCGCAGATAGAATCCTCGGTCCCTCGAGGGCGATTAGCTCAGTTGGTTAGAGCGCATCTCTGATAAGGATGAGGTCCCTGGTTCGAATCCAGGATCGCCCACTCCCATGACCATGCGAAGTGCGGGCGTCGGGGAATTTCAAACCGCCCCCTTATTTCCGCTCCAGATTGGGCACGAGTGCCCAATCTCGCGTCGATACGCGCTGATTGATCCCGATTTCGGTGGCGTCCCGAGCTAAGTTCGGTCGCGACCATATAGGTGCCCCGGCGGCGGTGGAACACCCCGGGGCGTGGCACCGAAGAGCAAGCCTTCGATGTGAGATACACGGTACTCGCCGTAGGCCGTTTGGGCACATCGCAGCGTGCCTTCGGTGCTCCAGATGAAAGGAGCACCCGATGTCCGCCAAGACCAAAGAGAAAACTCCGGCCAAGAAGCGCCTGAGTCCGGGTGAGCTGGATGGCCTCGTTCTCGCGCATCTCCGGAAGCACAAGGACGACGGTCCGCTCAGCGCGAGCGCGGTCGCCAAGGGGATCGACCGTTCAGCCGGTGCGGTGTCCAACTGCCTGGCTCGTCTCGTGAAGGCCGGCAAGGTGAAGCAGGACAACAAGTCACCGTGCGCGTTCGTGATCGGCGTGAAGAAATGATGAGCCACCGCAACGAAAAGCACTGGTTGACCGAGGAGGAGCGGGAGATCGGCACCTGGGGTGAGAGCCTGGAGGGAGAGGTGGCTGAGATCAAGAGCGTGCTGCTGACTCTGGAGTCCGCGTTCAGCGGGATCCAGTTCGCCGCCGCGGCGATCCGGGCGAAGGAGCTTGGGTTCGACAGACGGACGGTCTTCTGGCCGTACGCGAAGAACATGTGCTTCGGGATGGCCTGGAAGGATGATCCTGAACTGGTCGCCGGGATCGAACCGCCCGGCGACTTGAGTCCTGGCTGGAAGCTTGACCCACACTACGGGGATCGGGTGAGGTACTGGAACGGGGAGCAGTGGGACCGGGTTGCGGCACCGGCCCCAGGCAACCTCGACCTCTACAAGCGAATCGCGGCCGGTGAGAATGTGGAAGAGGTTCCGGAAGGGGTGCGGATCCATCCAGTCAACTCACATGAGCCGAACCCGATCTGGCAGACCCGCAAAGCGACGTCGGACGAGGAATCAGACAATGACGACGAACCCGAACCGGAGGCACGATCCTAACGAAAGGGTGTCGGCGCGAACGACGCCACGGCATCGCCGACCTGCCTGAACCTAACCGTCCTGAGCGAGGTGTGCCGCCGCCACACCTCGGAGTGAGTTGACGACGAACACTTCGGCGGTGCGGAGCTCGTCCAGGCGGAGCGGCCGCTCGGCCACCGGTTTGTCCTCCCGATGCTCCTGCTCGATGAGCGTCTGCCGGCCGACCCCTGGGAGGATGCGATCGTCGAGTGGCGGAGTGGCGAGTTCACCATCAGCGGAGGTGACAAAGACACTGGCCCACGCCGCCTCGAGTATGTGGCCGTCGAGATCGACCAGGAGAGGGACCGCGGGGGCGATAGTGGCGGCAATGGCATCGAGGAGGCGACGGTCCCGCCACTTGTGAGGCCCAAGCCCTCCCGGCAAAGTGACGGGATCCAGGATCAGCGGTTCGGGTAGATCGACGAGGGGAGAAAAGGTCGTCTGGATTCCCTGGCCGGGAACGAAGTCGACTCGCAGGCGAACGGTGCCTTCGGTCGCGGCAGCCTCGGCTGCGATCCTCCCGACGAGGCTCGGTGAGAGGGTCTCGCCGTAGAGTGTGGAGATGCTGGCTCGAAGACGGGCAAGGTGCTGCTCGAGTTTGATCGGTCGACCGTCCGACACACGGATCGTCTCGAAGACTCCTCCCGCTGGATCTGGGCGTGGCATGGCCCGTGATCCGAGGCGCAGGATAGGCGGCGCCTCCGTGGTCGGTGCTGCGTGTTCCGGGACGGCCCCGATCGCTTCCAACAGCGGCCGTGTCTTGGCGGCCGCTTCGGCCGCCTCTTCGTCTGGTTCGGAGTCGGCGACGATGCCGCCACCGGCATCCAGCCAGATCCGCTCTCCACAAACCTCGAAGGTGCGAATCGCAACGTTCAGCTCCAGGCCGGCGCAGGGGGAAACGAAACCGATCGCACCAGTGAACGTCTGACGTGCGTTCGACTCGAGTTCGGCGATCGTCTCGATCGCCGCGAGCTTCGGCGCGCCGGTGACCGAACCCGGCGGAAAGGCGCTTGCGAGCAGCTCCGCGTCATTGACCCCGGGCTTCAGCTGACCTTCCACCTCCGACACCAGGTGCCAGACCCCGGGATGTGCTTGTGGCTCTGCCAGCGCGGTAACGTTGACGCTACCGGGGAGACAGACCCGTCCGAGATCGTTTCTGACCAGGTCGACGATCATCGTGTTCTCGGCGAGATCTTTCCTCGATTCGACGAGTTCGGTGCGAGCGGCCTTCGCGGCTTCGACATCTGCGGCTCGAGGCCGGGTGCCTTTGATCGGGGCGCTGCGGACATGTCTTCCTCGCCGCTCCAGGAAAAGCTCCGGAGAAAGACTTACGACTGCGTGCTGACCATCCCCGAGGTACGCCGCACGGTCGGGAAGGAGAGTGCTGGCGGCCTGAGCGAAGAGGTCAACGGGGTCTCCCTGGAGAATCGAACGCAGACGCAGCGAGATGTTCGCCTGATAGAGATCTCCGGCCGCGATGCGCTCGCGGCATGCCCGGACCCCTACCGCGTGACCAGGTGGCGACGGATCGGCCCGCCAGGGTGCCGTCGTGAAACGGTGCGGCGGGGAAACACCGTCGCGCAACCGTTCACCCAACAACTCAAGGCGTTCCCGCAGGTCCGCCTTTCTGCCCGTCGTCCAGAGCGCCTCGAACCACCATCGGCCTTCGCGGTCGAGCCGCAGCAGATGGTCGTAGTAGGCAAGAGAAAATTCCGGGGTGCGCTCGCGCGACGGAGGCTGGACAGTGGGAGCCTCGCCTGAAACACCGAGACCGAAGCCGAGGTGACCGAACCAACCTCCCCCCACGAAGGGCTCCGGGAAATCATCGACGATTAAGGGCTCGGGACCGGATGAGCCTTCCCCGACATCGGCGAGTAGCTTGAAGGGGTCGTCGTCATACGTGGCAACCCGAACCGGCTCCGACCCGACTAGGGCACCCCCACCGACCCACCCTCCAACGAACGCGAACGGACGTGAGTCGCCGCGGACCAATAGGGCTTCGTGCCCGGGACGGATGCTGCCTTCGAGAGCGATGCGCAAAGGGCGAATACGTCGTTCGTCGCCGCGGGTTTCAGTCTTTCGAGGCTCACGGACAGCAGCTTGTCTGGATGAATTACCCGTCACCCGAAATGCCGTGAGCGAGCTACGAAGAGATCTAGATCTTCACTTTCGTCGGAATGAGGCTTAGCTCACTCGTTCCGAGGAAACCGGGATCGCTGGCTTCTCGTCCTCCGCATCGCGCTTGTCTTGGTTGTCGCTGTCCATGCCCGCGACGGAGCTTCGAAACTCCTTAAGGCCCTTTCCTACTGACCGTCCGAGTTCGGGCAGCTTCTTGGGGCCAAAGACCACCAAGGCGAGTATCAGGACTATCGCGATCTCCATAGGTCCAATGTTGGGAATCAAGTCACGTCTCTCCGTTTTATTGTCTCGACCGCCGAGTCGATACCGCGATTGCCTACCGTCCTCATTACGGGGTCAGGTTGGAACAGGTTTGGAAGTTCCCTTGGAAGTTCCGCGATCCGACGATGGGTGAGTTGCGCGAGAAAATACCATGGCCTACCGGCCTCCTCAAGCAGAGTTCACTCGGGAAGCGTTGATCCGGATATCGACTCAATCATGCCGAAATCGATATTAGACAGGATCAAGAGATCGACATAACGTGGCTGAGTAAACAGCTTTGACCGGCGCTCCTTCGCCGAGCACTACGACGATGTCCCTTCTGAGTCAACCGAATCCATTGGAGTTCGATGCGAGTAGGACCTAGGTCTGCGACAGCTAGTTCGGAGCCTCTTTGGTCCCCGTCCGCGGAAGCGATCGAAGGCTCACGGCTGACTGTCTGGGCGCGGTGGCTGAAGGAGCGGGGGATCGGGCCGGACAGCGAGGACTACGCCGAGCTCTGGGCCTGGTCGACCGAGCAGCCAGAGGAGTTCTGGCGCTCGCTCTGGGATTACTTCGAGGTGATCCATGACGGCGAGCCGACCGCCGTGCTCTCGAGCCACGAGATGCCCGGGGCGAAGTGGTTCGAGGGCACGAAGCTCAACTACGCCGAGCACATCTTCCGGGACCGCGACCCGGATCAGATTGCGATCATCGGCCGAACCGAGAGCGGCAGTTGGAACGACGACATGACCTGGGGCGAGTTGAAGGATGCCGTGGCCAACGCCAGTTCCTTCCTGAGTTGGCATGGCATCGAAGCCGGTGACCGCGTCGCCGCCTACATGCCGAACATCTACGAGACCATCGTCCTCTTCCTGGCCACCGCGAGCCTGGGTGCGGTCTGGTCGTCGTGCTCCCCTGACTTCGGGGCCGGTGCGGTGCGGGACCGCTTCGCCCAGATCGAGCCGAAGATCCTGATCGGCATCACTGACTACAACTACGGGGGAAAGAACTTCGATCGCCGGGCGACGGTGATCGAGCTAGCCAATTCGATGCCTTCGGTCGAGAAGGTGCTCTTCCAGGGCGACGGCGACGCCATGTACAACCTGCCCGAGGGGGTCGAGTGGGACGAAGACCGCTTCCTGTCCGCGATGGACTATTACGGGGACGTTGACGGTCACCCCCAGGTCAGTGGCGCCGACCTCGAATTCACCCGGGTGCCGTTCGATTCGCCGCTCTGGATCCTCTACTCATCCGGCACCACCGGCCTGCCCAAGCCGATCGTCCAGGGCCAGGGCGGAATCCTGCTCGAGCACCTGAAGAAGATGCACCTCCACCTCGATGCGAAGGAAGGCGATCGCATCTTGTGGTTCACCACGACCGGCTGGATGATGTGGAACTTCCTCACGTCCTGCCTTCTGACCAAGGCGGCGATCGTTCTCTACGACGGCAATCCGGGCTATCCGGACATGTCGACTCTCTGGCAGCTCGCCGCCGATGCCGAGGTGACCTGTTTCGGCACCTCGGCCTCCTACATCTCAGCCTGCATGAAGGACGGGGTCGAACCGTCCGGCGGGGGCCGTGACCTCTCGAAGCTGCGGGCGGTCGGCTCGACCGGCTCGCCACTCGCCCCGGAAGGGTTCGACTGGATCTACGACCACATCGGCGAGGACACCTGGCTGTTTTCGACCTCTGGCGGCACCGACCTCTGCACCGCCTTCGTCGGCGGGGTCCCCACCCTCCCCGTCTACCGCGGCGAGCTCCAGGCCCGGGCGCTCGGGGCGGCGATCGAATCCTGGGACGAAGAAGGCCATCCCCACATCGGCGAGGTCGGCGAACTGGTCATCACCAAGCCGATGCCATCGATGCCGCTCTACCTCTGGGGCGACGACGACGGTTCTCGCTACCGCGACAGCTACTTCGACGTATACCCCGGAATCTGGCGCCACGGCGACTGGATCGAGATCACCGAACGCGGCACGGCGATCATCTACGGGCGTTCTGACTCGACCATCAACCGGGGCGGCATCCGCATGGGAACCTCCGAGATCTACCGCGCGGTGCTCGCCAACGAGGACATCGCCGACGCCCTCGTGGTCGACATCCCCAGAGAAGGCACCGAAGGCTGGATGCCGCTCTTCGTGGTCCTCGCCGAGGGAGCCGAGCTCACCGACGACCTGAAGAAGCGGGTCGCGACGGCAGTCCGCACCCGCTGCTCGCCACGGCATGTACCCAACGATATGATCGAGATCAAGGAAGTGCCCCGCACCCTCTCCGGCAAGGTGCTCGAGGTGCCGGTCAAGCGCATACTCACCGGCACCCCGGTCGAGAAGGCCGCCAGCCGCGACTCCCTCGCCAACCCGGAAGC
>Ga0153956_1001757_pt1 | contig 17982 bp, 16 predicted proteins | sample TSFL040MetaG_FD_104704 | JGI IMG/M metagenome (GOLD analysis project Ga0153956, IMG submission 104704) | Attine ant fungus gardens microbial communities from Florida, USA - TSFL040 MetaG | ecosystem: Host-associated > Fungi > Mycelium > Unclassified | place: USA: Florida, Wekiwa Springs...
ATAGTTTTTCCGTAGCTATTATTCCTTATACTTTTGAGCATACCAATTTGCATAACGTCAGGGTAGGCTCGGTAGTAAACCTGGAATTTGATATTATAGGCAAGTACGTTGCAAGATTGATGAACCGGTCTTAATTTTAGGAGCATCCTTAAACCAAACTATTTCCCACCCAAATCCGCTACGCGCTGTACGCTATATTCAATATATCCTTTTTGCCACTTAGGTGGTTTCGACCTGGTGTATATTTTATAGTATTTTAAGGCGTTGCGCTTGTCTTTAAGCTTCGTGTCGTACAAAGCAGCCATGTAATAATAAGTAAGCGGATTTTTATCGTATAACAAAGCCTTTTTGTAAGTAGCTAACGCTGTTTTTGTTAAGCTGAGGCTTTCATAACTATCGGCCATTTCATTATAATAGGTTGAGGTTGCAGGTGATATACTTAATTTTATGGCTTCGTTAAAATACAAAATAGCATTTTTGGGGTCTTTAAGTTCCTTGTAACAAACTGCTATAAAATAGTCGGTGGTTTCGGTTTTTTGTTCGCCTAGGGAAAGCAGGATATCCAGCCCGGTTTTATAATTTTTAAGCTGATAATAAGCGCTTCCCAATTTGTTAATAGTGGTTACACTGGCATCGCCCAGCCGGCGTAATTGCTCGCCGGTTTTAACCGATTCTTTCCATTTTCGTTGCGCCGAATGCAGGGCCAGTAAACTTTGCAGCAATACAATATTGGCCGAATCGGCAATCAAGGCTTTGTTTAATACTATTTCGGCAGGAGGGAGTGAATCTGATTTAATGTACAGATCGGCCAGGTCTGAAGCCACCGACGCCTCGGCCGAATCGATCTTATTGGCCTTGCGCAAATAGATCAGCTGATTATAATTATCACCTTGTGTACCCGCAATATGCGCCAGTTGCTGGTAAACAAAAAAGTTTGTGCTGTCCTTTGAATTATATTTTTGATAATAATTGGCTGCTTTGGCAATATTGCCCCGGCGCATATTAATGCCTGCTATATTGTACAGTGCTTTTAAATTGGTGGTATCAGCATCATAAACCCGTTGGTAATACCCTTCTGCATCGGTTAGCTTGTTAGCCATTGCTGCTGCATATGCCAGGTTTGCCAGCTCTTTTAGTTCGGTAACCGGCTCGGCATAGGTCGCTTTCAAATATTCCAAAGCTTCTTTAAATTGCTGATTTTGATAGTATTGCAGCAGTAAGCCGTCATCGGCTTTGCGGGTTTGCTGCGCCATGATTGTTTTGATTGATAACAATGTTAATGAGGTAAGAAAAAATAGATGTTTCATATAACTAATTTATTAGTTTAATAAAACTAAAGTATTAGTTATAATTTACAAATGCAAATCGGAACGGTTTTTGGACAGCAGATAATACATTTACATTATTAAAATCTTAACCCTATGGATACTTTAAAAAAGTTTGGATTGATGGAAAAGATTGTTCACGAGTTGGAGGATCTGAAGAATAGCCAGCAGGCCGTAATTACAAAGCTTACCAAAATTGAGGTTGATAATATTGACCTTGGCGATAAGAACCTGGAAAAACAATTGCCGGATATGCACCAACGTGTAGCTGATAACCTGGACGCCATAGCCAGCCTGTTAGAAGATTTTGCATCGCAAACAGATGCTTTTAGCAGTAAAAACAATATTACGGCTTTGAAAGAACAAGAAGCTTTAAAAGCCTAAGGTAAACTTTATCGTCGTCAAAAAATTAATTGACGATTAAAAGGCTCCTCAAAATGAGGAGCCTTTTTGTATTAGTTGGTAAAAGTACCGCCGTATTTAATAACCTTAAAGTCATCAATTGTTGCATCTATGTTAGCCGTACCATTTGGCTGCAATTGTATTACATATTTGGTCACCTTGCCGCCTTTAGGCTTGATGTTTATGGTTACCGTACCATTTTTCTTTTGTTTAACCTGATAGTCGTAGGTAGTGGCGACGGACTTGCTTGGATCTTCAACAACTGTTGTTGAGGCATTCTCGTCTGTACCGTGGGTTTCTGTTTTATCATAATAAGGCAAATAAGATACCACGGAATCGGGTGTTATGGAAGTATAATACCCGGCACTCAGTGTTTTGTGGTTATCTTCAGTACGATCAGACCCGGTTGCCGGAGTGGTGCCGCTTCTGTCTACCGGCAGGGTAGCATCTTTAGCGGTAAACTTAAACATTTTAGCATCAGCCATTTTTTTCAGATCGTTGGCAGAGAAGCTTTTGGGTTGATCCTGTGCGCATGCAATATTGATGCTTAAGGTAGTGAGCATCAGTAATAATAGATTTTTCATTTTATTAGATGTTAATTACAAAATATATTGTCTATGTAAGTACAAATGCAACTAACTGTCTGTTTCAAAGATTTTCTATTTGATGCAAAGATGACCGGCAACCAACCAAAAAAAGGTAAAGTGCCAGCACCTTACCGTTCTCAAAATATATATTAAATTAGTTTAATTTAATTTATCGTTAATGTTTTTGCCTTTCATGGCAGTGGCAATGGCCTGGTCCATCAGTCTCTCGGCAAAAGGGCGGGTAAACTCATTTACCGCATCAATTTGTTTCAGGATAGCATCTTTATCGCCATTAGCTAAAAGCGTTTTTAAATCGGCAACATATTGCTGCGTAGCCGCAACTTCATCTGCCGATAAATAGCTTCCGTTCTTATCTATAAATCGCTCAATGGTGTAAACCATTTGTTCGCCTTCGGTGCGTGCTTCAATAAGCATACGTGCATTTACATCGTCTTTAGCGTGAGTGATGCTGTCCATAAGCATTTGTTCAACCTGGTCGTCGGTAATGCCATAAGTTGGTTTAACATCAATCTCTTGTTTAACGCCTGAGCGTAATTCAATAGCCTGTATTTTCAAAATGCCGTCAGCGTTCAACAAAAAGTTGATATCAACCTTAGGGAAGCCTGCCGGCATAGCCGGGATGCCTTTCAGTTCAAACTCGGCCAGTTTACGGTTTTCTTTGATCAGGTCGCGCTCGCCCTGGTATACGGCTATCTTCATATTTACCTGACCGTCTTTTGAGGTAGTGTATTGCCGCCCGGCCTTGGTAGGCACCTTGCTGTTACGCGGAATAATAACATCCATCAAACCGCCCATGGTTTCAATACCTAACGACAGGGGCGTAACATCCAGCAATAAAATATCTTTACGGTTACCCGCCAAAATATCAGCCTGAATAGCGGCGCCCAGCGCCACCACTTCATCCGGATTTACATTATCATGTACGGGGCGTTTAAAAAACTCGGCCACCATTTGTTTAACCAGCGCGGTGCGGGTTGATCCGCCTACCATCACCACCTCATCAATCTGCTCAACGGTTAATTTAGCATCGCGCAGCGCATTTTCACAAGCCGTGATGGTTTGCTGTACCTTAGGTAGTATAAGTTGTTCAAAAGTGGCGCGATCAAGCGTACACCATATATCGCCTAATTGCTCATTAAATAAACTTTGGTTACTAAATGCTTTCTTAGCTTCTTCGGCTTTTAAACGCAGGGCTTGAGTTAGCTCATGGTTGGCAGCCAGCTCGGTTTTATTCAACTGATTTTTCTGGATCCAATAATCAACAATAGCGCGGTCAAAATCATCACCACCTAAAAAGGTATCACCATTGGTTGATAGTACTTCAAAAATGCCATTTTGTATTTGCAGGATAGACACGTCGAACGTACCGCCGCCCAAATCATAAACCGCAATAGTTTTGGTTTCTTCCTGGTTTAAGCCTATACCATAAGCAAGGCTGGCCGCAGTTGGCTCATTTACTATGCGTAGAACGTCTAGTCCGGCCAGTTTACCCGCATCGCGGGTAGCTTGGCGTTGTGAGTCATTAAAATAAGCCGGTACAGTAATCACCGCACGATTAACCGGGGTTTTTAACGCATGTTCGGCGCGTTCTTTTAATTCTTTTAATATCAGCCCAGATAGCTCAATAGGTGTATAAAATTTATCGCCTACGTTTATCTTTACCAGGCTTTCGCTGTCATCATCAATAACTTTGTAGCTAAAAAAGTCTTTGTAGTTTTCTATGTCTTTATAGCTGCGGCCCAGCAAGCGCTTAACAGAAAAAATAGTATTCTGCGGATCGGTAATCAGGTAATCTTTAGCTTCATTGCCCACGGTAACATCGCCCGTAGGGCCAAAATGCACTACCGATGGTACCAGCACACCTTTACCGGCGTCATTGATCACTTGTGCATCTTTATCCGGATTGATAAATGCCACCAACGAATTGGTAGTCCCCAGGTCAATACCTACTATGATCTCTTCTTTTTGCAAAGAGCCCGTTGCCAGGTTGATAGAAATTTTAGCCATTACTTATTATTAACAAACAATCGGCAAATGTAGTCAGTTTTAGTTACACACTATGTCATGTTATTGTGAATTGACATATTGTTTATTTTATTTGTAGTAGATTCACCTCAATGCTAACTATAAAAAACACCCTGAAGGGACTTTCTCCGGTATTGCTTATAGCAATAACCGGATTGGCAAAGGCCCAGCAATTTGGGGGTAATCCACCTTCAATTAAATGGAGGCAGGTAAACACGCCGGCGGCAAAAGTTATCTTTCCGGCGGGTATGGATTCGGTTGGTTCAAGAGTGGCAGACATTGTGAACCGTATTAATACGGCAGTGCAGCCTACCATTGGCTACAAGCAAAAACAGGTTAGCATACTGCTGCAAAATCAAACCACTATTTCAAATGCCTATGTGGGTTTAGCGCCGTTCAGAAGCGAGTTTTACTTGACACCCGACCAGAATAGTTTTGAAATCGGTACGCTGCCCTGGGCAGATCAGTTAGCGATTCACGAGTTCAGGCACGTACAACAATACAATAATTTTAATGTAGGCTTGTCAAAAGCGCTGCATGTGGTTTTTGGCGAGGCCGGGCAAGCCTTGGGTAATGACCTGGCCGTACCCAATTGGTTTTTTGAGGGAGATGCCGTTTTTAACGAAACCCATGTAAGCCGGCAGGGCCGTGGCCGTATACCATATTTTTTTAACGGTTATCGTGCACTTTGGGATGCTGATAAGAATTATAGCTGGATGAAGCTGCGCAACGGCTCGCTGGTTGATTATGTACCCGATTGGTACCCCATGGGCTACATGATGGTAGCCTACGGTCGCGAAAAATATGGCGACAATTTCTGGAAAAATGTCACGCATGACGCTGCTGCGTATCGCGGCTTGTTCTTCCCGATGCAAACGGCTATAAAACGTTATTCGGCTCAGAATTTTAAACAGTTTACCCAGGCGGGTTTTGATCATTTTAAATCGATTTACAGTAAGGACGAACATGTAAGCGACAACAGCCATTACCAAAGCCAGGAGTATCCAGCATTTGCAGATGATAATACGCTGATCTATGTAAAATCGACCTATAAGAATCTGACGCAGTTTACCATCAGAAGGAACGGTGCAGAGCGTAAGCTTGCCACGCGGGCTTTGTCGTTAGATAATTATTTTGACTATGCCGCCGGAAAAATTGTTTACGCATCAACCCGCTCTGACATGCGCTGGGGGTATCGCGATTATAATGAGCTGCGCGTGCTGGATATAAAAACAGGCAAAGAAAAAGTCATTACCCAGCGCACTAAATATTTCTCTCCTTCATTAAGTAAGTATGGCAAAAGCATCGTAGCCGTAAAGGTTGATCCTGATGGTGCTAATCAACTGCAAATATTGAATGCAGCAGATGGTAAATTGATAACTGCTATACCTAATCGGGAAAATCATTTTTACACTTACCCTAAGTTTTATGATGATAAGTTACTGATTGTGCCCTTGCGCGATACGTATGGTAAAATGAGTCTGGCGCTTATCGACATCGCTACCGGCAATATGAAGTATCTGCTGCCATTTTCTTTTCAGCCAATTGCCTTCCCGGTTGTACGTGGGGAGATGATTTATTTTTCGGCCAGCTCTGGTATTAATGATAGATTATTTGCAGTGAATGCAGCCACAGGTAAGCTTTATACTACTGCGCAAACCGGTTTGGGTAAATATCAGCCAGCTGTTACCGATAACAAACTGGCCTGGGTTGAATTTACCGCAACAGGATATAAGATTAAGCAGGCGGCTAACTACGCAGATAAATGGACAGAATTGCCTGATAATAATATCCCCGGCAAACTATCCGCCTTTAATATTTCGAGTCTGGCTAAGGATTCGGCAGCTAACTTATTGCCAGCAGTCCCCAATAAACCTTTATCGGTTACCAAGTATAACAAAGCCTATCAGCTGTTTAACTTCCATAGCTTGACGCCTGACTTTAGCGACCCTAATTATACGGTTACTCTATCTGGTGAGAATGTGCTTAATACCTTCCTGTCGCAAGTGTTGTTTAACTATAATCGCGACGAAGGTTATAAACAGTTTGGTTTTGACGCAGCTTACGGCGCTTTGTTCCCCTTTATTACCGGCGGATTTAATTACACGCTTGACAGGCGCGCTATTTACCAAAATCAAAGAGTTTATTGGAATGAAAGCGATGTGCACGCAGGTTTGCAGGTGCCATTAAATTTCAGTTCGGGCAGGCATTTAACCGGCTTGACTTTAGCATCGTCAGTACATTTTGCAGCTAATTCTTTTCAGCAGACTTATCAAAAGATACTGGATAAATCATACGCCTATTTGGATAATACCATCGCGTTTAGTAATACCATCCAGCAGGCTCGTCAAAATATTTATCCACGCTTTGGTGAAAGTATTTTATTTAATTACAAAAGAGCCATCAGCAACTTGACAGCCTCGCAAACATTGATTAACGGCACTTTATATCTTCCGGGGTTGTTAACAAATCATAACCTGCTGATTAATGCAGCTCATCAACAGCAAGGCAGTAATAGTGTGATAAGTTTCTCTAATGGTTTTCCGTTTAGCCGCGGTTATACAGCCGAAAATCTGCACGAATTAAATAAAATAGGTGCTGATTATCATTTCCCAATCGTATATCCCGATGCCGGACTGGCCAACACGGTTTATTTAATGCGTGTTCGCGGCAACGTGTTTTTCGACTATACCCGTGCTAACCTGTATATAAACCAGGCGGATTTAGCGAGATTTGATTTTAAATCGGTAGGTGGAACGTTGTATTTTGATACCAAATGGTTTAACCAGCAGTCGCTAACTTTTGGGGTGCGCTATAGTCACCTGCTTGACCGCGACTTGTTTGGAAGTGTGGGGCCGAATGTATTTGAGATTGTTTTGCCCGTTACATTTTTTTGAAAAGGTGCTTAATTGGCCGCCTTATTAGCCCTGGCTACAACTTCTCTCACTCTATCAGCATCGGTAACATCTATAGCATATTCATCACCAATGGTGCTGCCCATTACAATATGGTCGTTGGCAAACTGCATTTTGCTTTTTGCACGTTTTTGCAAACTGCCGTGTATTTCATTTACGCCGGTGAAAAGTACCAGGTCGGCGGCATTGACCTCGGTTAATCCGCTGCCCGCCATTATAGTTATACGGCCGTCGGCTTGTTTTACAAGTTGGGCAATGTTGCGGGCGCCCTCAACAGCCGTACTTTTGCCTCCTGATGTCAGGATGCGTTCAAATCCCAGCTCTATAATGTCTTCCAGCGCTTGCGAGTAATCGGCACACATATCAAACGCACGGTGAAACGTTGCGCCCAGACCAGCATTAACAGCCATATTGACCAAAATAAGGTTGCGTTCTTTGTCTATAGTGCCATCAGCATTTAAAATACCGGTAACTATGCCGTCACAACCGGCATCAATGCAGTATTGTAAATCGGTAATCATAGTTTCAAACTCAATATCACTATACAAAAAATCAGCCCCGCGGGGGCGTATCAGAACATATAGTTGGATGTTGAGTAATTTGCGCGCAACGGTAATTTGCCCCGGCGATGGGGTTGTGCCGCCAGCGTAAAGGTTTTCGCATAACTCTACACGATAAGCGCCGCCTTCCTGGGCTGCCAATGCAGAGGTAATGGAGTTAGCACAAACTTCAAGAACGACCATGATAAATTGGGGGTTTAATTATCAGGCAAATATAAACTAATGGGTAAGATTACTCTTTTACCGTCTCATAAAAATATTTCCCGGGGATGATAAGGTCTTGTTTTTTGGCATTGCAAACCGCATAGGTGAAACCTTTGTGTAAGGCATATGCGCCATATTCGCCTTTTTTATTGATGGCCAAAAATCCAACCTGTATTTCTTTTACTTCCTCGGGTTTACGTTTTATAATACGATGGCAGGCTTCTTTACAAGCATCCTGCGGGCTGTAGCCCTGTCGCATCAGTTCGACCACCAAAAAGCTACCCACATTACGAATTACCTCTTCGCCCACACCGGTTGAGGTTGCACCGCCTACTTCATTGTCCACATACAAACCTGCGCCAATAATCGGGCTGTCGCCCACGCGGCCATGCATTTTCCAGGCCATGCCGCTGGTAGTGCAGGCGCCGGATATATTGCCGTTGGCATCAATAGCCAGCATACCAATAGTGTCGTGGTTAAACTTACCGCCAGGCATTTGGTTCTCAATATTCATCACCGGTTTGTACTCGTGCTTTACCAGCCACTTTTTCCAGGCTTTTTCTGATTCTGGTGTCAGCAATTTTTCTTTTTTGAAGCCTTGCTCAATAGCAAACTGCCGGGCGCCATCGCCCACTAGTAAAACATGCGGGGTTTTCTCCATCACGGCACGTGCTACAGAAATGGGGTGCGCAATATCTTCCATACCTGCAACAGCGCCGCAATTTCCTTGTTCGTCCATTATACAGGCATCTAACGTAACATGTCCGTCACGATCGGGATAACCAGCCCGGCCCACGCTATGGTTATTCATATCTGCTTCGGGGATACGGGCACCTGCCTCAACAGCATCAAGCGCCCGGCCGCCCCTCGACAATATTTTCCAGGCAGCGGCATTGGCAGCTACGCCAAAATCCCAGGTTGATATTACAATTGGTTTAACAGTCGCAGCAGGCTGATTTAAAACCCGTTTAGCCATTGCTGATGCTGACAGTGCGGTTATCGAGGCACTTAATGAAGATACTTTGATAAATTTTCGGCGATTGTACATTCAGGCAATATAAAGAAATGTTGTTATAAAAACAGAGCGAGTTATTTGGTTTCTTCCCGGCCCAAAATCTCACGGCTTTTCTCCACATCGCGTTTAAATACCTTGATCTTGTAGGCGCCTAAAGCCTCAGAATATAAAGGGTAAATACTCGTGGCATTTTCATCAATAAAGCAGGATATGCCTGCGGTTTGCAACTTGCCCAAGGCAATTTCGGCCTGCATAAAATCAATGTATGATTCAAGGGTAACAATTTTATCTTCCATGGTATATGTTTGTTAGTCTTGCAGAATTTGGTCTTTGCCAAGTTTAAAATTTGCGCCGCAATCTTTACCTATCCAGGTTCGATTAATGTAAGGTGGATAATAACCGCATATAAGCACAGAAATAGCTATATAAAGCCAATTGCGCTTAAATGGCGCAGGGCCGTAAAATACGTTGGTTGACCGGCAACTGCGACAGGCTATCAGCGTTTCGCCTTCCTGCATGATCGGTTCTTCAGTCAGTATCTGCCGGCAAATTTCTAGATCATGCTCAAATACTTTTATTTTAACACCACCCATGGCTACGTTATAAGCCGGGTTACTTGCTAAAATATTATCGTCGGCAATAAAGCATTTAACGTTGTTTGCTTCTAACCGGCCCCTGATAATTTCAGCTTCCATGATGTCGTAATAAGAATCTAAGGTTACAATTTTGCCGGTCATTAGATATAAGATAATTCACCTAAATGTAAGCAGCTTTTTTTTAATTTGCAGTATCATGAACCGTATTGACCGCATATCCGCTATTTTAATTCAATTGCAATCGCGCAGGGTAGTTAAGGCTTCGGATATTGCCGAACGGTTTAACATCAGCCTGCGTACAGTTTACCGCGATGTAAAGACGCTGGAAGAAGCCGGCATCCCGCTGATTGGCGAAGCCGGGGTGGGTTATTCCATTATGGACGGCTACCGTTTGCCGCCGGTGATGTTCACGAAAGAAGAGGCTACCGCTTTTTTAACTGCCGAAAAGTTTGTAGAAACCTTGACCGACCCAAGTACGGCTGCTCAATATAAATCGGCCATGTACAAGGTGCGCGCTATTTTAAAAGCTACCGAAAAAGACATGCTGGAAAGTATGGACGATAGGATAGAAGTAATTAAAAGCGTACATATCCCCGAAACGGCCAATACCGATCATATCCAGACCATTTTGCACGCTATATCGCAAAAGCGGGTATTGTCGCTTAATTATTTTGCGCAACATAGCCAGGAGCTTACCAGGCGCTATGTAGAGCCTGTCGGGATATTTTTCATGGCCGGATTTTGGCACTTGATTGCCTATTGTCATTTGCGTAATGCTTACCGCGATTTCCGTGTCGACCGGATCAAAAATCTGGAGGTTACTGATGAACAATATACCGGAGAACATCCATCGCTCAAAGATTATATCGCACGGCAAACAAATGAAAAGGAGTTGGACGCTGTAGTTATCCTGGTCGATAAAAAGATCCACCGATTCCTTGATCATCAAAAATACTATAGCGGTTTTATTTCTGAAAAATCCGTTGGAGATAGGATAGAGATGACCTTCCTGACCAGCTCACTGGAAGGTTTTGCCCGCTGGTACATGATGTATGGCGAAAGCGCCGAGATTGTGAGTCCGGATAGTTTGCGTGACCGCGTGCGCGAACTGACTGAGCGCCTCATGCAACGCAATTTTTCTGTCAGCTACTGACACAGGGCTGTCAATCTGAATTGTTTTTTTGTGAACAGATCAATATATTATCTGTTAAACAAAACACTAAAACAATCATTTATGGCAAGCATCACCTTAAACACCAGCATTACCATTAACGCCCTGGCCCCTGTAGTTTGGAAGGCCCTTACTGACGAAGAAATTGTAAAGAAATACTTTTTTGGCACCCACCAGCAAAGCGACTGGCAGAAAGACAGTGAAATTGTATGGACCGGAGCCTGGGACGGCAAAACCTACCGCGACCATGGTAAAATTCTGGATATTGTATCCGGAAGCCGCCTGCAATATAGCTATTGGAGCAGTATGAGCAATTTGCCCGATATCCCTGAAAATTATCAAACGGTGACTTATGACCTGTCTGAAACCGACGGTGTAACCACGCTGCATGTCACCCAGGATAACATCAAAGACGAAGCCGCCAAAGAACACTCTGAATCAAACTGGCAATATATATATGGAGAGATGAAGAGGATGATTGAGAGCGGGGAGGTGGATTAGCTTTTTATTTTCACCGCTCAAAACTCATTCGCTTACCACACGCATCACGCACAAACTTACCCTGGCTCCAGGCCAGGTTGCCTGATACAAGGGTATGCTTAACTGTAGAGCGGAAAGTAGCGCCTTCAAACGGGCTCCAGCCGCATTTATACAGGATGTTACTTTTGTTTACGGCCCAGGGTTGGTTTAAGTCCACCAGCACCATATCGGCAAAATACCCTTCGCGGATGAAGCCTCGTTTTTCTATCTGGAAGCAAATAGCCACGTTGTGCGCCATTTTTTCGGCTATTTGTTCTAATGTTATTTTACCGTGATGGTACAGCTCCAGCATAGCTACCAGGGCGTGTTGTACCAGTGGCCCGCCCGATGGTGCTTGTAAGTAAGGCTGAGTTTTTTCTTCAAGCGTATGTGGTGCATGATCAGTTGCAATTACGTCAATGTGTCCATCCAGTACCGCCTGTAAAATTCCGTCGCGATCGTGCTCGGTTTTAACTGCGGGGTTCCATTTAATAAAATTGCCTTTAGTTTCGTAATCTTTATCGCTAAACCATAGGTGATGTACGCAGGCCTCGGCGGTAATACGTTTATCCTTTAAGGGCGTGGTATTGTTAAACAGGTGTGTTTCCTTTTCTGTAGATATATGCAGAACGTGCAGGCGCGTGTTGTGCTTTTTAGCCAGCTCGACCGCCATTGACGATGACAGATAGCAAGCCTCCTCGCTGCGGATAACCGGGTGCATCCGTACCGGAATATCATCGCCCATTAACTCTTTATAATGCGCCAGGTTGCGTTGTATGGTTGCCTCATCTTCACAATGGGTGGCAATAAGCATAGGTGCCTGCGCAAACAACTGTTCAAGCGTAACGGGGTTATCTACCAGCATATTACCGGTTGATGATCCCATAAAAACCTTGATACCGCAAACGTTTTTAATATCCGTCTTTAAAACCTCATCTAAATTATTGTTTGAGGCACCCATAAAGAAGGAATAGTTAGCCAGCGAGTTTTGCGCTGCTATCCGGTATTTATCTTCCAGTAATTCCTGCGTCAATGTATTAGGTATGGTGTTCGGCATCTCCATAAACGAAGTAATACCACCTGCCACCGCCGCACGCGACTCTGAATGGATATTAGCCTTATGCGTCAATCCCGGCTCGCGGAAATGTACCTGGTCGTCAATAGCGCCGGGGAAAAGGTGTAAACCTTCGGCATTAATAACGATGTCGGCCTGCGTGTCAATTTGCGGGGCTATCTTTTCGATCAGTCCGTTTTTAACCAGTATGTCGGCTACAAATTGTTTATACTCGTTTACTACGGTTGCTGCTTTGATGAGGATGGTAGACATGCTGCAAATATAAAGATGACTTAGCGTTTATCCAGCTCAAAAATATCAGGATAGGCCAAAGCCGCTTTTAAAATAAAATTTAATGAGTCTGTCGCCCATATTTCGCCATTAATGGCCATTTTTAAAACATCGGGCGCAGGTTTGGTCAGTATTACAATGTCCTCGGTTGTATCCAGCTTTTGTACCGAGTTAAACTCGGCATCGAACATAATGAAACCATAAGTTACCTGGTTAAGCTTGGTGGGGTTGTTGGCTATTTTACCCAGTGATATTAACTGTCCGGGGCTGGCTTTGATGCCTGTCTCTTCTTCCAATTCATTTAAAGCCGATTCAATGATGGTTTTGTTTTTTTGCTGCATGCCGCCGGGAACTTCTATCAGCACCTGGCCAATACCATGTTTGTATTGCTTAACCAACACGGCCTCACTGTTTTTGGTGATAGCTAAAACCTGTACCACATCGCCCATTGGCGAATAGTAGTAATCATCAATGATCTTGCCGTTAGCCAGCTTAACGGTATGCTTCAACACCGGGAACCATGGACTAGGCGAAACATCTTCTTCTTTCAGGATTGTCCATTTTTGAATTTCTTTATCTAACTGCATTGGGTTAAAATTAAGGGTTTTACTGCGAAATATACTAAGCAAAATACCTTTCGGCTTTGAGCTTTCGCCTTTCAACTCAAGAAACCTATCTTTGCCGCATGGCAGCAACCTTTGAGGATTTTAAGTTTAACCGGCAAATACTGAACGCCATTGCCGACGCCGGCTATACCGAGCCAACACCCGTGCAGGTCAAGGCTATCCCGCCAATTAGCAGCGGGCAGGATGTAATGGGAATTGCGCAAACCGGTACCGGCAAAACCGCGGCTTATGTGTTGCCCATTGTAATGCGCCTTAAGTATGCGCAAGGCGAACATGCCAGGGCGTTAATTTTAGCCCCCACGCGCGAGCTGGCCATGCAGATAGAGGAAAACGTAAAAGCATACGCTAAATATACCGACCTGCGTGTTGTTTCTGTTTATGGGGGATTGGGCCCTAAAACGCAAATAGAAAACATTAAGAAAGGCGTCGACATTATAGTGGCTACGCCCGGCAGGTTTATGGATATTTATCTGGCCGGCCATATCATGACCAAACCGCTGCAGGTTTTAGTGCTGGACGAAGCCGATAAGATGATGGACATGGGCTTTATGCCCCAGATAAACCGTATACTGGAAATTGTGCCGGTTAAACGACAAAATCTGCTATTCTCGGCCACCATGTCTGATAAGGTGCATGAGCTATCTGCTAATTTCCTGGAGTTCCCGACAGTGATCGAGGTGACGCCGCAGGCCACGCCCGCGCAAACTATCGATCAACGGATTTACCATGTGCCCAACATGAAAACCAAGATCAACCTGTTGCGTGAGTTATTGAAGGATGAGGACGATATTACCAAGCTCATTGTATTCTGTAAAACCCGTACCGCTGCTGAAGACGTGTACAAGTTTTTGTTGCGCAAGTTTGGCGAGGAGCAGGTAAGGGTGTTACATGCTAACAAGGGGCAAAACACGCGTATCAACTCCATGACCGCGTTCAAGAATGACGAGGTGAAGATACTGGTAGCTACCGACGTGGCGTCGCGCGGTATTGATGTGAGCGACGTTAGCCACGTGATCAATTTTGATGTACCGGTAGTTATTGAAGATTACGTGCATCGTATTGGTCGAACCGGGCGTGCACTGCAAGCCGGTGTAGCCATCACGTTCTGCAATCCGGCCGAAGAATATTATCTCAACAAAATACAGAGACTAATACGCCAAACCATCCCGGTATTTAAAATACCTGAAGGTGTTTTTGTTGAGGAAACTGGCTTTGAAGAGCGCCAGGATCAGGCCCGCGAGATCGACACGCAAAAGCGCCGCGAAGATCCTGACTTTAAGGGAGCTTTCCATGAAAAGAAAACGGCCACCCAGCGCAAGAAATTTGATGCCGAAAAGGCCAAGCGTGTAGGGCATGTAGGCCAGCCTAAAGGCAGGGCCAGGGGGGCTAAGAAAAGGCGATAATACGCCGAGCTTGTTTCACGTGAATGCGAAACAAATGATACAAGTGAAATAGATTTTTTTAAGTATCTATATGTCAGTTATTTATGAAATATGAGTGAAGCAAAATGAACAAGATACTGACGTACTTATGTCACCAATTTTGTAATATAAAATGTTTATAGGCCATTAGCCTGTTTTGACGAAAGATCATCAATCATCAATGAAAATAAAAATTACCCCGTTAAACTTTGCCACCGCGTTTTTCCTGTTTCTATGTATCTACACCTGGGTCTATGGTGCGGCAGTTACCGGTTCAAAATATCCGCATTTAAGCGGGGCCATTAGTCTTATTTTCCTGTTGTTTGCTTTTGTAGTGTCATTTATGGACATAATGTTCCGTAATTTCTTCCCCCAAACCAAAAAATTGTGGCTCATTGAGCTAAGCTTTATAACTTTGGCCGCAATAATATTTTTACTTGTTAAATAACGATCAATGAAAACCATCAGAAACTGCAGAAATATAACACAGCGTCTGTTAGCTTCATCACCGATAAAAATCAAATTAATTCAATGAAAACCGCCGAAATAAAAGTTACTGTAGAACTTGATGATAATAACGTTCCTGAAAACATTGTCTGGGAATCAACTGATTCAACCAATAAAGAGGCGGTGCCCGTAAAGTCAATGATGCTGGCCCTGTGGGATCATAACTATAAAAACGCCCTGCGTATTGATCTTTGGACAAAAGATATGTCTGTCGATGAAATGAAGATCTTCTTTTTCCAAACCCTGATGACCATGGGCGATAGCTTCCTTCGCGCCACCGGCGAAAAAAATATCATTGAAGATCTGCGCGACTATTGCGACCATTTTGCCGACAAAATGCAAATTCCAAGATCATAATACCCCTAAACTATGCGCTTGCCCTCATTAATATCATTTATAGGCTTTGTACTGTTAATGGCCGGCACCTGGTGCCCGTTGCTTAGGCCATTCCATTTATTTAATATGGATGTGTACGATTTAAACCGTCCATACGGAATGGTAATCTTACTGATATCTGTAGTAGGTATTTTAGGTGTGATATTGAATCGCAAACAACTGGTACGCTTAACGGCTTGGTCGTCATTTATATTGGTACTGCTGCTGTTTGCAGCGGCCTTTATGAAAGTGCATACCAGCTTTAGCTTTATCCCTTTCAAATCATTAGCCGGCTTTTTGAGCAGGCAGATAGCGTTTAAGTGGGGGTGGTATCTGTTGTTTGCAGGGCCTTTGGTTGCCTTGGGCGGCTGCATGATAAAAACCTCTAAATATTCGCGTTAGCAATAAATAGATACGGCCAATACGAACAATAATTGTTTAGCATTGTTTTTAGTGCCGCAGGTGTGTAAATCAGAAAAAGTTTTTAACATATTTGTAATAACAAATCTTCTATAAATGTTCAAACTATCTTTTAGAAACCAGGTTTTGGCCGGCTTTGCCGTTTCCATTGTATTGGTATTTGTTGTAGGGTTCTTGTCTTTTAATAGCATTAACCAGTTGGAGGATGATACTGTAATGGTTGATCATACTCAAAAGGTGATCAAAACATCCAATAATTTATTGCAAGGACTAATTGATGCAGAAACGGGTATGCGCGGTTATGGTGCAACCGCAAAAAAAGCATTTTTAGAACCGTATAATGCTTCGCTACCTGTTATCCATACAAATTTAGAAGAGCTGGCATTGCTGGTTGCTGACAATATGGTCCAGGTGAAACGGGTAGAATCATTGAATAGTCTTGTAAATGCTCAATTGAATGTTTTAAAACTGAACATTGAGACACGTGATTCAAAAGGATTGGATTTCATGGTTCAGACCAATATGTTTCTGGCCGGCAAGCAAAATATGGATACTATCCGCGAGGTCTTATCGCACATAAAAGACACTGAAGAACAATTACTAACTGAACACAAAGCCAGCTCAAAACAGGCATCAACTAATGCTATTATATTTATTATTGTTGGCAGTTTTATATTTCTGCTGATCATTTTATACCTGTTTAGATATATCCAAAGAAGTTTCGCCGAGCAGAAAAAAACCGAAGATGAGATAAAAATAACCAATGTAGAACTTGAAAAAGTATTGGCCGAAAATGAAGCTCAAAACTGGCTGCTTACCGGTACCGGCAACCTGAATGATAAAATGCAGGGCCAGCAAAGCGAAAAAGAGCTCACCGGCAATGTGCTGACAGAGATTGCCAGTTATACTAACGCACTGACGGGTGCCATTTATCTGTATAACGAAAAAGAAACCAGGTTAGATCTGTACTCAACTTATGCTTTCTCAAACCTGGCTTACATCAAACAAACCATTAGTTTAGGCGAGGGTTGGATAGGCGAGGTGGCACGAAGCGGAAAGGCGGCAGCAGTTAAAGGTAAATTGAACGAAAAACTGGAATTGCAATCGTCTTTATTGTTAGACGGTGATGTGGAAAGCTATATCCTTCCGTTTTTCTTTGATAAAAAATTAAAGGGTGTTATTGAAGTGGCTTATCGCGATTTGATCAATGACCAGGTCAGAGATTATTTGACATTGATAAGTAATGATATTGGCATCACTGTAAATACCGCGCAGGCGCGCACCATTATGCATGACCTGTATGAAGAAACTCAGCAACAAGCCGAAGAACTGGCTGCGCAGCAGGAAGAAATGCGCGTAACCAACGAAGAGCTGATGAACAAAACAGAAATGCTGGAGGCATCAGAAGAAGAACTTCGTGTACAACAAGAAGAGTTACGTGCCATAAATACCGAACTTGAGGAAAAAGCCAGCTTGCTCGAAGAAAAGAACCAGGCAATTGAAGAGGCACGCGTTGCTATCAACGCCAAGGTTGAAGAGCTGGAAACTACCGGTAAATATAAATCAGAGTTTTTGGCTAACATGAGCCATGAGCTGCGCACGCCACTAAACAGTATCCTGGTGCTGGCGCGTATATTGAAAGATAATAAGCCGGCTAACTTGTCTGAAGATCAGATCAAATACGCCAGCGTTATCTTTAACGCCGGTAACGACTTGCTGACACTGATCAATGATATCCTTGATCTTTCAAAAATTGAATCGGGTAAATTAGATATGCAAAATGAGGATATTAAAATTGCTGATATCCTCAGTGATATGGAGAGCCTCTTTGCCGAGGTTGCTTCTAACAAACAAATACGCTTTACCACCAGCGTTAAAAACTCGCCTGAGACCATCTTTACCGATAAGGTAAGAGTTGAGCAGGTAATTAAAAATCTGCTCTCTAACG
>Ga0153956_1001758_pt1 | contig 17970 bp, 15 predicted proteins | sample TSFL040MetaG_FD_104704 | JGI IMG/M metagenome (GOLD analysis project Ga0153956, IMG submission 104704) | Attine ant fungus gardens microbial communities from Florida, USA - TSFL040 MetaG | ecosystem: Host-associated > Fungi > Mycelium > Unclassified | place: USA: Florida, Wekiwa Springs...
AAGCGCCCCGCCAGACACACCAGCCAGCTCACAAACCGCCGGCACCGAGACCACACCCTCCCGCGCATCCACACCCAACCACGACCAGCCCACCATCAGCAACCTGATGAAAAAACCGGGCTAACCCCAGGCGGAAAGGGGACCGTTTGAACTCCGCTCGCGAATGCCGCGCCGGGCGACCACACCAGGACAGCTACAGCAAGCACGCACCACAAAAGCCAGTAAGCACGGGCAGAAACAAATCCCTCAACCCTACTCATAGTGCCCCTTCAAATGTATGGCCCGATAGACGAGCGCGTCAACGGCGATAGCACACCACCGCCGTAGAACGGTACCAAGATCCCCACCATATGCGCCCCTTCGCTCCGATCGCCGGGGGAGGGGATCGACCCAGGTCCGCTCGCGCCTCGCGGCATTCAAACCTGCGGGGGGGACTCCAGCGCACCGACCGCTCTCGACCTCGGACGCTCCCGTCTTGGTCGACCAGCCGTCGTGGCAAGCTCCTGCAATTCGACAGTGCCCCGCGCAGCCCCACACGCACGCTCGCACGGAGCGGCGTACTAGCCTGCTCTGCTCGCATGGCCTACGACGTCTCAGTCATCGGACTCGGCCGCATCGGTCTGCCGCTCGCGCTCAGCTTCGCCGACGCCGGCATGACCGTGCTCGGCATCGACAACGACGCCGACCGGCTCGCCTCGCTGCGCGCGGGCCGGATGCCGTTCAAGGAGCCAGGCACCGACGAGCTGCTCGAGCGCGTCGAGCTGGGGCTCTCCGCGCACGCCGCCGACGCCGCGCAGGCGCGCGCGATCGTGCTGACGCTGGGCACGCCGGCGCTCTCGCACATCGAGATCGACATGGGCGACATCCGCGCCGTGCTCGACGACCTGCTGCCGCTGCTGAGCGAGGATCAGCTGCTGGTGCTGCGCTCGACGGTCGCGCCCGGCACGACCGAGTTCGTCGCCGGCTACCTGGAGAAGCGGCGCGGCTTCCGCGTCGGCGAGAACCTGTTCGTCGCGCACGTGCCCGAGCGGATCGCCGCCGACCGCTTCATGGCCGAGATCTCGACGCTGCCGTGCATCGTCGGCGGCATCGGCGCCGAGTCGGGCGAGCGCGCGGCGCGGCTGTTCGAGCCGCTCGGCGCGCCGATCGTGCAGACGTCGCCGGTGCAGGCCGAGCTGGCGAAGATCTGGACGAACATCCTGCGCTACGCGACCTTCGCGCTGCCGAACCTGCTGATGATGGACTGCGAGCGCTACGACGCGAACGTCTTCGAGGTCATCGAGCTGATCAACCGCGACTACCCGCGCGGCGGTATGGCGCGGCCGGGGCTGACGGCCGGGACCTGCCTGCGCAAGGACTTCGCGTTCTCGGAGGAGCGCTCGAACGCGCCCGGCATGCTGCTGGCCGTCTCGCGCGTGCACGAGACGGTGCCGCTGTTCCTCGTCGACGGCATGAAGCGCCGCTTCGGCGGCACGCTGCGCGAGCGCCGCGTCGCCGTGCTCGGGCTCGCCTTCAAGGCCGACACCGACGACGAGCGCGACTCGCTCTCGCACAAGCTGATCCGGCTGCTCGAGCGCGAGCTGGCCGACGTCGTCGTGCACGACCCGGTCGTGGCGACGCCGACCGCGAGCTTCGAGGAGGCCGTCACGGGCGCCGAGGCCGTGATCGTCGCGACCAACCACGGCGACTACTCGACGCCCGCGGGGCTGCGCTCGATCGGCGCGCTGGCGGCGCCGGACTGCCTGCTGGTCGACCCCTGGAACGCGCTCGGCACCTCCCAGGTCTTCGCCTACGTCGCCGAGCTGGCCGCGCTGAGCGCGTGAGCTCGCGGCAGGGGCGCGCCATCGTGATCACGTCCATCACCCCCGCCGCGGCCCGCGCCGCCGGCGCCCCGCTCCTCGGAGAGCGCCCCACATCGCCCGGGCGGGCTGCCGCATGAGCCGCGTGCTCGTCACCGGCGGCGCCGGCACGATCGGCGCCGCCGTCGTCCGCCGACTGCTGCGCGACCCCGCCTTCGAGGTGCGCGTCTCCGACCAGCGCGAGGCGCCGACCTGGATGCGCGAGGGCTGCGAGATCCACACCGGCGACCTGCGCGACGTCGAGCAGGCGCGCGCGGCGATGCGCGGCTGCACGCACGTCATCCACCTGGCGGCGATCGTCGGCGGCATCGCCAACTTCCACAAGCTCCCGTACACGCTGACCGAGGTCAACGGCGCGCTCTACAACGCCGTCTTCCGGGCGGCGCTGGACGTCGGCGTCGAGCGCTTCACGTACGTCTCCTCGAGCATGGTCTTCGAGCAGGCGCGCCAGTACCCGACGCGCGAGGACTACCTGCCCGACTGCCCGGTGCCGGTCTCGGCCTACGGCTACTCGAAGCTGACGGGCGAGGTCTACTGCCGCGCCGCGCACGCCGAGTTCGGGCTGCCCTACACGATCTGCCGCCCCTTCAACGCCTACGGCCCGGGCGAGATGCCCGAGGACGAGCCGGGGATCGCGCACGCCGTGCCGGACCTGATCCGCAAGTCGCTGCGCAAGCTGCATCCGCTGCCGATCTTCGGCACCGGCGAGCACACGCGGACGCTGACGCACGTCGACGACATCGCCGACGGGATCGTCGTCGCGACAGGCCACCCGGCGGCGCTGAACGAGGACTTCAACATCTCCGCGAGCGACGAGCGCACGGTCGCCGAGATCGCGGCGATCTGCTGGCAGGCGGCCGGCAACGACCCCGGCGACCTCGTCTTCGAGCACCTGCCGAGCTTCGCCGTCGACGTCGTGCGCCGCTGGCCGTCGGTCGAGAAGGCCGAGCGGCTGCTGGGCTGGCGCGCGCGGATCGACATCCACGAGGGGATTCGACAGACGGCCGAGTGGCTGCGAGAGATCGAGGAGGCGAAGGCCTAGATGGCGCGCGCGCTGATCACCGGCATCACCGGGCAGGACGGGTCCTACCTGGCCGAGCTGCTGCTCGAGAAGGGCTACGAGGTGCACGGCATGGTCCGGCGCGCCTCGACCGAGAAGTTCGACCGCATCGAGCACCTGCGCGACCGCATCACGCTGCACCAGGCCGACCTGCTCGACCAGCGCTCGCTCGTCGACGCGCTGCGCGCCGCCCAGCCTGACGAGGTCTACAACCTCGCCGCGATGTCGTTCGTCGCCGTCTCCTGGATCCAGCCGACGCTGACCGCCGAGTTCACCGGCGTCGGCGTCACGCGGATGCTCGAGGCCGTGCGCGAGGCCTGCCCGCAGGCGCGCTTCTACCAGGCCTCCTCGAGCGAGATGTTCGGCAAGGTGCTGGAGACGCCGCAGAGCGAGGCGACGCCGTTCTATCCGCGCTCGCCGTACGGCGTCGCGAAGGTCTACGGCCACTTCATCACCGTCAACTACCGCGAGTCCTACGACCTCTTCGCCTGCTCGGGCATCCTCTTCAACCACGAGTGCGTGCGCGCCAACGCGCCGCTGATGGTCCGCGAGGATGGCATGGTCGCCGTCCGCACGCCGCGCGACCTCGTCGCACTGCGCGAGAAGGGACCGAAATCGCAGACGTTCACGCCGCGAACGTTCCTGGAGATCTGGGACGGGGAGGATTGGACGCGTGTACGGGCGATCACCGCGACGCGATGGCGCCCCGAGGACGCAGATCACCGCATCCTCTCGATCGAGGCCCGAGGCGGCGTCGTCGAGGTGACCGCCCATCACACGATGCTCGACGCCGAGCGCGAGCCGCTGCGGGCAGATGCGGTCGCGGTCGGTGAGCGTCTCGCGCTGGCTGAGGATCTGCCGACCATCGCACCATGGACCGTGCTGACCGAGGAACTGGCCGAGTTCCTCGGCCTGATGGCCGCCGACGGCTTCGTCAGCACTGACGGCCGACACGTCGACTTCGCGAACAACGACTGGGATGCCCGGCTGCGCGTCGGCGAGCTGTGGAGCCAGCTCTTCCTCGGTCGCAGCGTGCCGCAGTCGATCCCGTCCGGATTCGATCCCGAGCGCAGTGTCGAGCACCTGCGTCTGTCCGGCGCGCCGTCGGTGGTGCCGTGGCTCCGCGAGCAGCTGTATACGGCGACGGGTCTCAAGCAGGTGCCGCCGCTCGTCCTCAACGCCGATCCCGCTGTGCAGGCCGCGTTCCTGCGCGGGCACTACGTCGGTGACGGGCTCGAGGCCGGCAACGGCGCGTCGGTCAAGACGAACAGCCCCGTGCTCGCGCAAGGCCTGTGCTGGCTCTACGGCCAGGCGGGTCAGCCAAGCTCGGTGTACGTCGAGCATCGCGGCGATCGCAGCTACTACCAGCTGAACCTGCGTTCGGCCGTGCGCGTTGGAGCAAAGGGCCAGCACCTTGCGCGCGATCCGCGCGAAGTCCGGCAGATCATCGACGTGGCCGGCCAATGCGGCGAGTGGGTCTACGACCTCGAGACCGACAGCGGCGTCTTCTGCGCCGGCATCGGACGGCTGGTCGTGCACAACTCTCCGCGCCGCGGACTTGAGTTCGTGACGCGCAAGATCACCTGGCACGCCGCGGCGATCAAGCTCGGGCAGCGCCAGGAGCTCGCGCTCGGCAACCTCGACGCGCGCCGCGACTGGGGCTACGCGAAGGACTACGTCGAGGCGATGTGGCTGATGCTCCAGCAGGACGCGCCGGAGGACTTCGTGATCGCGACCGGCGAGACGCACACGGTGCGCCGCTGCGTCGAGATCGCGTTCGACGAGGCCGGGCTGGACTGGGAGCGCTACGTGCGCATCGACGACCAGTTCAAGCGTCCGGCGGAGGTCGACCTGCTGGTCGGCGACGCGGGCAAGGCGCGCGAGCAGCTCGGCTGGCAGCCGCGGACGAGCTTCGAGGAGCTGATCCGGCTGATGGTGCGGGCGGACCTGGAGCTGCTCGGCCGATGAAGATCGGCGTCGTCGGGCTCGGGTACGTCGGGCTGCCGCTCGCGGTGGCCTTCGCGGAGGCCGGCTGCGACGTCGTCGGCATGGACGTCGACGGCGCCAAGGTCGCGGCGCTGCGCGAAGGGCGCTCGCACGTCGAGGACATCGCCGACGCGCGCCTGACGGCGGTGCTCCCGCACCTGGAGCTGACGACGCGGACGGTCGACCTGCGCGAGGCCGACGCGATCCTCGTCTGCGTCCCGACGCCGCTGACGCGCAACCGCGAGCCGGACCTGGGGCCGCTGCTGGCGGCCGCCGGCGCGCTCGCGGACGTCGTCCGGCGCGGCCAGGTGGTCGTGCTCGAGTCGACGACCTTCCCCGGCACGACGCGCGAGCACCTGGTGCCGCTGCTGGAGCAGTCCGGGCTGCGCGCCGGCAGCGACTTCGCGCTGGCGTTCTCGCCCGAGCGCGTCGACCCGGGCCGGACCGACTACACGCTGCGCACGACGCCGAAGGTCGTCGGCGGGCTGACGGCCGGCTGCACGGCGGCCGCCGTCGCGGTCTACGAGCGCGTCTGCGACCGCGTCGTGCCGGTCTCGACGCCCGAGGTCGCCGAGCTCTCGAAGCTGCTGGAGAACATCTTCCGCTCGGTCAACATCGCGCTCGTCAACGAGCTGGCGATCCTCGCCGACCGCATGGGCATCGACATCTGGGAGGTCGTCGACGCGGCCTCGACGAAGCCGTACGGCTTCATGCGCTTCGAGCCCGGTCCGGGGATGGGCGGCCACTGCCTGCCGGTCGACCCGTTCTACCTCGCCTGGAAGGCGCGCGAGTACGACCTGCCGACCGAGTTCGTCGAGCTCGCCGGCAAGGTCAACCAGCAGATGCCGTACTTCTGCCTCGAGCGGGCCGAGCGGGCGCTCAACGACGCCGGCAAGGCCGTGCGCGGGGCGCGCGTGCTGGTGCTCGGCGTCGCCTACAAGGCGGGCGTCGGCGACATCCGCGAGTCGCCGGCGCTGAAGATCATCCGGCTGCTGCGCGAGCGCGGCGCCGAGCTCGCCTATCACGACCCGCACGTCCCGGAGCTGCCGGAGCTCGGGCTGCGCAGCGCGGCGCTGCCGGCGGCGGCCGACGGCGTCGACCTGGCGATCATCGTCACGGCGCACCCGAGCGTCGACCACGCCGACGTGATCGCGCGCGCGGCGCAGACGCTGGACCTGCGCGGAACGACGCGCAAGCTCGGCGCGGGCGCGCTGCAGCTCTGAGCCGACCGCGGCGCGGCGGGCGGCCGCGCGTGCCGTGGGCGGCGGCCGCACGGTGACGTTCGGGCCGGCGACCACGCCGATGCCGCGCCGGGCGGCGCGACGGCCGCATCGGTGACGGACCGCCGCCGGTGCGGCCCTCAGCCGGCGTAGATCTCGGCGAGCCGCGCCGCGATCACCGGCGGCGCGTAGCTCGCGCGGGCGTGCGCGAGCGCCTGCTCGCCGGCGGCGGCGTTGCCGAAGAGCGCGCGCAGGTGATCGGCGAGCGCGGCGACGTCGCCGGCCGGGTAGAGCCCGGCCGCCGGCACCGCCTCGGCGAGCCCGCCGGCGCGCGCGGCGACGACCGGCAGGCCGGCCGCCATCGCCTCCAGCGCGGCGAGCGGCAGGATCTCGGCGTAGCGCGAGGGAACGACCGCGACGGCGGCGCGCTCGCGCAGGCGCGCCAGCTCGGCGGCGTCGACGCGGCCGACGAAGCGGACGAGCGGCACGGCACGACCCGGCCCGTCCGGCGCGGCGTCATCGGGCGCGGCGCCGCCCGGCACGGCGCGATCCGGCGCGGCGGCGGCGAGCTCGGTGGCGAGCGTGCGCAGGCGCTCCAGCTCCGGCCCGTCGCCCGCGACGACGAGCGGCAGGCGGGCGGCGGCGCAGGCGCGGACGGCGTCCTCGAAGCCCTTCTCGGGCGTCAGCCGGCCCGCGGCGAGCACGTACTCGCCGTCGGCCGCGCGCGAGCGGGCCGCGATCGAGCGCTGGACGGAGCCGAGCACGACCGCGCGGTCGCCGAGCGGGGCGCCGAGCTCGCGCAGGCGCTCCAGAGCGAAGGCGCTGGGGACGATCAGGGCGTCGGCGCTCGCGGCCAGCCGCCGCTGCCAGAGCGCGAGCCCGGCCGCGTAGGCGGCGCCCTCGGCGCGCGCGCCGCGGCAGTTGCGCGCCAGCCCGGGCAGCGTGTTGCGGCCGTGGCAGCGGGTGCAGTCCTCGCCCTGCGTGAAGCAGGTGCCGATCGCGCAGACGAGCCGGTAGTTGTGCAGGTGCAGGACGACGCGCGCGCCGGCCGCGCGCGCCGCGGCGAGCGCGCGCCAGCCGAGCGTCGGCGTCGTGTTGTGCGCGTGCACGACGCGCGCGCCCGTGCGCTCGACCGCCGCGGCGACCGCGCGCGGCTCGAGCCCGCCCGCGAGCAGCCCGAGCGCGGCTCGGCCGCGGCCGAGCCGCGCCGAGGAGCGCTCCAGCACCGCCGCCTCCTCGCCGAGCTGCGTGCTGATCAGCCACTGCAGGTCCTCGACGGCCCGCTCCTCGCCGCCGGCGTGGCGGTAGCGGCTGTGCAGCAGCAGGATCACGTGCACCCAACCCTATTCACCACGCCGCAACGAGTTCGCCCCGCGCGGCCGCCAAGCTCGCCCTATGCGCACCCGCGCGGCCCGGCGCGCCCGCCGGCGGCATGACCACGGGAGGACAGCATGAACCGCCGCGACCACCCGCTGCTGGAGGCGGTGCGAAACCGTCTCGCGCCGGCGCGCCGGCGGCCGGCGCAGACGCCGCCGCGAACCGAGCCCGCCCAGGACGACCCGCCGCGCGACGCGGCCGGCCCCACGACGCACGCCGCGCGAGGCCCGGCGGCGGCCGCCGGCGCTGAAGGCGACGCCGCGTCAGCCGACGCCGGACCCGCACGCGGCGCCGCGCCGGACGACCGCGCGCGGGAGGCCTCCGGCCGGCGTGAGCGCGGCGCGCGCGAGCGGGCTTCGGCGGCGGCCGGCGGCGAGCGAGACTGAGCGAGTCGGCGCGGACGCCTAACCTTGGCGCCGCGCCATGGCCGCACCCGCCACGATCTGCTTCCCCACGAGGCGCCGCTTCGACTATCTCGCGGTGGCGCTCGCGTCCGTCGCCCCGCAGGCGCGCGCGCGCGGCGCCGAGCTGCTCGTCGTCGAGGACGACCCGCACGACGCGCGCACGGCGGCGCTGGCCGCCGGCCACGGCGCCCGCTACCTCGCGCACGGCAGCGTCCGCGGGCTGAACGCGGCGCGCAACAGCGCGATCGACGCCGCCTCCGCGGAGCTGATCTGCTTCCTCGACGACGACGTCGAGGCCTGGCCGGGCTGGCTCGACGCGCTGCTGACCGGCGTCGCGCGGGCGCCGCGCCACGAGGTCTTCGGCGGCCCGATCCGGGCGCGGCTGGAGGGCTCGCGGCTGCGCAGCTGCGGGCGCGAGCCGCTGCCGGTGACGACGCTCGACCTCGGCCCTGAGGACGCCGACGCCGACTTCGCCTGGGGCGCGAACCTGACGGTCACGCGCGCGGCGCTGGCGCGCGCCGGCCGCTTCGACGAGCGGCTCGACCTCTACGGCGACGAGGAGGACTGGCAGCGGCGCCTGCGCGCCGCCGGCGGCCGCATCCGCTACGTCGCCCAGGCCGGCGTCGACCACCGCCGCACGGGCGCCGACGCGCGCCTCCCCGGCCTCTGCCGCGCCGCCTTCTACCGCGGCCGCAACTCGCGCCGCTACGACGTCCGCAAGGGCACGCAGCCGGCGCCGCAGGCCGAGCTGCGCACGCTCGCCGGCTGCGTCTGGCACAGCGTGCGGCGCCGCTGCGGCACCGGCGTCGTGCTGACGGCGCTGACGCTCGGCCGGCTCGCCGAGACCTTCGACCCGGCGCCCGCGCCGCCGAGCGCGACCGACCCGGACTACCTGTCCGGCCGCTCGGGCACGCTCGGCCGCCGCGCCGCGCTGGCGGCGACGCTGCGCGACGTCAAGGCGACCGCGCAGGCGCTGCCGAGCCGGCCGCGGCTCGCCGTCGCCGCGCGGCGGGCGCCGCGGCGGCGCGTGCACGTCGTCGGCGTCGCGCGCACGGAGAACGCGCGCCGCGTCGCGCGCCTGCGCCGCGAGCTGGAGCGCTCGCGCCACGCCGTCGCGCTGCAGCTCGTCGCGCCCGCGCCCGGCGCCGGCAAGTGGCGCAACGTCAACGCCGCGCTCGCGGCGGCGCCGCCCGGCGACGCCGACTGGCTGCTGGTCGTCGACGACGACGTCGTGCTGCCGCGCGGCTTCCTCGACCGCTTCGTGCTGCTCGCCGAGACCTGCCGCTTCGAGCTCGCGCAGCCCGCGCACGCGTTCGCCTCGCACGCCGCCTGGGACGTGACGCGACGGCGGCCGGGCGTGCTGGCGCGGCGCACGCGCTTCGTCGAGATCGGCCCGATCACGGCGCTCTCGCGCACGGCCGCCGCCGCGCTGCTGCCGTTCCCGGACCTGCAGATGGGCTGGGGCCTGGACGCGCACTGGAGCGCGATCGCCGCCGAGCACGACTGGCGCGTCGGCGTGATCGACGCGACGCCGATCCGCCACCTGCAGCCGGTCGCGGCGAGCTACCCGCGCGACGCGGCGATCGCCGAGGCCGAGGCGTTCCTCGACGGCCGCGCCTACGTGACGCGCGACGAGGCCGCCGAGGTGCTCGAGCAGCGGCGGACGTTGTAGTGACCGCGACCGCGAGCACGCCGAGCCGCTAGCGATGCGCGTCGCCGTCGTCGCCGAGTATTACCCGCGCGCCGCCGACCCGACGCTCGGCGTCTGGGCGCACCGCCAGGCGCTCGCCGCGCGCGCGGCCGGCGCCGAGGTCGAGGTGCTGGTGCTGCACCGGCCGGTGCCCTCGCGCGAGGCGCTGCGCTCGCGCGACCCGCGCGCGCTGGTCGCGCCGCTGCGCCAGCGCCCGCGCGTGCGGATCGACGGCATCCCCGTCACCTACGTGCCGTTCCTGGCGCCGCCGCGTCCGCGCGCCTACGCGCGCTGGGGCGCCTACGCGGCGCCGACGCTGGCGCTCGCGCTGCGCGCGCTGCGGCGCCGCTTCCGCTACGACCTCGTGCACGCCCACTACGCCGCGCCCGCCGGCGACGCGGTCCGCCGCGCGCGCGCCGGCGCGCCGCTGGTGATCAGCGTCCACGGCGGCGACGTGCTCGGCGTCCCGCGCGACTTCGCGGGCGGCCGCGAGGCGGTCGCCGGCGCGTTCGCCGCCGCGCGGCTGACGCTCGCGAACTCGCGCGGGATCGCTGAGCGCAGCCGCGCGCTCGGCGCCGGCGACGTCCGCGTCGTCCACCTCGGCGCCGACCTGCCGGCGACGCCGGCGCCGGACTCGACGACGCTCGTGACCGTCGCCAACCTGATCGCGCGCAAGCGCCACGCCGACGTCCTGCGGGCGCTCTGGCTGCTGCGCGACGAGCGGCCCGACCTGCGCTGGCTGGTGATCGGCGACGGCCCGGAGCGCGCCGCGCTGGAGCGCCTGGCGCGCGAGCTCGGGCTGGCCGAGCGCGTCGAGCTGCGCGGCCGCCTGGCGCCGGCGCAGGCGCTCGCCGCGGCGCGCGAGCGCGGCGGCATCTTCGTCCTGCCCAGCATCGACGAGGCGTTCGGCGTCGCCTACGTCGAGGCGATGGCGGCCGGGATGCCGGCGATCGGCTGCCTCGGCGAGCCCGGCCCGCAGGAGATCGCCGCCAGCGGCGGCGGCATCCGGCTGATCCCGCCTGGCGACCCGGAGGCGCTGGCGCTCGAGCTGCGCGAGCTGACGGCGGAGCCGCGCTGGCGCCGCGAGCTGGCCGTCGACGCGCGCGCCACGGTCAAGCGCCACTTCAGCTGGCCGGGCTGCGGGCGGGCGACCGTCGCGGCCTACGAGGCGGCGCTGCGGTGAGCGCCCGCAAGCCGGTCCTGTTCGTCACCAACCATGCGCCGCCGTTCCGGGTCGGCGCGTTCGCGCTGCTGCATGCGCGCGAGGACGTCGTCTTCGCGCTGATCGGCGGCGACGTCCGCCACGGCGGCGGCGGCACGCGCGGCGAGCTGCCGTTCCCGGTCCTGCGGCCGTCCGAGCGCGGCGTCGGCGCGCTCGCCGCCTCCGGCCGCTTCCGCGCCGTGATCGCCGGCCTCTCCGGCCGCGTCGCGCTGCCGAGCGCCTACGCCGGCGCGCGCGCGGCGCGCGTCCCATTCGTCCTCTGGGCGACGATCTGGCGCCATCCGCGGACCGCCGCGCACGCGCTCTCCTACCTGCCGCTGCGCCACATCTACCGCCACGCCGACGCGATCGCGACGTACGGGCCGCACGTCAGCGCCTACGTGCGCGGCAAGGGCGCGCGCGGACCGGTGATCGAGGCGCCGCAGGCCGTCGACGGCGGCTTCTGGCAGGCGCCGGCGGTACCGGCGCGGCGCGCCGCCTTCCAGGCGCTGTTCGCCGGCCGGCTGGAGCCGGAGAAGGGCGTCGACGTGCTGCTGGCGGCCTGGCGCGCCGCCGACATGAGCGCGCCCGTCGAGCGGCTGGTGCTGGTCGGCGAGGGCTCGCTCGCCGGCGCCGCCGCCGAGTCCGGTGCGCTGACGCTCGGGCGCCGGACCGCGACGCAACTGCGCAACTCCTACGCCGGCAGCGACGTTGTCGTCCTACCGTCGGTCCCCACGCGCGACTTCCTCGAGCCGTGGGGGCTGACCGTCAACGAAGCCTTCCACCAGGGAGCTCCCGTGATCGCCACCGATGCCGTCGGCGCCGCCGCCGGTGGGCTCGTCCAGCACGAGCGCACCGGACTGATCGTGCCGGCCGGAGACCCACATGCGCTGGCCGCCGCGCTGCGCCGCCTGCGCGACGACACGAGCCTGCGCGCGCGGCTCGGCAGCGCCGCGCGCACGGCCGTCGCCCCGTACACCCAGAGCGCCTGGGCGGCGGCGATGAGCGAGGCGCTGGCCGCGTCGCGAGCGCGAAAGGGGCTGCTAGCTTGACCGCTTTGCGCCTCACGCCGCTCGTCACACTGCTCGCCGTGCTGGCCTTCGCCGCGAGCGCGCAGGCCGCCGACTCGACGACGATCTGGCATGACTGCCAGACGAACGGGCGGCTGACGGGTCACTACTCGCTGGCCGAGCTGCGCAAGGCGGCGGCCAACCTCCCGAGCGACGTCGACGAGTACTCGAACTGCAGCGACGTGCTCTCGCGCGCGATCGCCGACGCCGCCGCAGCCAGCGGCAGCTCGTCCCACGGCTCGAGCGGCGGCGGCACCAGCGGCGGCGTGGGCGGCGGCAGCGGCGGCGGCTCGACGGGCGGCGGCAGCGGCACCAGCGGCGGCGCGGGCGGCGCGGGCGGCGGCACGGTCGCGCCGACGCCGACGCCGATCGACGAGGCCGCCCCCGTGGCGCCGACGCTGCCGCAGGACCAGGCCGCGCTCCAGCAGGCCGCCAAGGGCGGCGCCGCGCCGGTCGAGGTCGGCGGCACGCCGGTGCTCCCGGGCGGTCCCGCGCAGCTGACGGCCGACTTCGGGCGCAACGCGCTGCCGTCGCCGCTGATCGCCGCGTTCGCGCTGATCGTGCTGGCGCTCGGCGCCGCGCTGACGCCCCGCATCCGACGTCTTGTCCTCGCTCACCGCTCCTCGTAGGACCTACGTCGCCCCGCGCCGCGGGCTGCGCCGGCGCATGCGGACAGTCATGGTGCCGCTGCCGGTCGGCGGCGGCTTCTGGCTCGCCGCGACCGTCACCGTCGTCGTCGCGCTGAGCGCCTTCATCGCCAGCGGCGGCTCGCGGCTGGTGCCGACGACGGAAGTCGAAGTCGGCCTGATGCTCGGCGGCGCGCTGGCGACGGCCGTCGCCGCCGCGACGCCGCCGCGGCCCGGCGCGCCGCAGCGGCTGCACGGCATCTGGATGCTCGTCGCCTTCGCGCTGCTGGCGCTGATGACGACGCTCTCGATCGCCTGGTCGCTGACGCCCGGGACGTCGCTCGAGGAGTCCAGCCGCACGCTCTCCTACCTCGCCGTCGCCTGCGGCGGCTGGGCGCTGGTGCGGCTGGCGCCGGGACGCTGGGACGCGCTGCTCGCCGGGCTGATCGTCAGCTCGCTGGCGATCAGCGGCTGGGCGCTGGCGACCAAGGTCTTCCCGGGGCCGTTCGCGCCGGACGAGCTCTACGCGCGGCTGCGGCCGCCGTTCGACTACTGGAACAGCGTCGGCCTGGCCGCCGTGCTCGGGATCGTCCCGCTGCTCTGGCTCGGCGCGCGGCGCTCCGGCCACGCCGCGATCAACGCGCTCGCCTGGCCGGCGATCGGCCTGCTGACCGTCTGCATGATGCTGTCCTACTCGCGCGGCGCGCTGCTCGCGATCGCCGTCGGCCTCGCGCTCTGGCTGGCGATCGTGCCGCTGCGGCTGCGCACGTTCACGATGCTCGGCTGCGTCCTCGCCGTGACGGTGCCGATCGTCGCCTGGGCCTTCGCGCAGGACGGCCTGACGCTCGACGGCCCGCCGCTCCCGCTGCGCGAGCACGCCGGGCTGGAGTTCGGCGCGCTGCTGGTGCTGCTGGTCGCCGCGCTGCTCGTCGCCGGCCTCGCCGTCGGCTTCCTCGCCGACCACCATCCGCCCGGCACGCGCCTGCGCGCCCGCGCGAGTCGCGTGCTGGCGATGGCGCTGCTGCTCGTCCCCGTCGTCGCGGTGATCGCGCTGGCGAACGCGCCGGGCGGGATCGGCGGCCAGGTCTCGAAGGCCTGGAAGCAGGCGACCAACCCGCAGGCGACGGGGCCCGACAACTCGCCCTCGCGCCTGACGGCGACCTCCTCCGTGCGCTCGCGCTACTGGAGCGAGGCGCTCGACGTCCACGCCGCCTACCCCTGGCTCGGCGGCGGCGCCGGCGCCTACGCGACGCTGCGGCTGCGCTACCGCACCGCGCCGCTGCAGGTCCAGCACGCGCACGGCTACGTCGTGCAGACGCTCGCCGACCTCGGCTGGATCGGCCTCGCCGTCTCGCTGCTGGCGCTGCTCGCCTTCCTCGTCGCCGCCCAGCGCGCGCTCGGGCTGCGCCCGCGCGACCGCGGCGTGCCCTGGGACGCGGAGCGCGTCGGGATGGCGGCGATCGTGCTGGTCGTCGTCGTATTCGGCGTGCACTCGACGATCGACTGGACCTGGTTCGCGCCCGGCAACGCCGTGCCGGCGATGCTCTGCGTCGGCTGGGTCGCCGGCCGCGGCCCGCTGCGCGCGCGCCTGCAGGCCGCGCAGGCGCCGCTGCCGCCGGAGCCGGAGCTGCGCCCGGTCGCGCCGCTCGTCGCCGCCGCCGCGATCGCGCTCGTCGGCCTGCTGAGCGCCTGGGCGGCCTGGCAGCCGGTGCGCTCGCTGCACGCCGAGAACGCCGCCTACGCGCGGCTGGCGGAGGGGCAGCCGGCGCAGGCGCAGACGATCGCCGAGGTCGCGCACCGGCGCGACCCGCTCGCGCTCGCGCCGCTGTTCGACGTCGCCACGATGCAGCAGGCGCAGGGGAACGTCGCCGGCGCGCAGCAGACGCTCGCGCGCGCGGTCAAGCTCGAGCCGGCGAACCCGGAGCCGTGGCGGCGGCTCGGCGAGCTGCAGCTCGACGTCGAGCACGACGCGAAGGCCGCGCTGGCGTCCTTCCAGGCCGCCTACTACCTCGATCCGGTCAACAGCCAGAGCGTGACCGACGTGGTGCTCGCCTCGCGCGCCGTCAACGGCGGCTGACCTAGCATCCGGCGCGTGCACCTGACGCTGATCCGCAACGCCACGCTGACGCTGCGCTTCGCCGGGCTGCGGCTGCTGCTCGACCCGCAGCTCGACGCCGCCGGCACGCGCGACCCGATCCCGAACACGGCGCCGGCGCGCCGCAACCCGACAGTCGAGCTGCCCGAGCCGGCCGAGCTGCTGGTGAGGGACCTCGACGGCGTGCTCGTCACGCACCTGCACCAGGACCACTTCGACGACACGGCGCGGCGGCTGCTCGCGCGCGACGTGCCACTCGTCTGCCAGCCGGCGGACGCCGAGCGCCTGCGCGGCGACGGCTTCGCCGACGTGCGGCCGCTCGCGGCGCGCGGCGAGCTCGGGCCGCTGACGATCGCGCGCACCGACGGCCACCACGGCCGCGGCGAGATCGGCGCGGCGATGGCGCCCGTCTGCGGCTTCGTGCTGTCGGCTCCGGACGAGCCGACGCTCTACGTCGCCGGCGACACGATCCTCTGCGACGAGGTCCGCGCCGCGGTCGCCGAGCACCGGCCGGACGTGATCGTCGTCAACGCCGGCGCCGCCCGCTTCGTGACCGGCGACCCGATCGTGATGACCGCCGACGACGTCGTCGCGCTCGCCCGCCTGGCCCCGGACGCGCTGATCGTCGCCGTCCACCTCGAGGCCGTCGGGCACGTCACCGAGACGCGCGCCGACCTGCGCGAGCGGCTGCAGCAGGAGGGCCTGACGACGCGCGTCGCGGTGCCGGAGGACGGCAGCGAGGTGCTGCTCGCCTGCGCCTGACCGGCATCTGCCTGCGTATATTGGCTGTCTTGCGCCAAGAGGCATCTGCGAGTTTTTATGCAGCCAGTCGAGTTTGAACGCGAGGCGCGCCGCCGGCTTCCGGAGCTCCTGGCCAGCCTGGTCGATGACCCGGCAGCTGCCCGGCAGGTCGCTCGGGCATCAGCCGACAAGGACGTCGACGCGATCCTCGACGCTGGTGGGTGGCGCTGGCTCCTGGAGATCAAGTCCTCGAGCAGCCCGGGCGTCGTCGCTACGGCAGCGGCGCACCTCGCCTCGATCGAGGCCGCCGGAGGACAACCGACGCTCGTCGTGCCGCACATGACGCCGGCAGGCGCGCGCGCGGCGGACGAGCGCCGGCTCAACTGGATCGATCTCTCCGGTAATGCGCATCTGCGCGCCGACCAGCTGCACATATGGGTGCAGGGACGGCCGAGCGCCTTCGCCACGCACGGGCGCCCCTCCTCCGCGTTCGCTCCGAAGAGCTCCCGAATCGCACGGGTCATGCTGCTGGAGCCCGCTCGCTGGTGGCGGCAGAAGGAACTGAGCGAGCGCACGGGTCTCGATGCCGGCCACATCTCGCGGATCGTGCGCCGGCTCGGCGACGATGCCCTGATCGAGCGCGACGGCACGCTGCTGCGGCCACGAGATCCGGACCTGCTGCTCGATGCCTGGGCCGACGAGTACCGCTTCGACCGTCACGACATCATCACCGGCCATCTCTCCGGCGACGGCGTCGAGCTCGCCCATGCTCTCACCGACGGCCTGCGTCGAACCGGGATCGAGCATGCCGTCACCGGTCTGCCGGCCGCCTACCTCCTGAACCGGTTCGCGCGCTTCCGGCTGGTCAGCGTGTACGTCGAAGGCGACCCTCGCGAGAGCGCCGACGCGCTCGACCTGCGTCGCAACGAACGCGGCGCCAACGTCCAGCTGATCGGCCCCTACGACAGCGGCGTCTTCGACGGCGGCATGACGGTCGCTGGGCTTGCCTGCGTCGCCCCCGTCCAGGTCTACCTCGACCTGCTCAATCTGCCTGAGCGGGCGATCGAGGCGGCCGAGGAGCTGCGCGCCGATGCCGGACTCTGGGGCGACCGTGGCTGAGAAGCCCGCAACCGCTCCGGCTATTCGATCGACGAGCTCGAGCAGGTCAAGTCCGCGTGCCTGACCGTCGCGGTCACGATCGGCGCGTTCCTCGACGACGTCTGCGTGGTCGGCGGCCTCGTACCGGCGCTGTTGATCGACGCACGCAGCCCACACGACAGGCCCGAGGAGGCGAGGCATCCGGACACCAACGACCTCGATGTCGGCCTCGCACTCGCCCTGCTCGAGAACGAGCGCTACGCCGAGCTGAGCGACCGCCTCCGGGCGGAGGGCTTCGAGCCGGACACCAATGTCAGCGGCAACCCGACGCTCCAACGCTGGCGCACAGGTGCGCCGAAGGTCACCGTCGACTTCTTGATGCCGCCGGCGCCGGGTCAGGACCCGGCGCGCCGCATCCAACCGCTGCAGCCTGACTTCGGCGCCGTCATCACGCCCGGTCTCGAGCTCGCCTTCGCCGAGCACGTCGAGATCGACCTCGAGGGACGAACGCTCAAGGGCGAGCGTGCGCGTCGCCGCGTTCCCGTCTGCGGGCCAGCGGCATTCGTCGTCCTGAAGGCACTAGCGTTCGGTCAGCGCGCCGAGCCCAAGGACGCGTTCGACCTCATCTACGTCATCCGCCACACGCCTGGACGCGGCCCGCGGATCGCCGAACGGCTCAGGCGACACGCCGCCGGCCACGGCGACGTCGTGGCACGAGCGCTCGGCCTGCTCGCTCGTGACTTCGACGCGCCCGACGGCCTCGGTCCGCGCCGGGCGGCCGACTTCACGCTGGTCGACGGCGAGGATCGCGACGCCGACGCGGCGGATAGCCACGGCTTCGTCGACGACCTGCTGCGCGCCGCCAGGCGGCACGGCTTGCCCGTCGTGCGCGCGTAACCGGTCAGCCGACGAGCGCTTCGGAGCGCTTCCAGAGCTCTGCGGCGAGCTGGTCGTCGCGGGCGGCGGGGCTGGGCGTCGCGGGCTTCTCGTCGACGACGTAGTCGCCGTTCAGCGCCGCCGCCTCGTCGCTCAGCGCGAGCCAGACGAGCGTTCGGGCGCCGCGCTCGGGCGAGCGCAGGAAGCGTCCTCGGTCACGTGCCGCGTGCTGAAGACCGCGCCGGCGTTGTTCGCGAGCACGTCGATGCGCGGGTAGCGCTCGAGCAGCTCGGCGGCGAGCCGGCGCACCTCGGCCATCCGCTCGAGGTCGGCGACGTGCTCGCCGACGGCGACGTCCGGCGCGGCCGCGGCGCGGGCGGCCTGCGCGGCGGCGCGCACGCGCTCGCCGTCACGCCCGACGAGCGCCAGGTCGGCGTCGCGGCGGGCCAGCTCGACCGCGGCCGCGAGGCCGATGCCGCGGGTGGCCCCGGTCAGGACGACGAGCGTCATGACCGGAGCCTAGCCGCGGGGGAGGACCTACGGCGTGGTGGTGCTGAGCGTGTAGGTCAGCGTCTTGTCGTAGCTGCCCGTACGCAGCGCCTCGTTGGCACCGATCTGCTGCTGGAAGGAGATCGTCACCGGATCGTTCGAGACCGGGGCGCTCCAC
>Ga0153956_1001759_pt1 | contig 17968 bp, 15 predicted proteins | sample TSFL040MetaG_FD_104704 | JGI IMG/M metagenome (GOLD analysis project Ga0153956, IMG submission 104704) | Attine ant fungus gardens microbial communities from Florida, USA - TSFL040 MetaG | ecosystem: Host-associated > Fungi > Mycelium > Unclassified | place: USA: Florida, Wekiwa Springs...
GCCATTGCTGGAGGCGGTGGTGGCGACCGGCACGCCGGTGGTGCTGGTGGTGATGAGCGCGCGCCCGCTGGACCTGCGCTGGGCGTCGCAGCGGGTGCCGGCCATTCTCGATATCTGGTATGCCGGCGTCGAGGGCGGCGCGGCGGCGGCGAACCTGCTGTTCGGCGCGGCGGTTCCCGGCGGCAAGCTGCCGTTCAACTGGCCGCGCGATGTCGGGCAGGTGCCCATTCCCTACGCCCGCTTGCGGTCGCAGGCGCCGGCGACGGCGGGGCGGCGTTACTGGAACGAGGAGAGCACGCCGCTTTATCCCTTCGGTTATGGGCTGAGCTACGCCGCGTTCAGCTATGCCAATCCGCGCGTGGAAAAAGCGCTGGTCGGCCTCGGCGAGACCGTCAAGGTCAGCGTGGATGTGCGCAATACCGGCGGCATCGAGGCGGATGAAACGGTGCAACTGTATCTGCACCAACACTTCGGCTCAGCGGCGAGGCCGCTGCGCGAGCTGAAAGGTTTTCAGCGCGTGACACTGGCTCCCGGCGCAACGCGCACCGTGCGCTTCGATCTGGGGCCCGATGAGCTGCGTTACTGGAGCGCCGCCAGCCGCGACTGGGTGCTGGAGCCGTCGAAGTTCGACGTGTGGCTGGGCGGAGATTCCCGCGCGACGGCGCGCACGGAGTTCGAGGTGAAACCCTGAAGGCGCAAAAGCGAGCGGCGGAGAAAAGTTTACAATTCGGCCTTGCCGGATCTGCCCGACTCGACCATACCGGTACGCCGGCGCCAGCGCTGACAGCCGGGCTACAGTTCTAACCGCCAGATTATGGCGCGAAGGCTTGAGGTTTTTGCGTGGGAAGACCTGGAGGGCGTGACTCCGGGGCAGGCCCCGGAGTCATCGCTGCCGCGATCAGCTCTGCAGTTTCAGGTAATAATTGACGCCCAGCGCGCCGAGCGTGCAGACCGCGCCCGACAGCAGGTAGACGCCCACGAAGGCGAGGCCGAAGTGGGCGCACAGGCCCAGCGCGACCAGGGGCGCGAAGGCGGCGCCGATCAGCCAGGCCAGATCGGAGGTGAGGGCGGCGCCGGTGTAGCGGTATTTGGAGCCGAAATTGGCGGTGACCGAGCCGGCGGCCTGGCCGTAGGACAGCCCGAGCAGGATGAAGCCCACCAGCACGAACACGTCCTGCCCCATCGCGCCCGAGCCCAGCAGCGTCGGCGCGAAGCCGCTGAACATCGCGATGGCGGCGGCCAGCACCGCCAGGGTGCGGGTGCGCCCGAGGCGGTCGGCGATCAGGCCCGAGATCACGATAGCGCAGGCGGCGAGGATGGCGCCGGCGATCTGTACCACCAGGAAGCGGTTCACCGACTGTTCGGAGTACAACATGATCCAGGACAGCGGAAAGATGGTCACGATGTGGAACAGCGCATAGCTGGCCAGGGCCGCGGCGGCGCCGATGATCACGTGGCGGCCCTTGGCGCGGAACAGCTTGAAGACGTTGGTCGGCTCCAGGTCGCGGCGGCCGAGTTCGCGCTCATACTCGTGCGTAACGACCAGGCGCAGGCGCGCGAACAGGGCGACGACGTTGATGGCGAATGCGGCAAAGAACGGATAACGCCAGCCCCAGCCGATAAAGTCGGCCTCGGACAGGTTGGCATTGAGATAGGCGAACAGGCCCGCCGCGATGATGAAGCCGGCCGGCGCGCCGAGCTGGCCCAGCATCGCGTACCAGCCGCGGCGCTCGCGCGGCGCGTTCATCGCCAGCAGCGAGGGCAGGCCGTCCCAGGAGCCGCCCAGCGCGACGCCCTGGCCGATGCGGAACAGCGCCAGCAGCAACACGGCGACGCTGCCGACCTGTTCATAGCCGGGCAAAAAGGCCATGCCGCAGGTGCAGGTGCCGAGCAGGAACAGGGCCGCGGTCAGTTTGGTGCCGCGGCTCCAGCGGCGCTGGATGCCCATGAAGAGAATCGTGCCGAAAGGTCGCGCCACGAAGGCGAGGGCAAAGATTGCAAAGGACCAGAGCGTTCCCTCCAGCCGTTCCATGAAGGGGAAAAATACGGATGGGAATACCAGCGCGGAGGCGATGCCATAGACGAAGAAATCGAAGTACTCCGACGTTCGCCCGATGACGACTCCGACGGCGATCTCGCCGGGAGCCACATCCTCGTGGCTGTGATGGTGTTGCTGATGGTGTTGCTGATGAATGGAGGCTGCGTCGTATTGTTTTGTATGCATAGTATTGCCTCAGCGAAACGAAAGAGAACACTACACCGGACCGCCGGTGCGCACCTGGCTTCACCGCCCCATGGTGGCAGGGATAGGACAAAACGTCCAATCGACTCCAGCCATCAGGGGAATTACAGTGCGCCCGTGCCGCAGCAACAGCGGTCCCTCCTTGTCTAGTCAGTGTACTGGTTTTTGTTGATGACGATTGTCAAATTTCCGTACCACCGTTTATTCCTGACCTGCGCAACGATGGCTTTGGCCGGTTGCGATACCGTTCTGCTGAATCCTTCCGGCGATATTGCCGCGCGAGAGGGCCAGCTGATCATCAATTCAACACTGTTGATGCTGTTGATCATCGTGCCGGTGATCGCGCTGACATGCGGGTTCGCGTGGCGTTATCGCTCGTCGAACCGCGATGCGCGCTACGATCCGGAATGGAGTCACTCGACCCTGCTGGAGCTGGTGATCTGGTCGGCGCCGCTGATGATTATTATCGCGCTCGGCGCCATGACCTGGATCAGCACCCACACGCTCGATCCGTACCGGCCGCTCGACCGTATCGATGCTAACCGCCCGGTACCGGCGGATGTCAAGCCGTTGGTGATCGAGGTGGTCGCGCTCGACTGGAAATGGCTGTTCTTTTATCCGGAACAGGGCATCGCCACGGTCAATGAAGTGGCCGCGCCGGTGGATCGCCCGATCCAGTTCAAGATCACCGCTTCCAGCGTGATGAACTCGTTCTACATTCCCGCGCTGGCCGGCCAGATCTACGCCATGCCGGGCATGGAGACGCAGCTGCACGCGGTCATCAATTCGGCCGGCGATTACGAAGGCTTCTCCGCCAACTACAGCGGCGCCGGCTTCTCGCACATGCGTTTTCGCTTCCACGGCCTGAACGACGCGGATTTCGAGCGCTGGATCGCCCGCGTCAAAGGCAGCGGCGAGCCCCTGAGCCGCGACGCCTATCTGCAACTGGAAAAGCCGAGCGAGCGCGAGCCCGTGCGCCTGTATTCCGAGGTGGCGCCCGGCCTGTACCAGTCGATCCTCAATCTTTGCGTCAAGCCCGGCACGATGTGCATGAGCGAGATGATGAAGAAAAAGAACGTGCGGCCGCATGAAGGCGCCGAGCACGAACACGCCGGCCATGCGGCGGGCGAGGAGGGCGCGGCAGCCGAAACCGCCGCCGCGTCGGCCGCCACGCCGGATGCGGCGGCCGCGCCGGAAGCACATCACCACGCGCATTGATCGGGGCGCGCCGCGAGGGAGCGCGGCAAACCTCCGTTGAGTTGTTAGCTCAGTTGGGCGTTGGCTCAGTTGGGCTGTTAGAGAGTCGTGCAGAGTAGCGCCCGCCGCAGATAATCCGCGCGCGGGTTTCTGGAGCCCAGATATGTCTGAACCTTCCAACCTTACCTCGTTGATACTCGGTAAGCTCTCGTGGGATGCGGTACCTTTCCACGAGCCCATCCTTTTGTGGACCTTCGTGTTTGTCGCGCTGGGTGGCATCGCCATCGCCGGCGCGGTCACCTATTTCCGCCTCTGGGGTTACCTGTGGCGCGAATGGATCACCAGCATCGACCACAAGAAAATCGGTGTCATGTACATCATCCTGGGTCTGGTGATGCTGCTGCGCGGCTTCTCCGACGCCATCATGATGCGCCTGCAACAGGCCTGGGCCTTCGGCGACTCGCTCGGCTATCTGCCGCCGGAACACTACGACCAGATCTTCACCGCCCACGGCGTGATCATGATCTTCTTCGTGGCGATGCCGCTGGTGACCGGTTTCATGAACTACGTGGTGCCGATGCAGATCGGCGCGCGCGACGTGGCCTTCCCGTTCCTGAACAACTTTAGTTTCTGGATGACCACCTTCGGCGCGGGCCTGGTGATGCTGTCGCTGTTCCTCGGCGAATTCGCCAAGACCGGCTGGCTGGCTTATCCGCCATTGTCGGGCATCGCGTACAGTCCGGGGGTCGGCGTCGATTACTACATCTGGTCGCTGCAGGTCGCCGGTATCGGCACCACGCTGTCGGGCATCAACCTGATCGCCACCATCGTCAAGATGCGCGCGCCGGGCATGACACTGATGCGCATGCCGGTGTTCACCTGGACCGCGCTGTGCACCAACGTGCTGATCGTGGTTTCGTTCCCGGTGCTGACCGCCGTGTTCGCGATGCTGTCGCTCGACCGCTACCTGGATACGCACTTCTTCACCAACGAGCTTGGCGGCAACGCCATGATGTACGTCAACCTGATCTGGATCTGGGGCCACCCCGAGGTCTACATCCTGATCCTGCCGTGCTTCGGTATTTTCTCCGAGATCGTGTCGACCTTCTGCGGCAAGCGCCTGTTCGGCTACAGCTCGATGGTGTACGCCACCATCGTGATCACGATCCTGTCGTACCTGGTGTGGCTGCACCACTTCTTCACCATGGGATCGGGCGCGAGCGTCAACTCGTTCTTCGGCATCACCACGATGATCATCTCGATTCCCACCGGGGCGAAGGTGTTCAACTGGCTGTTCACCATGTATCGCGGCCGCATCCGTTTCGATGTGCCGATGCTGTGGACGGTCGGTTTCATGATCACCTTCGTGGTGGGCGGCATGACCGGCGTGCTGCTGGCGGTGCCGCCGGCCGACTTCGCCCTGCACAACAGCCTGTTCCTGATCGCGCACTTCCATAACGTGATCATCGGCGGCGTGGTGTTCGGCCTGATGGCGGGCATCTACTTCTGGTTCCCGAAAGCCTTCGGCTTCCGTCTCGATCCGTTCTGGGGCAAGTGCAGCTTCTGGTTCTGGCTGACCGGCTACTGGTTCGCCTTCACCCCGCTGTACGTGCTGGGCCTGATGGGCGTGACCCGCCGCATGAGCCACTTCGAGGATCCGTCGCTGCAGATCTGGTTCCAGATCGCCGCCTTCGGCGCGGTGCTGGTGGCCTGCGGCATCGCCTGCCAGCTGATCCAGTTCTACGTGAGCTTCCGCAGGCGCGAGCAGCTGCGCGATGTCAGCGGCGATCCCTGGGGCGGCCGCACCCTGGAGTGGTCGACCTCGTCGCCGCCGCCGGTCTACAACTTCGCGCACACCCCGATCGTGCACGACATCGACGCCTGGACCGACATGCAGAAGCACGGCTACCAGCGTCCGGAGAGCGGCTTCAACGCGATCCACATGCCGAAGAACACCGGCGCCGGTTTCATCATCGCCGCGTTCGCCACGGTCTGCGCCTTCGCCCTGATCTGGCACATGTGGCTGGTGGCCGGCGCCGCCTTCGTGGCGACGATCGCCTCGGCAATCGTGCATACCTTCAACTACAAGCGCGACTACTACATCCCGGTTGACGAGGTTGTCGTCACCGAGGAAGCGCGGACTCGGGAGCTGGCTGCAATCCATGGCTAACGCACACGCTATCGCAACCCACGGCGCCGACGGGCGCCCGCTGTTCCACGACGCCAAGGGCGAGCATCACGCCGCCAACGGCACGTTGCTGGGCTTCTGGCTCTACCTGATGAGCGACTGCCTGATTTTCGCCTGCCTGTTCGCCACCTACGGCGTGCTCGGGCGCAATTACGCGGGCGGACCCACCGGGGCGGAGCTGTTCGACCTGCCGCTGGTCGCGCTGAACACGGCGATGCTGCTGTTCTCCTCGATCACCTACGGCTTCGCGATGATCGCGATGCAGCGGCGCAAAAAAGCGCCGGTGCTGATCTGGCTGGCGATCACGGCGCTGTTCGGCCTGTCCTTCGTCGGCATCGAGCTGTCCGAATTCGCACACCTGATCCACGAGGGCGCGAGCCCGCAGCGCAGCGGCTTCCTGACCTCGTTCTTCGCGCTGGTCGGCACCCACGGCCTGCACGTCAGCTTCGGCATCGTGTGGCTGACGGTGCTGATGATCCAGGTCGGCAAACTCGGCCTGACCCTGGAAAACCAGCGCCGCCTGCTGTGCCTGTCGATGTTCTGGCACTTCCTCGACGTCGTCTGGATCGGCGTTTTCACCTTCGTCTACCTGATGGGAGTTCTGCCATGAGTGCTTCGCACGCTCATTCCGATCACGGCCACGGGCACGGCCACGACGAAGTGCCGGGCGCGCCCCACGTCAGCTTCGGCGGTTACGCCGTCGGCTTCATCCTGTCGGTCATCCTCACCGCGATCCCGTTCTGGCTGGTGATGAACAATGTCATCGCCAGCGCCAACCTGACCGCGTTCGTGATCCTCGGCTTCGCCGCCGTGCAGATCGTGGTGCACATGATTTTCTTCCTGCACCTGAACTCGAAGGCGGAAGAGGGCTGGACCCTGCTGGCGCTGATCTTCACCCTGGTGCTGGTGGTGATCCTGCTCGCCGGCTCGCTGTGGGTCATGCATCACCTCAACACCAACATGATGCCGATGTCCGTGCACGACATGAGCAACATGCCTTGACCGCAACGCGCGGCGCAGATGCGAGCCGGCGCCGGCCCCGCGGCCGGGGCGCGCTGATCGCCCTCGCCGCGCTGCTGTCGTTCGCCTTCGCCGGGCTGTGCGCGCTCGGCATCTGGCAGGTCCAGCGCCTGCACTGGAAACGGGACCTGATCGAGCGCGTCGAGGCGCGCGCGCATGCCGAGCCGGTCGCGGCGCCGGGGCCGGAGCGGTGGTCCGAGGTCAGCGCGCAGCGCGACGAATACCGGCATGTGCGCCTCGACGGTCATTTTTTGCCGGGTCACGACACCCGCGTGCAGGCGCTCACCCGGCTGGGCCCGGGATTCTGGATCCTGTCGCCGTTCCAGACCGGCGGCGGCGCCATCGTTCTGGTAAACCGCGGCTTCGCTCCCAATGACTGGCCCGGCGACGATCTGTCTGACGCGCCGGCTCAGGTGACGGGCCTGCTGCGGATGTCGGAGCCGAAGGGCGCCTTTCTGCGCCGCAACGATCCCGCGGCGCAACGCTGGTATTCACGCGACGCGCAGGCCATTGCCGGAGCGCAGGGCCTGGGCAGGGTCGCGCCCTATTTTATCGACGCCGAGGATATTCCCGGCGCGGAAACGTCGGGCTGGCCGCGCGCGGGCTTGACGGTCACCCAATTTTCCAATAACCATCTCAGCTACGCGCTGACATGGTTTGCACTGGCGCTGATGGTCGCCGGCGCAGGCGGCTATCTGGCACGGGAGGAGTCGAGGTCGCGCGCCGGCCTGCGCTGAGGTTCGCCAATGAAGCAGGACAATCCTCCACGCATCGCAAATCCGAACAGTTCCAAAATAACCAAAAATAAGGACAGTCTCGTTTCGATGAGCGCACCGCTGGCAAGTATTGGCGTTGTGAACATGCACCCGCTGATCCAGTTGCGCTGGATCGCGGTTGTGGGTCAGATCGCCACGATCGTTTTTGTACATTATGTGTTCGGCATTCCGCTGCCCCTGCCGGTCATGGCGGTGGTGCTGGCCTGCCTGATCGCCTTCAACCTGATGAGCATGCTGCGCTGGCGCCGCCGCGACGAGGTGACCAACGGCTCGCTGTTCTTCGCACTGCTGGTTGACGTCACCTCGCTGACGGCCCAGCTCTATCTCAGCGGCGGCTCGGCCAATCCCTTCGTGTTCCTGTTCCTGCTGCAGGTGGTGCTGGGCGCGGTGCTGCTGCGCTCCTGGGCCAGCTGGACCATCGCCGCCATCACTACCGCCTGTTTCGTGGCGCTGACGATCTGGGACGGCCCGGTGCACATTCCGGACTCGTATTACCTGCCGGGCCTGCTGATCTGCTTTGTGCTGGACGCCGCCCTGCTGGTGGTGTTCGTCAACCGCATCAGCCGTATACTGCGCGCCCGCGACGCGCGGCTGGCGTCGCTGCGCCAGCGCGCCGCCGAGGAGGAGCACATCGTGCGCATGGGCCTGCTGGCCTCCGGCGCGGCGCACGAACTCGGCACGCCGCTGGCCACGATCTCGGTGATCCTGGGCGACTGGAAGCGCATGCCGACGTTTACCGAACAGCCGGAACTGCTGCAGGACCTGGGCGAAATCCAGGCGCAGCTGAACCGCTGCAAGGCCATCGTCACCGGCATTCTGCTGTCGGCCGGCGAAATGCGCGCCGAATCGCCGCACCGCTCCAGCCTCGCCGGTTTTCTCGACGAGCTGGTGGCCGGCTGGCGCAGGACCCGGCCGATACGGGATTTCGGCTATACCAATCGCATCGCCGACGATGTCACCATTGTCTCCGACGAAGGCCTGAAGCAGATGATCAGCAACGTGCTCGACAACGCGCTGGAGGCGTCCCCCGACTGGGTCGAGTTCGATTGCGTGCGCGCGGGCGACGAGCTGATCCTGCGGGTCGGCGACCGTGGCCCGGGCTTTCCGGCCTCGATCCTCGCCAACTTCGGACGCCCCTATCAATCGAGCAAGGGCCGGCCCGGCAGCGGCCTGGGACTGTTCCTGTCGCTCAACGTGGCGCGCGCCCTCGGCGGCAATATCGTCGCCGAAAACCGCGAGCAGGGCGGGGCGGCGGTCACCATGACGCTGCCGCTGGTATCGCTCACGCTGGAGGAAACCGAGAATGAACGCTGACGCGGGTCATCTGTTGATCGTGGAGGATGACGAGGCGTTCGCGCGCACGCTGAGCCGCTCCTTCGAGCGGCGCGGTTACCAGGTGCACACGGCGACCGACCTGGAACAGGCCCAGGCGCTGCTCGCGCAAGTCTCCCCGAGCAAGGCGGTGGTCGACCTCAAGCTCGCCGGCGGCGACTCGGGCCTGGCCTGCGTCAAAGCCCTGCACGAACACGATCCCGACATGCTGATCGTGGTGCTGACCGGCTATGCCAGCATCGCCACCGCGGTCGAGGCGATCAAGCTCGGCGCCTGCCACTACCTCGCCAAACCGTCGAATACCGATGACATCGAAGCGGCCTTCGAGCGCGCCACCGGCGACGAAACCGTGGAGCTGACCGAGCGCCAGACCTCGATCAAGACCCTGGAGTGGGAGCACATTCACGAAGTGCTGGCCGCCTCCGACTTCAATATCTCCGAAGCCGCGCGCCGGCTCGGCATGCACCGGCGCACGCTGGCGCGCAAGCTGGGCAAGCATCGCATCAAGTAAGCCGCGCGACTCTTCGAAAGCTCCCGCGGTTCCCGCATCGGCGTTCGCCCCAACAACGCCGCCCATCCTGTTTGTGCGCTCCGAAACGGTAGTTTTTCATAAAACCGCAAATCCCCTTTGCAGCGGGAATAGGCGGCTCCTCATTTCACCGGTAAGAGTGGCGGCTTCTTCGACACGGCGCGCCTCAACAGGGGCGTTTGTAAAACGGGCAGGGAGGGCACGTCATGCTGGTGATCAAATTAAAGGGCGGACTGGGCAATCAGTTATTCCAGTACGCTTTCGGTCGGGCGCTGTCCATCAGCACGCAAAAACCCCTGCTGCTGGATATCGGCTACTTCCGCTCGGCCCAGACCGGCGAAACGCCCAGGAACTACTGCCTGCATCACTACCCGCTCGACGCCCGCATCGGCATGCCCTGGCTGTTGAAGACGGCGTTCCGTTCCGCGAAAAAGCTGTCGAAGCTGCCGGGCATCGAGTCGCGCGTGACGGTGCGCTCGGTGCGGGAGGCATCTTTTCGCTACCAGGAGCCGGAGCTGCCGCGCGGCTACGGCATCTGGTATTACGACGGTTACTGGCAGGCGCCGTCGTACTTCGAAGACATCCGGCCGACATTGCTGCGAGAGCTGCAACCCTCGGCGCCCGCGCGCGGCTCCAACGCGCGGATGCTGGAGCGGATCGACCAGTGCGACGCGATCTCGGTCCATGTGCGCCGCGGCGATTACGTCAGCAACACCGTGGCCAACGCCTTTCACGGCCTGTGCGACCCGCATTACTACCACACCGCGATGCGGCGCATGGCGGAGAGCGTGGCGAATCCGGTGTTTTATATTTTTTCCGACGACATTCCCTGGGCCCGCGCCAATATCAAAACCGATTATCCGATGGTATTCGTCGAGCACAACGACGACGCGGCCGCATTCGAGGATATCCGGCTGATGAGCGCCTGCCGGCATCACATCATCGCCAACAGCAGCTTCAGCTGGTGGGGCGCGTGGCTGAACGGGCGGGCGGATAAAAAAGTCATCGCGCCGCGCCGCTGGTTTTGCGACAGCACGATGTCCTGCGCCGACCTGATACCGACCGCATGGAGCCGGCTCTGAGCGGATACGGCGAACACTCCAGCTTCGTATGATCTTGCCTTGTAACGCGCGTCTGTTGCTGGGCGATGCGCGCCCGGCCATCTCCCGGCAAGCGCGCTTTGTTTTCGGTTAAAAAGCGGGTTTTCGTCGACAACAACGCGTCGATACAACGCGCCTGTAAAAACCTTTCGAAACATTCGAAAAGAACGCTTTTATCGCGGCGGCGCAAACAATCAGCCGTTTGGGTGAGGCGGGCCCGCGGTTTTTTTGGTGCCATTGACAGGCCGCGCCCAGGCGCGCGGCGGCTGTCGAGGCAGCCCTAAAAAACAACAAGGCCGGCTGGGCCTGCACCTCAGCGCGACCGCTTCGATCAATCAGCCCAGAGTCATTCCATGAGTTATTGGCAAGACCAGAGCGCGCCGTTGCGGCGTGAATTGCATTTCGGCGACCGTATCGTGCGCTGTTTCAGCGAGCGTCCCGTCTCGGTGGACGCGATGCTGCGCGAGGCCGCGCGGCGTTTTCCCGAGCGCGACGCCCTGATCTGCGAAACACCGTTTTGCGAAACACGGTTCCGCGAAAAACAGCGCTATAGCTGGCGCGAACTCGACGCCATCGTCGAGCGTTGCGCGACCGGCCTGTTCCATCGCGGCATCGGTAAAGGCGAGCGCGTCGCCCTGTTGCTCGGCAATTGCAATGAGTTTGTGATTGCGTTTCTGGCCGCGCTGCGCCTGGGCGCGATCGCGGTGCCGCTGAATATTCGCCAGCAAACCGACGAGCTGGATTACGCGTTGAACCAGTGCGGCGCCACGCTGCTGGTGCATGAGGCCGATCTCGCGCAGCGTCTGCCGGCGGCGGCGCGCGTGCCCGCGCTGCGCCACCGCGTCGCGGTGGGCGATGGCGCGGATTCGGAGTCGTTCGCCGCGCTGCTGGACGATGGCGCCGCCGGCGAACTGGCGCCGGTCAATATCGCCGAGGAAGATACCGCCGCGATTCTCTATACCTCGGGCACCACCGGCAAACCCAAGGGCGCCATGCTCAGCCACCTCGGCATCGTGCATTCGGCGCTGCATTACCAGGCGAGCTTCGAACTCACCGAACAGGACCGCTGTGTCGCGGCGGTTCCGCTCAGCCATGTCACCGGCCTCGTCGCGATGGTGGCGGCGATGCTGCGCAGCGCCGGCGCGCTGATCATCATGCCGGCGTTCAAGGCGGCGGATTTCCTGGCGCTGGCGGCGCGCGAACGCATGACTTACACGCTGATCGTGCCGGCCATGTACAACCTGTGCCTGCTGCAAGCCGATTTCGACAGCCATGACCTGTCCGCGTGGCGGATCGGCGGTTATGGCGGAGCGCCAATGCCGCCGGCGGCTATCGCGCGTTTCGCGCAGAAATTGCCCGGGCTGCAACTGATGAACGTGTACGGGGCCACCGAAACCACATCGCCCGTCACCATCATGCCGGCGCGTTACACCGCGGCGCTCGGCGACAGCGTCGGCCAGATCGCGGCCTGCGCCGAGGTGGCGATCATGGATGAACACGGCCGCGAGGTGGCGCCGGGCGAATCCGGCGAGCTGTGGATCAAAGGGCCGATGGTGGTGCGGGGCTATTGGGACAATCCGCAGGCGAGCGCCGCCGCGCTGACCGCCGGTTATTGGCGCTCGGGCGATATCGGCGCCATCGACGCGGACGGTTTCGTGCGCGTTTTCGACCGCAAGAAAGACATGATCAACCGCGCCGGCTTCAAGATTTACACCGCCGAAGTCGAGGCCGTGCTGGCCGAGCACGCCGAGGTCGCCGAGTCCGCGGTGATCGCGAAACCGTGCCCGGTGCTGGGCGAGCGTGTGCACGCGGTGGTGGTGACGCGCAGCGCCGCGCTGAGCGCTGACGAGCTGCGCCAGTTTTGCGCGCAACGCCTGTCCGATTACAAGGTGCCGGAAACCTACACGCTGCGCGCGGAACCGCTGCCGCGCAATGCCAACGGCAAGGTACTCAAGCGCGACCTGCGCGACGCGCTGATTGCGGAAAGCGGCGCTGGCTGAACGCGCGCGCGCGACCGGGATTTTTCCGGCCCGCGGCGGCGCCTGCAGCTTTTCCCGCCTTGTCGATCCGATAGAGCAGGGCTGCTCGATTCAGCGGATACGCTTGCGCTGATTGTTTATCCCGCGCGCGGCTTGATCGCCGTTTTTATTCGTCGCCGCCTTCGCTCGCACTCGTACCGCATTTCACTTTCTCGCACCTCACTTTCTCGCACCTCACTTTTCTCGGATTTCGTTTACTCGCGCCTCACGCGCTCATAATTCTCGCAGAGGCTGTTGCACGCCCACTTCAATCGAGCCTGCGCTTCAGTGCTTCAGGCCACAAACGCAAGCGCGGCAAGCTGTCCAAAATCGGCGGCCGAGCGGCACGCGGTGTTTTTTGACGAGTGGCGATTTTCTGGCTGAAACCGGCCGCCGCCCGCTCCACAATCGCAAGCATTGGCAAGGCGGTGGATTTTTCGACAGCCTGATGATTCGACGCTTGGCCGTGGCAATGACGCAACGCAACCGAGCGCGCGACCGTAACCGGGCGCGCCGCAATGGAGTTATGGCGCAATCGATTTCGACAACCACCGCCACCGGCGTGCTGCAGGCGGGGCGCAATTGCTGGCGCATCGAGCCGGCGCGCAATGTGGCCTTTCTGGTCGATGGCGATGAATATTTCGGCGCGCTGCGCGCGGCGATCCTGCGCGCGCGCGAATCCGTCTTCATTCTCGGCTGGGATATCGACAGCCGCACGCAACTGCCCGCGCATCCCGAGGAGAAATCGCGGCTTCCCACGCCCCTGGCGGATTTTCTCAATGGAGTGGCCAGCAGCCGGCCCGATTTGCGCGTGCGGGTGCTGGGCTGGGATTACTCGGTATTGTTTGCCCGCGAGCGCGAATGGCTGGGCTCGCTCAAGCTGAACTGGCGCACCCACCGGCGCGTCGAGTTCCGGCTGGACAATCGCCACCCCGGCGGCGCTTCGCATCACCAGAAAATCGTGGTGATCGACGACGACGTCGCCTTCGTCGGCGGCTTCGATCTGGCGCGCTGCCGCTGGGATACCTCGGCGCACGCGCCCGACGATCCGCGCCGGCGCGATGTCGACGGCAGGCCTTACGGGCCGTTTCACGATGTGCAGATGCTGGTGCAGGGACGCGTGGCGCGGGCGCTGGGCGAGCTCGCGCGCCAGCGCTGGCTGCGCGCCACCGGCGACCGGGTCTATTTGCCGGCCGGGCACAGCGGTTCGTGCTGGCCGCCGCGGATCGCGCCGGCGCTGTCCGAGGTGATGGTGGCCATCGCGCGCACCGAGCCGCCATTCGAAGCCGATGCCGGCGCTTCCGAAATCCGCGCGCTGTTCTGCGATGCCGTGGCGGCGGCGCGGCGCAGCGTGTTCATGGAAAATCAGTATTTCAGCTCCGCCATCGCCGCCTCGGCGCTGGCGCGCAGCCTCGATGCGCCGCGCGGGCCGGAGATCGTGCTGATCGCGCCGCAGCGCGAAAGCGGCTGGCTGGAGCAGAGCACCCTGGGCGTGCTGCGCGCGCGCTGGCTGCGGCATCTGCGCGATACCGACCGCCACGGCCGCTTCCGCTCGTATTGCCCGACGCTGCCGGATGCCGGCGACGGCTGCCTCAACGTGCACAGCAAGGTCACGATTGTCGACGACGAGCTGCTGACCGTCGGCTCGGCGAATTTGTCTAATCGCTCCATGAGCCTCGATACCGAGTGCAATCTCGTCATCGAAGCGGCCGCACAGGGCGAGTTCGCGCAACGCACGCGCGCGGCCATCGCGGCGCTGCGCGAGCGCCTGCTGGCTGAACACCTGGATGTGCCGCCGACCCGCGTCGCCGCCGCCACGGCGGAACACGGGCTGATCGGCGCCATCGAATCGCTGCGCGGCGGCGCGCGCACGCTGGCGCCGCTGCAGCCGTCGATCTCTCCCGATGTCGATGCGCTGGTGCCGGAACATGCGCTGGTCGACCCCGAGCACCCGCTCGATCCCGAACATTTGCTGGAGCATTTTTTGGCGGAGGAGGAGCGCCGCCCGGCGCAGGGGCGGGTTGTTTTCGTCGCCTTGATCGCGCTCGCGCTGAGCGCGCTGGCGCTGGCCTGGCACTGGACGCCGCTGCACAACTACCTGGATATTCCGACGGCGGCACACCTGGCCGAAAACCTGCGGGATCATCCGCTCGCGCCGCTGCTGGTGCTCGGCGGTTACGTGCTGGCCGGGTTGCTGGTGATGCCGGTGGTGGTGCTGATCGCCGTCACCGGCATGGTGTTCGGTCCCTGGCTGGGCGCGCTTTACGCGGTCGGCGGCTCGCTGCTGAGCGCGGCGGTCATGTACGGCATCGGTCGCGCCATCGGCCGCGATCTGGTGCGGCGCCTGGCGGGGCCTCGCATTCATCGGCTGAACCGGCTGTTGGGGCGGCGCGGCCTGCTGGCGGTCGCAATCATGCGCCTGGTGCCGATCGCGCCGTTCAGCGTGGTGAATGTGGTGGCCGGGGCTTCGCAAATCAGCCTGCGCAATTTTCTGCTCGGCACGCTGCTCGGCATGACGCCGGGCATCGTGCTCACGGTCGCGTTTGTCGACAGCGTCGTCGAGGCGCTGCGGCGCCCCAGCGCGGGCAGCATCGCCCTGTTGCTGCTGGCGATCGGGCTGGTGCTGGCGGCGACCGGGGTGTTGAGGCGCTGGCTGGGGCGGCGGCGATGAGCGGGCCGGTCTGCGCGGTATTCGCTTCGTACAACATTCACGGCGGCGTCGGCGGCGACGGCCATTTCGTTCCCAATCGCATCGTGGATGTGCTGCGCGAATTGCAGGCGGATGTGATCGGCCTGCAGGAAGTGGAGTCGCGCGCCACCGGTTTCGACATGCTGGAATTTCTCTCGCGCCAGACCGGCCTGCACGGCATCTCGGGACCGACGCTGCTCGGGGCGGGCGGCGATTATGGCAACGCCCTGCTGAGCCGCCACGCCGTGCTGAGCGAGCGCCGCATCGATATTTCGTATCCGCATCGCGAGCCGCGCGGCGCCATCGACGCCGAACTCGACATCGGCGGCGTCGCGGTGCGGGTCATCAATACGCACCTCGGCTTGTATCCGGCGGAACGTCGCCACCAGGTGCAGCAGCTGCTCGATATTTTCGAACATGAGCGGGAATTGCCGACCATTTTCATGGGCGACCTCAACGAATGGTTTTTGTATGGCCGGCCGCTGCGCTGGCTGCACCGGCATTTCGAACCCACGCCGGCGTGCGCCAGTTTTCCCTCGCGGCTGCCGCTGCTGGCGCTCGATCGCATCTGGATGAGGCCGCGCAGCATGCTTCAGGAAATCAGGGTTCATCGCAGCGCCGCCGCGCGCATGGCTTCGGATCACCTGCCGCTGCTGGCGCGCATCGCTCTGCCGGGCGAGCGCGCCTGAGCGGCGGCGACAAGGCGTGCTCGCTTTTTATTTCCCGGGATTTATTTTTTTGATGCGGCGTGGTCTTGCTTTTGCTCCGAATATTTTTCCCGCCGCCGCGCCCTCGACTGGGCAAATGCCTAGGACAGCTCGCGCGGCTCGACTTCGCGGTGACAGGCAGCGGCTGTCATGATCAGCGCGGCGGAAATGGCGACGAGCGCAATGGCCGCCAGATGCGCCGCCTGCTGCGTTGCGCCGAGGGCGAGGGGAGCTTGCCACCGCCCATCCAAACTGCCCGATTCGCCGCGATTATTTCACGCGCAAATCGTTCTTGACCGACTTCACGCCTTCAATTTTGCGCGCATCGGTCTCCGCCTGTTTTATCTGATCGTGGTTGTCCACGAATCCGCTCAACTGAACCACGCCGTTATAGGTCTCCACGCCGATATCCATAACGTGGAGATCGGGATCGCCGAGAATCGCCGACTTCACCTTGGTGGTGATCGTCGAGTCGTCGATATAGGCGCCTGTACTTTGATGGTGCTCGTTCGCCGCGCAGCCGGTCAGCCGGCCGCCGGCTCCCAGCGGAAGGAGCGCGGCACAGGCGAGAAGAATGGCGACTTTCGTGCATCGCATCGCAAAACCCTCCTTGGATACAGGAAAAACGAATGCGGAAAAACTCGGACAAGGCCGCGGGCGGATGATTTTGCGGCGCTAAGCGTGGCGATCGAGATATTCTAAGCGCGAACCTGATATAAGCCGACGATGTAGAGAAAAGGAGGTGCGGTAGAGAAAAATGGGAGAGGAGGCGCCGTCTTGTTGTCCACTTTATTCCGGCGGCGTATTCGCCGGAGTTTCCGGGAAACCAATCATGAGGTAAACATGATGGCAAATCGAAAAGGTGACACCGGCAGCCGCGGATTCGGATCGATGGATGAGCAGAAGCAGCGTGAAATTGCCGCGCAGGGAGGAAGAGCCTCTCACCAGCGCGGAACCGCGCACGAGTTCGATTCGGAGGAAGCCCGGGAAGCGGGCAGGAAGGGCGGTCATGCCGCCCATGAAAAAGGTGCGGCCCATGAGTTTGACGAGAGCGAGGCCCGCGCGGCCGGACGCAAGGGCGGGCAGGCCAGCCACGGCGGCGGCAACCGGCCGGATGCGGTGCAGGCGCGCGGCGGCAGCCACGAGCAGCATGTCAAGGCCGGGCAGCAAAGCCACAAAAATCGCTGAGGCGACGGACACTCTCGTGGCGGGAGGCCGCGAGAGTGTCCTCGATGGCTTTTTCATTTTGCGCTCCAGGTCCGCCCTGGATTCACCTTGCCGACGCCGCTTTATCCCGAATACCGGCGGGCATTCGATCTGTCCGCGCTGGCGATCACCGAAAGCTACGGCGCCTATCTGATCGGCTGGCGTTATCTGCCGCGGGATTGAGGCGATACGCGGGCGACTGCTTCGAACTGTTCATCTGCTTCGAACTTATTCACCTGCCTTGAACTATTCGCTTGCTTTGAACTATTCGCTTGCTTTGAACTATTCGCTTGCTGTGCACTATTCGCCCGCTTCGAATCGCGAAGAAAGCTCTTCGGCCAATTCGTCCTTTCTTTCCTTCAAGCGTTCGCCCAGCGCGGCCAGGTCGAGGCGCGTCTTTCTGATCAGGGGAAACATCGTTTGCTCTTCCTCACTGACATGATGCTTTACGTATTCCGCCAGCACGATGACATTGGCGTCGTACATAGCGTCGCCAGGACCCATGTCCGACAATTGCTCGACCACCGCCTTGACGGTGCCGTGCTCGACCAGCGCTTCGTCCATCAACTCGCTGTCCTTGACGACGCGACGGGCCGCCGGATAAAAAATTTCCTCCTCGATTTCCGCGTGCACGGTCAGCTCCAGGCAAATCCGGCGCACGAGTTCATCCTTCTGTCGTCGCGTGCCACGATTCGCCCGGGCCTTGGCCAGGCGCTTGAAGTCGTTGAACAGTCGCTCGACCTTGCGATGATCGGATTGCAGCAGGTTAAGGGCATCCGTGGCGCCGGCTTTACGGGTCGTCCGGCGTTTCGACGGCGCTGGAGTTGAGGTGCGCAGTGACAGGCCACAGCGTCCAGCTGTCGCTGCGAGAACACGGACAAATCCGTACCTTTCGGGAAGTACTGGCGCAACAAACCGTTGGTGTTTTCGCAGATGCCGCGCTGCCAGGGACTGTGCGGATCGC